>Ga0316191_10004172_pt1 | contig 10764 bp, 8 predicted proteins | sample Eddworburr2cm_MG_FD_204928 | JGI IMG/M metagenome (GOLD analysis project Ga0316191, IMG submission 204928) | Coastal sediment microbial communities from Maine, United States - Eddy worm burrow 2 cm | ecosystem: Environmental > Aquatic > Marine > Coastal > Sediment | place: USA: Maine | collected... | reverse complement strand
GTTGGGTCAGGTCCACCGTCAGCTCGAGGCCGGAAAACCGCCACATATAGCCACCGATCTGTTGCAGTACGTCTTCAGTGATCACGTTATCCACGGCGCCTTCGAACATTTCGCGTAACTGACTGCCACTAAATTTCATATGGTAGACTGGTGATTCTGCTGGCACGATATTGTAGACATCTTCCACCGTGATGGGGCCAGGGAGTATCGCTGCACCATAGCGGCCCGGCTGCTTAATGGCAATATCCTGTTGGGTGCGAGCACGCAGCACATCAGCCACCAGGTTATCTGCCGTGCTTTGCCAGGTGCCCTGCCGGTAAATCACGGTGTTCGTTTCGCCGATTACCCGCTCCAGTTCTTCTTTATAGGGCGCACGTAACTTCTCAATCAACGCAGCAATTTGGGCATCAGGGGCCACTTCACGCGAACGTATCGGAAATAGGGTTTGCTCATAGGCCGTAACGCGACCTTTACTCACTTTCAGATCCAGCTGGCCGACCATCTTCCCATGTGATCCACTCTGTACGACCAGGACATCGCGTCCACTTTTTTCATTAAACACCGCAGTGGGACGATAAAGAATGTCATGAGTATGAGCGCCGACAATCACGTCAATATCACTCACCAGTTCTGCATACCTGGTGTCTGCCTTCCAGCCCATGTGGGACAAAAGGATTACTATATCCACCTTCTCCTGTGCACGCAGGTGATCAATATCCGCCTGCACCTCTTCAACACGCAAGCCAAAACTCCACTGCGGATGATCCGCCACCTTCGACATCCAATGGTATGTCATGCCGATAATGGCAACCTTGAGGCCATTGATCTGTTTGATGATATAAGGCTGTACGTTGGGCAACTCGGCGCGCGCGCCCCATTCCGCGTCATAGATGTTAGCCATGAGAATGGGAAACCCGGCTTCAGCAAACAGGCCCTCAAGGGTTGCCTGGTCATAGAAAAAATCCACATTACCGGGTGTCATGGCGTCGTAACCCATGACATTCATCAGTTCCACCACCGGTGCTCCCGCCATCCGCACCGGCACCACGGTGCCATGCCAGGTATCACCACTGTCGAGTAAAAGAGTGCGATCGTTTAATTCAGCGCGCTGTCGCTTGATGATAGTAGCAATATACGCAAAGCCACCAACGCGGCCTTCACGTTTAGCACGTTCGACAAAGCGATCATCGCCCTCTTCGCGATGGTAAAGCGGACTTAAATAACCGTGGGTATCATTGGTCCAGAGAATGCGTATATCAGGGGAAGATGGGGTAGGGGAACAGCCGGCAGCAGCCAGTCCAAAGAAGACAATGAAAGTAATGCTGAGTCGTGTGTAAATCATGCGCGCCCTCGATTTGCCAGGTAATTGTTAACAAGCACCCATCGTGCCCGATCCCGAAATTTCTTTCTTACTGGAATGCCTCGTCCTGCACTTTCAGGTAGGCCAGGCTGACAAGCCGGCCAATATGCTCCTCGAACCGTACCCAGTGCTTGTATTCGGCCAGCGCCTTTACGACGATTGGCTTTGCTCGGTTGATCAAGCCGACCATAGATTACGTATACCCGGTCAGTTAGCCTGGTAACCGGGTAGTCTGTGCGAATCTTTCGTGAATCGTCGTCCGCGCTGGCGAGACTGGCGAACAGGAAGGAAAGACTTGGTTTGTGCAGTCTTCGGTTCATTTTTTATCCTCTCCTTTAGTTATGTCTGACCAAACTAAACCTTGGCATTCGTCCACTTGCAATAATATAAAATGGGACGGAATTGCCTACCGTGTTCATCAAGAGCAAGAGTTAGAGTTGTCCGGTTGATGACATATCTCATCAATGTTCTCCGCGTTTTCTTTTGTACATCGATAAGAAAAAAAATTTCATTGTCACTAATACGCACATGTTTTGCCGTACCAGGATGCGTTGCAACAGTTCTACTATCTGTGTCGACGATAATACTTATCGAAGATCCAATTTCGTCTGATGTACATGTCAGATCGACAATCGACGCATGAGTGGATGATGCAAAAAGAATTGATATAATATAGATTAGCTTCTTCAATATCATCAAGTTCCCGTAGTTCATTTATCTTTACCTGGTTGGTTAAGGCAGATTCTTGCCTGCAACGATTGCGCCACTAGCTGCGACAATGGATTTCAGTAATTTATGGCGACTTTCGCCATATTGAGCGAATTTCTCAGCGATTCGACATTTTTATCTGATGGGGCCTCATCAGCAACTGATGGATACTCAGTGAAAATAGTATCTGTAACAATATCGAGCTCTTCAAGCACCGTCCTTAGATCCACCAGAAATTGTTTGTATTCTGCATAGCTGACTGCATGATTATCGGCAAAGTGCATCGATTTTTTCACCAACGCTTTAATATCATGCGTGTCGTTTTTCGTACTACTCCCAACTAATATGATTAGTGCACCTGATGTGTAGTGCTCCACATCGCCGCTGAGTAAGCTTAATGTGCGTGCAGTAGCCTGGTTTAATAGAAACCTCTTTCCATTTGGCTGTCGTGATAAATGTGCGAATGCTGCAAATATTTCTGCACGCAGTTCAGCACGCGAGCGATCAAGAGAAGATTTTACCGGGTCTTGAGTCATAGCAAATAAGAAGCCATTGCTATACGCATCAACACAGTGAAACATCTCATGATCAAATGAATAAACCAAGAAGTCTTTATTATCAATTAGGTATGATTCTGATAAGGAGGATAATGCTGCATCATCCATGTCATACATGAATCGCGATGCAGCCAATGCCGACTGATCCAGCAAAGGAATGTTCAGTGTAACCAGACAGGTATACGGTTTATTTGTAATACGGGCATTTGGTGTTTTGAATAAGGTAGCTGTTGCATTACCAATATCCAGCTGTAATCCGATGCGATACTCCTGTGCTTCAATCAGCCCTACACGTGTACTGTCTGGATGCTCATAATCAACGTTACTAAGATCTTTGCCAAGACTACTCGTCAACGGTAATAGTTGATCAAAATCAGCCTTGCTGCGAAGCAATTTAAACTCGATCTGCGGATATGCTTTTTTATAAAGCGATATTCGATCGTCAATTAACTGACTAGTTGCCTGTGCGAAACTACTTGGGACAAACAGCGATTGCATAACGAATAAAACCATCATCCAGAGGACATGATGGTAGCCGTTAGCAGTGATACGGCTTTCGTTTGAGTTAACGTCCCGCTCAGAATTGGTAGCAGTCATTTTCACTACCTGAGAGAAACCCTCAAAAAATCCGCCATGTGTCGACGCTATTGCTACTAAGGTCTTTATCTTCATAGTTGTCTCCTCCAAAAGGATCTTTGGTGGATTTGTCATTTGGTGTCATAGTGAACACCGACTTTCGTATTGATCCTTTGCGATGGAATGTAAATCACGAACAAAGTATTGTTATTATGAAAATATGATTGTTATATGACGATTATATGATTACTATAAAAATCATAAGGTTATATGAACCACCGGGAATCTGAAGAAAGCGTTATTACATTGCCAGAAATAGAAAAACTTGAGGAAACGGGTGACAGCCAGCCATTTTTGCTCGGTGAATGGCATGTAGATCCTGTATCAGACAGAATCTCTCGAGGGGATCAGAGTGTAAAGCTCGAGCCGAAGGTTATGGATATGCTTGTTTATCTGTCAGCCCGGCCAGGACAGGTTGCATCCCGTGAAGAACTGGAAGCATCCGTTTGGGAAGGGGTAACCGTTGGCTATGAAGCGCTAACCAGTACAATACTCAAGTTACGCAAGGTGCTCGGCGACGATCCCAAGCATCCACGTTATATTGAGACAGTATCGAAACGTGGATATAGACTTGTTGCCGAGGTACATCCACCGGATGAAATTCCTGAGCAACAAACAACCAGGACCTCTTTGACGAAGCGAAGCGATCTAATGCTTGCCCTCTTCGTCATCGTGACTATTATCACGAGCGCACTAGTCTGGTTCAGTCTGCCAGGAGAGGTAGACAGGGGTGAACTAGATATCCAGGCAGCCGTTCCGGTTGCTGTACTACCTTTTAACAATATCACTGGTGACCCGGCGCAGCAGTATTATGCCGATGGTATCACCAGCGACCTGATAGCTGAGTTGTCCCGCATACCCCAGCTTTCGGTAATTTCTGGAGAATCTACGCTCTTATATAAAGACGACAGTCTGGATAATATCAGGCAGAAACTTGGTGTTGATTATGTACTAAAGGGCAACGTGCGTCGTAATGCTACGCAAGTCCGTATCAATGCCCAGCTAATCGAAACACAGACGGGTCGACACTTATGGGCTGAACACTTTGATGCAACGCTGAAAGACACATTTAGCATGCAGGACGCTATAACGGGTGAAATTGCTGATTTCTTTAAAGTTCAATTCAGCGCAGGGCAGGAATCAATAGCAAGCAGGTATTCTTCGAGCATAGAAGCCTATGACTTGTTTCTACGGGGTCTCGAGCACTACTCTCGTCGAAGTTTCGATGATCTTGAGCAGGCCGCATCCTATTATCGACAGGCTATTGCACTTGACCCGAACTTTGCACGCGCATACGCCAACCTGGGGCTGATTCATTTTCGTCACGCTCTTGATGGCTGGGAGATAAACGCACAAGGTTCATTAGATCAGGCTAAATTGCTGGCAGAAAAGGCACTCCAGTTAAATGATCAATTGGCAGAAATCTATTTCGTCAATGCGATGGTTGATTTGTTCCGGCGCGATTACGAAAATGCGCTGCTTGATCTAGACACAGCGCTAGAACTGCGTCCAAGTTATGCAGATGCCTATGCCGTGCTGGCCTGGGTACTCCAGTTTTCGGGTAGGCCAGAGCAGGCCATATCACCGCTGAAGAGAGCCATCCAGCTGAATCCTAAGACCCCTGTTGGCTACCTGATGGTACAGGGTGATCGAGAGTTTCAGATGGGGCGGTATGCGGATGCTATTGTTACACTGGAACATGCTCTGCAAAAAAACCCGGTTAATCCTCGGACCCAAGCTGTTCTGGCTGCCGCTTATGCGCAAGCCAGCAGGATTGATGATGCGCACTGGATGATAGATCAGTTACTGATGGAGAACCCGGACATTACAAGCACAAAATTGCGTGATACATTCCCATACCGGGACGACTCTCATCTCCAGCAATTACTTGAAGGGCTGCGTAAGGCTGGAATGCCAGATTGAGATTACCATCCAGGTAAATATTTATACGAAATGTGACCAAAGCATAAGATTGTTTCAAAACTTCGACATATAACCATTTGAATGGTAGCTACTGGACGATAGCTTACCGGAAATTTTATCAGACCTTCTACAGATATAAATGTCTGCTGTGTATATAAACTCCTCCTGTTAAGCAAGTAAGCCACGATTTAATATAGACGCGTATGTATATTCGGTTTTTTAGTGCAGACGCTATCTCCTGTCCCTTAATGTATGCGCACCTTAAACCTATAAGGGTCGATGACCTTCTACGGTCTCAAAGCGGAACAGGTTATATCAAGGCGGATAGCTTTATCTAATCTCGGCTTGCTCGATGAACTCGTTACATCCTTATTTTATCTTACTAGTTAATGAGAAGTGTTTTTCCTGTTCACATCTCACTGCAATAGAACTTATTGTACGTAGTTAGCTGGGTTCGCAACGCCCACAGGCTGAGAATTCACCGCCATTTTTAAACGCCTCACCGGCACCTAATGTTGCAAACAATAATAGTGAACTGATCGGGCCGACACTTTCCAGATCAGCTAAACGGCAAAAGCTTTAATTCTGTTTAACCAGGCAGGCAATCTGTTTATCCAGAAACTTGATATCTGCACGCAGCCGACAGAAGCGTTGATACAGGCGAGCCAGTGTTGGGCGATGAAACAACGCAAACCTGGATAACATTCTTTGCTAAATCAACGCCTATCGTATTATGCTTTCTCATGTATGGATTCCTCTGCTTGGGTTTTGGTCAACTCTAAACCTAACGAGTTAGGTTGGAGGAGTCCATACATTGGGTCGACAGCGGTCATCCTGCTTTGTTAGACCAAAACGTGAATAAGTCATGTCTTTGTTACGTGGGGTTTGAAACTGTCGTTAATTCAAGGAGGAATTATGAAAATAATAGATGGAATAGTATATATACTTTCGCTACCTGGAAGCAGGGAAGACACTTTCAAACTATGCAGCTATTGAAGTGCGGTTTGTGTTCGATGTGAAAAATGTACGGCAGGCAAAGAAAAGCCCGCCGAAGCGGGTTGAAGAGAAGTACTTTTGTTATTATTAAGCAGAAGTTATGCAGACTTTCTTATCTTTCAGGCAAATCCCATACCAGCAAGTCCGATGCCGAATAATACGAGAGTGGCAACTTCTAAATATCGACACATATAGGATACTTAATGAAAACCACACTGTTTGTTTTACTACTGGTGATGTCGATGACTGCTTGCGTCTCAAAGACTCCAATAGAAGAGAAGGCTCCAGTAGAGGTTACTGCTCAAAAACAAACTGAAATAGTCATGCTTCCATCTATTTTCGATGAGAAAGCATTTGGTGAAAAGACGGTTAGTTGTTTGATTGAAGGTGTCTATAGATTGGATGATGGTGTGAGCGATGCAAGTAGTATTGCTAAGGCGATTACCGATTTCTGTGATGATGTGTCAAAAGAATATGCTGACTTATATTTTGAGCCTCGTGGTAGCTCTTTTTGGCGTGCTTATTATGAAGGTGCCCGTAATGCAATAGAGCAATCGGCTATCTCATTGGTACTAAAAACTCGCGCTGAAAAGATACACTCTCAGTAATAAACGATAGCAAAACGTAAATAAGTCACATCACACGCACTTCGAATTAGAGCGAATTTCTCATTACTAATAATCAACTTTCTGATTAGCACTATACTCTTAGAATCTAGCCACCGACTCCATCAGTAAACTTTGAGTTGGTGTGAAAACCAGATCAATCACTCTATCTACGACCGAATATCTTTTATCTCTTTCCAAAATTAGTTGGTCTACAGACTTCTTGACACTACGTGTTGATATCATCACTGGCAATCCAATGAATTTATCCATATCTATCTTGCCAGCAGGAGGTACCCCAAATAAGCCAGTGTAATCCTGGTAAAGTTGTGTGTGCTTTGAAGCAGTAATAAATCCGTTCTCATCTTGCTCAAGGCTAGACCACTGTTTAATCAGTCTATTGCCGATATTTTCACCCAATAAAAGAGTGAATTCAGCTCTAACACGATAGCCATCCTCGTGCTCAATAAATTCCCATCGGGTCATCGCACTTTGATATACAGAATCTTCTATTAGTAGTGGATCTAGCAACTCTATCTCTTCAAATTCCTGAAACAATTCTTAACACCTTTAATTATTAATGACTGGATATCAGATTTATGTTTCTCAGTAAATTAACAATAGATCAAAATCACCGATAATCAATAATTTTATGTGCCAGGAATAGACTTCTAGATAAAAATTCAAATTACTAAAATTACTAAAACACTTTTTCAATGAAAAGCACGCCGAAGCGAGCTGAAAAGGAGAGCTTTAATTATACTAGTTATACAGACTATCTTTTCTTTCGGGCAAACCCCACACCAGCAAGGCCAATGCCGAATAGGCGAGGGTGGCGGATTCGGGGACGACATCCCGTGCAATCGTTGTGTAGGGGTAATTATCGCCCAAATCGAGTCCTACCTGGTTTGCCTCAGCTTAGCAGTCGGTCGTTAGACAACCTGCTACGATACCTGCTGAAATAGATTTGTTAAGCTGGAAGTCGAGGGATATTTCATAGCCATTCGGTATGGGCCGTATGTCGGGGAATCCCAGCTAAATGCCACACCTGAAATTTCATTGCTAACACCTGTAATCGTCCAGGTAGCAGGGAGAAGATCCGGCAGTGAGAATTACACCCACTCCTAGATATGTCTGCTTGGAAAATGCCACTCAGAGTGTTTGTGCCGGATAGATTGGAGAACCCAATTGTGCCGACATCGTTTGCCGGGTTATTGTAAAATCGAAAATATACGCATCACTTGCGGTACTATACAAGCGGAAGCTGGCAACCAGTAACAATACTTGTGTTAATTTCTTTTTAATCTACCTTCCCTGATTACAGTCATTATTGTTTTGAAACAGCTAACATCCACGCTACTAGCTAAATAAGGCAATATCCATAAAAAGCATTAATATCTATAACTTATGCGAATTATTACTAGGTCAAATACGTAGCGTGATAAATATTCTGATACTTTTTTATGTGTATTAAGTAGCCAGTCCATTTGCTTAGTATGACTGCAAGATGAGTTCAGTGATTTCTGAATGGTAGTTTCGGTGTGTTTGATGTGAACAATATACGGTAGGCAAAGAAAAGCCCGACTGCTGTGCGGGTCGGGCTAAGTAACACACCAAGGAGAATTATTGTATTTATAAGCTTAGTACATGAATTCTAAATTACCAGTGTGAGGGCAAAAAAAAGCCCAACTTGTTTAAGGTCGGGCTACACACCTCATAGCGTGTTGGTAGAATATTAGCGCTGGAATGCTCATCCGTACTTGATATATGTCAAAACAAAAGCCCTCACGGAATTAACTAAAAAGGCGAGTCTTGTTATCGGTCGAAAGGGATAGTATAACCGCTGATTGAGTTTACACAATGCACTGTAATCCAGACGATTCACCAGCCACATGGGATTCATGTCCGCTATCGGCTGTCGTCTCAACCGGTCGATGCAACAAAAAACGACCTGCTATCAACAGGGCGAACCTACTTTGCGGCGATAGCTTGTCGCATATCTAGGAATTTTGACTATGCTTAGGGTATGAAATACCTCATCCTCACATTATTCCTGGTCATTTCACCAGTTCACGCCTGGACTGTCTGCTCGGATGGTTGGTGCATGAATGAAGCTGAATTCATCTCTGACGTACCTATGCAGGAAGAACTGGAAGAATACAATGTCGAGGAATTTGAGAACCAATTTAAGTCGGGCGTGGTGCTCGAACTGTTGTCCCTGTCAGGGACTCCAGTTACCAGGAAGAACTATCTGCAGATAGTGTACCCAGAGGGGATACCCAAAGAATGGGACGCAGAACTGGAGTCAATGTTGCCACCGTGTCTACAGGACTTCAGCAAGGTGAAACAAGACTAAACAAGCAGGAATTGAACCTGAAAGACAAGGCACAGAAAGAGCCAATAGCATTCATTATTGAAAAAAAGCGCCCTGCTATCAACAGGGCGAGTCCTATACTTTAGGAGGATAGGAAGTTATTCAATAACTTCCTTTGGTCTAACAATCATTGTCACTGCCACTAGCGACGCGACTATCCTTTTCAGCTTTCGTTTTAAGAATAGGATGAAAGTGTGCGTTTTCTATACGATTCTCCTGGGTTTCGTAAAACCGACTTATATCCTCGAAGGTAAAACAGTTATAGGTAAATACTTTTTCTGATTGTTCTGCTTTTAATGTCTCTTCATCTGGAGACCACAAGCGCTCAGACTGTTGTTCTTTCCACATTTTGAATACGGGTTGATTGCAAACTTCTTCTGCAGAAACTGCATGTGCATCTAGGCTATTTGTAATGATACTGATAAAAAGCAGGCTACTTAGCGCGCTTACAGTTGCATTAACTTTCAAACTTTGAATCATAATTAGTACAAATCCTTTATTGTGACTGATTGTTATATCGTGCTTCTTTTGCTAGAAGCATGCCTGTATATAGTGAGGAAGATTTTGTCAGCTACTATTTGTCACTGATTATTTTAACGTGGTTTTTTTGGTAGAAGCTTATTTGAACTGTAGCAATAGACATTTTTTTGACTGCTAAGTGATAAATGAGGCCACAGTTAAATGATACGCTGATACATGCTGGATTAACCCTTGATAAGTGAAGCACATGATTGCTTCTTCAGCCGAGAGATAGGCTGACAGTCTGCCATTGCAATACCCGATATAGCGATACCTGAGAGGATTACCGTTGATATTATTTTTTTCATAATGATTACCATTTAATTGATTTTGTTGTATTGGTAGAACAATGAAAATGCACTTATTATTTATGCAGTCTCAGTGAACTGCATACACGGCCCAGAATTGCTAGGTCTGAACTTGGCGATAGTTGAACTTGTAAGGTTGACTTCCAGCATATCACGAATAAAGGCGAAGATACTGTTAATTAATCGTATGACAGTATTGGCACAGTATTAGCATTGATGCTTGTCCAGATACCTTTCAACGGCTCACTGGCAAAAGCGGTGTTGATGGATAGTAGTACTGCTAAAAGAATTGTCTTCATCTGGTTCCTCTTATTTCAGGTAAGTATAGCCAGTGAATTTGGCAACCAGATAAGCAGGAGGTGGCAATCTGAGGATAAAAAAACTAGCCGATTAACGCCAGGTGGATAAATTACCAATCGTTTAGTTTTTTATAACTTTTCGCTAAAGTGATAATAATTAATAGAAAGTCCCTGTCTAAAGTAAAACTTATGTGCTGCATGCCTCTGAGTGCCGGAGTCCAGATGAAAATAATTACATCCTTCCGCTTTCGCGACATCTCTTAACCAATTGATCATTTTTTCACCATAACCTTTGGAACGTTCTGATTTGGATGTTGAAAGATCATCGACATATAGATTTTTACCCATTGATAAATTTGTAAATACTCTGTATCCAGCAACGACCACTACCGACCCGTTCTCCTCATGAAATGCCAGCCTGTAACCTTCTCTTTCCATTTGTCTAACCAGGTCTAAAAATTCATCTTTTACTAGGCTCT
>Ga0316191_10004171_pt1 | contig 10766 bp, 12 predicted proteins | sample Eddworburr2cm_MG_FD_204928 | JGI IMG/M metagenome (GOLD analysis project Ga0316191, IMG submission 204928) | Coastal sediment microbial communities from Maine, United States - Eddy worm burrow 2 cm | ecosystem: Environmental > Aquatic > Marine > Coastal > Sediment | place: USA: Maine... | reverse complement strand
CGAGAGATCGCGAGCCTCGTCGGTTGTCTTGCCAACGACGGCCTCGCTCATCATCGAGCCGGAGGCCTGGGAGATCGAACATCCCTGACCCTGGATTGCCGCATCCACAATCACGCCATCCTCGATCCGGAGGTCGATCGAAAACTCGTCGCCGCACGACGGGTTCAGCCCCTCAGCGTGAACGTGCGGTCCGGACAACGAACCGCGGCGGCGGGGGTTGCGGTAGTGGTCGAGAATGACCTGGCGGAAGAGCTCGTCGAGGGATGCCATGCGAGCCAGACGATACCGCGGAGCGCGCGCTGTTCAGGCGGACAGGCCAAACACCGTGCGGGCCTCCATCAGCCCCTGCACGAGTCGGTCGACCTCGTCGGTCGTGTTGTAGAGATAGAACGACGCGCGGGCGGTTGCGGGCACCTGCAGGTGCCGGGTGAGGGGCTTGGCGCAATGGTGGCCGGCGCGAACCTCGATTCCGAATTGGTCGAGGATGGTTGCGATGTCGTGCGCATGGATATCCGCGAGAGAGAAGCTGACGGCTCCTCCCCGATGTGCCGGATCAGTCGGACCATAGACCTTGAGATCCGGGACTTCATCGAGGCGCTTCAGGGCGTAGGCGACGATCGAACGTTCGTGGTCCCGCACGGTCTCCATGCCGACGGCCTGAAGGTAGTCAACGGCCGCTCCGAGACCGATGGCCTGGGCAATCGGGGGCGTGCCGGCTTCGAACTTCTGGGGGATCGGTGCCCAACGGGACTCGTAGAGGCCGACGTCGGCGATCATCTCGCCTCCGCCCTCGGTCGGTTCCATCTCCTCGAGACGCTCTCGCTTGCCCCACATGCCGCCAATCCCGGTCGGACCCAGCATCTTGTGCCCGGAGAAGACGAGGAAGTCGGCGTCGATTTCCTGAACGTCGGTGGGGGCGTGAGGGACAAGCTGGGCTCCGTCGACTACAACGAGTGCTCCGACGGACCGTGCCGCTTCGACCAGGGCCTTGGCGGGGCCGATCGTCCCGGTCACGTTCGACATGCCGGAGAAGGCGACGATCTTGACCCGTTCGTCGATGAGGTCGTTGAGGCCCGTAAGGTCGACCTCGTACTGCTCGTCGAGGGTCAGGTAGACGAGCTCGATTCCGGTATGCCGGGCAATGAGTTGCCACGGAACGACGTTCGCGTGGTGCTCCATCACCGTCAGGACGACGCGATCGCCCTCCTTGAGATGGTTGAGGCCCCATCCGTATGCGATGTGGTTGAGCGCCGTCGTCGCCCCGCGTGAGAAGACGATCTCGTCCGGCGAAGCAGCATTGAGGAACGATGAGACTTTGGCACGGGCACCCTCGTAGGCATCGGTCGCTTCCGCCGACAACGTGTGTGCGCCGCGATGGACGTTGGCGTTGATCGTCCGGTAGTAGTCACCGACGGCGTCGATGACCTGTACCGGCTTCTGAGTCGTCGCCGCTGAGTCGAGATAGACGAGCGGCCACCCGTTGACCTCGCGACCCAGGATCGGGAAGTCATCGCGAAGGTGGCGCAGATCGATCAAGTCGTCGCGGCCTCGATTCGGTAGCTGTCGTAGCCGGCGTCCTCGATCTGATCGGCCAGATCGGCTCCGCCCGAAGCCACGATCTTCCCATCGAGGAATACGTGAACGACGTCCGGGGTGATGTAGTCCAGCATCCGCTGGTAGTGCGTGATGATGACAAACCCGCGCTCGTCGTTGCGGAGACGCCCCACGCCGTCGGCGACGACCTTCAGTGCATCGATGTCGAGACCGGAGTCGGTCTCGTCGAGCACCGCGAGGTCGGGTTCGAGCACCGCCATCTGAAGGACTTCGTTGCGCTTGCGCTCGCCGCCCGAGAAGCCCTCGTTGAGGTAGCGATCGGCAAAGGCAGGGTCCATGTCGAGTTCGCGCATGGCGTCGACGACCTTGAGCCGCAGTTCGAGGATGGTGTAGTCGACGCCGGTTCGACTCGAGAGGGCGGTGCGCAGAAAGTTGACCACCGAGACACCAGGGATCTCCTCGGGATACTGGAAGCCGAGGAACATCCCAGCGCGACCGCGCACGTCCGGGGTCGCCTCGGTGATGTCTTCGCCCTTGTACCTGATCGTGCCCTCAGTCACCGTGTAGACGGGGTTGCCGAGCAGGACGTTCGCGAGTGTCGATTTGCCTGATCCGTTGGGACCCATGACGGCGTGTGTCTCTCCGGCTTTGACGGTGAGATTGACACCCTTGAGGATCTCAGTGCCGGCAACGGACGCATGGAGATTGTCGATGACGAGAAGTTCTGGCATGAGGCCGAGAATAGGGAGATCCACACCCGTATCTCTCCGGTTCACACGGGCGGTTCCCGGAAGTCTCGCTCGCCTGCTTCGATCGGTTCCGCAATCGTGTTCCCCGCTGGCGGGAGCGGGCACGAGTACTCCTCGTCGTATGCGCAGTACGGGTTCACAGCCCGGTTGAAGTCGACGGTCGCAGTCCCGTCATCGTGCATATCGACGGCCACGTAGCGCCCGCCGCCATAGGTACTGTTGCCGTTCGTCGGATCGCCGAATGGGAGGAACGCGCCGCCGTCACCGTCGTCGAGGACCGTCAGGTCGTAGTCCTGCCCACCGATGGCGATTCGGACGTTTCCGACACACCGGTAGCCGCTCTCGAGACCGCTGGACGAGGGGACCGAGACGGTGGCAACCGACGGGGCGAACTCGCCGCTGAACGCGAACCGGCGATCAGGGTCGAAGTACTCGGCACCTTCGTACGCGGAGCGGATCTCCTCGGGGATCGGCGACGCATAGTGTTCGCAGAGGAACGAATCCCGCTCGATCCTCTCAGCGAGGATTGCCTCGTCGTCGTATGCGGTGGGATTCATGGTTCTAGGAGCGGAGAATGTCGAACGTCATCGTGAGCGATTCCGTGTCGACATCGGCCAGGTCGCAGTACTCCTGCACGTAGTAGCGGCTCACACCGAGTCCTGCGAGCGTCGCGATCGACGCCTTGGCCCGGTCGGGGGTGCCATGGGGGATGTTGCGCTCCGCGAGGAACGCCTCGTACTCGTCGGCCGACTGGTCTCGGCGGGCACCACGCTCCTCGAGCATGGCTCGATACGTAGACTCGTTGGGGGCGACGACCGCAGGACCGGCGAAGCTCACCCTCACCGCACCCGGCGAACGGCCGGCTTCGAGAGCGGCGGTCCGCATGACGTCGAGGCGCCGACCAACCGTCTCCGCGTCGGTGACGAACATGTTGTACTCGTCGGCGAAGCGTCCGGCGTAGGTCGGCGTCTTCTTCGGACCGCTGCCGCCGACGACAATGGGCAGGTTGATCGGGTGGGGGAGGACCTCAATTGGGTCGAGGTGGTAGTACGTGCCCGAGAACCCCTGATTCGAACCGAACACGGCACGGAGGTACCCCAGCGTCTCGAAGAGCCGATCGAACCGTTCTCCGAGCGGTGGCAGATCGAGGCCGAAGGCATCGTGTTCGGACTGCATCCATCCCGTGCCGACGCCGAGTGCAAACCGGCCGCCGGACATCTCATCCAGTGTGGTCGCGATCTTTGCGATCACCGCGGGATGACGGAACGTGAGCGGTGTGACCAGCACGACGAGTTGGATCCGGTCCGTCGCTTCTGCGAGGCCTCCGTACGTGGTCAGGGCATCGGTGGCGGGTGCGGTGCGCTCCTGGTCGAGGAAGTGGTCGGATCGGGCGAATGCTTCGAGGCCGATGCCCTCAGCCCACTGAGCGAGATCACGCAGGCGGGTGTATGAACCCCCGACCTGGGGCTCGACCATCAATCCGAATTCCACGGGTACTCCTCGCTACTTCAGGTCGTTCATGATCAGTTCGATATCCTCGACCGGCGTCGATCCCGCGACGCGGACGGCCACGGTCCCGTCGCTGTTGACGAAGACCCAGAATGGGAATCCGCCGGCTCCGTATGCGGTGTGAACCGTGTTATCGGAATCGTCGCGGATGACCGGCACGGTCCAACCCTCGCGCTCGAACCACTCGGACGGCGGGAAGTTGTCCTGCGTCGAGTTCATGGCCGTCGCGATCGAGTACATGTCGACGCCGTCGACGCCGCCTCCCGAATCGAGCCACTCCTGCACCGCAGGGACCTCGTTCTGGCAGAAGCCGCACCAGTGGGCGAGCAGGACGATGGCCTTGGCCCGCCCGTCGTTCTCGATGCGGATCTCGTTGCCGTCGAAATCTTGTCCGATGACGGTCGGGGCGGTCTCTCCCGTCGCGGTCTCGTCAACGACTGCGTCGAGGGGCATCGGCGTGAGCTCGCCGCTGACCTGGGGATCCCCGTATTCGTTGCCCGGTTCCTCATTGCCGAAGACACCGGCGACGACGGCGACGAGCAACAGCACGACGATGACGGCGGCGATGATGCCAACGATCTTGAGCGGCTGTGGGTTCGCCGAATTGGACGACTGACTCTTGGTGGACGCTGCCATGGGTGGACTCCTCTTAGGCGTCGGACAATGATGACGAGGGTACGGGGCTATTGGCGCGATCGATCCACAGCAGCGCCAGGATGAGGAGGAATCCGCTCAGTGCCATGTACGGGATGGTCACGAATCCGAACTCGGTGAAGTAGGCAGCAGTGCACGGGACGCCGGTGGAGCAGGATGACCCGCTGAGGTCGGGGAACACCTGAATCAGTCGGTGGTAGGCGGCGATCACGGCACCGATCGAGGCGAGGGTCGCGGCGTAGATGCGGATCCCGTCGTCTTTGCGCCAGGCGGCGATCCCGAGCAACACCACCAGGGGGTACATCGCGATCCGCTGGTACCAGCAGAACGTGCACGGAATCAGGTGCACGACCTCGGAGAGGTAGAGGCTTCCGAGTGTCGCGGTCGTTGCGACGACGAACGACAGCCAGAGTTCGAGACCCCGAAGGGCACTGAAGGCGCGGTCCCGGAGGTGGGCTCCGTCGGAACCGATACGACCGGCGATCGCGAAAGCGACGATCCCGATGGTCGCCGCGTTTGCCGCGAAGGCGAGCAGGGCGAAGAACAGCCGCATTGTCTGAAAATCCATGAGTGTGGAAGGTACCAGGGGGTGGCTGCTTGGGGAGCTGTTTGTCGGTAGCCTGCCCGCATGGGTCCCTTGCTGCTCGCGATCGCTCTCGTTCTGCTGCTGGTCGTATTCGCCGCCGGGATGCTGATCCAGGAGCACGGGCGCCGTGTCGACGACGGCGTTGCGGTGTACGGCGTCGACGATGCGGTCGTCTATATCTGGGAGCGGCTGTCGGAAGGCATCGTGCCTTCGATCGACCAGGCTGACATCCGGCGCATTCTCGAGTGGGAGATGCTGTACCTCCAACAACCGGCCAAACGGGAGGGACCCGCGGTGGTCGGCGGGTTCGATGCCGCGGAATTTGTTCAGGAGCACGCCTACACGAGCGGCCACCCGTACGAACCGGAGGCGATCTTCGCGGTGCTCGACCTGCAGGCCGACTACTTGCGGGCAATCGGCGCCGTCGGTTCGCCGGTTGATCCCGAGCCCTAGTTTGGACCGTTGCATACAATCCCGTCATGCACCAGATCAGGCGCTTCGCGCTCGCGTTTGCCGTTCTCGCCGTTGCCCTGATCGGCGCCGCCTGCGATGGCTCCTCGGACGAGACCACTACCACGATCGCCGACCCCTCCGGCGTGGTGTTCGGTCGTGGAACGATTCCGGAGACGGTTCCGGATTCGTTCCCCGTACCAGACGAGGCGAAGGTCGGCGCCACCCTCATCGATGCGAACCGCGGCCTCACCGAGATGATCCTTACCTATCCGGCGAATATCGGAGCGGTCGTCGACTACTACGAAGAGAACCTGCCCGCGAGGGGCTACGAGGTCACCGCGTCTGATGGGACCGGCGCCGAGTGGCTGATGGAGTTCAACGGTGATGGCATCGACGGGGTACTCAGAGTGAAGACCGGCGGGCCCGGCATCGCTGCGGCAACGGTGCAACTCACCGAGATCTGAACGGACTATCGTCGGCTCATGGGTCGACTGCGCCGGTTCGAACACAATCGCTTCGTCGGAACGCGCGACGATATGGTCGTCTACGACTGCGACGATGCGGCTGATTTCGCCGCCCTCGAGTCACGGATGGAAGACCGCGACTTTGTCGGAGCCCGAATGCTCCAGGCGTTCGGTCCGGACACGGTCGCCGAAGCCGTGAACCGGGGATTCGGCTCCCGTTGAGCGACTTCATCGACTTCCACGTCCACCCTCCGGTCGAGGCGCTGCTCTCCGGTCCAATCGCGCCGTACCTCGGGCCACTCAGCACCCGAACCGGGACCGATCCCGAGATTCTCACCACCGATGAAGTGGCCTCCCGGTACCGCGAACGCAACGGCAGGGCGGTGTTGCTCGGATGGGATACTGAGACCATTACCAAGCGGCGTCCGTTCTCGAGTGAGGATGTCGCCGCGATGGTGTCGGCACATCCCGACGTCTTCTACGGATTCGGATCGATCGATCCCGCCCGCGGAGCCCGAGCCGTTGCCGGCGTGCACTCCGCGGCGCGCCTTGGCCTCTCCGGCCTCGCATTCCATCCCGTGGGGCAAGGATTCGATCCAGCATCTCGCGCGGCGTTCGCCATCTACGAAACCGCGTCTGAGCACGGCATGGTCTGCCTCTTCCATACCGGTTCCTCCCGACTGGGTGCCGGCATGCCGGGCGGATCCGGACTCCTCCTGTCTCATGGTGATCCGCGTGCGGTCGATGACGTCGCCGCGGCCTTCCCGGACCTCCAGATCGTGATCGCTCATGTCGGTCGGCTCTGGCGGGATGAGGCCGTCGCCGTGACCGCTCACAAGTCGAACGTCTGGCTGAACCTGGTCGGTGTGGATGCCGCGGCGTTCGCGGCCGATGCCGCCGAGCTCGATGACGAGCGCTGCCTTTTCGGCAGCGACTGGTTTTTTGCCTCGCTTGACGAAGCCCTCGCAGGGTGGGGACCCGGATCGATCGACGAAGCGACTCGGCAGCGCCTCCTCTTCGGCAATGCAGAGCGATTGCTTGAGTCGAGTATCACCCGAGCAGAGCTTGGGCGGTCCTAGACCCGGGCGAACCAGACGGCAGCGGCGATCAGGATGGCCATGCCGGCGATGAGCGATGCGAGGATGAGGAATCGGGTCTGCACGGTGTTCCGATCGTAACGACGTGGAGACAACAATCTTGGAAGGGCTAGTCTCGGATAGGGTTGAAATGGAGGAATCGGTGCACGACGTCGTCATCATTGGTGGGGGACCCGGCGGGTACGCGTCGGCACTCTACGCTCACAACTTCGGTCTCTCGGTCGCGCTCGTCGAAAAGGACCGCGTCGGCGGTACGTGCCTGATTCGGGGATGTATCCCAGCGAAGGCGTGGCTCGAGACGGCGTCGGTGTATCAGACGGTCGAGCATGCGAAGGATTTTGGTGTGGAGTCGGCGGAACCCTCTCTGGACTGGCAGGCAGCTCTCGCCCGAAAGAACCAGATCGTCGACGGGCTCGTAACGGGCCTCTCGGGTCTGCTCAAGACGCGCGGTGTCGACGTTCACAACGGCGTCGGTCGGGTGGTCGCGGGTGGCGTCGAAGTGACGGCCGCAGACGGTTCGAAGATGATGCTCCCCACTCCGGCCACGATCATTGCCACCGGGTCGGTGCCGAGATCGATTCCCGGATACGATATCGACGGAACGCGGATCGTCACAAGCGACCAAGCTCTCGATTGGCCGCAGCAGCCAGGACGTGTTGCGGTGATCGGGGCCGGTGCGATCGGCGCCGAATTCGCCTCGATGCTGGCCGACGTCGGCAGCGAGGTCTATCTCTTCGAAGCACTCGATCAGATCATTCCCGGCATGGAACCCGAGGCCGCCAAAGCACTCGGTAGGAGCTTCCGCAAGAAGGGGATCAAGGTCAAGACCGGCGTTCAGGTCGGGGCCCCAACCGCGACCGCCGCTGGCGTAGCGGTTCCGGCAGGCGACGAGACGGTCGAAGTTGATGTCGTGCTCGTCGCCGTGGGCCGCGCGCCGGTGACCGACGGCGTTGGACTGGAGGCAGCCGGCGTTGCAACCGAACGCGGGTTCGTACCCGTGAACCTCGAGACAATGCAGACCGCGGTACCGAACATCTACGCGGTCGGCGACATCGTCGCCGGGACGCCACAACTGGCTCACGTTGCCTTCGCTGAAGCGATTGCAGCGATCACCCATATCGCCACCGGGGCCAGCGCCGCGGTGGACTACCGCGCCATACCGATGATCGTCTACACACATCCGGAGGCCGCATCGGTCGGTCTCACCGAAGCGGATGCGATTGCCGAGGGCTATGACGTCAACGTGACGACCCACGGCATGCGCGGCGTCGGTCGAGCGATCATCCACGGCGAGACCGGTGGAACCGTCAAGATTGTCGCAGAGAAGAGTGGCCCGATCCTCGGCGCCACGGTGGTTGACCCGATCGCGGGCGAGATCATCCACGAATTGATGTATGCGGTCGGGTGGGAAGCCCTCCCCGAGGAAGCCGCAGCGTTCATCCACGCGCACCCAACGATTTCAGAAGGCATTGGCGAGACGTTGCTTGCCGCTGCCGGCCGGCCACTCCATTGATGATATCCACGAGGCTTCGGAGACGAAGGAGCACAATCGCATGTCCGTGACCGTGACGATGCCGCAACTCGGCGAAACCGTGACCGAAGGAACCATCCTGAGTTGGGCGAAGCAGATCGGCGATTCGATCATCGAAGATGAGGTACTCGTCGAGATCTCGACTGACAAGGTCGACACCGAGATGCCGTCGCCCGCATCCGGTGTCATTAGCGAGATTCTGGTCGAAGCCGGCGAGACCGTCGCCGTCGGCACGCCGATCGCGGTGATCGGTGGCACAGGCGAAGCTTCGGCCGACGCTCCTGCAGCGGCCGCCGCTGCGATGGGGCCGACCGGGACACCAGATCCTGCTCCGACCGCTGTCCCGCCGACGGGTCCCACGGGGACCCCGGCCGCCGCTCCGCCTCCACCTTCACCGGCCGCTCCGGCACCGGCCCCCGCGGCCGCTCCGGCACCGGCCCCCGCGGCCGCTCCGGCACCGCCAAGAGCCGCGACGCCGCCTTCCGGCGGGTCGACGCGCCGGGCCGTGCTCTCACCGGTGGTGCGCCGCCTTGCCGCAGAGAACGATGTCGACCTCGATCAGGTGACCGGTACCGGCGACGGTGGCCGCATCACGCGCAAGGACGTCGAACAGTTCATCGCGACGCCGCCGACCGCTCCCACTCCGGCGCCCGTTTCAGCGTTAGCGCCGGCCCCCGTGCCAGCATCAGCGCCGACGCCGACGCCGACGCCGACGCCCGCGGCCGCTCCGGTCGGGGTACCTGCTGCCGCCGCACCGGCGTCGGAGCCGGCCAAGGTGACGTTTGCGGGGGGTGGAGACGGAGAAGCAACCGAACTGCCCCGCCTCCGCCGCACGATTGCCGAACACATGATTCGGGCAAAGCAGACCGCTGCTCACGTCTGGACGTCGGTGGAAGTCGACTATGAGCGCGTCGAACAGGTTCGGCTCGCCCATCGAGAGAAGTTCAAAGAAGACGAAGGGTTCTCGCTGACGTATCTGCCGTTCATTGCACGCGCAACCATGGACGCGCTCGCAGCCTATCCCGTGGTGAACAGTTCGCTCGATCTCGAGGCCGGTACGCGGATCGACCATCGGGCGGTGAACCTCGGCATCGCTGTCGATCTCTCCCAGGAAGGTCTCTTGGTCGCGACCGTGCCTGACGCGGACGGGCAGACGCTGACCCGGCTCGCACGCAACATCAGGACGATGGCGCTGAAGACGCGTGATGGCAAGGTGACCCCGGACGAGATCTCGGGCAGCACGTTCACGATCACGAACCCGGGACCGTTCGGTTCGTTCATGAGCGCTCCGATCATCAACTTGCCCAACGTCGCGATCCTGTCGACCGATACCGTGGCAAAGCGGCCGGCCGTCGTATCGCTGCCGGACGGAACCGACACCATTGCTGTACGCCACATCGGATATCTGGGTCTCACCTGGGATCATCGAGCGTTCGATGGTTCCACCGCTGTGCTGTTCCTCGACCGCATCCGCAGGAATCTCGAGACATGGGACTGGGACCAGGAGCTCAGATGACCCCATCCGATCCGCGGTTCCGGGTCAGATGGCTCGGCCGGGTTGCGTATGGTGAAGCGTCGGATCTCCAGCGAGCGGTGTGGGAGTCGCGTTCGACCGGCCGAATCGGCGATGACTACCTGCTCCTGCTCGAACACCCACACACGTACACGGTTGGCCGCAATGGCGACGGCTCCAACCTGAAGGTCGATCCATCGCTGCTTGGCGCGATCGGCGCCAGCCTTGTCTTCACCGATCGGGGCGGGGACATCACCTATCACGGACCCGGACAGCTCGTCGGATATCCGATCGTGGCCGTACCGAGCCTGGCCCGGGGGTGGGACTCGGTCGGTCATCTCCGCAGGATCGAGACTTTGCTGATCGACACCCTCGCGGACCTCGGGGTTCGCGCATGGGCCGAGGATGGCTTCACGGGGGTCTGGACCGAGCGCGGGAAGATTGCCGCCATCGGCGTGCGGGTCTCCGCCGGTGTTGCGATGCATGGGTTTGCCATCAACGTGGCTCCGGATCTCTCGTACTTCGGCCACATCGTGCCCTGCGGAATCGCCGACCGCCCGGTCACGGCGCTCGCCGAGATCCTCGGAACACCGCCGCCGATGGAGGCGGTCGTCGATGCCCTGATCCCGCACGCGGTTGCGGTGTTCGGTGGCGAC
>Ga0316191_10004170_pt1 | contig 10769 bp, 12 predicted proteins | sample Eddworburr2cm_MG_FD_204928 | JGI IMG/M metagenome (GOLD analysis project Ga0316191, IMG submission 204928) | Coastal sediment microbial communities from Maine, United States - Eddy worm burrow 2 cm | ecosystem: Environmental > Aquatic > Marine > Coastal > Sediment | place: USA: Maine... | reverse complement strand
GCGGTTGCAGGTGGCAAAGGAAACGGCACTTTGCGTTGCCCGCCCCCGCCCTGTCAAGACTGCGCGGCGAGATGCGTCAAGGCCGAAAACATCACGCCCTGAAGCGTCTGGTACACTCACCCGGGACTTGGCGATACGACTCTCGACGCCAGAATAGCGCCCCGGCGGCTCACCTGCCGCCAGCAGCGCGAGTTGAACGAAATCAGAACATCAAACAACACCAAAGCAACCGGGAAGGAGAACCCGCATGACCACAAACAGAAACGAAGGCGATACGATCGCCAGTAACGAGGCGACGCCGGATGAATCGAGCGCGCTCGCCACACAGGCAACAGGCACAACGCGACGCAAGTTCCTGCAGGCCTCCACGGCAATCGCCGGAACCGCGATGCTGGGCGGGATTTCGCGCAGCTATGCCGCCAAGGGCCCGATTCACGTGGCCAGCATGTTTGATGTTACCGGCGGCCTGAGCATTTACGGCCTGCCGGAAATGAATGTTTCGCGCATGGCGATCCAGCACATCAACAAGAACGGAGGCGTTCTCGGCCGTCAGGTCAAACTGCACGAATACGACACACAGTCGAAAATTGAACTGTATTCACGCTACGCTCAGGAGATCGGCGTCAACGACGACATCTCGATCGTAGTGGGATGCATTACCGGCGCTTCGCGCGAGGCGGCGAGGCCGATACTGAGCAAGAACAACAAACTGCTGTTCTTCCCGAGCGTGGACGAAGGCGGCGAGTGCGACAAGTTCACTTTCATGCAGGGCTCGGACATTCTGCAAATGGAAACGCCACTCATTGACTGGGCTGTCAAGAACGCCGGCAACAAGTTTTATGTCGTCGCCGCGGATTACATCTACGGACATGTCGCGACCGCCTGGACCAAAACACTAGTGGCACAGGCCGGAGGCACGATCGAAGGCGTGGAATTCATCCCGCTGGACGTATCTGATTTCGGTTCGACGATTCGCAAGATCCAGTCGGCAAAACCAACCGTCATCATGAGCAACCTGGTGGGCGGAAACCACATGGCCTTCTACCGCCAGTTTGCCGCAGCCGGTCTGAACCGCAATATCGCAATCGTGTCACCCTCGTTCGGGCTGGCTAACGAGCAACTGGTGCTGGCACCCGAGGAAACGGATGGCATCGTCGTTGCGTATTCCTATTTCGAGACGCTGCCCTATCCGGAGAACAAGGCATTCGTGTCGGCCTATCGACGGGCGTATCCGGATGCGGGCCCGCTGATGGATCTGCCGGCTCAGGTCTGGAACGGCTGGCATCAATGGAAAATGGCGGTCGAGGCAGCGGGCACGACCGAGATCCATCAAGTCGTTGCGGCGATGGAATCGGGAATTCCGTTTAACGGCCCGAGCGGACGGATACTGATGGATGGAACATCACACCGGAACATCCAGGACATCAACCTCGCACAGGTCAACGACAAACGCGAGTACCAGATTCTCGACATCCAAAGGCAGGTACAACCCGCCACCACGGTGCCGGGATCGGAATCGTGTGACCTGCTGGGCAAGGACAAGAACTCACACCGCATGATAATGCCCAATATCTGACCTGAGCTTCGTCTAACCAGCGCACGGCCGGCGGCAAACCAGCATGGACGAGATCATCGTCATCGCGCTTTCGGCGCTGACGAGCATCGCGATTCTGATGTTGACGTCGCTCGGTCTCGCTGTGATTTTCGGGCTGATGCGCATTGTCAACATGGCGCATGGCGAGTTCCTGATGATCGGGGCGTTCACGACCACGGTCGCCGTCAGGATCGGTGAGTTGTCGATCTGGCTGGCGATACTCTGCGCGCCGGTCGTTTGCGCGCTCGTGGGTGCATTCGTCGAGCTCGCGTTTATCAGGCCCCTGTATGGGCGGCGCCTGATTGACACGCTGCTCGTTACGTCGGGGCTCAGCCTGATCCTCTACCAGATAGCGATCAATGTTTTCGGCACAGCCTCGCCGGGGATCGGCACCCCTCCAGGTTTTGCCGAGATCGGTAGCTATACCGTCTCGTACTACTCGCTGTTCCTGCCGGTGGTGACCGTGTTGCTCACCGCCCTGCTTTATGCGCTGTTCAAGTGGACGCGATACGGATTGCTTGCGCGAGCGGCTTCCGACAATCCGGACATGGCAAGCGTGCTCGGCGTCGAGGTACGCCGCGTAAACCTGTCGACATTTGTCCTCGGATGCGCCCTCGCCGGTCTCGGCGGCGGCCTGATTTCGCCGATGGTCGCCGTCAGCCCCGGTGTCGGCCAAAGTTATGTCGGGCAGGCATTTATGACGGTGGTCACCGGCGGGCCGGCATTTCTGCTCGGTACGTTGTCGGCGTCAGCCCTGCTGGGTGGCATCGCCAACATAGTGTCACAGATGTTTACAACCTTATGGGGGCTGACCGCGCTGCTGGTCACCGCAATCATTCTGGTACGTCTGCTACCACGCGGACTATCGGGAAACTGGTCGCGCCAGCTCTAGTATGGCGAAGCAGGCAAACCAATGGGTCTGCAACCCGCCAGGACACCCGTCCCCGTGAGTCTCGTTCCCTGGATCCGGACCGCTTCGCGGCGCGGGCTGCTGTGGCCGCTTCTGGTGGTGGTCGCGATCCTCGCCCTGTCGCCACTGCTCTCCACGGCAACCGAGCTGAAATGGACGCTATGGCTGAGCTTCGGCATTCTTGCGCTGAGTCTGACACTGGTTTGGGGCATCGCGGGCATCTTCAGCTTTGGACAGAATGCGTTTTTCGGCCTCGGCGGCTATGCATTTGCCGTTGCGGCTTTCAATTTTTTTCCCGCAACCGGTGAAACGCTCACTGCCCTGATCCTGGGCGCCTTCATTGCTGCGCTGTTCACCGCGCTGCTGGGGTACGTTACCTTCTACGGTCGCGTCGGAGATGTCTATCTCGCCATCGTGACACTGTCCGTTACGCTGATCCTCTATACCGTGATGTCGAGCACCGCAGGACCGGAATACCGGATCGGCGCAGCGCACCTTGGCGGCTTCAACGGCATGCCATCAGTGCCCGGTATCGCTTTCGGCAACGGTGAATTCAGCTACCGGGAACTGTTCGCTTTTGCGGTTTGCCTCGCCGGAGCACTCTATGCGTTTGTACAGTTTCTGATCACGGGGCGATACGGCGAGATTCTCGCCGGGCTGCGAGAGAACGAAGTGCGCATGGAATTGCTGGGCTACGACGTGCGCTTTCACAAGCTCGGCGTGTTCGTCATTGGTGGCGCGATCGCGGGGATCGGCGGCGCGCTGTTTACAGCGTGGGGCACGTTCATTAACCCCGCGATATTCGGCCTGCCACAAGCCGCGCTCGTCGTTATCTGGGTCATGGTAGGCGGCCGCGGCTCGCTATTGGGCGCGTTCTTCGGTGTGATTGCCGTGCAATGGATATCCGATCAGGCAGACAAGATCGTCGCGCAGCAAACACCGCTCATTCTCGGCATCATGCTGGTGGTCATGGTTCTTGTCTTCCCCGGTGGCATCGTCCCGGCAGTCACTTCGAGATTGCATGCTCTGCGACGCCGCTGGCGATCAGGCCGCGGCAAGAAAGACAGGACAGGCGCATCGGCACCCAGTGCGGCGCCTCCGGACAACGAGGCCGACAGCGACGGAAAACCAGTGTCACGCGGAAGTCTTGCCGCCCTGGGAGTGGGCAAACGATTTGGCGGCTCGGTTGTGCTGGAGGATGTCACGCTCGAGTTCGGGCAACACAACATCCACGCAATCGTCGGCCCCAACGGGGCCGGCAAGAGCACGCTTTTTGGCTTGCTGTCGGGCCGACACAAGGTTACCCAGGGCAGGGTCAAACTCAACGGCATCGACGTCACGAATACTCCGACTTACGAACGGGCTCGTCGCGGACTGGGTATCAAGTTACAGGTACCGAGCATCTTCCACGGCTTGACGGTGCGGCAAAATATTTCGCTGGCACTGACGGCACCACGAAAACACAGGCAGCGATCCGCGTCCGAGGCGACGGTTCTTGAAATGGTCGGCTTGCTCGACAAGCACGATTCACTGGCTGCAAACCTGGGGCATGGTGAACAACAGTGGCTGGAAATAGGCATGCTGATCGCCCAGAATCCACCGGTCATGTTGTTTGACGAACCCGCGGCCGGGATGACGCAGGACGAACGCAAACGCACCGTCAATCTGATACGCCAACTCTCGACCGATCACACGGTGATCGTGGTCGAGCATGACATGGCTTTTGTGCGCGCACTCGACGCGCCCGTTGTGATGCTTTACCACGGAGGCGTGTTCAGGCAGGGCAATTTTGACGAGCTCAGCAATGACTCTGAAGTCAGAACCATTTATCTTGGGCGGGGACGTGATGCTGCGCGTTAACGATCTGTGCGCCGGATACGGCGAGCTGATGATTCTGAACGGCTTTGGCATCACCCTGGAATCGCAACAGATCGTCGCAGTTCTCGGACGTAACGGAATCGGCAAGACGACACTGGTCAAGACACTGGCAGGCCTGATCAAAACGCGCAGCGGCAACGTAACCCTCGATGGTCAGGACATCACCAAACTGTCACCGCCACAGCGCGCGCGAATGGGTATGGGTTATGTGCCACAGGGGCGTGAGATTTTCTCCAAGCTGACAGTCCGCGAAAACCTGCTTGTGGGCGTTCGCGCGATGAAGCTGCCGCTTTCCACAATCGACACAGCGCTGGAAGATTTTCCGACCCTGCGACCCAAGTTGAATGACCTTGGCAGCAGCTTGAGCGGGGGCCAGCAACAATTGCTGGCATTAGCCAGAGCGCTGGTGCTGCGGCCAAAACTGCTGTTGCTCGACGAACCATCCGAGGGCATTCAGCCTTCCCTGCTGGAGGAAATTCACGAGCACCTTGTGCAGGCGAAACAACGATACGGATTGTCAATTCTGCTGGTTGAACAGAATCTTGATTTCGCGAGCTCGCTGGCAGATCGCGCTTATGTAATGGAAAGTGGAAGCGTCGCACGCGAAGTCGACCGCGATAATCTTCTGAGCGATGCGACCCTGGTGCACGAATTTCTGGGCGCAAGTAACGAAGACAAATGAACTCATTTGCCTGACGGGCAAAAACACCTTGCGCCGGTTGCGGTGCAACCGGTCGAATTGCGTCAGCGCTGAAACCTGCTGCTTCAACCCTTGATCAGCATATAGATGCCAATAACGAAGCATGCCGCACCACCGATGTACAACCCCATGACCTTGTCGGTTTCCGAGCCGGTAACCACCTCGGCAATCTGCGAGGTAAATGAACCCGACAGCTGATAACCCCAAAACGCCAGGCCAACGCCTGCGACCACCAGAACGATTCCGATGATTACGGTTGGTGAAATAGCACTTTTTGCCATATTGATTTTCCTCCCATGAAGAGCCGTTCTGACTTGCTGTAATAACCTGCACTCCGCCAACACACGAGCGCGTGACCCCTTTACGCCAGGTGATGCTGCCGTGGCATGGTCCGGATCATCTGCTGATGCAACAACACTGAGTGCCGCGACGGGAGAGCAACCTGGCGACCCTCAGGCTCAGGCGACCGAATTCATGTTGCACTGCGTCGCCCCACTTATGGCCACGGGCCGAATCCAGAACGCTCTTACGCGCCGTATCAGCACTACCGACTCGACTTTCGCAAGGATGGACTCATGGCATCGCTGCTGGCTGGCACCCGAACACTCTACGATCGTTTTACATCCACCCTCACCCCCCTTGACGGGCTGCCGCCGCTTTTGCTGCGCCTTTACCTCGCACCGGTAATGATGCAAGCCGGCTGGATGAAGCTCACCAACTTCGAATCAACCGCGCAATGGTTCGGCAATCCCGATTGGGGTCTCGGCCTGCCTTTTCCGTATCTCATGACAGCACTGGCCGCGGGTGCCGAATTCTTTGGTGGCCTCGCCCTGATAGTCGGCCTGGCGACACGGCTTGTCGCCATTCCGCTAGCCATTACGATGCTGGTCGCCATGACGACAGTACACTGGGAAAATGGCTGGCTTGCCATCTCTGATTCATCGAGCTGGCTCGCCAACGAGCGTGTCATGGAAGCCGCGCCGCGTAAGGCAAAGGCGATCGAACTGCTCAAGGAACACGGCAATTACGGCTGGATTAGTGGCCGCGGCTCGATTACCGTTCTGAACAACGGCATCGAGTTCGCTGCCACCTATTTCATCATGCTGCTGTCACTGATCTTCACCGGTGGCGGGCGCTATTTCAGCATCGATTACTGGATTGATCGCTGGTATCAGCGGCGCAAGACCGCGTAATTATGGACTGGCCAACGCACTGACTGTGCTATTGCACGGTCAGTGTTGATTGATGCAGCGTCGCTCCGCTGGAATCGGTCACGGTAACTGTCCACTCGCCGGCAATATGCAGGATCTTGCTCGACCAGGTGCGCCATGATTCGCTGCCGATTTCAAGCGGCACATCGAAGGACTGTTCGCCTGTCGACCATGTTACGGTAATGGTTTCGCCCTGCCCATCAACGACCCGCATCCAAAGGTAAGCTTTCTCGTTCAACCCGAACGAACTGGTTTCTTCGGAAATCTCGCGGTCAACGATAGCCTTGCCCACCTTCGCTTGTGATATCGAACCAGCCGATAGCGCCAGCATAGGCAGCGACAGACAGAACGCCAGAACCACTAAAACAATTTTCTTCAAAAGTATTCCCCTCATAATTTCAGGTTGGAAAAAGGCAGGTGTTCACACACGTGCCAGCCATTCACAGCGACACACTCGCAGTTGTAACAAGGACTAAGCTTTCCCGGCACCTCGGTCTGCGCCAAAACTATTGCGATTCGGAGCCCTGTGACGCAAAAAAACCCAGGCCAAGGCCCATGGCCGCAAGCGCTGCCACAATCCATGCCGCGACTGAAAGCTGATCCCTTGCGAAAATCGCGATAACAACCACGATACAAAGCGAGATCCCGCTTATTACTGCTGCGATACCAACTGCCGGATGGTTTTTCTGCCCAGCCACTTCGCCTCCCGCTGACTTCTGATGTTCGTGAAGGCACGGCACTGCGGTCTGCGCAATTGATCCCAACAATACCGTCCCCTGCCAAGTCACTCCGTGCCTGAGTGCACAAGCAAAGATAGTTTACGTCATCACGTGCACGAAACAAGGCATTTAGGGGAGAACGCCCTCGGGCGGTTCACTCCTCTGAAAGGCAATCCCGGCTATTCTCCCAATTGCTTCTTCTAGTGGCACTGCACTAAACGCCAAAGCTATGGTCGAAACGTGTATGTCAATTTTTCGATATCTGTTTGTTGTGCTGTCCGCTAGCCTGCTGGCCGGATGCTCCCCTTTCCTGTATCTCAACGCCTTCTCGCCGTCCGGGCAAGCGCGAGAGAACATTGATATTGCCTATGGCCCGCTGGACCGACAGCGTCTCGACGTTTTTGAACCGGTCATTTTGCACGAGCAACCGGCGCCGGTAGTGGTCTTCTATTACGGCGGCGCCTGGGACAGTGGCAACAAGGCAGATTATCGTTTCGTTGGCCGCACGCTGGCGGCACGCGGCTTCGTTGCAGTGGTTCCCGACTACAGGGTTTACCCGGAGGTTGTGTTTCCAGGGTTCATCAAGGACGCAGCTGCGGCAGCAGCATGGGCTTTCGAGAACGCGTCACGGTTCCATGGCGATCCGGCCAAAGTGTTTCTGATGGGGCATTCTGCCGGAGCGCATATCGCGGCGATGCTCGCACTCGATGATGGCTACATGAATGCGCTCGGACACTCACCGGAACAACTGGCGGGATGGGTTGGTCTGTCGGGACCGTACGATTTCCTGCCGCTTCAGAGTCGACGGTTGAAAAAAATCTTCGGAGATCCGACCCCGCGTAATACCCAGCCGATCGAATTTGTCTCCGAATCGGCACCACCGGCATTGTTGATTAGCGGTGACGCCGACACCACTGTTATCCCTCGTAACACCCGGCGCCTGGCGGCGCAATTGCGCGCGACCGGCGTTAATGTTCGCGAAATCATTTATCCCGAAGTCGGTCATGGTCGAACGGTTGCAGCGTTCTCCAGCATCGCCGACGGCTTGCCTGTCGTTGACGATGTCGCGCAGTTTGTTTCCAGTCAAGAACAGGTGCACTGGCACAACGCGAAGATAGCTCGCTGATGGAAACATCGCCACTTTGATCGAACCTGCGCCGGGAGTTGCCACGTACCCGGCATAAACGCGGAACCGGCGACGCAAACACGGCTTTGGCTCTGCTGGTAACGAACCGCTAGCCGACGAACACAATGTCGTGATCCCCGCCCTGTACCTCCCTGCCGTGTACTCCCTGCCCTGCAACACCGGAACAGGGTCTTGACAGCCACCGCGAAAAAGATTCACATCTGAGCGACGGTTGACGCAGGCCTGCATATTTTCCGTGCGCCAACACCCTCGCGCGTAAACTTGTTGATTCAGGGAATACCATGACTGATTCCACGCCATCGAAGGATCCGGAAAATGCAAGCGATGCGCTGCCTTTTGCTGCGCCCTGCAAGGACCTGCAAGCAAACGCACCGGTCAGATGGATCAAGCTGGGTTGGCAGGACCTGCGTAAGGCACCCGCACAGAGCCTCGGTTACGGTGCACTCCTCGTCGCATTGAGTTATCTGCTTGCCTTTTTCGCCGTGACGTTCGGCAACTTCGTGGTATTGCTCGCGCTACTTTCGGGATTCGTTTTTGTTGGCCCCTTGATCGCAATGGCGTTCTATGACATCAGCCTGCAACTTCAGAATGGCCGCAAACCCACACTTGGCCATTCGTTGCGCAACAGCTGGCGCCATATCGGCAATCAGATGGTATTTGCGTTGATCCTGATGATCGTATTTCTGGTGTGGGCGCGGGCAGCATCGCTGGTGCATGTGTTCTTTCCGGCGCTGGCGAGCCCGGATATGGCTGAGCTGGCAATCTTCCTGGGCGTGGGAACGCTCGTCGGATCGCTTTTTGCGGCCTTCGTCTTCTGTATCAGCGCATTCTCGCTGCCGATGATCATGGATCGCGATGCCGATATGGTGACGGCAGCCGTGACCAGCTTTAATGCCGTGCTTCGAAACAAGGCAGCCATGGCAGTTTGGGTACTGCTGATTATTGCTGCGGTGGCATTGGGGATCGCTACCGCTTTCATCGGATTGGCTGTCACGCTTCCCCTGATTGGACACGCAACATGGCACGCCTATCAGGAGACTATCGACAGTTCCGCCTGGCCACACCATAAGGAATAGGGTTTGCCGACGGTATTGACTCGTTTTTCTGGCTGGACAAGCATGCGGATGCTGTAACGACCGCTTTGCCCCCGATGCGCTAGCGCGCCAGAAAAGCAAGCCTCCAATACACATTTACCAGACACGCCACGCGTCCCACTACGTGGACACTCCGGGGCGACCCGCAGCTACTGGCACGCTGCCCGGTGCAGCCGGTCAGCGTCGGGCGCGCGCCGCATCCAGCAACCGTTGGGCATCTCTCACAGCTTGTTCGTTTGCCCTCTGGCGATTGTAGTAAGCGTCTGTGAGGCGACTGGCCCCACCGGCGGTGCCTTTGCGTTCGCCCGGCAACGGTTCCTTGCCGTTTTCAAGGGCGTTGCGCGCATCTTCGAGTTGCTGCTCGGCCGCTTCTATACTTGCCTGACCGGCTGATTCCTCCTCAGAGCGCTGGGCAGATTCATCCGCGCGCTGAGCCGCCTCGCGGGCAGCTGCTTCCGCCTGGCTACGTGACTCAGGATCGACCGGCGGGGGCGGTGCAACCGATCCGGCTTCGCGCGCTCCTGGTATCGGAACATCGGAGTAGATCGTCTTGCCTTCAGGCGTAACGTACTTCTTGATCTCCTGGGCCTGTGAAACTGCCGCTGTAAGCATCAACAGTGAGGCCGCGGTACAAACAAATTTCGTTATCCAAGTCATCGATTACATTCTCCATCGCGCTGTCATGCGCCAGGTCCCGGTGATAAAGCAAGTCTCATGCGGGCGCATCCCGCCGGGAAGTATTCGCAACGAGACGCCCCGTCAACACCTCGCTATCAGCGGCACACCCCTATCATCGCATGGCAGGGCCTATTCCCTGGCACCACCTGCTTCTACCGGCACAAGAATCTCATTGCGCCGCAAGAACCATGGCGTAAAAGGCGCGTTGTATCGCGCCCATACCGGGTCGCCAGCAATGATGAGCCCCTCCCCGGCCATCCACTCTTCCAGTTCTGCCTTGTGCTTCTGGTAGTTCTTTTCGCTCCAGAATCCCGAGTAACGCACGGCGGCCATTGTTCGTGGCGGCACCTGCCTCAGGACAATCAGTGGATCATTCGGCTCGGGCAGCGTTTCCATTGAATATGCCTCGGGCATCATGAAACTCACTGCCCAGTTCTCCCCGTCACGCTGCTGTCCGACAGGGGAGGTCATCGCGATTTTCTCGCCCACCGGCTGTTGCGATACCGGCGCAGTCATTGCCACCTTGTCCTGCATTTTGTTTTCGCCGGAAATATAGCCAAACAGTCTGTTAAAAGCCTTGCTGCCGGCATCTTCCAAATTCCCCTCCACAACCGTTTCGGCAAGTATATGGCCCGCATACTGGCGGACCTCGAACTTTCCGTCCTGCTTCAGGACCTCGTACGAAGCTTCTTCTGCCGCCATTGCATCAACTGGTCCGAGCGCTACAAGCGCTGCTGAGAACATTACGCATAGTGCAATTTTCACTCATTACTCCTCTTGGTAGCGACACACTTGGTGGCGAAGCATCGCATTCGCGACCTGCCGTAAATATATCCAA
>Ga0316191_10004168_pt1 | contig 10772 bp, 8 predicted proteins | sample Eddworburr2cm_MG_FD_204928 | JGI IMG/M metagenome (GOLD analysis project Ga0316191, IMG submission 204928) | Coastal sediment microbial communities from Maine, United States - Eddy worm burrow 2 cm | ecosystem: Environmental > Aquatic > Marine > Coastal > Sediment | place: USA: Maine | collected... | reverse complement strand
GGCCGTGGCCGCTCCTACGGGTGGCGGTAGGTCGCGGCCATGGCCGCTCCTACGAGGCGGGCAAACCCGAATGGAACCGGAATTCATCGTCCGGATCGGAAATTAACGACGCTTCTATCGCCTTGAGTTCCTCGAGGCGAGCATCGATCTCGGCTTCATCGACCCCACATTCCGATTTCGCGAAAGCGACGTAGTGCTCGAAGTGGCGCGCTTCCGAGGCGAGCAGGCCACCGTAGAATCGGCCCAGCTTTTCCGGAAGACGCGGCGCAATCCTGGCAAAGCGTTCGCAGGATCTGGCTTCAATCAACGCACCGATCAAGAGCATGTCCAGGAGTTTGTACGGTTCATGCTGCCGCGCCGCTTCGCGCAGACCACCGGCATATCGGGATGCGGTCAATCGCTCGAACGGAATATCCATGTCGTCCATGATCGAGCGAACCTGCTCAAAATGTCGTAGCTCTTCGCGCGCCAGTCGCGACATGCGCTGCGCGAGCGCTGTGCGCTCGGGATAGCGATAGAGAAATCCGAGAGCCGTGGACGCGGCTTTAAGTTCGCAGTTCGCATGGTCAAGAAGCATCTCGGGCAATCGCTCGCTGGCTTCAACCAACCACGCCTCGGGCGTCGGTGTGCTCAGAAACGCCGCGATAATCTCGGGTACCCAAACACTTACAGCCACTCTTCGATCTCCGCCGCCGACTGCAGGCGGTCATCCGGCGTTTTGGCGAGCATCATGTTCAACAGTGCCTGGTACTCGGCAAAGCGTGTCGGTAGCAACGGTATGGGTGCATTGCCGTGCAAATAGATAATGCCCATCGCGGTATCGGCCCGGAACGGTTTTTCGCCAGTTAACATCTCGTAGAAAATGACGCCCAGGCTGTAGATATCGCTGCGCTCATCGACATTGGTTCCGTGACCCTGCTCGGGGCTCATGTAGTAAGGCGTGCCAAATATCTCACCCTTATCCGTGATCTCGCCTTCCAGCCTGGTCTTCTTTGCCAGGCCGAAATCGATCAGGGCGATCGAGCCATCCTTGCGCAGCATAATATTGCCGGGCTTCAGGTCCCGGTGAAGTACGTCCTTCTGGTGCACCGCGGACAGGGCGCTGGCAATCTGCCGCAGGTACTGCGTTGCGGCGCGTTTCGTGATGCCCTTATCGATCCGTAAACGCAGGTCGCCTCCGCCGAGGTACTCCATCGCAATATGCGCATGGTTGTCGGCGACACCGAGATCGTAGATCCGCACGATATTCGGGTGGTCCATGTCGGCGATCGTCTCGTACTCCTGGAGAAAACGATCGAACGCGCCGATGCCGTCGTCGTTGCCGGGCATTTGCCGCAGCACTTTGAGAACGACCTTGAGATGCGTCGATTCCCGTTCGGCGAGATAGACTCCGGAGTGCTCAGTCGAGCCGAGCCTGCGCATGAACCGGTAGCCCTTGATCAGCGGGTGAATGCCCGTGCGCATGTCCCCGAGGAACAGGGACCCGGTCGACGCCACACGCGACCTGGAAGCCAGCACATCGCTCAGACCAACGATCAGTGAATCGTGACTGATGTGATCGCGGATGAAGTGTGCATCCGGTCCCAGGCGGTGCGCTTCTTCCTGATCTTCCTCGGTGCCGAAATACACTAGTGGCGGAAAATTCTCGCGATTGACAAAGCGCCGCAATACATCGATGCCGTCACGGTCTTCGCCGTGCCGGCTCCCAAGCAACACGATATCGTTACCCGCGCCCGAAAACTCGTCTGGCAGGTGCCCTGCCGCAGTGGGGTCATAGGCAGAGATGATTGCATCAGGCCAGTGAGTCGTGACGTGGTGCATGAGCAGGCTGCGGAATTCCGCCTGCTCATCGATAATCATGACCTTGATACTCATATTGGGGACAGTGACCCTAATTAGTCGGGGTTGGCTACTTATTCTCAGCGAAGATACCAAGGACCTTGGCATTCCGGTAGTTGGAAGATTAGGTAACTGACCCCAATTAATTAGGGTCACTGTCCCCGAATTAGAGGGAAACGACCTTGGCGTCGGGTTTGCGCTCTTCCTCCCGAGCCTGTTTGGCGGCATCGTTGCGGCGCTCTTCGAGCTCATCCAGGTATTCTTCCGTGACATCGCCGGTCACGTACTCGCCGGAGAAACACGACGTGTCGAATTCGGCAATGGCCGAATTGTCGTGGCGAACAGAACGAATCAGGCCGTTCAGGTCCTGGTAGATAAGCCGGTCTGCCCCGATGAGCGTTTCGATCTCGTCCATCGTGCGCCCGTTGGCAATCAACTCGGACGCGGCCGGCATATCGATGCCGTAAACATTCGGGTAACGAACGGGTGGCGCCGCTGACGCGAAATACACTTTTTTAGCCCCGGCATCGCGAGCCAGCTTGATAATTTGTTTCGATGTCGTGCCTCGCACAATTGAATCGTCAACCAGCAGCACGTTCTTGTTGCGAAACTCGAGCGGAATGGCATTCAGCTTGCGGCGCACAGATTGCATGCGCTCGGCCTGGCCCGGCATGATGAACGTACGGCCTATATAGCGATTCTTGATAAAACCTTCGCGGTACTTGACGCCCAGATGGTAAGCCACCTGCAATGCAGAGGTACTGCTCGTATCCGGGATCGGGATCACGACATCGATGTCATGATCAGGAAAGTCGCGGACGATCTTGCCGGCGAGTTGTTCGCCCATCCGCAGGCGTGTCTTGTAGACGGACAAATCGTCGAGAATCGAATCCGGCCGCGCGAAGTAGACATACTCGAAAATGCACGGTGTGTGCCGCGTTTCGCCCGGGTAGTCGCGCGAATTCAGGACACCGTCATTCTCGACATAGATGCACTCACCGGGCTTGAGGTCACGCACTCGGTCAAACTGCAAGGCATCGAGCGCGACGCTTTCCGAGGCGACCATGTAGTCTCTTGAGCCGCCGGATTCTCTCTCCCCGAGGACGAGAGGGCGAATACCGTGCGGATCCCGAAACGCCACGATGCCAAAACCGATGATCATCGCAACGATTGCATAGCCACCCTTGCAGCGCCGGTGCACGGCCTCGACCGCGTCGAACACGTTCTCCGGTGTCGGATTCCCGTTCACGCGCGTCTGCAGCTCATGCGCGAATACATTGAGCAGCACCTCGGAATCGGAGTTGGTCGCGAGATGGCGGCGATCTTCGCGGATCAGCAAGTCAGCCAGTTCGTCGTAATTGGTCAGGTTGCCGTTATGCGCGAGGCAGATTCCGTACGGTGAGTTCACGTAGAAAGGCTGCGCCTCGGACGACTTCGCGCCACCCGCCGTGGGATAGCGCACATGCCCTATGCCAACGTGGCCCTTCAGTCTTTCCATGTGCCGCTGCCGGAACACGTCCCGCACAAGTCCATTGCTCTTGCGTTGCTTGAGCCCGGATTCCTCGCTCCAGGTCACGATGCCCGCGGCGTCCTGGCCACGATGCTGCAATACAGTCAACGCGTTGTACAAGCCTTGGGCAACCGGCTGTGCACTTACTATTCCTACAACGCCACACATAAATCAGCTTCCCTCAGATCTCAATCGGGATATCGACCGGCAACGAGTCCGCAGCCTCGTCCGGCGTAATAATTTCGAGCCCCACCGGGGCCATTACCTTGATCCAGTCAGAAACGACCTGGAGATGCGGAATCAATTTCGAATCCTCCCACCAGTCATCATTGTCAAAGCCCGCAAACTGGCCGCCAATAATAAGTAGTGAGACTAAAATGATCCCGCGCAAAACACCGAACAGTCCACCGAGCAGGCGGTCCATCCCGCTCAGAACCGACAGCCGCACGAGTTTGGAAATGCCCCAGCTCAGCAGTCCGCCAATCGACAGGATCACAGCGAAAACCAGAACACGCCCAAACCACATCTGCAATTCGTCGGAGCTAATCCAGCTCTGCGAGACGTCCCCAACCGATGGGCCGAAATACAATGCCGCCCAGATCGCAAACAGCAGTGCTGCGATCGAGATAGCTTCTTTGATCAGGCCACGCCAGATTCCGATACCGATGGAAATAATAAGGGCGACGGCGATGAGAATGTCGATGATCGGCATCAGAGATGTCGTCTCAGGTCGGAAGGCTTAGGGCTGGATTGGGACAGGATAATATCACGGGTGCGGCACAACCTGGCCCTCGTGGCCGACCTTTGCAAGGCGGCTGGCCATTGCCTCAGCACTCTGGCGATCCTTTTGTGGTCCGATGCGCACACGGTGAAGCTGACCTCCGTCCGTCGTGAGCTGGCTCAGGAATGCCGCATAGCCCTGCTTGCGCAGATCGGCCGCCAGTTTTTCGGCATTGTCCTTGTTCGAGAAGCTGCCGAGCTGAACGGCCCACATCCCCGTCGTGGACGCTGTCGCCGATTCAACGACCGGCTCCCTGACCGGCTCGGGTGCCTGTTCAGGAGGCGTGGTTTCCGGTTCCGCCTGCCTGGTTTGCACGGGCGCCGGCTGCGGTTCTTCACGCACGGGTTCCTGCTTTGCAGGCGCGGGCGAACTCGCAGCGGGAACCGGATCCTCGCGGTCGCGATCGAGCACGACCGTTTGGGTCTTCTGGTCTTCCTGCCCCGGCAAAAGCACACGCTCCGAGACGATTTCATCATCGTCGGGTGGGCCGTCGAGGAAGATCGGTACCACAAGCACGACGACCAGTACGAGTACGACTGCGCCGATAATTCGCTCTTTCAATGCACGTTCCATCATGATTTGGGTCGCGAGTATAGCTGTTTCAGCGCGGGACCAACCAGGTAGAACGATCCCGTGATGAGTATTCTGTCATTTATCGACGCTTCGCGTCGCGCTGATTCCATCGCCTCTGACAGCGAATCCGCGATCAGGCAGGGTCGCCCGCAGGCATTGGCGATGCGCCGCGCGAGCTCCTGGGCAGGGACCGCTCGGTGACTTTGTGCGGTCACCGCGATCCATTGATCGACGTGTTCATCCAGCGCCAGGACGCTGCCCTCGATGTCCTTGTCGTCCAGCATGCCAACGATCACGTGCGTCGCGCCCGAGCCTCGCTGCGCCGCCAGCGTCCCGGCCAGTGCTTCAGCCGCCGCCGGGTTATGGGCGACGTCCAGCAACCACTCCACGCCGTCCTGATTGATGCTTTGCCCCCGTCCGGTCACCCGGACAGTTGGCAGGACGGCCGCGACCAGATCGTCGCTCGCCGCGGCTTCCAGCCCAGCCGCTTTTAGAAGGGCGATTACTGCCGCCGCATTGCCGACCTGAAATTCACCACTAAGACCTGGCTGAGGCACGCCGTCGAGCGAATAGTCCCGATCGCGAAGCAGAAGATGTGCGCCGATCTTCGCTGCATGATCGACGATCGCCTGCGGCACTTTCTCGGCACCGAACACGGCCGGTTTGTCAGTACGCATCACCCCGGCCTTTTCCACCGCGATTGTCTCGATATCCTCGCCAAGCCAGTCGCAATGATCCAGGGATACATTGGTGATCAATGCTCCCGTGGGTTCGATAGCATTGGTGGCATCCAGTCGACCACCCATTCCAACCTCGAGAATCCAGACATCGAGCGCCGCCTCGGCAAATAACACCCATGCTGCCAATGTGCCGTATTCAAAGTACGTGAGCGGCACGCCGTCACGCACGGCCTCGATCTTCTCGAATGCCGCGACGATCTCCGCATCATCCGCCTGACGACCCCGCACTGCGATACGCTCGCTGTAGTCGATGATATGCGGCGACGTATAGGCGCCGACACTGAAACCCGCGGCACGCAGCAGCGCGTCGGCCATTGCGACGCTTGACCCTTTGCCGTTCGTCCCGGCGACGAGCAGTACATGCTCGGGGAGTGGGAGAGCAAGGCGCTCCAACACGGCCTGCACCCGCTCCAGCCCGAGGTCGATCTCCTTTGGGGACAACGTCTCGAGCCAAGCCAGCCAATCAGGAAGTGGCGAACCGGCGGGCAGCATCAGTAGCGGATCAGGAGGCGGGAACGGGGCTTGGCCGGTTTTCGAATTTGGCAAGCAGGTCGCCAATCTCATCCCGCATCTTGCGGCGATCAACGATCATGTCGATCGCGCCGTGATCGAGCAGAAACTCGCTTCGCTGGAAGCCTTCAGGCAAACGCTCACGCACTGTCTGTTCGATGACGCGCGGTCCGGCAAACCCGATCAGTGCACCCGGTTCGCCTATATTGACATCGCCCAGCATGGCAAGACTTGCCGACACGCCGCCGGTGGTCGGGTCGGTCAATACTGAAACGAAGGGAACACCCTTCTCGCCCAGGTTTGCCAGTGCAGCCGATGTCTTGGCCATCTGCAGCAAGGAGAACAGCGCTTCCTGCATGCGGGCTCCGCCGCTGGCTGCAAACGAGATCAGCGGCATGTTGTTCTCTCCTGCGTGGTTCGTAGCGCGCGCAAACCGTTCACCGACCACGGAACCCATCGAGCCACCCATAAACGAGAACTCAAATGCGCAGGCCACAACAGGCCGACCCATCAGCGTGCCGGTTGCCGAGACAAGCGCGTCTTTCTCGCCGGTCTTCTTCTGCGCCTGGACTATACGATCGCGGTAGCGCTTGCTGTCTTTGAACTTGAGCGGATCCTCCGGCTCAAGCTGACTGGACAGTTCCGTCTGCGACTCGGGATCCAGGAAGAAATCGAGACGCTTACGCGCACCGATCCGCATGTGGTAATTGCACTTCGGGCAAACATGCAGGTTGCGCTCGAGCTCGTTGCGATACAACTGCGCATCGCAGGTCGGGCACTTGATCCACACACCCTCGGGCACCGATTTCGTGCGATTTTCGGTGCTGATGCGCGAGGGCATTAGTTTTTCGAACCAGCTCATTGGGGAATGATATCCGTATCGCCTAACAACAGCCAGCCGCGGGCAGACCAAAAGACTCGGGATAATCGACTCCCACGAGCGTCAGGCCGTGAGGCGGTGCAGCAATGCCTCCCGCTTTGCGGTCCCTGGACTCCAGCACTGTGCTAATCCAGTCAATATCCTGCTCACCCTGCCCGACCGCCGCGAGCGTGCCGGTGATGTTGCGAACCATGTGCTGCAGAAATGCGTTTGCCGTCACCTCCAGCGTCAGCCAGTCGTCACGGCGAGTGACCGCAATCTGGCTGATCTCCCTTACCGCCGTTTTTGCCTGGCAACCGGCCGCCCGAAATGCCGAAAAATCATGCTTGCCAACCAGGTGTTGTGCGGCTGCATGCATACGCTCGGCATCGAGTGGTTCGTAGACCCACCACGCGCGGTCGCGGTGCAGGGCCGAACGTTGCAGGCGATTGAGGATGAGATAGCGATAACGGCGCGCGGTTGCCGAGAAGCGCGCATGGAATTCGTCGTCAACAGCTTGTGCCCAGGTGACCGCAATATCGGCTGGCAGATTGGTGTTGGCGCCCAACAACCAGCCCCGGTTACTGCGCTCGCTTTGGGAATCGAAATGCACGACCTGGCCGGAGGCGTGTACACCCGTGTCGGTACGCCCCGCGCAGACGACCTCCACATTCTCGTTCGCCACAGTCGTGAGCGCCTCTTCGACGCGCTGCTGAACTCCGAGCCCGGTCTTCTGGCGCTGCCAGCCGTTGTACGACGTGCCGTCGTATTCGATGCCGAGCGCTGTGCGCATGAACGGACGGTCTTGGCTGGCGTCTAGCTTGGCAGCGAGTCGAGCAACTGTTGAGCCTGTTGCTTCTGGCCTTCGTCGCCCTCGTCGAGCACTTCCTCGAGAATGCTGCGTGCGCCCGCCGGATCACCCATATCGACGTACGCGCGTGCCAGGTCGAGCTTGGTGCCAACCTCGGTCATCGTGCGAGCATCTTGCAGGTCGTCACTCATGTCCTCCGGAGCGATTGACATCGTCGGCACTTCCGCTGTCTCTTCGGCAATGACCGGACGTGGTTGCTCCACTGTCGCGTCATCACGAGGCTGTTCGACGGTGTCGCCTATCTCGCTAACCGCAAGGGCAGCCGTCAAGTCGTCGAGATCGAGGTCCACATCGGTTCCGGCGACAGCAGGCATTTCTCCCGTTTCATCGAGGCTCGTGTTGCCGGTGAATGCTTCGGGCGGCAGCGCTTCCGTCTTGGCGAAATCGTAGTCGTCTTCGTCCTCATCCATCGGTGCCAGCATCGTTTCGGCGTCGCTGGCAATCGCGGTGTCCTCACCCATGGCGACTTCCGTATCCTCATCGCCGTAGCCCGGTGCAAGCAACGTTGCCTCGTCGTCGCCAAGATCCGCATCGACGTCCGATTGCGTCTCAACCGCAAAGTCTTCGCTGAGAATCTGTGTGCGCCCTGTCGCCTCCAGCAGGTCGATATCAAGAGACGCGTCAGTTTCTTCTTCCGCTCGCAGCATCGGACTGGCGCCGGTTTCGTCGGGAGCCAGCCGCATACCCGGAGAATCGATGGAGTCCAGATCCTGAATGTCATCCAGATTCAGTGTTTCGCTGATACTGGTCGCACCCGAATCGTCGTCGGAGCCAGCGACTGAGATACCGTCCAGATCCGCCAGTGCCTCATTGATACCCGTATCTTCCAGCGCTTCGTTCGTGCCCGTAATATCGAGATCGAGCTCGTCGAGATTGATCTCGGCGGTTGCATCTGTTTCCTGACCACTGTCTACCAGGTCCTCATCGAGAGACGGCAATTCTGAGGTGCCGCCCAGGCCCTCAAACTGCTGCTCAATGGTCGGCGTCTCGACCGTGGGCTCGGCCGGGGCCGGCATTTCGGCAGTCACGTCAAGGTCGGTGGGAGATTCTACGGTCGGGCTTTCGGCCGTATCTTCAAGATTCAGGTCAACGGATTCATCGTCGGGTGCGTCAAACAGGAAGTCGACAGCGCCGTCGTCCGCAGCGGTGGCATCGGCATCCAGGTCGCCGCCGAGATCGATAATGTCCGAATCGGCGCCACTGTCACCGCCAAAGTCCATATCAAGCTCAGCCGCATCATCCATTTCCGCTTCGAAGGACAGATCCACGGCTTTGGTCGCACCCGCGACACCCGCACCGGCAAACAATGCATGGTCGGCCGCGATCTGCTGCCCCATGATCACAATCTTGTCCCACTCGGGCGATTCGGAACCGGCAATCGCCGTATTCAAGCGCGAGGCGGCGTCGATGAACGCGTCCTGGTTGCCCCACACGAAGTAGATTTCACACAACTTCGACATCAATGCCTGGTCGGTCGGGTCCGCCTCGAGCGCACCATTGACCAGGTCGGCCGCCTGATCGTACAAACCATACGCCATGTGGAAGTCGGCTTCGGCCAGCGGATCGGACTGATCCAGGTTGACGGCCGTTTCGCTGCTGAATGTGTCTTCCAGCGATCCGAATTCACCCGTATCACCGGTGGCTTCCTCCAGCGAGGCGGTTTCCGGTAGTGGCGCTTCAATCGTGTCGTCATCCATCGGGCGCATACCCGAATCCTGTTCGACGACCACGATTGACTCGTCATCATGAACCGGGGCGCGCAGCGTCTCGGTCGCGGACATGGCGCCTGCGGCCAGCTCATCCTTGTCCAGGGTTTCCCACGGACTCGAGTCGTCATCTTCGTCCCGGCCTCGACGTACGAACCAGAGCAGCACACCGGCCACCAGGATCAACGCCGCAACGATCTTCGTCCAGAAACTGCCCAGGATCGCCATGACGCGATCCATAATGCTCGGCTCGCTGCTCGCACGCGGCGTGCGAATGGCGTCGCTCGGTGCGGGCACGGGCTCGGTCACCTCGTCGTCAGCCGCCGTCGTTTCGTCATCGGCTGCCAGATCATCGCCAGCAACGTCGTCGGTGTCGGCGGTCAGCTCGTCGTCACCGTACAGATCCTCGTCCGCAACCTCGTCGCTCGCCGTGTCATCCAGTGGCGCTTCGTAGGTCTCACCCCGAATTTCCGCCAGTTCCTGGCGCAGTGTCGCAAGTTCGTTGTCGCGAATCTCAATCAGGGACTGTTGGTCGGGAACATCGGCTGCCTCGAGATCGGCAATTCGATCCTCGATTTCCTGCTCGCGCGTCGGCGGCTCGGATGTGGCGATGTCCTCGTCATAATCAATGCCCGCCGGCTCTTCGTCGGGCGGTACCAGCTGCAGGTTGGGGCGCGTGTCCGGCGTCTCGTCCGGAGCTGAATAATCGGTATCCGGCGCCGCGTAGTCGGTGTCAGGAGTCGTATCTGCGTAGGCATCGTCAGGTGACGGGGCTCCAGTGCTATCTCTCCAGACCGTGTTTTGGCGTTTCACTTCAGAGAACGCGTCACCGCGACTGATCTGGAATACTTCATCGGCGCTCGGAATACGCAGCGATGCACCCGCACTCAGCCTGTTGATATTGTTGGAGAATGCGCCGGGGTTCGCTTCGAAAATTGCCAGCATTGTCTGGTTCATCGACAGGCGGCTATCCGGACGCATGCGACTCGCAATTCCCCACAGCGTGTCGCCACGCTCCACGTAGTAATCGCCGGAAGGCGCCCTTGAGTACGACGACTCGGCGGCAGGAGCCGGAGGCGGCGCTTCAGTCTCGTCACGCGCCGCGGTCGGCGGCGTTACGCGCGGCTGGGCCGGTTGCGGCTCTTCGCGTTGCACCGGTTGCGGCGCAGGTTGCTGCCGCTCGATTCGAGCCGTATCGGTTGTCGGTGCGCGCCTGGGCGCCTCGACAACAGGAGCCTGCTGGACTGCTGGTGGTGCGTAGGTCGGCGGATCCAGGAGTACCGTGTACTCACGCAGCAGACGGCCGCTGGACCAGGTTGCCTCAACCAGGAACGTTACGAAGGGTTCGGTAATCGGGGACCGCGAACGAATCTGAACGACTGC
>Ga0316191_10004166_pt1 | contig 10773 bp, 5 predicted proteins | sample Eddworburr2cm_MG_FD_204928 | JGI IMG/M metagenome (GOLD analysis project Ga0316191, IMG submission 204928) | Coastal sediment microbial communities from Maine, United States - Eddy worm burrow 2 cm | ecosystem: Environmental > Aquatic > Marine > Coastal > Sediment | place: USA: Maine | collected... | reverse complement strand
CAGGAGATTGATATCAATGCGTCACAGGATGTCATGGCACGGGCGCGGGAACTTCCCAATGAAAAACTGGGGCAAATGATGACCGTCGTCAGCTGCCTGGGATCGAGACCCCATCGACTGTTGGAAAGTGTGGCGCCCAGTCCCGGGGAGATTCGAAAAATTCTTCTTGCCACAGGCATCGCCAATGTGCCGCACTTAATTGTCATGGATGAGCCCACCAATCACCTGGATTTGCCTTCCATCGAATGTCTGGAACAGGCCCTGGCCGATTGCCCCTGCGGGTTGCTTCTTGTCAGCCATGACCGGCATTTTTTAGACGCTTTGACCCATAAACGATGGCATATATCAGATGACAGAAGGGTAAAGGGCAAACATATCCTGGAAATGCATTAAGTTCTGCTTAAAATTAGGTGGATGAATTTTATTACGTCAAACGTCATTGTGACGTTTTGCTGCAAACAATTTCAGCGTATCGCTGCACCTTGATCGGTGGAGACACACTACAATAAACAGTATGCCCTTAAAGTTGACCCGGTGAAATATTTACGATATTTCAAGTTCAGCAAGCCAGGTAACTTCAATAGGATTCAAATTGCTTAAGCTATAATCGGAGGGCACAAATATGCAATGCCCGCAGTGTCAGTTTGAGAATCCGCAAGATGTTAAGTTCTGTGTTCACTGTGGCAGCAAGTTAGAAATAGTTTGCCCAAAATGCGGTTCGAGCAATTCTCCGGCTTTTAATTTTTGTGGTGAATGCGGCTGTGATCTAAGCAAATCCACAGAATCTGAATCCCTCAGGGAAGCCGAGCAGGGCACCCAGATTCCTGAATCACCACCCGCAGAAACCATACCACCAGAAATTCCGGCTAAAGGTGAACGCAAGCACCTTACGGTTCTTTTCTCCGATCTCAGCGGATACACGACCATGTCCGAAAAGCTTGACCCGGAAGAAGTCAAAGAGATCACCAGCCGGATTTTTGGCGAAATTTCCAAAGTCGTGGCCAATTACGATGGATTCGTCGAGAAGTATGCCGGCGATGCGGTGATGGCGCTATTCGGTGCGACGGAATCTCACGAGGATGACCCGGTCAGAGCAATAAACGCAGCCCGAGAAATTCACAATTTTGTTGATTCCATAAGTCCTCAATATGAAGAAAAGATCGAACAGTCGCTTGCGATGCACACCGGCATCAATACAGGGTTGGTTGTAACCGGAAAAATCAATTTTGAAAAGGGCACCCATGGCGTTGCGGGTGACACGATAAATGTTGCTGCCCGCTTAAGCGGGCTTGGAAACGCAGGTGAGATACTGGTAAGCCGGGATACTTATGTCCAGTCTGAAGGCTATTTTGATTTTGAGGATTTAGGACATTCGCAAATCAAAGGCAAGTCAGAACCCATACGGATTTACAAATTATTGGCTTTAAAAAGCCAACCGGTCAAAATTCATCGCCTGCACGGGTTGAGAGCAGCGTTGATCGGACGGAAAGTGGAGATGGATCAACTTGCCGAAGCCGCCAAAAAACTTCAAGATGGGAAAGGGTCCATTTTGTCAATTTGCGGCAGCGCCGGAACCGGCAAGAGCCGGTTGGTCGAAGAATTTAAATCTACCTTGAACCTCGAAAAAGTCCAATGGCTGGAAGGCCACGCCTATCCTTTCACCCAGACCATGCCGTATTATCCTTTAATCAACCTGCTGAACCGGTCCTTGCGAATTGAAGAAGCTGATTCACCGGAAATAGTAAGGGGAAAAATTGAGACCGGCCTATCCAATCTTATCGGCAAAGAGTCAGAATTTATACAAATCATAGGAAGTCTCTACGCCCTTAGTTTCCCTGAAATTGATGCGCTCGATCCTGAGTACTGGAAACCGCAGCTGCACAAAGCCGTCCAGATCATACTTTCATCCCTTGCCCGGCAAACACCGACGATTGTCTGCCTGGAAGACCTTCATTGGGCGGACCCATCTTTTTTGGAGCTTATTCGATTGCTGTTAGCGGAAAGTAGAGATTCGATCCTTTTTTTTTGCAATTACCGGCCGGTTATTTCCCTCTTTTCAAACCATCAGATCAAGTCGATGGTCAACCCCTATCAGGAAATCCGGCTGCAGGATCTTTCACCATCAGAGTCCCAGGGGATGCTGGAATCGTTGCTGAAAACAGATAATATCCCCACCGAATTAAAGCGCTTTGTTCAGGATAAAGTAGAAGGCAATCCCTTTTATGTCGAAGAAATGATCAACTCCTTGATCGAGTCCGAGACCCTCGTCCGTGATGGTGAACACTGGAAAGTCGCCCGGCCAATCACAGAGTCTGAGATATCTTCAACCATCCATGGCGTAATTGCCGGCAGACTCGATCGGCTGGAGAAAGAAGCCAAGCAGATAATTCAGGAAGCTTCGGTGATCGGCAGAGCGTTTCTTTATGAAATACTGAAGAGAATTACACAGCTCCAGGATCATATCGATAAATCTTTAAGCGGCTTTGAGCGGCTTGACCTTATCAGAACCCAATCTGTTCAGCCGGATCTGGAGTATGTATTTAAGCACGCGCTCACCCAGGAGGTGGTTTACAATGGACTGCTAAAGAAAGAACGCCGCAAAATCCATGAGCGTATCGGCCTGGTGATGGAGCAGTTATTTGCCGACAGGCTGGCTGAGATTTATGAGACCTTAGCCTATCATTTCACCCAGGCGCAATCCCTCCATAAAGCGGTCGATTATTTGATCAAATCGGGAGAAAAGAGTTTGAGGAGATACGCGCTCGAAGAATCGCATCAATATTACAAAGAGGCCCTTAACCTTCTTGCTGATAAATCTGACCCATCAGAAGCGGGCAAAGAGCTGCTAATAGATATTCTCATTAAGTGGGCTTATGTCTTTTACTATAGAGGGGATTTCAAAGGACTGGTTGAATTATTCGAACAAAATGAGCGAACGGCAGATTCTCTGAACAATAAAACGAAGCGAGGCTTTTTTCTGGCATGGTTTGGCATGGCTTTATGGATAAGAGAAAATCTTAAGGAGTCCGAGCGCCATCTTCGCAAGGCACTTGAACTGGGCCAAGCGGCTGAGGATCAGAAGCTGATCGGCTATGCCTGCTGTTGGCTCTCAATGACCTGTTCCGATTTGGGATTATTGGATGAAGCTTTGGTACTTGCAGAAAGGGGCCATGAGGTTGCCAGGCTATTGGGGTCAGATCATTATCTATATTTCAAATCCTTGCATGCAAAGGGATTTGCTTATTACTATATGGGATATTGCAAAGAAAACCTTCAAATTGGAAAAACCTTACTGGGCTATGGCAATAAACACTCTAATTCCCGTTGTTTGGTATTAGGCCACATGTCAGTTTCTTTTGCCCATTCGGTTGCAGGAAATCCTGCCTTAGCCCTGGAAGCCAGTAAGGAAGCTGTCAGGGCATCGGCAGATCCCATATATTCAATCATTCCAAATGCAATTGCAGCCTTCAGCTATCTCCAGATGGGTGAGTTTGAAGAAGCCGAGAAAATCGCCAATGCGACCCTGGCTTTTCATGAAAAATTCGGCTGTGAATTCCACGGGACAGCTGCATCCTTAATTCTCGGCGGGGTGATGATTGCCAGAGGCAAAATGACCATGGGGCTAAGACAGATTGAAAATATCTTACGGCGTTTGAAAAAAATTGAAAAGAAAGGCTTTATGCCGACAGGAGAATACGTTCTGGGGAAAATCTATTTTCAGATCGCCACCGGTGAAGGACCCCTCAGCTTGTCAATCTTATTAAAAAATGCGGTCTTTCTATCCAAAACCCTGCCAGTTGCAGGCAAACGGGCCGAATACCACTTCAACAAAGCGATTGAAATGGCCAAAGAGATAGGAACCAAAGGGATTGAGGGCCAGGCCTACCTTGATCTCGGGCTGCTTTACAAGACCAAAAAAAAGAAGGACCAGGCTATACAATATATCGCAAAGGCGATTCAGGTGTTTGAAGAGACCCAGGCCGAGGTTTTCTTGAAACAGGCCCGGCAGGCCATGGAATCTTTGGGATAAAAATCTGAGGAGGGCATGATGAAGAGGAAATGGCTCAAATTCAACCTCATCATCCTAATACTCTGGATTCAACCGGGTATAGCTGCCTGGGCGCAGGCAGAAAAGGTTACCGCCTTTGTTCATGTCAACCTCGTACCGATGACAGATGAGAAGATTCTCCCTGATCAAACCGTAATGGTTAAAGAATCTCACGTCATCGCCATCGGGCCAGCCAAAGAACTCGAAATCCCTGGCGGTGCGACAGTAATCGACGGGTCAAATTATTATCTGATGCCCGGCCTTGCCGATATGCATATCCACACGGACACCGGTTGGTTAAATGGGGGCTGGCCGGTTTCTCCTTTGGACCTTTTCCTGGCCAACGGCGTGACCACCATCAGGGATTTCGGTCCCAAGGGGGCACCGCCGGATCATGCGCTTCGTTGGCGAAACGAAATAAAAAAAGGAGAATTGCGCGGGCCAACCATATATGCCGCCGGCCCGATTCTCTATGGACCGCTGGATAACGCCGAGGAAATCGTTCGAGCTCAATATGAACAGGATTTCGATTTCGTGAAACTGTATTCCTTTTTGTCGGTGACCGAGTTTCATGAGGCCATCGCAACAGCCGAAAACCTCAACCTGTATACGGCCGGTCACATCCCGTTCGCCGTCGGCCTGGACGGCATTTTATCGGCGGGGATGAACGAAATTGCGCACATTGAGGAGTTGGATTTCGAATTCCTTGATTTCGATCGATCCCGGAAATTGGGTCGTGAGCAGTGGTTTAGATACATTCTGCAGACTGCCACTGAACAAATGGGGCGCCTCCCTGATTTATCAAATGACGAGCTGAGTTTGGACTATCAAGCGCAAATCAAAAAAATCGTCCAGCAATTGGAGGCTTCAAAGACACCTGTGTGTACCACCCTTGCTGTGGGTGATGTTGTCTTTAAAAAGCTTTTTCATGCGGATCGCCTGGCATCAGAACCCGCGTCTCGATACCTTCCCTATGGATTTATCGAAATGCTTCAGCAGGGAAAAGACAGACATCAGATAATATTTAAAGGGTATGAGGATTTTGCCCCGTATCATTTTAATTTGAACCAGCTCCTGCTGCGCGAATTGCATAAGGGCGGTGTCACTTTGGTGCTTGGAACCGATGCGGGTCCCTTGGGGATGGGTCTCGTCCCGGGCTTTTCACTTCACGATGAGCTTGGTATCATGGTAGAAAACGGACTGACGCCTTATGAGGCGATCAAGATGGCAACCGTCAATGCTGCTGAGGTTATCAAAAAAATGAATGCAAAGGGCAACTTCGGGACCATTGAAGTCGGGAAAAAAGCAGACCTCGTCCTGATCGGTGGGAATCCGTTTGATGATATTCGCAATACTAGAAAGATACAGGGCGTTATGGCATCCGGCCAATGGCTTGACAAACCGACCCTTCAGAAAATGCTAATCCCGGGGATACCGGTCACGGCTGCCGTCAAGCATGTACACGACCAGGATAAAGCCCATTATACTTCGTTTGATATTTTTATTGGAAAGAGGTATTCAGGTGACCTGCCCGGGGTTATCCATGCCATCAGCGTTAGAGGACCAACGGGCAGATTGCCGATTCAAAAAAAGGATTTTACCTACCTGCCCCAGCTCAGGGCTTTTTGGATCAAAACACCGGGAAAACCTCAACCGGGAACTTATACGATTGAAGTCAACAGCGGCACCCAAAAAGGTTCGGCCACTGTTATACAGGCCGTCGTCAAAACGATTCCCCTGCCGGAGGCCAGATACTTTAGGCCGCTAAACGGGGCCACTTTAAAATCAATCAATCCAGCATTTTCATGGAAAGCGGTAAAAGCAAAAGAGCCTTTGTATTATCGATTTGAGATTAACAATCGTAACGGGAAAAGAGTTTATTCTACAGGCTATGTCAGGAATATGCTATCCCATACCATCCCTGAGGGTGTGTTGAGATCGGGTCAGTCTTATGGCTGGAGAATTAGAATAGTTGACGGCGACCATTGGACAACGGTTCAAAACAGGTCACAGTGTGCCTGGCAAATTTTCCACATTAAATGACAATTTTGTGGTACACCAGTCGCTGACCTAAATATATGAGCAGTCGGGGAGTTTTTCCTGTCATGCCCGCGTAGGCGGGCATCCAGAGGAATCCAGTAAAGCCGACAAACAGATTCTGGATTCCCGCCTTCGCGGGAATGACAAGGGTTGAATGAAAAAACTCCCCGACCCCTCAAATATATAGGGTCAGGTTATGGCTTTCGATCAATCAATTGAAAACCGATTTGAGGAAACCACATTGATCTTCAAGTATCTTAAACTGATTGGAATGGCTGCCCTATCGCTGGTTATGTTTATAATCGGCAGTGATTTTGGTATTATTTCCAGTGAAAATTTTCGCGCCTACGCCCAAAGGGGGCCACAACAAATTACGTTAACTGAAGATCAGTCGTTGTCAAAACAATTAAACCATTTTCTTAACGTTATTATAAAGGCTCCTAAGGACGAGTGCCTCAAGATTTTTGGTAGATATGGAAGGCTCATCGCAGAAGAGCTCAATTTCGATAGACTTTATTTTGTTTCCTATGATGAAGTTAAAAATTTATTAGATCAGGCGGCAAGAGAATCAATAGATTCATTAACATTGTTTACGCATCCGCTTTTACAGGACCCTGAGGGTTTTGCCATTGTGTTTAACGCAGGGCTTTTGCAGCAGATTAATAAGAACTTCAATTTTCATGGGCTTTTTAATATTTCAACTCCGTCTATAGATGACGGCTCTGCTGTAAAGATGCAATTTTTAGTAATCGGCCAGGGTAAGTTTATTGTCGGCTATAACCGCAATGCCAAGATCAAACATCCAGATTATGATTTTGTAACCGGCCATTACGATTATAACGAACTGTTCATAATGGCAGCTAAAAAGGATTTGCAAGGAAATTCAGGCCTTTTTGATATCAAGGGAGTATCAAACCCAAATGGGAAACCAAAATGGATGAAAGGGCCATTAAATGTTGATATTCATTCATTGACAATAACTTCGGATAAAGGCGACCGACGGCAAATACAGATTCAATATGATTTATTTGGAGTAAAGCATAAAATCCTGAAACCAATTCCAATTGAAAAACTATACGACGGCTAAATGGTCGATGAAATGTGTGGATTCGATAATTGGAGCAGATAAAGAAAAATTCAAAGCGCCGGAGTATTTCTTGATGGAACCGACTATTGACGACAGCCACTACAAATCCAGCGATTCATGGTGGAATCCGCGTTTTTTAAAACCAACTGTTGAAAAAGAATTTAGACGCCATTTAGACGCAGCCACGCTTTCAGCTGTTCGGACAGGCTTAGTCATCATTATCTTTTTCTGGTGTGGTTTTATATTGTTTGACCAATTTCTCAGTCCTTCCGCCAGGTCAAGCGTTTTGGCATTTCGTTTCGCCATAGTAACGCCCCTTTTCCTGATTTTAGGTGCTGTTTCTTTTACAAAAATCGCCGCACCGCTCTGTCAGACACTGGTTGTTCTCACAGAGTTTTTAACGTTTGCCGCCCTTATTCGAGTTGTTTATCTTTATGATGATTTGGGACTCTTGGTCAATCAATTTGGTTTGCATTTGTCCATGCCAAGTCAAGATGCCAAATTTATTTTTGTAGTTATATGGATAATAGTGGTGTTTGTCGGTTCTCTTTCACTGAGAGTAAGAACCAGGACCGTATTGGTACTTTCTGCCATCTTGGTCTTAACTCTGACCACGGCCATATATGTTTATAAACCATCGGCTGTTTTGATTGCACTCGCAGGTCCATTTATTTTTGCATGCATTCTGGCCGTGTTTGCGGGGTCATTGAAGATGCAACGCCTCGCCCTATCTAATTATCGTGTTACGAAATTACTCGAAAAAAGCTCGGAAGAGCTTGAAAAGTCATTAGAGTTTCTTAAAACGATGTTCGGCCGCTACCTCTCACATGAAGTTATGACCTCGCTTATCGAAAACCCCTCGGCGCTGGAATTGGGAGGTGAGAAGCGAAATGTTACCATTATGATGACCGACCTGAGGGGTTTTACGGCGCTATCCCAGCGTTTAGAACCGGAGCAGGTCGTTCAAATGCTCAACTCTTACTTTGAGATCATGGTTGAGGTGGTCCTCAAATTTAAGGGCACCATCAACGAGATAATTGGAGACGCCCTTCTGGTAATCTTTGGTGCCCCCCAGGAGATGCCCAACCGCGCACAGCAGGCCATCGCCTGTTCAATATCGATGCAGAATGCCATGGCCAGGGTCAATGAGCAAAATCGTGCCCTGGGCTTGCCTGACCTGGAAATGGGAATTGGTCTCAATGAGACCGAAGTGATTGTTGGAAACATCGGCTCCAGCAAAAGGAGCAAATATTCTGTGGTAGGGAGCGGGGTAAACATGACCAGTCGCATCGAATCCTATAGCGTAGGTGGTCAGGTGCTTGTTTCCGAATCCGTTCGGCATGAGGCTGGCGAGGTACTGCGTATTGATTCTGAACGCGTCGTATTTCCAAAAGGCGCCGAAACATCCATTAAAATATACGAAATTGGTGGTATTGCAGGACAATACAATCTTGCTCTTGAAGGTGAAGACCCTCCGCTTGTTAGATTGAAGCGTCAAATCTCGCTAACCTATAAAGTGCTTAAAGGAAAAACTGATGGGAAAAGAGAATCTATAGGATCTGTGATTCGACTTTCCAAGAAGGGTGCCGAGATCACCTTCGACCGGCCCGTCGCGATGCTGACTAATCTTAAAATGAATTTGAGAGATGTTGATGAAAATCTGGCCATTAAGTTCTTTTACGGGAAAGTATTTGAAAACGCGACAACGAATGAAAAGATCCACCTGGTGCGCTTTACCTCCTTGCCACCGGAGATAGATGCCTATTTTCAATCGCACCGGCAACATTCCACCATATCGCATACCGGATAAAGTGGGATTTTGTTAAAATTTACTTCTCTTACTAAGGCTTATGAAATGCCAAGTTTCCGCAGCAAATTTTGCCGCATTTTGACAAAGTATTTAGCGGCTGCGAAATTCAATCCCAATAAAACAATTGATGAAATGCGAAGGGTTGCTGAGAGCCTGACATGGTTAGCGCGCCTCCCATCAAATACGAAGGTAGAAAAAATCGCAATCAACTACCCCGCCGCAAGCAACGGGGTATCAAGCGGAAATTATTATCGCCCCAAGGGCCGGGGAATTAAACCCTTGTCCGCCGAAGGCGGATTAAATAGCCTCTCAGCAGAGTGGATTTGCGCAACGGATGCCCGTCAAGATAGAGCGATCTTGTATCTCCATGGAGGCGGTTACAATATTTGTTCTCCAAATACCCATAGAGAGTTAGCAGCCAATATTTCGAAGGCAAGCGGTGCGAAAGTATTGCTTCCCGACTATCGCCTTGCGCCTGAACATCCATTCCCGAGTGCATTAGAAGATGCTATTTTAGCATATCGCTGGCTGCTTGATACCGGCTTTACGGGTGCAAAAATCGCTATAGCAGGAGATTCCGCAGGGGGAGGGCTATCGATTGCCACCTCAGTGTCGCTGCGTGATGCCGGGGAGCCGTCACCGGCCTCAATAGCCTGCATTTCGCCCTGGACAGATTTAGAGATGTCTGGTAACTCGATAAAGACCCAGGCTGAAATTGATCCCATGGTAAATCTTGAATTGCTGAAGATTATGGCGTCAAATTATATCGGAGATGCCGCGCCACGCTCTCCGCTAATTTCACCCATTTATGCAGACCTACAGGCGATTCCACCATTGCTCATCCATGCTGGCTCTGATGAAATGCTATTGGATGATTCAAAGCGTATAGCAGAGAAGGCTAAAAGATCCGGAGTTGATGTAAGGTTAAAGATTTATGATCAGATGTGGCATGTGTTTCACTTGAATGCGAGACTTATGCCTGAGGCCAAACATGCAATAAACGAGTTAGGTTCCTTCATTCGACAACATTATGATATTCCTTGAAGATTTCATGCGCCTGCCGGATTTTGGCAAAGCCCTGGATAATCTTATTCCAGAATACAGAGCGCAATTTTCGCTGGCTGCCCGCCTTGAGAAATGGACGGGCAAGAGGAGTAGGTCGGTTTAATCCTGAATCAACAAAGGAGAAATTTAATGGGCTGGTTTGGAAAACTCACTTTCGGAACGATGGGCCTTTTGTTCGGCGGCCCCCTCGGCGCCATTGCCGGTGCCGCTTTGGGGCATATGCTGTTGGATAAAAAAACCGGGTTTCCCGGGCAGGCAACCCGCGCAATTCCGGGACCGGAATTCGGCCAGGCGGAACAGGCCCAGGCTGCCTATTTCATCAGCTTGTTTTCTATTCTGGGCAAGATGTCAAAGGTAGACGGTGTTGTCACTAAAGATGAAATTGTTGTGGTGCAGGATTTTATCAACAGCCTGCCCATGGAAGAAAGGGAAAAAGACTTTGCCCGGCAGATTTTCAACGAAGCCAAGGACTCACGGTATGCCATTGAAGATTTTGCAACCCAACTGTGCCAGGCGATTCAAAACCAGCCGGCATTGCTGCTCTCCTTTTTTGACCTCCTGTTTAAAATCGCAGCGGCGGACGCCAAACTGCATCCGGCTGAAGAAACCGCTTTAAAGAGCATCCAGAATATTTTTCGACTCAGCGATGGGCAGTATGAGGATATCAAAGCCGTCTATTTTCAGGAACTGGATAATTACTACAAAATGCTCAACTGCACCCCC
>Ga0316191_10004165_pt1 | contig 10773 bp, 9 predicted proteins | sample Eddworburr2cm_MG_FD_204928 | JGI IMG/M metagenome (GOLD analysis project Ga0316191, IMG submission 204928) | Coastal sediment microbial communities from Maine, United States - Eddy worm burrow 2 cm | ecosystem: Environmental > Aquatic > Marine > Coastal > Sediment | place: USA: Maine | collected... | reverse complement strand
CGCAGAAACACATCGTAGGCCTCGATGCTGGTAGCGTAGTCCCGGACCAGGCGCTCACGGTCGCCCGCAGACAATTCGATCTGCAACGCACTCACGACCCGTTGGGCGATTTCATCCTGCAGACGAAAGATGTCCGAGATTTCGCGATCATAACGCTCCGCCCAGCGGTTGCTCCCGTCCTTGGCATCGGTCAGGCGTACATTGATCCGCAGTCGTTCATCGGCCCTGCGGACGCTGCCCTTGACGACATATCGGGCGTGCAATTCCGCGCCGATCTGCTGTTCCGTTTCGGCGCTGCCCTTGTACGCGAATACCGAGTTGCGCGCGACCACGCGCAGGCCGGGGATCTTGGACAGGTCGGTGATCAGGTCCTCGGTGATGCCATCAGAGAAATAGTCCTGCTCCGGATCGCCGGACAGGTTCTCGAAAGGCAGGACGGCGACCATGGGTTCGCTGGCGGGGACGTGCTCAACCGGCCCCTGACCCCGCTGCGGTGGGGTTGCGGTAAACCAGAAAACCAGGACGCCCAGCAGGACCAGAAGACCCACGACCAGGATCTTTGACCACGACGGTTGTGCCGCTAAGGTTTCTGCTTGGGAGGGGGAGATCTGATCGGCAGAATACGGCGCCGGTGAGACATCGGCAATCAGGCGATAACCGGTCTTGGCGATGGTCTCGATGTATCTCGGATCCCGGGCGTCGTCGCCCAGGGCCTTGCGCAGCTTGATCACGGTATTGGTAACCGCGTCGTCGGTCACGATCATGCCTGTCCAGACGTTGGCCTCCAGATCGTGACGCGACACCACCTCGCCCCGGCGTTCCACAAGGTAGGTCAGCACCCGCATGACCTTGGGTTCCAACCGGACCTCCCGGTCAGCGCGAAACAGCCGGTTGGCGGCCGGTTCGACCGTCCATTCGCCGACATTGAAGGTCACAGCCCCAGTGGTGCTTTCTGCCATCATCCCTAACCTGCTTGGAGGCACTCTAAGTAGTGTCAGTGTAGTTTTGCATCCACACGACGACATATGAACGGACGATGGATCGGCTCGTGATCCTACCTCTCGGGCCCCTTAAGCGCGCAGGTTCCAAGCGGGACCAACAGTTACGGGGGGATTGTTAACCTGCTGACAACAGCTCGGCGCCACCCATGTAGGGCCGCAACACTTCTGGCACCACCACACCGCCATCCGCCTGCTGGTAGTTCTCCATCACCGCCACCAGGGTACGCCCCACGGCCAGGCCAGAACCGTTGAGGGTATGTACCAGTTCCGGCTTGCCGGTCTCGGGATTGCGCCAACGGGCCTGCATGCGGCGGGCCTGGAAATCGCCCATGTTCGAGCACGAGGAGATCTCGCGGTATTTGCCCTGTCCCGGCAGCCACACCTCCAGGTCGTAAGTCTTGACTGCCGAGAAACCGAGATCGCCGGCGCACAGGGTGACCACCCGATAAGGCAGTCCCAGTTTCTGCAGGATGACCTCGGCATGCCCGGTCAGGGCCTCCAGCGCATCGAAGGATTCGGCCGGTCGAACGACGTGTACCAGCTCGACCTTGTCGAACTGGTGCTGGCGAATCATGCCGCGAGTGTCCTTGCCATGCGAGCCGGCCTCGGAGCGAAAACAGGGGGTATGCCCCACGTACCGGCGCGGCATGTAGCTGTCTTCGATGATCTCGTCGCGCACCAGGTTGGTCAAGGGCACCTCGGCGGTCGGGATCAGATAGAAATCAGTACCTTCGAGTCGGAACAGATCTTCTCCAAACTTCGGCAGCTGCCCGGTGCCATACAGGCTGTCCGAATTGACCATGTAAGGCACGTAGGCCTCGGTGTAACCGTGCTCGACGGTATGGGTGTCGAGCATGAACTGGGTCAATGCACGGTGCATGCGCGCCAGCGGCCCGCTCATCACCGCAAACCTGGAGCCGGTAAGCTTGGCCGCAACATCGAAATCGAGCATCGCAAGCCCGTCACCCAGGTCGACGTGGTCCTTGGGCTCAAAATCAAAGTTCGGTGGCTCACCCCAGCGCCGTTCCTCGCGGTTGTCCGTTTCGTCCTGGCCGTCCGGGACGCTTTCGTGCGGCAGGTTGGGCATGTTCAGCGCGACCGCTCGCAGGTCGTCCTGCACGGCGGCCAGTGCCTCGTTGGCGGCCTTGAGCCGGTCACCCAGGGTGGCCACCTCGTCGAGCAGCGGCGCAATATCCTCACCGGAGGCCTTGGCCTTGCCGATGGATTTCGACTTGGTATTGCGCTCGTTCTGCAGTTCCTGTGCCTCCACCTGCAGGGCCTTGCGCCTGGATTCGAGTTCGGACAGCTGCGCGGTATCCAGTTGGAAGCCGCGACGGGCAAGGACTTGAGCAACCCGCTCAAGCTCGGAACGCAGAAGTTTGGGATCCAGCATTGTTTATTCCAGATTGGCTTGGGCGGACCAGGACACGATGTGCCCGGGGCCGACCATTTCGTTGAGCAGGGGTAGAACGCCCGCCACCTTGTCGGGACGGTCGAAGAATTCGATGATCACCGGCAGATCGAGTGAAATATCCAGCAATCCTGCTTCATGAATATGCCCGGACTTTCCGAAGCCCGCAATGCCACGGAATGCGGTCACCCCGGCCACCCGGTGATCCTGGTGCAGCATGTCGATGATCTTCTGGTGCTGATGCCCTGCCTCACTGCAGTAGATACGCACCAGGGTGACTTCGCTTTGCTTCATAGTTGCCTCGCTACCATCACGCCGACAAAGGCCGCGCCCACGCAGGCCAGCACGCTGATCAGCATGTTGGCGACCGCCTTGGCGTAGTCGGCCTGTTCCAGCAGGTTCAGGGTCTCGATCGAAAAGGTCGAAAAGGTGGTGAAGGCGCCGAGCAGGCCGACCAGGGCAAAGGCCCGCCATTCACCGCTATCCGGCAACCGTTCGATCGTCAGGATGTACAGGAACCCCATCAGCAGGGATCCCAGCACGTTGACCGCCAGGGTGCCGTATGGAAACCCGCGCCCGAGCAGCGCATAGATGCCGTTCGACATCCAAAAGCGCATCAGCGCGCCTATGGCGCCACCGGCAGCAATCGCAAGGGTCTGGTTCAAAACGGGGCCCGGGGTGACTAAAGCGGGCATTCTACAAAATGCGGGCCTGCCGCTACAGGGATATTCCAGATTCGATCAATCGCTTTGGTCATCCAGAGTTGCGCGCAACAAGCTTTGCTATCGCCCTACGCCTCGTCTGACCCACCGGCCTGTTCGTCCAGCTCGCGCAGCTGGGCCAGCTTTTCGGAGATCCGGATCTCCAGCCCGCGATCGACCGGCCGGTAGAAGCGCTGCCCTTCCAGTTCTTCGGGCAGATAGGTCTCACCCGCCGCATAGGCACCTGGCTCGTCGTGTGCATAGCGATAGGACTTACCGTAACCGAGTTGCTTCATCAGCCGGGTCGGCGCATTTCGCAGATGGATCGGGACCTCGAGCGAACCCGAATCCCTGGCCGCCGCCATGGCCTGGTTGTATGCACTGTATACCGCGTTGCTCTTGGCGGCGCAGGCCAGATACGCGACAGCCTGAGCAATCGCCAGCTCGCCCTCGGGGCTGCCGAGGCGTTCCTGTACCTGCCAGGCATTGAGCGCAATCTCCAGACCGCGCGGGTCGGCGTTGCCAATGTCCTCCGAGGCCATGCGCACTACCCGACGTGCCACGTACAATGGATCGCAGCCGCCGTCGAGCATGCGGCACAGCCAGTAAAGGGCACCGTCCGGTGAGGAACCGCGCACCGATTTGTGCAGGGCCGATATCTGATCGTAGAAGGCCTCGCCACCCTTGTCGAAACGGCGCACCTGCCCGGCGGCCACCTCCTTGATCACCAGATCCGTGATCATGCCGTCCTCGGCCAGGTCGGCTGCAATCTCGAGCAGGTTGAGCGCACGCCGCGCATCGCCGTCGGCCGCTTCCGCCAGCAGGCCAAGCGCATCGTCGTCAATCTGCAGCTGCATGTCGCCAAGACCCTGTGCCTGATCGGCCAGGGCACGTTTGAGCAGGCCCGTTATTGCATCAGTCGCCAGCGACTTGAGTACATACACCCGAGCCCGCGACAGTAGCGCATTGTTGAGCTCGAACGAGGGATTCTCAGTGGTCGCGCCGACGAACAGAAAGGTGCCGTCCTCGACATGCGGCAGGAAGGCGTCCTGCTGGCTCTTGTTGAAACGATGCACCTCGTCGATGAACAACACGGTACCGTGACCGGTCTGGGCGCGCGTCTGCTTCGCCTGCTCCACGGCCGCGCGGATATCCTTGACCCCGGCCAGTACGGCCGACAGCGTATGAAATGCATAACCGGAACTGCCTGCCAGCAGGCGCGCCAGCGTCGTCTTGCCAGTACCCGGCGGGCCCCAGAAAATCATCGAGTGAAGTCGGCCGCTCTCGATCGCACGCCGCAACGGCTTGCCCTCGCCCAGCAGGTGTTTCTGGCCGATATAGCCGTCGAGGGTGGAGGGGCGCATGCGGTCGGCCAGCGGGCGCAGGCTGGCATCGTCAGTGGCAAACAGGTCGTCGGATTGCATAGCGGGCATTGTATCCGCTTCACCGCGCCTGCATCAGGGCATCGGTAACGGGATATCAGTAGTATTTTTCGATCGGCAGCAGACCGATCAGCGAGGCCTTCACGCGTCGCCAGAACCCGGTTGCCGGCTCGTGATCATAGACCCCGTCTGAACCAGTCCACTGCAAGGCACCATGCCCCCCTTCGGCAACCGCCCAGCTGTTCTCGGGCAGCAGGGATGTTTCTATGGCGTCGGCCACCGCTTTTGCCAGGCGCGGACTGCGCACGATCAATACCGTCTCGCCATTGAGATAGATCGAGCGCAGATTCAAGTTGAAAGACCCGATGTAAAGAACCTCACGATCGATCACCAAGCTCTTAGCATGCAGACTCACCTCGCCCGCACAGGCCTCTGCGGTGCCCCCGCAACGTGCACAGATCTGTGCATCCGGGCGCAGCTCATACAACCGCATGCCACTTTCCAGCATGCCCCGTCGGCTGCGCGCATAACCGGCATGGTTGCCGACCAGGTCGTTGGAGGCCAGCGAGTTGGTGATCGCCCGGACACTGACGCCCCTGTCGGTCAATTGCCGGATACGCTCCAGGTGATGATCGGCCAGGATGAAGTACGCCGACTCCATCAGCACCGATTCGCGGCTGGACGCTATCAGAGCACCCAAGCGGGTCGCTGTGCGGGCCGGTTGATCGGTATCCGGCAGTTCTTCCTGCACCGGGTCACTGAACACCAGTTCGGCCTGTGCCCATTCGAGCTTTTGCAACCATCCGGCCACCGCATCATTTGACGCGCTCTTGGTCTGAGCCGGCATACAGTCCAGCCCCCCGGTATCTTTGGCCATGGCGCGCGCCACCGCCATGGCCTGCTCTATCTTTGCCGGCTCCCAGGCAGACCCGACGAGAGCTTCGACCGGGTAGGCCGCCTGGCTGTTCCAGTAACGATCGAAATTTGCGGAGATGTCACCCACGATGGGGCCCACCGCCAGCATGTCGCGGTCGAGGAAGTTCACCTCGGGGTGCAGGCCGAAATACTCGTCGCCAATATTGCGTCCGCCAACGATGCCGAAAGCACCGTCGACCACGAAGGTCTTGTTGTGCATGCGCCGGTTGATGCGCTCGAAATCCCCAATCGCCTCCAGCAGTTTCCCGGGGCCCTCGCGGGTCGCGAAGGGATTGTAGATCCGGATCTCGATCTGCGGATGACTGGCAAGCGCAGCGAAGATCTCATCCCGGCCCGCAACATTGAAGTCATCAAGCAACAGACGAACACGTACCCCGTGGTCCGCGGCCAGCAGCAGCCGGCGTGCCAGATAGCGCCCCGAGACGTCACTGTTCCAGATGTAGTATTGCGCATCGATACTGTGTTCGGCGGCCTCGACGAGGGCGGCACGCCGCAGAAATGCTTTACGACCGGTTTCCAGGATGGAGAACCCGGATTGGTCCGCATGCCCCTGAGTCGCCTGCAGTGCAAGTCGACCCAGGCTGGTTTTGTCAGAGACATTTGCGGCGCGACTTGGCTCTCGATCAACCGACGGCGGCAGCGATGCACAGCCGGCCAACAGTAGCACCAGGCTCAACAGAGTGGATTGCCATACCAGCATGGGCTATGACATCAGCCAGGCCCGCGCCTGCTCTGATTCGGAAGAACCGAAATATTCGATCGGAAACTGGCGAAGGTCCTTGTTGCTGAATACCAGGGCAAGCTCTTCCCATTTACGATCCCCTACGATAGCCATCTTTTCGATATAGGGGTCGAACGCTTCCTCGAAGGAAAAGTCATCCCAGGCGCCACCCTGCTCCCAGCCGTCGAAGTTCTCGGCATTCACCAGGATACGGACCTTGCCCTGCTGGTGTATCACGTCTGCCGTAGCCTGCTGGGCGTCGGCCAGTCCAGACTCGCTCAGCTTCCCGGTTACCACAAATTCGACAACCCCCTCGCTGACACCCAAAACCTGCACCGTCATATTGTTTTCCTCGGCGACCAATGAATCTGCGACCAGCTTACAGGGATAACAGTGTCTGCAAAAACCGGCGCAAAGACCTGCTGTTCCCGGGGTCACCGCAAATCTAGAAGGCCTTGCCCAGGAACAGGAACAGCGAGCTGTTGCCCCCTTCCGCATAACCGTAACCGGTGTAAAAAGGCCCGATCGGGGTATCGGCACCCAGGAACACACTGCCGGAAATAATCGCCGAATCCGCTGAGATGTCGTCACGATCCTCCCAGACATTACCCAGTTCGAGTGAGCCACCGATATACCAGGGCAAAAACTTGAGTTGAGTGAACCGCCGATAATAGACCCCGGTCAGGATCGCGCTGTGCCGACCGCTGAGCGCATTGTTGTTGAAGCCCGAGAGGTTGAGAAATCCACCCAGCTGGAAAAGGTTCTGAACCTCTCCCGAACCGTCCATGGTGGTATTGAACCGTCCGCCAAGACCAAAGGTATGCGCACCGAATGTCTCGAAGTAACTGAGGTCGACCTTGAGTTGATCGAGGTCCTGGTCGTTGCCGAGACTGTCGCGGAAGAGTTCATACTCGATATCGCCCGTATAACCCTTCGATGGAAAGTGGGTGTTGTCCAGGCGATCCACGGACAGGCGGCCGAATACCGATCCACGGTCGAATCCGCCCTCCGGAAGCCCAGGGGAACCGACGTTTAGATCAACATCGCCCGTACCCCAGCGATAGCCGAGGCGTGCCTCACCGAACACGCTGAGCTCGCGACCGGCAGCCAGTTCCAGCTGGGTCTGCTTGACGCGGTACTCCGCGACCTTGTCATTCCCGTCTTGGGTATACAGCGTATAGGTGCTGGCGCCATAGCTGATATTGGGCTCAAAAAAGTAGCGCGAATCATAATCCAGCGGCTGATACCAGTCGGCACTAATCGCCGGGTCCTGGCCGAGCTGAACACCCAGGCGCACCTCCCCGCCCAGCTCGTTGATCGCGGTCTTGAGGTAGGCCACACCGAAATTGTAGGTGCTGTCGCCGCCAAAATCACTGCTCAGTGCCAGTCCGAACTGCAGATAATCCGGCCCCCAGGAACGTGCACGGGCATCCACTACCACACCGGTTTCGCCATCCTGCTCGATCACTCTGTAATCGACACTCTCGAACAACTCCAGGCCGTAGATATTGCTGATGTCCTTTTCCAGCTGCACCCTGTCCAGGGGCTCACCCTCGCGGATGTGCAGGCGCTCGCGCAGTACCTCGTCGGCCAGGTTCGAGTCGTTCTTGATCTGCACGAAATAAACGATCGGTTTGTCGCCCCCGGGCAAGACGCGCGCCGCCAGGTGGGCCTGATATACCGATTCGCTCAGCGACAGGCGCGAAAGCTGGGTGCGCTCGGCCTCGGCGGCTGCCGCGCCGGCCGGGATTGCCTCACCCGCCCGTGTGAAATCGGCACTGCTAATGTCACTCAGGTCGGGGACGATCAGGATGTCGCGCTCGCCCAGGCTGGCGATCTGCTGCTCGGTATTGGTCCGCGTCATGATCGAGGTCAGCTGGGCGGTGATCTCCAGCACATTACGTACCTCGTCGGGACTGGCCAGCGGCGTGCTGATATCCACCGCGATGACGATGTCCGCACCCATGTCGCGCACCACGCTGACCGGGAGATTGTTGGTTATGCCACCGTCAACCAGCACCCGCCCGTCGATATGAGCCGGCGCAAAAGCGCCCGGCACCGCCATGCTTGCACGCATCGCTTTGGCAAGATCACCGCTGCCGAGCACCACTGGCTGCCCGGTGCCGATATCCGAGGCTACCGCGCGAAATGGGATGGTCAGCCGGTCAAAGTCCTTCACCGCTGAAACCGGCAGGGTCAGCTCACGCAATGCAAGATCGAATTTCTGCCCCTGGATCAGCCCCGCGGGGAACTTGAGTTCGCCGTCACGGAAACCCGGTTTGGCCTTGACGAGATAAAGGTCATCGTCGCGCTTGCGGCGGAACGAAAGCTCTTCGCGCGGCGGATCATCGTCAAAGATGTGCTCCCAGTCCATGGTGACCAGGGCATGTTCGATCTGATCAAGCGTCATCCCGGAGGCATACAGACCGGCAATAATCGAACCCATGCTGGTTCCGGCGATGTAGTCGACCGGGATCCTCAGCTCTTCCAGCACCCTTAGCACACCCACATGTGCCGCCCCACGCGCACCCCCGCCGCTGAGTGCAAGACCGATTTTTGGTCGCTGCGCAGCCTTCTGAGAGCCGTCTTTGGCGATCGTATCTTCCGCCGGAGCAAGAACCAGCACCAGTCCTATAACGAGAAGAGGTGATAAAATCTGTCGTCTGATTGCCGTTCCCCGCCCTGGATATGCTGCTGCCGAACGTGTTTGGTCCCGCAGCAGCAGTATTGTCTCGTCAATGGGTGTCTGGATTCTATGGATTTAGTCTGTACGTGAGAAGGAAAAAGGGTCCGGGCAGCGCCCTGCGGACTGCGCCTTGCCCACAATGCTTGTGGCGCGGCTGAGCGTTACAGAACTTTCCACTTGGCCCACTAGCGCAGCATGCAAGCCCCGTTTGCCACCAGCGCGAATTCCAGGGCCACTCCGCTGAGACTCATCCGGCCGCTGCTCTCGTCGATGATCATGCTCCAGCCGATGCCGCCATTAGGATTCTCATCACTCAGGTCACCACCCTGGAGCAGCAACCGGCCCGCGAGGCGCTCCACGCGCTCTATGGGCGTCGTGTTACCCGCGCGGCGGACCCCGGCCGCGCTGATCTGTTCAGCGGCAAAGTCGATTTGGAAAAAATCGGGCAGATTCACCGCCTCCAGGGTAACCGGGTAGCACTCGTTGTCACGATCACATTCTGCGACCGTCTGGACACTACAGGTCAGTGGGACACTGCCGTCGAAGGAACCGGCGAATGCGGGCAGACAGGCCAAGCCTGCAAGCAAGGCGGTAATAGTGCGTTTGATTGGATTCACGTGGTTCTCTCCCAACTTACTTGACGGTGTAACCGCGGCCTTCCAGGCAAGCGGCATAGGCGCGATTGTAGTTATTGCGGGAATTGGCATAGTTGCTGGACTCCCGTTGCGCCCACTCCTGCTGTTTCTGCTCTGTTTGTCTGTTCGCGCTCGACTGTCGAACCCCGCCAATCAGGCCGCCTGCAACCGCGCCACGCTTGGCGCTCTTGGAGCTGTCACCGATGATCGCCCCCAGCGCAGCGCCACCCAGGCCACCTTTGACGACGCCGCCAGACTTCTTCTGGGCACTGGGAGCCGCAGTGGTCGTCGTAGGGGGCGCCATCGGATCGAAGCCGCTGTTGTTCTTGGCCCAGCCGTAGCAGTCGTATTTATCCTTCTCCTGCTGCTCGGCACTCTGGCCTTTGTTCGGGTAGATGAATACCTCCTGCGCGTGCAGCACGCCGCTGCCCCCCACCAACACCAACCCGAGAAGGGTTGCCTGCCACTTTCTGAACATATGGATTCTCCGCCAAATTTCGATTCCGTGAGTTACCCGCAAGATTGTGGGCAGGAGATCGCCGAAATTCAACAACAGGCACAATATCAAGTTTCCTGAACTCGCAGCCGTACTTTGCGCGCCGGCGACGCATCGACGGACCGTCTCAAGCCCGAAAACTGCACTTGGTCATGCTAATCTGAGAGCCCGTTTGAACTCCGAACGAGTGACCAAGTCCATGCGCACGCTGTATCGATCTTCAATGCTGATCCTGTTGCTGGTCTGCCTGGTGCCGGCCCATGCCCTGGAACCCACGGCGGAGCAGATCCGCAAATTCAGCGAGGCCATACTGGATGGTAGCAACCGGTCGATCGGCGGCCAGCAGATCGCCGCAACCACGCTGTTGCCAAGCTTCTATGCAGGCAGAGACTTCCAACCCGTCTGGTTGGAGAAGGCGCGTTTCCATGAGCTGCTGGAGGTGCTCAAGGGCGCAGAGGATCAGGGTCTGAACCCGGAGGACTACCACTACTCGACCCTGGCCGGATGGCCGGAAAGTACCGACCCCATGCAGCTGGCCGCCCGCGACGTGCTGGCCACGGAGGCCCTGATCCGCTTCGGCTACCACCTGCACTTCGGCAAGATCGATGCTGCGGGCCTCGACCCCGACTGGAATCTCACACGGCGATTGCACAACGAGGAACCTGTCACGGTGCTCGAACAGGCCGTGGCAGCCCCGGAACTGGATACCTATCTAACTACCCGACTGGAGCCAGATGGCAACTTCTATGCAGGCCTGCGCGCGGGCCTGGCGCGATACCGTGAAATCGCGGCCGCTGGCGGCTG
>Ga0316191_10004161_pt1 | contig 10775 bp, 8 predicted proteins | sample Eddworburr2cm_MG_FD_204928 | JGI IMG/M metagenome (GOLD analysis project Ga0316191, IMG submission 204928) | Coastal sediment microbial communities from Maine, United States - Eddy worm burrow 2 cm | ecosystem: Environmental > Aquatic > Marine > Coastal > Sediment | place: USA: Maine | collected... | reverse complement strand
CAGCCCTTTTATGTGCACCCTCAAGCGGAAAGCCTGTTGAAAAGTGGTCGAATTCCACATCAGTTTGTGCGACCGCGTTGTCAAACGTGATCAGCAGCAAAAAAAGCAGTAGCACCCGTCCGATAACCAGCACCAGATGTGGATAACCAGGGAGTGAGACGCGGGTATAGAGGTCAGTCTTCATGTTATGTTTTTCCAGGGCGGTTTTATACTGGTTGCAGGTGAGGTGCGCGCAGCGGCATTATCTGATCAGTACCGCATCAAACGATTTGGCGTTATGGCAGCGCTCGCAATTTCTGCCGAACTCCCCGTCGTGTACATCATCCTTGCGGTGGCAATCCGCACACCAGGATGACTGTTCTATGCCATCCGTGGCCTCGGTTTCGTGACACGAGAGACAGTCAATGCCTGCATGTGCGCCATCAAGCGGGAATTCTGTCAGGGAATCGTGATCAAACTCCCATAATGACCAGCCATTGGGGTTATGGCAGCTCTCGCAATTCAACCCCAAACGCTGTTCGTGAACATCTTCCGGGTGGTGGCAGTCATTGCAGTCATTGGTTGCGGTCTTGAATTCGGCATTAATATGGCATTCCTCGCAGGGGACTACTGCATGCATGCCGATTAACGGAAAACTCGCCATATCATGATCGAAACGTATTTTTCCTCCCCAGTTCTGCTCGTCATGACATTGCTGGCACTGTTGTCCTTCCTCGCCCTTGTGAACATCGTCAGCTGCATGACAGCTGTAGCAGTTTGTTTCGAGTTTTTCGTTATGGGCATCACCTTTGTGGCATGCGGTGCAACTCACTTCATCATGCTTGCCTCGCAGTTGAAAATCCGTTTTTCCAGTGTGATCAAATTTCGCCTCTTTCCAGTCTGCGGGTGTATGACAGGACCCGCATTGCTTTCCGTAGCGGCCACTGTGTTCATCATCATTGCGATGACATGAGTTACATTTGGTGTTCAGCTTTTCCTTATAAAGATTACCGTTGTGGCAAGCATCGCATTTTGTGCTGCGATGCCTTCCTTGCAGTGGATAGCTGGTGTCGCGGCGGTGATCAAAGTGTGTCTTTCCCCAGTCCTTTTCCGAATGACAATCACTGCACTGCTCTCCATAGCGCCCTGCATGTACATCATTCAACAGGTGGCAACCATGGCACTGTTGCGTTGTATCCTTGTATACCTGATTAACATGGCAGCTGTTGCAGTCCAGCTCTGCGTGTTTTTCACGCAGAGCGAAATCCGTCTTGTCATGATCAAAATCAGGGCGTCTCCAGGCGCGTTCTGTATGGCAATCAGTACATTCTTCACCGAGGATACCCTTGTGGATATCATCTTTTTCGTGGCAAGACACGCATGTGGACGCGGTGCCCCTGTATTCTTTTTCCCGTATATGACAGCCTTTGCAGCGAACAATCGTGTGTGCGCCTCTAAGAGAATAATCAGTTGTACTGTGGTCAAAGGTCTCTCTGTCCAGCTGGATGACATCCGCATCGCGGCCTATATGATCGGTATGACAATGACTGCACTCGGTTTCCCTTGTCTCCGCACGTCCATGAAGACCATGCCTGCTCATGATGTCGGCATCGACTTCCTTATGGCAGTCCCGGCAAAGCGTGCTTTGTTTCTCTTTGCTGAAAGGCTGGTGACAGCTGTTGCATTTCTCTTCATATTTCGCATGGCCCTGAATAACCTTGCCTGGCATCATCAGTGTTTCCATGCTTCCTGCTACTGCGTAATTTACGGTAATCGGGAACGTGGCAGCGATGATGCATAGTGATATAAGAAGATGTTTTTTCACGTTATTGCCAAGGCTGCGCTAGTACATATGTACTGCATACACATGTATAAATCCGGTTATCAGCAACATAAAAAAAAATGGCAGATGCAGGATGTGCCAGAGAGAAAATAACCTCTCGTAGAATGACAGTCCGGCTACCTTGCGCACCGTCTCAAGATAGGCATGCAAATAAAACCTGGCATGGCGGTAATATACCCGGCGTTGTTCCGCCGTTAATTGCACGCCCCATGCAGAATTTCTGCTTGCCCGGCGTAATGCTGGTCCTGCTGTAAGCGTATACCAGCGTGATTTGAGACTTATAGCAAACACGCGCGTTACACTCGCGATAAAGCTGTTCAGTGGTGCGACTGCCTGCCTCTCGAGATTTTTCAGCCTGATATGCAGTTCGGGAGCGGCCTCGAATGTCTTGTCCATAAAAGACTTCGCGATAGCCGCTTCACTGCTCAGGTGATCCAGGTCTGCTTTTTTGCCATAGAGACCGTAATGAATTTTTGTATAAAAATATCTCCCTACCAGGCCGCTAGCGGAAACCAGCAACATGCTGAAAAGCGCGATATTGCCGTTCATGGAACCCAGCTGAAAATTACAATGATAGAGAATACAGACCGGTCCAAGGATGCCCATCAGCATATGGGCGCGAAACCAGTGCCGGACAGCTCCCAGACTGCGTGTCCAGCGAAGGTGTTTGCGTAAGGGATACATTAGCAGCAGTAGCATCATGGAGCCGCCGGTAATTCCGAGCACGTAGCCTAGACCCTCTTCTGGCGTGATATAGACATTGCCGCGATACTGCCAGCCGATATATACAATCAGCAGAACCAGCAGGTAGAAACCAGTGGTCCATAAGCCCTTGCCGGATGCCGGAGGAGTTCTGAGCGCCTGCCCGATATCTGCTTCATTGGCTGCCTTTCCCTGCAAGGGTAAGCCATCACTGGAAAGTTTCTTAAATTCCCTGGCTTCTTCAGTGGCTATCTGTGTTTCGCTCATTGCTGTCCTCGCGAAATTATTTGCTACTAAACAATATGCATATGCATATGCATATGCATCCGCTATAACGGGTGACACACAGTTTGCTTAAACAGCAATATATCTGCGATAAATCTGCAGGAATTACGTATATAACTGAAACGAAAAAAAATAATATTGGTTTGTTAGCAGGAATACTGCGAACTGAGTCATGAAGGAAATTAAAGTAATGGGAACGAAGTCCCAAAATATACGTTGTGTTATTTGCCCTGGTGACGGTGTCGAGGCTGTCACAGAAAGCTGACTGAATGCATCTTATGATCAGCAAACGAAATCCGGACTAGTCAAAGATGAAGTACCAATGACCTATACAGCGTTCTATATCTATCTGGCACCGATGCTGATCATCTGGTCGCTGTATCTGGGCTGGCACAATTCCCGGCAATGCAAGGCCACGCGTCTGCGTGATGAAGCCTTGGAGGCCGGGCTCACACAGCCCGCTTCGCTGCATCCTGTTATAGATACAAGCCAGTGCATCGGCTGCCGTTCATGCGTGAGTGCCTGTCCGGAAAAGAATGTGCTGGGAATGATCGGGGCCAGGGCCGAACTGATCAGCCCTGTAAACTGCATTGGACATGGCGCCTGCAAGACGGCCTGTCCGATGGCCGCAATCACTCTTGTATTTGGTACTGCAGAACGGGGTGTCGATATTCCTCTGGTTTCTCCCAGCTACGAGACCAATATGCCCGGTATTTTTATTGCCGGTGAACTGGGCGGTATGGGGCTGATTCGCAATGCAATCGTGCAGGGATGCCAGGCTATGGACAGTATTATCAAGCTCTGCCGTGAAAAAGAAGGGCCGGAAATGGACGTATTGATCGTTGGTGCCGGGCCAGCCGGACTTTCCGCCACCCTGTCCGCGATGGAGAACAAGCTGAATTATGTCACTGTGGAGCAGGATTCCATGGGTGGTACGGTGTCTCATTTTCCGCGTGGCAAGATTGTCATGACTGCGCCGGTAAAATTGCCTCTGGTCGGCGTTGTCAGGTTCAAGGAGGTATCCAAAGAGGCGCTGCTGGAATTCTGGGAAGGCATCATCAGGAAGACTGGTGCAAAGATCAGTTATAGAGAGCGCGTAGAGTCCATCACAGCTGCAGAGAACGGGATTGAAGTCAGGACGACTCACAACAGTTACCGCACTAAATGTGTGCTGCTTGCCATAGGTCGACGCGGTACACCACGTAAACTCGGTGTCCCCGGTGAGGATTCCAGTAAGGTCGTGTACTGGCTTATTGATCCAGAGCAATACCGCAACAGCAAGGTGCTGGTAGTTGGTGGCGGCGACAGTGCGCTGGAGGCAGCTGCCAGTATTGCCGAGATGCCCGGCGCTGAAGTTACCCTGTCCTATCGCAGCGGTGCTTTTTCGCGTGCCAGACGGAAGAACCGGCAGAGAATCGCTGACATGCAGCGAAGTCACGCAATGAATGTGCTGATGAGTTCAAATGTCAGGGAGATACATGACCACAAGGTCGAAATCGAGCAGGATGGGAAGCTCGTTGAACTGGAGAACGATGCAATCATTGTTTGTGCAGGCGGTATCCTGCCGACACCCTTTCTCAAGGAAATCGGCATTCAGGTGGACACAAAGTATGGAACGCAGTAACACGGGTGACAGGACAACATGGGGCGGGGAGAAAAAAACATCTAAATCGTTCGGATTATTTCTAGTGGCTGTCAGGGTGGCACTGTTGGCAGTCTGCATCATCTCCGGCCCTGTTATCTATGCCGCTGAATTTGATGAGATACGTGAGGCTATCCGCATGCGTGATTATGACGCGGCCGTTCAGTTGCTTGAGTCGCTGGCAAGAGAGGGTAACCCTGGAGCCCAGTATCAGCTTGCCGCCCTGTACCGGGCCGGGACAGGTGTCACCAAGAATCACGAAACAGCCGTTCACTGGTTGCAAAAGTCAGCCCGTCAGGACCACAGTCAATCCCAGTACAATCTGGCTGTAATGTATGAACATGGCTGGGGAGTGCCGGCTAGTGAAGAGCAAGCGGCACACTGGTACGGCAAGGCTGCCTTGCAGGGACACCCAATGGCGCTTGAGAAGCTGGAGATAAACGACACCCGGACCAGCCGCATAAAGCATTCAGTGAAGTCTTCGGTGGAACCTGCTCCTGAAGTAGCACTGCGCCGGGCGGCTGTCAAGGGTGATGAGCCGGCAGCACGTGCAGCCCTTGACGCGGGAGCTGCCGTTGATGCGCCTGATCAATATGGAAGAACGGCGCTGATAGAAGCCGCAGAGCGCGGCAACACGTCAGTGGTACGGTTGCTGCTGGCCAATAATGCCGATACCGACCTGAAAAATACGCTGGGTAACAATGCCCTGCTAATTGCAACCCGGAACAGGCATCCCGACACCGTAAATGCCTTGCTGGCTCAAGGGGCAGATATAAACTCCACGGATGCAGGAGGAAATACGCCGCTGATGATTGCAGCCGGCAAGGAACTGGTAGCTATCGGCGAGACACTGATAAAGCATCATGCCCGTCTCCATGAGCAGAATAACGATGGTGATACTGCCGCTGATATTGCTGCACAAAAGAACCATGTCGACATGTCAAAACTCCTGCAGGCCCATGGTGCGGTTGCCAGGAAAACCGGCGGCCAGCGGAGCGCCTCGGTGATCGCCAGGATTGTCCGGCAACAAACCACACTTTCTGCAGAGACAGGCGCCAGGGATGCGCACAGGCCATTTGCCGGCTGGCCACCGCTGATGGAGGCCGCATGGCGTGGTCAGGAGGATATTGTTCGAGTGCTTCTGGCCCAGGGCGTCAATGTGGATGCGCGTGACGTTGAAGGACATACAGCACTGACGCGTGCTTCCTGCAGGGGAAACAGTGCAATCGTACGCATGTTGCTGAATGCGCAGGCCAACCCGGATGTCACATATGGTGAGGGCATGACGGCACTCATGTGTGCCACTGAATCAGGTGATTACGATACGGTGGTGTCATTAATGGATGCTGGCGTTGATATCAATGCAAAACATGAAAATGGCTGTACTGCGCTATGCAATGCTGTACGTAACGGCCATGCAAAAATCGTTGCATATTTGCTGGAGATCGCTGCAGATAGCAGTCCGTCCCTGGAAAACGGCAAGACGGTCCTGATGATGGCAGCGGAATCCGAAATGGCGGAACTTCTCGACATGCTGCTGGCCCGTCAGCCCCGGGTTAATCAGCGCGATGCCAATGGTCATACGGCGTTGTGGTATGCAGTTAACAGGGAGAGGGATAAAAATGTTCTGCTGTTGTTGCAGCACGGAGCACAGCCCGACTCCATCGCTGCTGCTGGAGACTCTGCACTGGTGCTGGCAGTGGCAAGAGGGCATACGCAGATTACCGGCTACTTGATTAAACACGGAGCAGATATAACTGCACGTACCCGTGATGGAAATACTCCGCTTATCCTTGCGGCAGATTCAGGGGAGACAGGGGCTGTCAGTTATCTGCTTGAGTCAGGCGCCGATGTGAATGCGCGGAACACTAACGGCAACACTGCCCTGATGCTCGCAGCAGCACATGATGATGTTGCCACCGTCAAGGTCCTTCTGGAAGCGGGTGCCGAGACGGGGATCAGAAACAATAAACGGGAACGTGCGCGTGATCTGGCCGAGGACGCCGGAAGTACCCGTGTATTACAATACATCGAACAATATCGATCTGCTGGAACAAGACTATCCAACTGGTTCTGATATGACGCAATGGCGATGCGCTACAGCTACAGTCTCTGCCGGTCAGGCTATCGATTGGTAATACAGGTTCTGTGTCCTGGTCCAGCGAAAGTTTGCGTCCATGCTTGCCGAGCAAATGACTGGACGATGTCTGTGTCAGTTGGCATCATCACAGCGCAGATGCTTCAAGATGCCCACCTGACAGACATCGGAGCACAAGGAAAACAATCGACGCCATCCGGTGTCGCCGATGACGAGATGTGCCAAAACGCTTGGGCTACGCCGCGCGTCTCAAAGCAAGGATCGGCAGGTGTTTACGACCCTTATGATAGCGCACATCAAGGCGAATGGGTGCCCCACAGTGGCCGGCGATCGGTGCGTGCTGAGAGGCGCATGGCGAACTGCGCGGCCATTTCGCGCGCGGTTCGTGGCGCGGACGCTCACTCGCAGCGGGAAACACATCTTTATAGACCTCTTGCGGTGTCCTGGCATTGAGCGACGAGTGGGGACGACAGTGATTGTACCAGTGCGAAAAACAGCTTAGTTCCTGCTGGAACGCATCCGTACGAAGCGGCACCAGAATGATGCGCATGCATTCGTTCTTGAGCGTCAGCATGAATCGCTCGATGAGCGCAATGCTCCCGTGCTGGCCAACGGCGCCGAAGCGGGGGTTTATCCCTTGGCGCTCACACCAATCCTTGAACAGGTCACACCAGAACTGCTGGCCCTTGTCGGAGATGATATATTTCGGGTGGGCACCTGCGTCTTTCATGGTGTGTTCGAGAAACTTCTGAATCGATCGGGATGTCGTCGAGTTTTTGAACGTGGCAACGCCCATGACATGTCGAGAATAATGATCGAGCATTACCGCCACCTACCAGCAAAACGGCCAGCACTGCGGTAATGCGAACGGCAACCACGGTGCCCAGAAGCCCACCGATGTTGGAATGGTCGTTAGGTCGATATGCCAGATATGGTTGGGGCGTTTGGCGTTCACTACGCTAGTGCAAGGTGCCGGACCCCCAGGGTCAGACCGTGGTGCCTCTTTCAAGATCCGTCCAACTGTCGTTGTACCGAGATGGAGTCCTGCCCGGCATAGTGTCTCGGCGATCTTGACCTTGCCCATGCTGGGGCTTAGGGTTTTCAGTCGTTGCACGATGTAGCGGACGAAGTCCGGGAACTTATTCACCGGCTCGCGCAGTTGCAACAGAGCATTGGCGCCTTGGTCATCGATGCGTTTCAGCCACGATACAATCGTGGTCGGCGTGACGAGGAAGGTATCGGCCGTTTGTTTGAGCGACCAGCCTCGCGCAGCACGAAGCTCGAGGATCGCCATACGCTCAAGGGGGCCGTAATGCGGCCGCCGCTGAGGCGCGATCTGCGCTATGCGGAAGTCCTTGATGCGGAGCTCTTCGCGCAGCAGAGCGCACTCTTCGTAGAGCCGTTCGTTCTCCGCCGCGAGTCACAACCCGCGCATTAATGCTATCGGCGGCCCAGGCACGCGCGTAGACGATGGCATAGTGGGCCAGCGCGATCGCATGGCGTACCGCCGATTTAACACAGCCCTGCCAGCCCTTGGGAAGATGTATCCGTGGTGGCTGCGGGTTCGTAAACATCGTGAACTCCGAAAACGAGTTCTGTCGGAATCTGCTGTTGCAGCATACAACAACTTCAGTAGATACCGAGGTCTATGACTCGATTTGCGGACACAAACATTCGCTCGACCGGGACACCGTTGAGTAAAAAGGAAGCGTCACCTTTCCCCAAGCAATAGCATTATCTGGTCTCCATATGCTCCATTGCGTTGTGACGTAGTAAGGTCCGGATCAACTGTTTGGCGAATAAGCGCTGACGTTTGCGGGACAGACCACCCTCTTCTTCGGCAAAGGAGTGGAAACGGGCGATAATAGCGGAAACCTCTTGTTTACCGCCTTCATCCTTGATGTGGAGGGGCAGGGCTGCGCCGCCGGTCATGAATGCGTTGGTGCTAGGTATGGGTATTAGGTTGGTGGCAAGTGCAAAGTTGGGCATGGATGTAGCAGAGAGACCTTGATCGATCAAAACGATAGTATTTCTGGTCAGGTAGTCGTGGGCCTTGATGATCCCCTTGCCGTTGATTTCGTCAAAAACAAATACTGAGTAGACGGCCCTTTGCATCGCTTCCAGAATTTGCATTTCGTGTGAATCCGGGGTGAAGCTGTCACTACGCTGCAATCGGGTAATAGGCGCGTGAGGCCCATCCGCAAACAAGATGCAAAAGTCGGCCAAGACATTGGTCTCTTCTTCGGAACCGAATATAAAGGTTCCCCGCTTGAATAATCCCAACTCTTTTCCCACTTTTTGCATGGTCGACTTGTCGATGTGACGAAGCAGTTGTTGGTTGAGTTGCATGCCCAGCGGGCGGATTCGCCTGTAAGTCTCCAGGATATTGGTTTGATGGTTAATTATTTCGTTATCCGGTCATGCAGCACTTTTTGTACTTTTTTCCGCTTCCACAGGGGCAGGGATCGTTACGACCCACCTTGCGGGTGGTTGATCGTGCGGGGCTATGATGGGAGCGATTGTATATCCGGTAAAGGGATCTGAGGCGATTGTGCCGCTCTTCGACCCGGACACGGTTCTCCTTCGATATCAACTGCTTGGCCAACCGCTCCAGTAGGTCGGCGTCCTTACCAGCCAAATTCTCTACCTGCCATTGACCGGAGCGATAATCGATCGAAAGTACGGCCATATCCGGTTTCTCGACACACTCCTCAGTCACCTTTTCGACCAATGTGAGATAGGCTGTGGTGCAATTGCAGTCGCTGCGTACGCAGTATTGGTCATCAAATAGGTAATGGTTACCGTCCGCTTCGACCAGTAGGTCCTCGGTGAAGGGCAGAATCTCCTGAAATCCCACCGTTGCTCCGGATGCCTCGATCTCGGCAACCGGAAAATGAGTTTCCAATTCCTCATCCGGCGTCTCTTTGGTCCTTTTTTGTTTGAATGCGAAATAGTGTTCCCAGAGCAGTTGCCAATCCTCTTCCCGCATCTGCTCAACAAAGGCCTGACCTATGTTGCGATGATATTTTCTGCCGTCCTTTGCGGCGGTGGCGAGTGCTCGTTCAATCAGATCTAAATCGAAGCGAAATTCCGGGGCAGATTCCTCCATATCACCCGGTGGGTCACGGAAGAGTCTCAGCTCTGCATGCCCACATCTACAGATTGGATTTGGGCAGAAGGAGAAGTCCGCGTTGTATCTCTCGCCAGTGTGGGTGCCATCGGGGAATTCGATAGCGATCGGCCTTGTGGTGCCTTGCTCGTTACGCTGCAACATGGTTCCAGTAATTTCTCCTGTTTTGCCGAAAGCAAGGAGTCGCTCCCGGCTGTTCTCAATAATTGCGCAATAAGTAGCAGCCATTATCGCATGTCTTTGGAAAACAACGCAGTCAGCCGCAGCTCAATGCCTGTATTGAAGATCCGGTGGTCATTAAGAAGATGCTTGCCCACCTGAAGGAAAAAGCCACCCTGGAGCCATCGAACCTGTTGCCGGAAGACCGCGGGCCGCCGCAAGCCGGTTTGATCGACTGAACTGAAGGACCCCGATCCACTTAAGTTACGTCTCTTGGCTGGCACCATTCTCTGGGAAATTCAGTTGGTATCTAAAAACTGCTCCCGAAAATGTCATCACTCCTTCTATACAATCGCTTAACTTACTGAGTAACGTGTGAAATCAAAACCGGGGAGCGGTTCTGGCCGAACCTTTTCCTTGGACGTTGACTCAAGGGGTTATCCTGGTATTAGTCATGATTAACAGTCAGTGATGAATTATCAAAATGTATTTACCTACGCATGCCAACCAGTTGGAACCATAGATGGTGCGATTACAACTCGCATCGATATTCGCATCGGTCAGTAATGATGAGAAATCAATAAAGCGACAAATGATATCACTTGTAGTGATTCACACATGGATGGGTAAATAGATGTGCGAGGAGTATCAGCAGATCTCTTCATGGGAGAGAAGGATAGGGAAGGTTACGGTCAGGAATAGGACTGTCTAAGTTATCGCTTTCAAGTGATAATTAGTAATTTGCTATCAACAGGCAAAGAGTACCAGCAGATCTTTCATGACGCAGGGTAGGGAAGTCAGCCGTCAGGAACAAGTGTGTCAAATCTGTCGGTTTCAGGCGAAAATTGTTAATTCGCCATACACACGGTACGATTTTCGGTCGTGGCGTGGGCCGCTATGGCAATGTTCTGCTCTCACGATACGGTATCCGTGAGCA
>Ga0316191_10004157_pt1 | contig 10781 bp, 9 predicted proteins | sample Eddworburr2cm_MG_FD_204928 | JGI IMG/M metagenome (GOLD analysis project Ga0316191, IMG submission 204928) | Coastal sediment microbial communities from Maine, United States - Eddy worm burrow 2 cm | ecosystem: Environmental > Aquatic > Marine > Coastal > Sediment | place: USA: Maine | collected... | reverse complement strand
GGGCTTTGGTTTCGGGATGCTGATCTTCGACAATCTTTCATGGTTTGCCATTGCCGCGCTGGCGACCATGCTGGCGCCCACCGATGCGGCATTGGGTAAAGCAGTCGTGACCAATGAAGCGGTGCCCGATGAAATCCGGCAGGGTCTGAACGTCGAGAGCGGCCTGAACGACGGCATCTGTGTTCCCATCCTGTTCGTGTTCCTGGCTATGGCATTGGATCATTCAGGTGACCAGACGCCCAGGACGCTGGCGTTGACACTGGTCGTCAAGGAAATTGGAATCGGGCTGGCGGTCGGCCTGACGCTGACTTTCCTGGCGGTCAGGTTGTTACGGGTCGCGCGCCAGCGCGACTGGTTGACACATACCTGGATCCAGATTCCCGTGGTCGCCCTGGCGTTGAGCTGTTTCGCCGTGGCCCAGCTGCTGGGCGGCAGTGGATTCATAGCGGCTTTTTGCGGTGGCCTCCTGGTGAGTGTCATGGACGCACACATGCCCCGGCACGAGAAAGAGGAATACCTGCTGGCCTCGGAGGGCACGGGCGACACGCTGGCGCTGATCACCTGGGTGATTTTCGGTTCGGTGGTAGTGGGGCAGGTGATCGGTAGTTTCAGCTGGATGACTCTCGTCTACGCGTTGTTGAGCCTCACTGTCATTCGCATGTTACCGGTCTTTCTGTCACTGACCGGCAGCGGGATGGATAGCGAGGGCAAGCTGTTCATCGGCTGGTTCGGTCCGCGAGGACTGGCCAGCATCGTGTTCGCCGTCATCGTGGTCGAGAGCGGATTGCCGGATGGCAGGACACTCGCCGTAACAGTGGGTTGCACGATTATTCTCAGCATCGTCGCTCATGGCGTTTCTGCCAATCCCTGGGCCAGCGCTTATGGAGCGCGCCGGCACAAGCGTTCTGGTTAAAGATTGCAAGGTGAATACTTTGCGGCCAAGTGGTCGCGGACCTTACCGTTTTGAAGGTCAATCCGAAATGCTAAATCTGTCTTTCAGATCCTCGATTTCCCAAAGTCTTTCTTGGTGCTTTTGCGCTCGTATCTCTTTGTTGCGTATGCTTTGGTGTATTAGTGTTGCGTTACAGCAAGTCAAAGTCCAGTTCACGCCGTCCGCGCTGGACCACACATCGTTGAAGAATTTGGAGGCGGGAACCGTCATTTAAAAATCTCCGATAACGGTATTGCTCCTGCCGGTGACTGGGTCTTCCCCGGCTGCATCGGGGCCAAAACCGGAGTGTGCTTCGACAATCAAGTAGACTTCGTCATCTCCGAATAAATCCTCATCAGAACTTTTGTTTCAATTTCAAAAACTCTTTCCGCCTTGATGGGTTCGCACGGCCCGGAATCGTTAAACTTGACCTTGTGTTCATCCAATCCCCCAGCGAGGAGCGCTCAGTCTTCCTTCAATCGCCAGTAATTCCCAGCTACGCCGCTCCCGCAAACGCGTCGAAGGCGGAACCATTCGATAACTTGCTCAATAACCCGGTCATCATTGACCAGGTCAAAATGGGTCTTCTCCTGGAATACCCGGCAATTTTCCTCTCTGACTTTGAGATCACGAGGACTGTTCGGCCTGGTTCCCAGGGCACTGCCAACACGAACCAGGAGGTCGCCGAAGATGTGGCCCATAGGGTCTTTGTCATGGCGGCCGATGCTGGCTGCGACAAAATAATAGTCAACCGAGGGCAGCAAAGGGACGTCTCTGCGCCTGTCAAGGCTGGGCTTTTCCCCACCCGGGCAGTCCCAATCGTCATCAAGCAGGTTTCCATGCCGTAAATCCTTGATGCCGGCACTGCGTTTGCGGCCAAACGAAAGGGGCTCAACGTACTTGACGGATCGCATTGCCGTGTCGACTAAATGACCGGCCTTCTCAACGGGCGAACCATGATGTGGCGCCCCGAGAAAAAGGATGCGTTTTAAGGACTTGAGCCATGAATGCTGTTCAGAATCTGCGTACCAGCAAGCGCTGCGAATAACCAATCCGCCCATGCTGTATCCCACTAATGACAACGATTCGACGGGCACAGGCCAGCCGGCCAGCAGATCATCCAGCTGCCTGGACAACTCTTTTCCATTGGTTGAAATTCGCCTGCCGGTGTTATATCTCAGATAGACCGGAGCCATGCCCAGTTCGCGCTTCAATTGCTCGCCAATGCCCGGGTTTTCATCTCCTTGCCAGCATTGTTCGGACAGGCAAAGACCATGCACCATTACCACGATATGCGGGCTTGCAACCGGTATCTCTGTGGATTTCTCATGTGCGGCATCTGGCGGTTTGGTAAATTCCATTGGAATTGCCAGCACACTGCCCCTGTCTTCAAGATGATCGCCGCATATTCCGTTCAACACGGCCAGCCAACGGATTTCGCTGCTGTCCAGGGAACGCAAATCTGAATGGTTGTGAATAATGGCCAAAGATTTTGTCACGCCCTTGTTGAGCACATCGCTGGCCATTCGCACCACTGAGTACGCAGTAGGGCTCCTGATCTCTTTAAGCGGTCCGAAGTCCGATATTCCGTGCAACCACGATGTAGAGCTGCCCGCAATCGTCCGATGCATGCTCTCAGCGGCAGTAGTTATCCCTGAAACACAATCGAACATGAGCTGTGCTGAACCCCGGATCAGTGCTGTCGAAATAGCCAAATTCAGTCCCCTGAGTGAATCGCCCGCAGTTCTCCAGACACAAGTTTCCCTGGAAAACGGGACAAGGAAGTATATAGGTTCTCAGTCGTTTTCTGCATGGACATCAACCTGGATACCGCCATTTGCCGACACGTTTACCCTTATGTCCATTGGCCGGCAGCAGACCTCGCAGTCCTCTATGTATTGCTGCTCCTCTACTGATCCATCCACCAGAATCGAGATCACTTCTCCACAGTATGGGCAGCTTATGGTTGATTCCTGGAGTAGATTCATAACCTGGACATAGTGCCAGAAAATGATTTCAAAGACTCGACGCTGTAAGGGCGTCGAATAGCACCGCTATCCCATCCCCAGGCTTACGGAAACAATCGCGACAAGCCGAAGCCTCGCGAACCGATTAACATCACCTTCTACGGGAGTCTAACCACCGCGTAACCCTGGGCCTGATAGCCCGCGACCGAGATGAAGCCGTTGCCCACCTGATCTATTTCCGGCATGACTGTGGCGGGATCAACGCCCAGGACTTTTAGCGCGTAAACACAGACTTCCAGTACCACCCCTTCTTTTTTCATTTCTCGCAAGGTAGCCTGGAACTTGTCGATCTCAGCGACGGCTTTCTCGTCAAAACCGGACCGGTCAGAAGAAAGGAGCTTTACGACCGGACCATGGAAGACAACAGCCACTTTCGGTTTTTCTGGAAGAGATGTGACCGCTTCATCCTGGTAGACGTCCCTGACCGCCCAGAAGACAACATTGTTAAAGGCCGGATCTCCCATACTGACATCGTAAATTACATCAATGCCCTTGACGCCTTTCAGTGCGTTGTCGTATTCACCTGCGAAAGCATTCGGCACCATCAGTAGAGACAGAAAACCCAGGAAAAGGAAGAAAATCGTCCTTTTAAGTACCGCATTACCGTTCATTTTCATGTCAACCCTCCTTATGCACCACTGAGTATAGGTGATTCACACAACCACATGAGTCTCTCTTCCGTCGTTGAACAAACTTACTTGCCCAATCAGGTACCTCGTGGTTTATTCTTCCTATCCGAAAATCAATCCTTTGACTGCCAACAATCTCCGCTTCCGACCCGAAACGGAACTGAGCACCCTGCAACTCTTTGAGCTTTGTGTTCGACCGATGGCGTGCAAAATTCCCTCCCACTTTATCTGGAGTGGTGTAAGCCTACACTCAAACTTTTGCCTTGAGTCGCCACTTGGCTGGTGTCGTAGAACTCCAACGCTTAAACGACCGGGTGAATGCACTCGCATTGGAATAGCCGAGTATTGAAGCAATCCGGACTATCTCAATCGAAGAATCTTCCAGTAGTTGCAGGGCGATTTCAAATCGAACTTCGTCTGCGAGTTTCCGGAAGCTGGTGCCCGATGCATTCAAACGGCGATTTAACGTGCGTCGGTGCATCGAGAATAGCTCCGCGACCTGGTTTGCCGAGGAATGGCCGGTAACAAGCGTTGTTCGCAGAAGGCTTCGTACTTGATCCTGGAAATTATCCCCTAGTCTGACCTCGAGCTTGTCGATCTCCTGCTGCAGCAGATGAAGCAATTCGGGATTGTTATCGGGCAACCGTCGACCCAGCCAGCTTGCAGAGAAGACTACCGCGTACTGTGCAGCATCAAAGCGTAGCGGGACTTGAAAGAACTGTTGGTACGGCGTCACATTCTCTGGTTTCCGGTGAGCAAAGCGGACTTCAATAGGCTGCCAGTCATCGCCGCACAAGTCACGCACAAGATTAAATGCCACGGCGACTGCTCCAGCCCCCACCTGTTCGTTGCCCAGGGCCTCGGTTTGATAAATCTGGTACTCCAACACCGCCTGGTCGGAGTCAACCGCCACTGTGGTGGTCGCGCCTCTGACGTGAAGATACATATAGCGCACGAGGCTGTTCAGTGCCAAGCCTACGTTTGGTGAGTGTTTTGCCAACAAACCCACAAACCCGAACGAGAGCAAACCTGCTTTTTGCCCGACGAGTAGTCCGAAATGTGGGCAGGCTGTTCGCTCCGCGCAATGAGCCATCATGCGGCCCCGCGCCAGGAAAGAAATTCGATTGCTGGGGTCGTCGAACAGTGTGAGGTCGAGGCCCACTTCGGATAACATTTTGGCAGGATCAACACCCAGACTACGAAGGACTTCAGGTACCCCGATTGTGGCACCGATGCGCAGTGTCGCCTGCGTGGTTGGTTGCATTTGTCTTGGCCGTGAGTAGCCAAAATGTTGATTCATTGATCTAAGTCTCTTACCGCAACAGTGCGTGTCCCAAAAAGTATAACTGATGTCCCGAAGTGTGAAACAGCGATTTTGCATTGAGCCCATAATTAGTAAATCAATCCGAAGGGTGGCGCACGTCATTGGAAGCTTCCCCAATACCTTGCCTCTCATTAGGACAATTGCTTATTGAGAGGCAAGTAACCAATGAAACCACTACATACCCGAACCATGCACAAATCACTATTGCTCACCCTGACTGTACTGGTAACGCTCTACATTACGCCCTGGGCCATGGCTCAAGATGCACTTCCGGAGCTACCGAAGGCGAAACAAACCGAGCTGGGTCTTTACCTGACTGCTAGTGAAGCCTACGTCAAATGGCAGGCTGATCCGGACAACGTCACGATCCTGGACGTACGTACAACTGAAGAATATATCTTTGTCGGGCACGCTCCCATGGCGCGGAATGTTCCGCTGGTTTCCCAAACCTACGAATGGGACGAGAACAAGCAGTATTTTTCAATGAAGCCAAACCCCGACTTCATCACCCAATTGAAGGATTTTGCCAATCCACCTGACACGATCCTCGTAATGTGCCGATCGGGCGGGCGCAGCGCGATGGCCGTCAACCTGCTCGCGCAGGCCGGATTCAAGAATGTGTACAACATCACCGATGGCATGGAGGGCGATGCGGTTAAGGACCCGGCGAGCGTTTTTATGGGCCAGCGACTGGTGAACGGCTGGAAGAACTCGGGATTGCCCTGGACCTACAAGACTGATACCGAACAAATGCGGTTTGTTACGAATGAAACAGAGGAAGAAGCAAAATGACCACAAATGATACGATCACTGAAAACGGCGTCACTCGACGCGAAGCATTGGCATCTATTGGTGGAGTCGCCGCTGGTGCGGCTCTTGCTTCCGGGGGAATGATAGGTAGCGCACACGCCGCCGAAGAACGTAACAGGGCCGTCAAGAAAGAAATTGACGGCAAAATGACAACCACGATCAGCCTGGACTGGAAAGAGGTGTACTACACCAACTGCCCTCTCATCTCCGCCAGCAACGTGGATCAGGAATTGGGCTGGACCGCGGAGGAATTCGCGAAAATCGGCGTCGAATTTGCCTATTTCCGTTCCCGCCCTGAGACCGATTGGTATCCCCACTACATCCACAACCAGGACAACCTGATTCGTTTCGGTGGTCTGTTTCCACCCATTGATGTTATGGCGGACAAACGCAGAACCCGGCTACTGGGTTTGACACACGTACCCTTTGAAGGCGGTTGCCTGATGGTACGCGCCAAGGACAACCTCTTTCGGATGAGCGATCTGAAGGGCAAAAAAATTGGCATTACCAAGAGCCTGAACACCCTCAAGAACGACTGGTGGCGCATCCAGGAACACCAGGGCATCCTGTCGATGTTACGGATGAACGGCATGACGGAAAAGGATGTCAAGTTGGTAGATTTCCCTTACCCCGATGACTGGTACGATGATCCTGACATGCTGATGCCCATGGTTAATCCAAGCTGGTGGCAGCTGAAACGTGATCACAAGCACGATCTGGCCTTCCGTCCGTTGGAAACTGCGTTGCTCGAAGGTAAGGTCGATGCAATCTACAGCCAAAGCAAGGTATTCCAGCATATACAGGAAGCAACGGGCGAAATGGCTGCGATCGAGGACCTGTCACAATACCCTGACTGGAGGCTGCAAGTAGCCAATATCCCCGCCATCATCACCTGTACTGATGTGATGGCCAATGAGCACCCGGAACTTGTCGTCGCGTTCATGAAAGGCATGATCAGGGTAGGGCGCTGGTCCAACGAACACAAGCGTGCTGCTGCTGCGATTCTCAACAAGCAAACCTACTACCTGGACGTCGAAGACACCTACCAGGGAATCAAGCACGTCGACATGGTTCCCAACCTTTCGGCTCAGAATCTGGCCATGGTGGATATCGGCAAGGAATTCATGCTGAAACACAAATACATCAAGAATGACTTTGATATAGAAAAGTGGGCCGCGCCAGAGTTCTTTGAGCAGGCTGCGAGTGAGTTGCTTGAAGATGCGGTCGAGATGAGAAAAATGGACGCGATTCCCACCATGCAAGGGCGGGTTGGTTAGCAGGAAGACAGTTCAACGTCCGGTTTGCTCTTGCAGCAGGCTGGGCGTTGTTGTTTTGTACACAGACGTCCTTGTTTTATGGTTTTCAATTCGGCTAAACCCCTTGGATAAAGGGTAATAGGAGAGTGTAATGAACACTGCCTACAATCTGGACACGATCATCCAGGTCGACGAGAGTTTATGTATTTCCTGCGGCAGTTGCATCCGTACTTGCCCGGGTGCCCTGATCACAAAGGGGGACCGAACGCCGGTCCCAACTGAAGACTCCTGGAACCTCTGCATAGACTGCGGTCATTGCGTGGCTGTCTGCCCAACAGGCGCCATGCATCAGCGCACGATGGGGCCTGAAGACTGCGAACCGGTTGATATTCGCCTTATGCCCGGATGGGACGAAGCCAGGCAATTTCTGGTTTCAAGGCGCTCGGTCCGAGTCTACGTGAATAAGCCTGTCGAGCAGGAGAAAATCCTGCAATGCCTGGAGATCGCCCGCATGGCCCCAAACGGTGCGAACCGGCAGCTTGTCCGTTGGGTCGTGATCAGCGATCCCGCGAAAGTTCGCAAAATTGCAGAGATGTCCATCGACTGGATGAAGAGCGTCAAGGAGTCGAACCCTGCGCTGCATAAGGAGGCCAAGCTTGGCCTCTTCACTGATGCCTGGGAAGCCGGCGACGATCAGATTTCCCGCGGGGCGCCGTGCTTCATCCAGGCCTGGGCGCCCAGGGACGAACGTACTGCGCCCCAGGCGGCCACGATCGGCCTGGCTTACGCACAACTCGGCGCGCATGCCCTCGGGCTTGGCAGTAGCTGGAGCGGCGGCATCAATACCGCCGCGCAGGCCTACCCGCCCCTCGTCGAGCTCCTTGGGCTACCGGAAGGCACCGTTTCCTATGGAACAATCCTGCTCGGATACCCCGCGGAGGCTTTTCAGAGGCTTCCATTGCGTAAACCCGTCGATGTGACGTGGAAATGACCTGAGAGACACCCAATGAAAAAAACAACCCTGTTATTCGCGTTCATCTCACTGTTGCTCTTCATTTGGTACCTGTTTGCCGACCGGATGACTCCGTATACGTCTAACGCGCGTATGAAAGCTGTTGTGGTAGATGTCGTACCGCAAGTTTCGGGAAATATTTCCGCACTCGCTGTGAACAACGGGGAAGTTGTCCAGACAGGCAATCTGTTGGCCAGAATCGATCCGCGACCCTTTGCTTTCGAAGTAGACCAGGCCCGGTCAGAGCTGGAATCTGCAACACAGGAAGTCGGAGCCAGTTCGGCCCAGGTCGAGGTTGCCCAGGCCAGTGTCACCCAGGCGCAGATTAATCTCGACAATCTCCAGGTCCAGGGCAGGCGATATTTCACACTGGAGAAAGAAGGAGTCGTTTCCGTGTCCGAGGCCGATAGCCTGAGGGCCAGAATAGCGGAGGCGAAAAGCCAGTTGATTGCAGCCAACGCAGACCTCGAACGGGCAAGACAGCAACTTGGCCAGGAAGGGGCCGACAACTCTCGCATCCGGGCCGCAATCGCCGCACTTGGGGAAGCGGAACTCCACCTGGAATGGTCTGAATTATTTGCGCCCGCGCCGGGAACCGTGGTTGATTTGCAAGTTACCGGGGGCACCTATGCCAAGGCAGGCCAGTCATTGATGAGCTTCATTTCTTTTGAGGATGTCTGGGTCGAGGCCTACCTGACCGAGAACAACATCGCGCGTATTTCTGTCGGTGATCCGGTTGAACTTACCCTGGATCTCTATCCGGGCAGGATCTTTGACGGTGTGGTCAGTAGTTTCAGCATTGGCGCATCCGTGGGCGTTCAGATGGCAGGGGGCCTGCCAAAACCGCCGGAGGTGGATGGATGGATGCGTGACCCGCAGCGGTTTCCGGTGCGTATTCGCATGCAGGGCTACGAGATCGGTGACGAGGCTGCGGACGTTCGCCGCATGCTCAATGGCCAGGCCGATGTCATTGTATACACTGGTGATAGCGGGCTCCTGAACACGCTGGGTGCTGCCTGGATCCGGCTAATGAGCTGGCTCTCATATGCCTATTGAGGCAACAGCCGGTAATTCGATAGCTGTTCGAACCCGCGACCGGCGAATCGCCCGACTCGCTTTCGGTACTACCCTGACTTTCCTGATTGCGATGGCCTTTGACTGGACTTTGGCCTATCTGGCCCCGTGTTTCGTGATCCCGTTACTGCAGGCGCCTAAAGCGCCGTCGCTGACATTAGCGGCCCGCATATTCTTTGTGACGTTGCTGATCATGCTGGTCTGTTACCTGGGGGCGGACTTCGCCCGCCAGTTTCCGGTGGTATTCCTTGTGGCCCTGATTCCCGGGTTATTCTGGACCTTCCGCTACAATCTGCGCGGGGGCTCAAAACTGGTTGTCCTGCTAATCCTGATCGGGTTTATGCTGTTACCGATGGCTGCGAAGCTCTCGGCACAGCTTACCTGGCAGATGGCCAGTTCCTTCGTTGGCAATATCGCCTTGTCGCTGGCGGTGACTGCCATCATGTTTACCCTTTTCCCCGCATTACCCTCGGAGCCTGTGCCCGAGCCAAAACCCTTATTGCCGGACCATGAAGTGGATCGGCAAGCATGGATCATGACGTTTATAACGGGATCGATAACCTGGGCCTACTTCAGCTTCGACTGGACCAACGTCCACACACCAATGTATGTCGCCATATTTATCCAGCAGCTTAGCCTGGCACGCGGCCGGATGGTGACAAAAGCCATCCTTGGCGCCAACGCTGCGGCCGGGTTGGTTACGATGGCCATGTACTCACTCCTGGTGATGGCCCCGAACTTCCTGTTCATGGCTACTTTGTCCTTGACCGTAATTCTGATCTTTTCCCGCATGATCATGTCGGGCGTGCGGTGGGCGCCGCTTGCCGGAGCCGCTTTAAGTTCAACCATGATATTGCTCGGCAGCGCCATCACCTCCTTCGACGATGGTGGTGGTGACATGTTTGCGGACCGCCTGGGTGAACTTGGCGCGGCCGCGATTTACACCGTTGTGGTGCTCTACGTGCTCGAGGCATTTTTCCCGCAACGTCAACTCCCGGTAAATTTACGAGTACCCAATTAATGAATGCCCACTATAATTTAGCATGGTCTTTAAATCCGCCTCTCCTGTGCTTGCATGATGAATAGTTCGCGTTACCCAGTTGTGAGATTAACCGGTAGCTTTCTGGTGCTGCTTGGACTGGTTATATTGGCGGGTTGCACCACGCTGGGTCCCGATTATAAAACCCCTGAAACGCCCGTTGCGACAGAGTGGACCGAAGTCGACCCGGAACTGCTGAGCAACCAGCCTGCGGACCATCCGGAATGGTGGGTTGTATTTAATGATCCGGTGCTGAACCAACTGATAGAAACCGCACAGTCCCAGAACCTTACGCTTCGCAGTGCCGGGCTTCGCGTGCTGCAAGCCCAGGCCCAGTTGGGGATTGCGACCGGTAGTAAATATCCACAGGTACAACAGCTGTCGGGTTCCGCAAACCAGGTCAAGATCAGCGAAAATGGCGCCGATAACATCCCGTTGCTTGATGATAATTTCGGATTGTATAACCTGGGTTTCGGTCTCTCCTGGGAGGTGGATTTCTGGGGCCGGTTCAGTCGGATGATCGAATCGTCGGCCGCTCAACTCCAGGCTGAAGTCGCCAGTTATGACGCGGTTATGGTTGCGCTGACAGCAGAGGTGGCGCGTTCCTACGTGATTCTGCGCACCCTGGAAACCAGGATCGTACTGGCTGAGAAAAACGTGCTTGTGCAGGAACGCGCGC
>Ga0316191_10004156_pt1 | contig 10782 bp, 8 predicted proteins | sample Eddworburr2cm_MG_FD_204928 | JGI IMG/M metagenome (GOLD analysis project Ga0316191, IMG submission 204928) | Coastal sediment microbial communities from Maine, United States - Eddy worm burrow 2 cm | ecosystem: Environmental > Aquatic > Marine > Coastal > Sediment | place: USA: Maine | collected... | reverse complement strand
ATTTCTATGAAGCCTCTTCCGGTTGTTAAAACCATACCTTCCTCTACAATTGCATCAAAAAACCCCCCTGTTCTCCAGTTTATACTTGATAAGGAAACATTTGACCTGGATCAGATACAGTGCTTCATTCAGGGAGGGAATTGTGTGTTAATTAAATTGGAAGGTGATAAACTTGGCTTTCAAATTTCATCTGATCAACAGTTAGGATCAAGACGTCACCTATATACAGTAACCATTCCAGGCAAGGATAATAGTCAGTGGTATTGGTTTAGTCATCAATGGGTATTTCCCAAGCAAGAATAAAGTATATTCTCCTTAACCAGCATTACTTTTCCGGGCAATATGAATAGACATATAAAGTATAGTTATTATCGATACTAGACCTGCAATAGTCATTTCATAGGGAATTTCAGAACTTAACTTCAATATATTCATACTTACTGAAACTAAATGAAAAATGCCAAGAAAGATCGTAGTTCCTACAATAAGCACCAATATCATGTTTGCAATTAAACTATTCTTATACTTGGCGGAAATTATTTTTTCATCATTTATGACGAAAAAGATGGATAAAGCGACAAATGGTAAAATTAATCCATTTATCACCTGGGCCATTACTATAATAAGAACTGGATGATAATCTAATAAACTGAATAAGGTGCCGGTACCTAAAACCACAATCCATGTAAGTCTGTAAATTGTATTTCCATGCTTGGCTGTGGGACCTGGCATCATAGTCCTGGCTGTAATGGCTGCGGCAAGGGGGGCTGTAACTGATGATGTAAACCCGGCGGCAAATAGTCCAATAGCAAATGCATATCTGCCCCAATTGCCTATTTCAGATTGAATTGTTGATGATATGGCATTAAAGTTAAACTCACCTTGAATGATTGTTCCGGTTATTAGAATAAATATCGTAATTAATCCACCAAATAATATGGCACCGGTCAATCCAAACCTGGTGGAATTAAGATCTCTGTTCTTGCTCAGACCTGAGCCCATGAATAAATTGTAAGGGACGATGGTAGTCCCGATCAAGGCAATAATAAGTATACTGGAAGAATCCGGGATTTTTGGACGTATAATGGATGAAAAAATATCTGAAATTGAAAAGCTTGTTTTCAAAGACATTAACAAAAATAACAGTGCCATAATGCTTACTAATACCCCTAGAATACTGGTAATCAACTTAAGTCTTTCAATCCACATTAAACCGAATGCAAATATGAAAATAAGTAAAACTATACTTAGTTTTTGATCATCGACAGCCAATTGAACACCTCGTACAGCACCGGTTATATTGCCTGCCTGATAAGCAATACACCCAAAAATTACTGCTATTGTTAATAGTATGTTATAATTGAGGATCCCTTTTTTACCGTACTTTTTCTGAATGGCTTCACCAAGGGTCAGACCGGAAGTAATTGTAATACGGGAAACAGATTCCTGCAGAATAATACATGCAAAAATTGAAAAAAATATAGCCCATATTAAGTTGAGTTGAAAATTTGAACCAGCTTTTAATGCCGTTGTGATGGTGCCAGGACCGATAAAGGCTGCAGATATTACGGACCAGAAAATGATCTGACTGAATCGAATCGGATTGCTTTTGCCGGACATATCAGGGCTGTGAGGTTATCGCCAAAATTGCAAAAGAAGTAAGCCAATGTTCCCCTTCATAATTCCCGCTTGATAAATGCGGAAAACTTGCATTAAAATGATTTACAGCATTCTGAATCAATTCATCTTTTAGAGGGTTTTCTATTGTATTACTTATCCCAAACAAACACCATGTCCTGCTAAAATTCAATCCATCAAGATGAACTATTTTTGGATCAGACCTGTCAGATACAATGGCAGGGGTAATAGAAGAAAAATCCGGTATGAAATCAGCAATCCAGTCCTGGAACTGTTCCTTTTCTAATATTTTCTGCATTAGATTCGCTTCTTCCAGACAAGGGGATAAAAAATCAAAACCATTTGGTTCCCAGCTAATTGGACAATTTTTATCCTCCAGGTAATAGTTCATAGATCTGGTCTCGATCAAGTCCTTAAACTTTACATCTTCAAGGCTTGATGCATAATCATAAGCCAGAGATAGACCAAAAGCTGTATTTGGGTGTTCGCCGGTACGAATAGGATAGGTGAGTTTCGGTAGGAAGTCTGTATATTTTTCTTTTATTAGATCAGCCAATGGCATGAGGTTTTCAAGCCAGACTTTTCCTTTGGGATGGTCCCAGTCGTTCAGTTCCTGCACTAGTTTCAGTAACCAGGCCCATCCATAGGTCCGTTCAAAAGTTTTGTTATATTCGACTTGAAAATATTCTATTTCAGAGTTTATATTTTCAGGATTTAAATTTTTATCCATTATCTCAAAAATTTCTTCTTTTTCAGGCATTTCAGGGAAAAGTTTAACAAGCTTGATTAGCATCCAGTGCCCATGAACAGATGAATGCCAGTCGAAGCAACCATAAAAGGCAGGATGGAGTTTTTCTGGATTTTTCAAATCATACTCATCTCCTAATACCTGATTTAATTTATTTGGAAATTCTTTGTTAAGACAAGCCAATGGAATTCTTGCCAACTTGGACGCAGTTTCCTGATTCAATTTCATGATTACCGTTTGACTTCTGGCTGGTGTGCTAAAAATTATACCAATTAGTAAAAGTAATACCAATACCCTAAGTAAGCTTATTGTTGACATCATATTTTACAATTTCATTGCGATTGTAACTGAAAATGATTTTATTAGCCGCAATTTTTTACAAAAAATTAAATAAACAGAATCATTTTTTCTCATAAATGAAAATATTTTTAAATTATCCGGAAGAAATGCAGAAAGAATTAAGAAGTCGTCTTTGATTTTTGATATTATACTGACACCGAATCTCCATAGAAAAGAATAATAATTAATATAAATAGTATTTTTCAACATTAAAATAAAAACATATGACAACGAATAGTGGAACAAAGCAGAATACCGGTCTTGTTATTGTTATTGCTGCTATTGCGTCGACTGGAGGCTTATTGTTTGGTTTTGATACTGGTGTGATTTCAGGAGCTTTGCCTTTTTTAAGGGAGACCTGGGGTCTTGAAACTGGTGAGATAGAGTGGATCACAACTGCTGCACTGATTGGTGCTGTATTAGGAGCAATGTCATCCGGTAGATTAACAGATATTTTTGGAAGGAAAAAAGTAATTCTTGTTACTTCCGTAATTTTTGCCTTAGGATCAATATTAACCGGAGCAGCTTCTAGCCCAACTTTTTTAGCCTATAGTCGAATTATATTAGGTATTGCGATAGGAATTTCATCCTTTACAGTGCCTTTATATATTGCTGAAATCTCTCCTACAAAGACAAGAGGTGCCATGGTGTCATCATTTCAATTGATGATTACTATAGGAATTGTGGTATCCTATTTCAGTGATCTGGCATTTGCTGATGAAGGAAACCCAGAATCCTGGAGATGGATGTTCTATGTAGGGGTATTCCCGGCAATTATTCTTTTCATTGGAATGATGTTCCTCCCTGAAACGCCTAGATTTTTAATTGGAAAGGGAAAAGAAGAAAGAGGTCGAAAAGTCCTTCAAAAGGTTGAACATCCTGATCTGGTTGAAGAAGCTATCTCAAAGATAAAGGCTGATATTGAAAGAGATAAAGATTCGCCAGCCTTTACAGAACTGTTCAAACCTTATCTGAGAACAGCTTTATTCATTGCCATTGGAATTATGTTTGTTCAACAGTTTGTCGGAATTAATACCGTAATTTACTATGCGCCAACCATCTTTATTATTGCTGGTTTCGCCGGCCCTAAGGCTGCCATAGCAGCGACAGTCAGTGTGGGTATTGTAAATGTTTTGTCTACTGTTTTATCCATGTTTTTAATTGATAAAATTGGAAGGAGGAAATTATACTTTATTGGAGTGATTGGTATGGCAGTAGCACTAACTGCACTAGGATCTTTCTTCCTATTGAAGGATAGTTTGGGTGATATGCTACAGTGGATCACCGTTGGAACTGTGTTGGTTTACATTATATTTTTTGCAATTAGTTTAGGGCCTTTGGGATGGCTTATTATATCAGAGATCTTCCCATTAAAAGTTCGTGGCTTGGGAATGAGCATAGGCTCTTTATCAAACTGGCTGTTTAATGCTATTGTATCATTTACTTTCCTAAAATTAGCTTGGTTCTTCACTGCCCCGGGAATGGAAATTATCAATGAAGGGGCTCCAAATCCAGATCCTAATCCATCTGGTGCCTTTTTCGTATATGCTGTAATCGCCGTTCTCGGAATAATCTGGGGTTATAAATATATTCCAGAAACCAAGGGCATTACACTTGAAAAGATCGAAGATGAATGGAGAAAAGGCACAAAACCTAACCAGATCGGGAAATAATAAAATAATTTATAATTAAATCTAAATCCCTGTGCAAGTATGTATGGGGATTTTTTTATGCCATCAAGTCAGTTTTCAAATCGATTTGGCAGGTGGACGATGAATTCTGTTCCTTTTCCAAGAGTACTCTTGACATCAATTCTTCCTTCCATTTTTTCCACACTTTGGGTTACAAGATAAAGGCCGATACCTGAACCCTTTGATAGTTCGCTTCCCCTGTAAAACATTTCAAATATTTTTGGAAGTACATCTTTGGCAATTCCAATACCGTTATCCTGTATGGATATTGTGGCCTCTTTCTGGTTTATTTTTATATTGATGTCGATCGTATTGATCTCTTTGGAAGCATCGGCATATTTTATTGCATTTGAAATGATATTTCGAAAGATCTCACGGACTCTCATCTTATCGTTGAAAAATGATTCAGTATTAACCTTTATCGTCTTTTTTATTTTCATCGCATTATCCAGATACTCGAGCTCCTCAAAGCAAGCGGAAATAATAGATTCAAATTCAATCTTTTCTATAGATATTGAAGTACGAATATTCCTTGAGTAATTTAGGATATCATATATGAACCGGTCCAGATTTTTCATCCGATCTTCCAGAAGGGAAATAAAAGGCTTAAGGTTACCTGATTTACTTTGTAATTCAAGCTTAATAATGTTAATTAATCCCTCTACGGATGTAATTGGAGCCCGCAGGTCATGTGAAACCCGATAAACAAAATTATTTAGCTCCTCGTTTTTAAGTTTTAATTCTTCTTCTGCAAGTCTTTTGTCTTCAATTTCCTTTCTCAATAACTTATTGGTTTCCCAAAGCTCTGAAGTGCGGTCAGTGACCTTACGTTCCAGGCCAAGATTGATTTTCCTTAATTCCTCTAGAAGATATAGATTATCAAGTTTATCACTCATGATATTGATTACTTCATGAATTAAGGTGATTATTTCAGAAAAGCGATTGGTGTCTTCGTCATTATCTGCAAATAAAAAGTACGATAATTCATTAGAAATTGATTTATGTGGAATGATCAGGATAGATCTCGGTTCGAAATTCTTCTCCTTTAATGATTTAAAGATTTCATCGTATATTTTTTTCTCTTTAACGAGATACAATACTCCATTCTGTAATTTATTAAAGGCGTTTTCATCAAGTTCAATCTTTTTAATCGAAGTATTATCAGCATAAGAGGTATATGCTAGTTGAACCGTAAGTGTATCATTTTTCCGGGAGCAATAAAAACAAAGTGGAATATCCTTTAAAATACTGATTTTTTCTAAGACTGTATCTACAATAATTGACCGATCATTGATTTCACGTATTGATTCCGAAACCATAACAAGTAAAAATATCTCCTCAGCCCGTTCAGCCATACTCTCATTTTCTGCATGAAGAAATGCGATTTTTTCTTCAAGCTCCATTATTTTTTTATTTGGATCTTTAGTCACCTATTTTGATATTTATTGTAGAATTCGGAGATTTTCTGAATAAGTAGATCTGGCTCATCCTCCTGTATAAAATGTCCTCCAGTCCTTACACGTAATATTTCACCTGAAGGGATATCTTCTTCAAGCCGGGTACTTATGATACTATTCAAATAAAGATCGCCTTCACCTCGAATTATAAGAACAGGAAACTTAATATTTTTTAATTCAGAAGCAATCTCCATCAGGTGTTGATTATTCAAACATTTTGCGAAATGAAGGAAAGATTTTCTTCTTTTTTTATTAGCCATTTCCTCCCAGACAAGTGATCTGAATTCCTCGGTATAACTTTCTTTTTTATAAAGTCCTTTTTTAATAAGTTTTTGCAACATTCCCATATCCAATGACATCATTGCGAATTGCCTGAAAATCGGAGTCCGCATAGTCGTAATAGGTTGAACAGGCCAGTAATTATATCCAATGGTATTTATAAGGACAATGTCTTGTATGAGGTGCGGGAATTTCACTGCCATGATTTGTGCTATTCCTCCTCCTATATCATGACCTACAATATGTGTTTTTCCCAAATCAAGCTTTATTATGAGTTCAGCAAGTATTGAAGCTTGATTTTTAATCGAATAATCAGCTAGGAGGTCTTTGGTCGATTGACCACAACCCAGGAGATCAACTGCTAAAACGTCATAATCCCTTGAAAGGGGTGGGGCTATGTTTCTCCATATAAAAGAACTGGTTGTAATGCCATGAATTAATAGAACAGGATCTCCTTTCCCAATTCGTGTATAGGCAATTTGCAGTCCTTGAATAGTTATGTAGTTGCTGGTTTCCATAAAACAATCACATAATTTTTTAATTTAATTCTGCAAAACTGCAACGGCGATCTTTGAATCAGCCGTGCCATAATACAGGATCCAGTTATTTTTGTAATGTACAAGTGCTTCTATAAAACATACATTACCTACTTGTCCTGTAATCTCGTAATCATTTTCTGGTTTAAAAAAATACTCTTCTGATCTCGCAATTACTTTTTCAGGATTTTGCAGGTCAAATAAAATCTGGCCTGCAGCATAGGTGCCTTCAGGAAGTGATGTATCTCCCCATTCAGCATGATTCCGGCTATTGTATATCATCCATATCCCATCCTTGGTTATGATAGCTGGTGGACCTGGCTCAACCAGATCTGAATCAAAATAACCTTTTCTTGGTCCGAATATTTTTCTAATCGATCCATCTTCTTCCTCAACCGGTTGCCAGTCAATAAGGTTTTCCGAGGTAGCCAGAAAAATATCTGTGTCACCCCAATACATCCAATATTTGCCATTTATCGTGCTGGCAATGAGTTTATCCCCTTCACTTTTGCAAACAATAGCCCCTGATTTGGACCAAATGTCCTTGTATTTGCCATTCTTGGCCTTACCCAAAAGGAGGCCATGTTTTTCCCAATTGACTAAATCTGTTGAACTGGCGAGGCATAATCTTGCAATCTTTCCGTCGTAACTTGTATAGGTCATAATATAATTACCTTCCTCAGATTCCACAATTCGAGGATCTTCAACCCCACCTTCCCATTCATATATTTTCATTTCATCATGATCTGGATAAAAAACAGGCTTTTCCAGTCGCTCAAAATTGAATCCATCAGAACTTAAGGCTAATCCCAAACGGGAAGTGCCGGCATATTTCCCAACCACGTCTTCTGCCCTATATATCATCTGGATCTGGCCATTTCTGACAACAGCCGCTGGATTGAACACATCCTTCTCCTCCCACCTGACAACTTCATCCCTTATTGGGCAATAAAAAGTAGATAGTGGATTGGACGTCATGACTGGATTTACAGAATCGATTTTGACAAATGGTTTCCATTGCCAGTAGTCAGTAATAATGTTTTTTGTTTCAGAAGTTTCTTGATTGCTTTCTTTAGGCCTTTCTTTACAGCTGAAAATCAAGAAAAGAAATATCGGGATAAAAAAATATCTAGCTTGCATTGAATATGGCTTTAATTACAATATAATAAATAAAAATTCTTTTTTTAATCAAGAATTGAATTATTTGGCAAGCACCTTTCGAGCCCTCGATTGAAATCCAGCAGACTCATATGGCATGAGATCTTGAAGTACCAATTTTAATTCTTGTCTGATTTCAGGTATTTCATCTCCAATCTTATCTAGAATTCCTATTGAGTATGCTTTAATGGCTATTGGTTCTTTTCCACTACTGATAAACTTGAAACAGACATCTGCAAGTGGGCCATAGTGTTTTTCAGGAATTGTGGTTAATTCAAGAGCTTTCAATCCATTTCTTCTTATCGCATCGTGCAGATCAGGCCTATTGATGAATTTGATAAGTTTTTTTATATAAGGTTTGATCAGAAATGGTTGTTGACGGATGCAATGACTTAAAATCCAGGCAGCTTTTTTTGCCAGGTCAATATCATTGGTGTCAAAATAGATCTTTATCAGTTTTTGGAACAATGCCTCATCCTGATCAATTAGTTTTGCTATCCTTACAGTATTTGCCTTGGAGTAAGAAAGTAGAATTTCTGCTTTAAAATCCAGATCTTTCACAGGTTAGAATTAAAAATTTATTTTTATTAATTCATCTTTATTTTAACTTAATTTGTTCAAAATTCATAATGAAGAGACTTCAAAAACACATTTTAATAATCTTAATCTTATTGCCTGCTGGAAAACTAATGGCCCAATGGCCTCTTTTACCGAGTGGAAAGGAGCTGAATCCTTCAGATATTACACATCCATATAGCGATATAGCATTTTCCGGTGAACTTATTGATATGGTTAGTGGCAATATATGGCAATGGACATTACAAGGTGGTGTTGCATTTGGTAAGAACAAGCATGGTCTGTCTTTTAAGATCCCCTTTGTTAGATCTGTTTATCCCGGAGTAGAACAATTAACTGGAATTGGAGATGTTAGCATCCGGTATCATTTGGTGACTTATGAGTCGAAATTACGAATGAGGACTTTAGCCTCATCAGGACTTTATTTAGATCTTTCAATTCCAACTGGCAATGCCCTTGAAGGACATGGAGCAGGAGTGGCAATGTTAATGCCTGGTTTTGCGTTGGCATATAGACCCGTTCCTCAAATAGCCATATATCCTCATATCCGGTACATACATTCCTTTGGCGAAACTGATAATGACTGGGGAGGAGGGTATCCTGGGACTATTCCTGACAATCCCAATTTGGATAAAGAAAAGGTGAGATTAATACAGTTTGAAACAATTATTAATTATGAATTTAATGAAGCCTGGATCGGGATATCTCCTGCTTTCAGTTATTCCTTCACAAGTAAAGAAGGTACGGTCAGCATTAGACCGCAACTTGGAAAATTATTTGCTGAAAAGGTCTCAATAAGTTTATCCGGGTCTTTCTATTTGGTAGGGAGAAGAAGACTTAACAGCTGGACTTATTTCGATGTTCGGTATTTCTTTTAGATGTAAGTTATACCTCAATTATCCATGGTTTTTTATTCACTTAGGTTACATATTGCGAGCCATTAATATCAACTGTAATATATCAGTAGGAATGATAAAAATGTCATTGTTATTATTTGAATGATCATACAAGGGAAATATTGGGTTTCGGGGATTTTTTTGGTGTTAGCTTTGTTGCTTACTTCAATTGTATATGGTGCGAATATTGACGTAAAATCAATACACCCAAAAACACCTATAGAATCACTTGTATTAAAGCAATGGACCTCCGAACATGGATTGATATCAAATAACCTGACTTCACTCAATGTAGATCAGGATGGATTCATCTGGATTACATGTTTTAATGGATTATTAAAATTTGACGGCAATTCCTTCACTTTATTCGATTCAGAGAATTTGAATATATTGAATTCTAATGCTTTTATGAGCTCGTATATGAGTCAATCTGAAGGGATTTTGTTTTCTACTCAGGCAAGTGGTATTATACAATACAAAAATGGAACATTTATATCTCCTGATTATAATAAATACTTGCCCAAATATATACGCAAGGTTAATATTGACGGCAAGGGTAGAGTTTGGGCAGGTGCCAATAATAGGGGAGTATATATAGTTGAAGATGACACTGTTAAAGCCCTGGACTTATCTGAATTGAAAAATATTTCAGTCATGGATATATCCATTGACAGACAAAATACAATTTTCGCAGCCTCCCGTGGAGCAGGTTTAGTCGAGATAAACAATAATAACTCAGTCAGATTTTATACAGAATCAGAAGGTCTTTATTCCAACGTAGTTAACTGTATTCATATCGCAAAAGATAATTCTTTATATATAGGCACTAAGGATGGCCTTAATATATTACGGAATGGAAAAATAAGCAAAGTAAGATTTTTTAGAAACATTGAAATAAATCAGATCATAGAAGATGGATATGGTTCGATCTGGGTAGCAACAGAAATGGGCCTGGGAAGAATAAATGATACTTATAGAACAAAAGAATTATTTACACCCGAAGATGGCCTTCCAACCCGCCAGGTATCAGGATTGGAATTTGACAATGAAGGGAATCTATGGCTGTCGACAAAGAAAGGCGGCCTGCTGCGTTTGAAATATGGTAATTTCACGAATTATACCAGAAAAGATGGATTGGCTCTCGATCAGGTAAATATAATCGTAGAGAAATCACCGGGATTGTATTATGTTGGATCTGATGAAGGAGGAATAAATATAATATCAAACCGCATTGTTGGCAGAATGCGATTCAATACCGATTTAAAAAGAAATGGCATTCGCGACATCTGTTTTGTAAACCAAAATGAAATATGGATAGGAAGTTACCGGGGGATCCTAATAAAAAGAGGAATTAATGAAATACTACTCAATCAGTCAGCTGGAATGCCATCTGATGATGTTCGGAGAATTTTCAAGGATAGTCAAAATAGAATATGGGTAGGAACAAGGTCTGCCGGCCTGATT
>Ga0316191_10004154_pt1 | contig 10784 bp, 4 predicted proteins | sample Eddworburr2cm_MG_FD_204928 | JGI IMG/M metagenome (GOLD analysis project Ga0316191, IMG submission 204928) | Coastal sediment microbial communities from Maine, United States - Eddy worm burrow 2 cm | ecosystem: Environmental > Aquatic > Marine > Coastal > Sediment | place: USA: Maine | collected... | reverse complement strand
GATTGTCCCGATACTCATCGTAATGCCGCTGACCTTCCTCGGCGGTACGTTCTACTCGATCAGCATGTTGCCCCCGGTTTGGCAAACGATCAGCCTTTTTAATCCCGTTGTTTACCTGATTAGTGGTTTCCGCTGGAGCTTTTACGAAAACGCCGACGTCAGCGTGGCGTTGAGCCTCGGCATGGCCACAGGTTTTCTTATAGTGTGTTTAGGCGTCGTACGCTGGATCTTCAAAACAGGCTACAAGCTGAGAACCTGAGTCCCGCTTCGGAAAACCCTGGCGAGCAAACCGGCCTGGAGCGAACCTGCTGTCTACTTACGATCCTGAGCGGACATTCACATGGCAGAGTCTTGCCGGCGGCTGAACTGTACGGCGACATGCTGTTAGAGGCTGGCCGGTATGAGCAAGCGCTGGCGGCTTATCGGTGCGCGCTGCAGCGTGCGCCGCTTCGATTGAACAGCCTTTATGGTGCTGGGAAGGCCGCAGTTGGGGTTGGGGATGACGTGATGGCAAGGGCGTACTTTGTTGAATTGCTTTCAATCACTAGCGGCGCAGAAGAGCCGCGAAGTGGCATAAAAGAAATCCGTGCCTTTATGAAGACCGGATGACTCTTTGGTCTCAACTGCGAGCCGATAGGCTGGACCGTCCGCTCTTGACCGGAAGCCTACCGTCAATCTGGCTGAGAGTGAACGGCTGGTAAGCGCTCGAAAGCAGCCCGTCGAGTGATAAGCTACTCAAAGACTGCTACTGACCCAAAGCGGACGCTCACTCCAAAGCATTCTCGCAATACCAAACGACCAGAGACAGAAAGCCGAATGTCGAATCTTTGCCACTACTTTGCATGGCCAATCGCCCTTTTCCTTGTGGTTTCGGCGGCTGATGCCGCGGATTCCGACGTACAAGCTATCGAAAGAACTTATAGGGCCTGGGTGGAAGCGACCAACGAAAAGGACATTACGAAGTGGTCGTCATTTCTTGCGCAAGACCCGTATTTTTCGCCCGCCGACTCTCAGCCACTGACCAGCAGAGAGGCAGTCTTGGCTTACTACGAGACGTCATTCTCCGACCCCCAGTTTTTCCTCGATTGTGAGCAACTAGAGATTCACGTTTCCACTTCTGGAGACATGGCTTGGTCTCGTGGCGTGTGCGAGGCGACTTTTACCATGTCCGATGGCAGTAAGGGACATGGCTCCAGCCGATGGCTTAAGGTATGGACAAAATACCCTGATGGGTCATGGAAAGGTCGCATCAATTCTTGGAAATCTGAAGACTGATTTCAGTGGCTACCGTTGGCCGTTAGCAGGCGGTTAAAATCGCTAATTCCAGGCTGACTGGATGTCGGCTTTACACTCCGAACCGGACATTGAGCTAGAATGATCGAAAATATCTCCTAGTCACCCTTTGCCGCCGTTCAGCTTGGTCGGTTGAACCCGTTTGCAATCTGATCATTTGTTATCGCTACTGCGACTTTTTTGTACATGTACGCCATTGAAATCCGGACATGCTCTGGGTCATGAGAGTCGATGCACTCGGACGCCAACAAAACTCGCATGTCTCGCTGACACGCGTCGACCGACGACGCTTGCCACTCACATAACCCAATCCCAACTATTGTTGAAGAGTTCCTGCAGTCACGCAGCAATGATTCTCCTGTTACGAGTGCCTGCGCCTACCGGCCCGAATCCGAGTGCCTGTACTGATCGCCGGGGCGGGCAGAAGTGAACGGGTCTCCCGATCTGCAGGGCTCAAGAAGATACAGGGCCTTTCCCTTTGAGGGCCGATTTTATGGGGCTCGACCACAAGGCCGCACCGAGCAGTATTAGAAGAATTGTCGTGCTCATAAGCAGCCTTCCAATTTCATTCACCGGCATCTCATCGATTAAGGTCACTTCGGTGCGCCACATCAACATGTCAGTATAGAAGACAGAAACGGCCACCCCCAACAAACCCATCACACAAAGGAAGACGATCATCCGAAGCGCCAGACGGATCGGGCCAAAACTGCGCGGACGGATAGAAAGTGAGCGCTTGCCAAGGATCATCCCCGCTAGCAGCCAATAGAAAACCAACATACTTAGCAGGACGACCCCGCAAGCCACCCAACTAATTTTATGGGTAAGGCTGATTGCCTCGGCGCAGCGGCCCCGTCCTTCTTGGACGTCGATCATGGAAAGCCAGGCGCAACTGAGCTCAAAGTCCAGCTGGGCACCACTGGTCGAATTTGTGAGAAAATAAAATCCATCTTGCGTATCGGGCCGCACATAAATCTGCGCGTTCCAGGCAGAGTTGTTTCCGCCATGTCCGATAAGCAGACCCAAAGGCGTCTCCCAGCGTGAATAACTCATGGCAAAGTTGGCATTTGGCTCTGTCGGGGCAAAGGCGGCGTCAAGCGATGAAGCGCCTAAGACACCGCCGCCAGTACTATGAGCCAGCAAAAAGCGAGCCATATCATCGCCGGAAACATAAGCCCCAGCCGCCGCCAACGCGACATCTCGCAGGTCCTCAATGGTGCTGCCGTAATAGGAAAATGCTGCTGACGGGCTTGGCAATTGCGCGAGGGCAAATCCACTATCCGTCATCTCAAGAGGCCTTAGCACCAAATCCTGCAATGCCGCTTCGAAGCTCAATCCGGTCACGTCCTCGATCATCATTTGAAGGAGCACATACCCGCCACCCGAATACATCCGCTGCTCACCGGGCTGCCGAACAACGGCAAGGGGTTCAAACACCGTTGAGAGTTCAACGGCATCCGCGGGTTGATCTTCATGCGCGCCATAACCGCCATAGCCGTGTCTGTTTGTGCCGGCAGTGTGGTGGAGCAATCGCCGGATAGTTACCTCTTCAAGGTCATACTCACCTGTGGGCAATTCAAACTGTTCCAGGTAGCGGCTGATCGGGGCATCCAGTTCGATCGATCCGTCTTGAGCGAGCGCGAGCACCGCCCAAACCGTCAATGGTTTGGAAACCGAGCCCACATTGAAAGTCGTGGAGCCCGTAACGGAATCGCCCTCCGCCGAGGCCCGACCCATCCGGGCCGACCAGATGATCTCCCCGTCCCTGATCGCTCCCGCGGCCACCCCGGCAATTGAATATTTCTCCATGGCGCGGGCGAGCACATCATCAAACCTAGCGCTGATCTCTGCCGCCGAGGCATTTGGATCAATCTGCGCAAATTGGCGAAGGTCACCCGCGGTCCAAAGCACCGTAAGGCCAGCGGCCACAATCATACCGACACGGAGTATATTGATTAACTTAATAACTCTACTCAAATTGTTACAACCAAGAAATTGAACTTTGCGTACTTATAGTGCATTTAACTCGAGCGGTGACAATTAACTGATTGGTCTTGGAAATCAATTCTGCGCGACTGTCGATCTCCCATTGATCAAGGAAGTCGTTCTGCATATCAACAACAATCAAACAGTTGCTCGGCATTGGCAAAACCTATCACGACCAGCCTCGCGGATGACAGCTTCTGGCCGAAAGCGGACTGTCGTATTGGTGATTTCTTGATGATTTGAATGACTGCTATTGGTGAAGCTGACATCCAGATTTAACGAGTGTCTGCTTACCGCTTCAAAGCTGCCGTTAGCCTATACTTGGGGCGTAGGACGGCTGTTGACCCAAAGCAGCCGTGAAGGTATTTCCAGAGTTTATTGTGTCAAATATGATGACAAAGCTAATCTGACGAAAAGCGCAAACTTAGTAAAAGCCAGAAAGGATTAATTTCATGATTCGTCTCAGGAAGAGCCTTACGCGGACACTCTGCGGATCAGTAGCGATCAGCTTGGCCGTATCACTGTTCTCACTGCTAGCGATCTCGACCAGCTATGCCCAGAACATACAGGACGGACGGGGGGTTCTTCCGGAGCGCCGCATCCGGGCCTACAAGTACCTCGGCGCCGATGAGGACATCATCCGCCAAACGGTTCAGCGGATCGTGAGGCAGGAAGGTGACGCCCCGGGAGGCTGGGTGTATGAGTGGACCGCCATCGGCAAATACTACGAGAACCTCGGCGATGAGTTCATCCAGCGGGGACCACGTCGGGCAGCCCTCGACGCCTACATGACGGCCGGCGTCTACTACGCGCTTGCCTGGTTCCCGAATATCACCTCGGATGAGCAGGACAAGGCCTACGCTGCGCAGCTGCGCGCGTATCAGAAGGGTGGAAAGCTTTTCGACGTGCCGTTGGAGATCGTGAACGTGCCGTTCAGGGACAGCATTCTCGTCACCTATCTACACAAGCCGGTCGGCGTCGAGAAGCCGCCGCTCGTTATCTGGAGCGGCGGCGGCGACCAATACAAGGCGAATCACTACCGCCCCATCCAAGACCTGCTCGCCCAAGGCCTGGCCGTCGTCACCTTCGACCTTCTCGGCGTCGGCGAGAGCCGAAAATGGCCCCGGGAGCACACGGCGGACGCTCATGTCGCCATCATGGAGTACTACCTGGGGCGAGACGATATCGATGTCGAACACATCGGCTTCGCGGGGATCAGCCGGGGTGGGCACTACTCCTTGCGTGTGGCCGCGCTAAACGATCCGCGCATCGATGCGGTCGTGGCCATGTGTGCGGCGGAAAGCTCCGGGGGATCGTCGTTGGTGGATGAGGGGTTGCTCGGACGGGGCAAGGCGATCACTACGCCGCTACTCGTGGTCAACGGCACGCGCGATGACGGCAACCCCCCCTCGGACATGCTGATGACCCATGAGTCGGCGGTGGAATCCGATCTGTGGCTGCTCGGTCTGGGCGAGCACTGCGCCGTGGAATACTGGCCAGTCGTGATCCCCGATGTGGCTGAATGGCTGATTGAGAAGTTTGCCAACTGATGGCTCGATCCTCCGTGACGATCGGGGCGAATGCCGGCTTCTGGCCGTTAGCTGCCCGAAAAATCAGCCGATTCCAGGCGATCTGAAAGGCCGCTACTGGGGAAAGCGATCATGCGACCGGCGCCGAGCTGGGTGTTGTTTGAACTGCCGATCTCTGCCCAGTGCCGGACGAAAGAACCACCTGGACGTAAATTTTCGGTATCCCCCGGGCATTCTCTGTCGGCGGTTGATCCTTCATTCATGCCTCACTTCTTCGTTGGCACTTTGGCCAACCAGCGCTGTATCCCACGCCGCACATAGCCAAAATGTATCTGCGAGCCAAAACGAGCAAATAATCGTCGAATCAGACCGGCCTTTTGGACGACCTTGAGCTGATGGCGAACTGGCTGGATGGCATTCTGGCAAGCGCCGATGCGGAGCCCAAGAAGGCCGGCAACGGTGAGCTGAGCATTTCATTGCCTGAAAGCAGACATTCGAAATTTGAGGCCCGAAGGCAGCTTCTCGCCGGATCCAGCCTGTCACGCCGTTAAACTTGCGATTTCACGCTTCGCGCCACGGCAACAGGCTGAGTTCCGCCTGCGATTCGATCCTTTGCCAGTAACGGCGCAGGAACCGGGGTCGGCCGTCGCGGCCAGTAATGGTGTTTTCCGGCTGCTCCTGGCGATTGAGCCACTCCTCGGCGATGCGCCAGCCATCCTCCGCCGGATGACTGAGTATTTGCGCCTGCACCTCGTCACGATCGGCGACGTACTCTTCGCGCCGTGCAGAGTCTGCCCCGAGTAACGAGCGATGGACTTGCTCGAAACGCCACCACAGGCTGTCGCCAGGCGTGCCGGTCGGCGAGCCAACGTCTCGCGGATAATCGACGCTGACTGGCCTGAAGACACTCAGGCAGGGCGCCGACGTGCCGGTAGCCCAGTGTGACGTACCAGATGGCTGTAACTCGCTGACCATGCCGCCCGTAGTCTGGCTGCCGATCAGCCAGCCACCCGCGTGCATGCAGGGCGAACTCATCGCGCCCGTGTGTCTCGAGTAACGGGGCAGGGCGTTTTCGCTGCCGTGATCGCGCAAAACCGCCATTGCGTCTTTGACACTGTCCACGTTTGCAGCAAGGCATTGCACGCGGTCCTGCCGCAGGTGTGCTCTCGCTACCCATGGACGGATGCGATCGCGGATTGAACGAAGTTCGGGAAGCGTGACATCATTTGAGATTGCGTAGACGCCCTCGTCGATGCGTCTTCTCGCGACCCGTTTACGCGCGGCTTCGACGACCCAGGCTTCCCGGTAATCGGCGATGATAAAGCTGTTGTGGTAACTGAAATCTGTGTCCTCGTAACTGCAGCGCCCACCCTGGCCGAACGTCTCGATGAGCTCACAAATTACGTCGGCTGACTCAGCGGCACTGGCGCCACGCTCGAGTCCGAGACGGACGAGGTCCATGCCGAGCAATCCGTCGTCCTGTTTCGATTCCCGCGTAAAGATCGCCTCGTTGCCGATGACGACGCCGTGCTCGTTGGCGCCCATCTCGGCGCCCCACATCCAGAAGGGGCGCGACAGGAACACGGCGTGCGTGTGTTCGACCTGGGGGATGCTGCGCCACGTGCACGTGAGCTCGCTGCCCGGCGCGTGGTCACGCGCTGGCACCCAGCTCAAGGCTTGGGCTTCGTTCGGATCCCGGTCGCTATTCTTGCCGAACAGTACCCGGCCCGATTTGACGACGACGAAGGTGTCACACATTCGCCAGATAGTACAATGCCGGCCATGACTCTGGTATTTCCGAAACACATCTCGGCCGCGAAGGAAGAGATCCTCAGGCGAACACACGATTATCTCTACCCGGGTCGGGTCGAGCGCCTGCTGGATGGTGGTATCGATTTCGTACCCGGGCGGCGCGAGGGTTATCGCTATTGGGACGTCGACGGACGCGAACTGCTCGACCTGCACCTTAACGGCGGTACCTTCAGCCTTGGTCACCGCAACCCCGAGTTGATCCGTATTCTCACCGACGGGCTGGCCGAGTGGGATGTCGGCAACCATCACTTCGGGTCGGGTCCGAAGGCCGAGCTGGCGCGGGCGCTCGTCGAGTCCGCAGCCGGCAAGATCAAATACGTTGTGCTCACCTGTGGCGGCGGCGAGGCGGTCGATGTCGCGATCAAGTCGGCCCGTCACGCGACCGGCAGAAAACGCATCGTAGGAATCGACGCTGGATACCATGGCCGCACGGGCCTTGCCGGCGCGGCCGGTGACGACGAAGTCGCGCGATATTTCCTGAGTGACAAGCCTGACGAGTTCGTCAAAGTACCGTTCAACGACCTCGGCGCAATGCGAGCGGCCCTGCGAGGTAGTGACGTAGCCGGTGTATTGATAGAAACCATACCGGCAACCTGTGGCTTTCCATTGCCTGATGACGACTATCTGCCCGGCGTTCGTGCGCTATGCGACGAATTTGACACACTTTATATTGCCGACGAAGTGCAGACGGGGCTGGGACGCACCGGGACGCTTTGGGGTATAGAGCAATGGGGCGTCGAACCGGACATCCTCGTTACCGGCAAAGGCTTGTCCGGCGGTTTGTATCCTGTGTCCGCCACGTTGCTCAGCGCGCGAGCGGGCGAGTGGCTCGAGGATAATGGCTGGGGACACGTCTCCACGTTCGGCGGCAGCGACCTCGGTTGCCTCGTCGCGAAGCGGGTGGTCGAGATTTGCTCGGATCCTGCGACGCTCGAGAACGTGAAGCAGCAGTCCGGCTATCTCGTTGCCGGACTTCAGTCGTTGGCGGCGCGCTTTCCGTTCCTCGAAGCCGTTCGTCACAAGGGGCTCGTCATGGGCCTCAAATTCGCCGACGAAAGCACAGGGCTCGGCATGATGCGCTCCCTTTACGAAAACGGCGTATGGGCGTTCGTCGCCGGGTTCGATCAGTCGGTCGTGCAGTTCAAGCCAGGGCTGCTCATCGACAAGGAGTATTGCGACGAAATTCTGAAACGTGTCGAAGATGCGTGCATCTGGTTTCTTCGGGCGATGACCGAGGTGCTGAGTGGGGGCTCGGGGCCACCGGATGAAGCGCTCATCGAACCGATCAAAGGCGTGGCCGGGCACGCTCTCGGAAACTGGGGTATCGGCAATGGCGAGCTACAGCTCATCAAGCACCGCGAAAACACCGTCTTCAAGGTGACCGCCGCCGACGGGCGTTGTTTTGCGCTGCGCGTGCACCAGGCCGGCCTGCATGAGGACGACGCACTGTGGTCGGAGCTGACCTGGATGCGGGCATTGAGAGACGACGGGTTCTCCGTTCCCCGGGTTCTACCGACGAGCGAAGGCGAACTGTTCGCAGTTGTCGGCGGGGGTAATGACGCGAGCCGATGTTCATTGCTCGAGTGGGTCGATGGCAAACTGATGAACGATCTCGGTTGCGTCGAGAAGGGCATGCAGGTCGAACTGTGTGATCGCTACCGGCGCCTCGGTGCACTGGCGGCGCGACTGCACAATCAGTCACAGTCGTGGAGTCCGCCGTCAGGCTTCGTTCGTCATTCCTGGGACGAGGAGGGTCTTCTCGGCGATGAGCCTCGCATGGGCCGCTTCTGGGATCATCCTGCACTGACTCAGCAGCAACGCCGGGAATTCCTGAAAGCACGTATCGTGCTGCGGGGTCTGCTGAAGAAGCTGGGCAAACACGAATCGAAATACGGGTTGATTCACGCCGACTTCCTGCCCGACAACATAATCGTCAACGAGGACAAGCTGACGCTGATTGACTTCGATGATAGCGGCTATGGCTGGCACCTGTATGAGATGGGGACGGCGCTATTGCCGCAGATCAAACAACCTTTCTTCGACGAGATCGTCGCTGCCTATCTGGAAGGCTATCGCAGTGAACGAGCGTTCGGCAGGGAAGACGAAGACGCCCTGCCCGCATTCCTGATGATCTGCAGCCTGAACTACCTCGGCTGGTTCCAGAAGCGGGGCGAAAATATCCAACATGCGGACCGACTCGCCGGTGAAATCATCAGTGAACTGCTGAAGTACATTCCACAGCTCATGCAGCAACTTACAATGGTCCAGCGTATTGCGGTTAACTTGCTGGTTTGGAAATACTGACGGGATATTCTCAGTCAATCTACTACTCTCCAGGCCCCAGAATCGCTTAGGATCACCGTACTCTCACTTTTATGCTCACAGGGCTGTCAATGAGAGCTAACTCCCTGATTTGCGGGATTGGTTCAACGGTAGAGCATCAGCTTACCAAGCCGACGATGTGCCTCACCCCCCTGAGATTGGACATCCAAAGTTGGCGGCCGCGCGGCTGCTATTGGCCGTTAGCTGCCCCGAAAATTGAGCGATTCCGGGCGTCTTAAATGTCCGCTCCTGGCGAAAGCTGACATACGGCCCTGCCAAGAGGCAGCTTACCGCTCCAAAGCCGCCGTTCGCCTGCTAGACTGCAAGAAGGCCGCTAGTGACCCTTAGCAGACATGACTCGAAACCGTGCAGTTTTGGAGGAAACGAGAGAGCGCCTACTTTATCTTGACTCACACGATCACCGATCCCGATAAATACCGAAGTGAGTACGTTCCTCAGGTCCTCCCATTTATCGCCAAATATGACGGGGAAATAGTTGTAGCGTCGCCCGACGCAGAGCCGCTTCAAGGTAGCCCGGCGAAAGGCGTTGTTGTTTTACGGTTTCCATCGGAAGAGGCTGTACTGGGTTTCGTAAATGACCCAGAGTATCAGCCAGCCAAAGAGCTTCGCATTGCGTTGACAACCAATGCCAACGCTGTGCTCGCACCAGAATTTCAGATGCCCTAAGGCCGACTGAGACAGGTCGTAACCGTAGGATATGGATTGTTGATGGCCGCTTCTGGCCGGAAGCAGTCATTTCTGACAAACTTCAGCGACCTGCCGTCTTCAGCCCCTGCTCATCGTTGAGTGCGTGATTCTGGATATTGACTGCCCGGTCTGTCATCGCGAACGTCAGCTCTATGATGCTGCTTTTGGTGCCGTAGGCGTTTGACAGGGCCACGGCGACAACACCCTTGTCCAAAAGAATCCGAAGTTGAGCGCTAACGCCTGGTTGTGCTCCACCGTGGGAGATCACCGTACCGTAGCCAGGATCTTCGTACACGGACCACCCAAGGCCGTAGGGGTCGTCGCCTGCTTGTGGCGCAAGCGAGTCTGCCGTATCTGTCATCACCTCCAGCATTTCTCTACTGATCAGCGTGTTATCGAGAATAGCCCGGCCAAATCTGAGGAGGTCTTCGGCTGTTGATTGAACACCGCCGGCCGGGTGAATGATGCTCAAATCGGTGTGCGGACTGCGAACGAATACCTCGCCGACCTTTATGTAGAGCCTCGACTTGTTTGCCGCACTGTGTGCGTCTTCTAGCGACGTGCTGTCCATGCCAGCCACCTGCCAGATATTCTCTGTGAGATAGTCTTCAAACTTCATGCCGGTCACGGCTTCGATGACGCGACCGAGAACGGTGTATCCGTAGGAGGAATAAACGAAACGCTCGCCCGGTGCATTTGTAAAACCCCTGCTATAAACCTCATTCGCCGCCAATTTCAGAGACGGGTAGTGCGTGAAAGACATCGCGTCGATGTCGGATTCATAGTGGGGGATTCCGGATGTGTGGCTAAGGACGTTCCGGACAGATACGGGCGCCTGCGTCACTGGGAACTCGGGCAGGTAGGTTTGTATCGGCGCATCAATGTCGATTTGGCCTGACTCGTTAAGCTGCATGACAGCAACTGCTGTCATGGGCTTGGTGATCGACGCGATACGGGTGACAGTGTCTGACTGGAAGGGCTCCAGATTCTTTTTGCTCCTGTAGCCTACACCGGCCTTGTAGCTACCGCAGTCCTCCGAGTAGAAGCCCGCGCTTGCACCCAGTAGACGCCCCGATTCAACGTACCCGATTAGAGGTTCCCGTATCTCAATATTGGTCGCACTCATAGCTGCGT
>Ga0316191_10004153_pt1 | contig 10785 bp, 8 predicted proteins | sample Eddworburr2cm_MG_FD_204928 | JGI IMG/M metagenome (GOLD analysis project Ga0316191, IMG submission 204928) | Coastal sediment microbial communities from Maine, United States - Eddy worm burrow 2 cm | ecosystem: Environmental > Aquatic > Marine > Coastal > Sediment | place: USA: Maine | collected... | reverse complement strand
CAGATAACAGCTTGTGCCGTTCCAGATAACTGGCTATTCGGCTCCGGCCTGCTGGGTCTGGTCGGACTGGATAGACGTAAAGCCTAGTCCCTGCACCATCTCTCCAATGCCTCCCGCTGGTTATCGGTAGAACTTGGGAAGAAGCAGGATTAGATCAATCTATCGTTTCGTTTAAACAAGCACTATAAGCAACCGGAAAAGCCGATATGTTCCCATTCAATTACAACAATTCGAAATGATTGCGAGCAAGCTATAAGGTAAAATAAGGACATGTTTTCCAGGTGATTACAGGAAAAACATGACCACAGAGAAACAGATGCTTGCTAACCGAAAGAATGCACAGAATTCTACCGGTCCGAGGTCTGCTCAAGGAAAGGATAAAGTCAGTTGCAATCGGATTACACACAGCATCCTGTCCAACAAACTACTGCTGGATGATGAGAATCCCTACGAGTACCAGTCCCTGTTGTATGACTTACAGACTCATCTAAAACCTACGGGTACGCTCGAACTTAGCCTGGTGGAAAAGATAGCAGTCATTCTGTGGCGACAACGCCGTCTGGTCAGTGCCGAAGCAGCTTACACCTCAGTGCCACATTAGCTATCCAGGCAATTTACGTATGAATCAAAAGGGTACGGGACCGTGAAATTGCATTTAGATATAATCTGTAATTGATCCTTCTATCTAGTTGAAAAACAAATGCAAAAGAAAATCCATCTGGTGGATATACCTAAATTAATGATACCCATTCGTTTATTTGTTAGCTTTCTTCTGCTGTATCTATTCAGCTCATTTTGCCACGACCAGTCACATCAGGCATCACCCATTTTCATAAAATCTGGATGCTTGCCCTGAAAAAGCAGTGTCAATGCTTGCGTAGCCGTCATACCCTGCTTGCGACAAGTGGACAGGTAACTGCGAACCCGGCAGAAGATCTTGGCGCCGTCCATCGAGCGGAAGCAACCCGAGATCTTCTGCTGCACCTTGGTCATGCGCAGATCGTTCTCACCCTGATTGTTAGTGAAGGGAACACTCTCCACCTCCATGAAGCGCAGGATATCTTGCTCGAAGTCTCGCAATCGCTCCAGCAGGTTTCTGGCTTTTGATCGTTTGAGCCTGCCCCGTTTTCCCTGCCGTTGGCTTTCATCGGGCGGTGGACATTCGATCTCCGCCTTTTTAAGTAGCCGTCGATATCGCAGGCGCCACCGTTTAGCCTCATCCGGTGGTAAACACCCCCCGGCATCCTCGACTGCTGTTCTGATATCGAGTAGCAAGGTCTGCATCTTCCTGGCCCACTGCTGATGATCTTGTTCCCAGGCTCTTTCCAGTTCTCTGAGATGATGGGCATTGCACAGGGCATGGGTACAGTCGTAATGGTAGTACGGCTTCCAGTGATCATGGCATAACACGCCCTTGAAGAAGGGCAGGATACCTATCTCGTCCATGGCCTCGGTGCCCCGCTTGGCATGGGGAGAGAACCAGGTCAGTGAGGTATTGGAGGCACAGTGCAGCCAGTGGCACTTTCCGCCGATATTGATGCCGGTCTCATCGGCATGCATGAGGTCAGACCTCGCGAGTTGGGTCTTTGCCCATTGCCCGAAGGACGCTAGCCCCTCATAGGCTTCATTGTTGAAGTTGAAGACAGAGCCCGCACTCACCGGGATGTGCAGTTGATCCTGGAAGTGATCGCGTACCCGATCATAGGGGATTAACTGGTATTGCGACATATAGACCGCGTTGGCCTTCAGGTTCAGACCATACTGAACCGGTCGGTTCACTCCCTCCGGAAAAGAGGCCACAAATTGATTTCCCTGATCGTCTTCCAGAATCTGTGCCCGGTATTCGATCACAAACCGTGAGATGTCGATATCAATGACCTGGCGACTTTCATGGCCTGCCTCCCGATACTGCGGCCCCTTTGGCAGGGTGCGACGATCGACCAGTATCTCGGACACATCATCCGGGTCATCCACCGGCTGAAGGGTGGTTCCGTTACGCCCTTTCTGCCCTCCCGGCTTTCGACTGCTTTTTCCCTTTTTGCTGGACTTTTTCCGGTTGGGATCCGTGGAGGGTGGCTTGCTGCTATTCTTGCTGTTGAGGGTCATGCGGTTAAGCAGCAGGGCTACCAGGATGAGCAATACTTCCAGTGCCGACCGCAGTGCAGGCGAAAGGTCTTTCTCTTTCCTGAGAAGTTCTTTGACTGAGTTGATCGATGAATCAACGTCAATGTCTTCTATCTTCAATTGCCCGCATCCACATGATCTTGAGTGAAATCATTATCGCACGGGTTTTCAGAATGGAATTTTAGCTTCTATGAACAAATCTGAGACGTTTAAAAAAACCATTCGGCACAGCGATCACTGTGCGCATATAAAACCTTCAGCGGGCTTCGTGCGACTTGTGTGAATAGGTATAATGGCAAGCAGGTCGCGATCACTGAAACAGAAGAAATTGCAGAAAAACCTTGTCAAGCACTTTCTTCAGTTTTTAGCTGAATAGTTACGAAATCTCATTGACGGCCTTCTTAGCATATTATTTTGGTCAATGCTGCCAGTGTGCTGGCATCGCGAGAGAATATTATTCTATCCTAATCCGCAGGTGTTATACCTATTATCTCCGTAATTGTGAGACAATCCTCGGCTTTATTTGTATCTGCGACAGCAGTTCCCCCTCAAAAAATCAGGATTTACAATGATTACCACCGCCAATCTCACCATGCAGTTCGGGGTGAAGCCCCTGTTTGAAGATATCTCCGTTCGTTTCGGCGAGGGTAACCGTTATGGCCTGATCGGGGCCAACGGCTGCGGCAAGTCGACGCTGATGAAGATTCTTGGCGGTGACCTGGAACCCAGTGCCGGTAATGTGTCGATTGATGCCAATGAACGGGTCGGCAAACTGCGCCAGGACCAGTTCGCATTTGAAGACTTTACCGTGATCGATACGGTGATCATGGGGCATGCGGAGCTGTGGAAAATCAAGCAGGAACGCGACCGTATCTACTCACTGCCCGAGATGACCGAAGAGGAGGGCATGCAGGTTGCCGAGCTGGAGATAAGGTTTGCCGAGCTGGATGGCTATACCGCGGAATCGCGCGCCGGTGAATTGTTGCTGGGGCTGGATATTCCGCTGGAACAGCACAATGGCCCGATGTCAGCGGTTGCCCCCGGCTGGAAGCTGCGCGTGTTGCTGGCGCAGGCACTGTTTGCCGACCCCGATATCATGTTGCTGGATGAGCCGACCAATAACCTCGATATCAATACCATTCGCTGGCTGGAAGGCGTCCTGAATGAACGCAACAGCACCATGATCATCATTTCGCATGATCGCCATTTTCTGAACAGCGTCTGTACGCACATGGCTGATCTTGATTACGGTGAACTGCGCATCTACCCGGGTAATTATGATGAATACATGACGGCCGCATCACAGGTGCGCGAGCGTATGTATGCCGACAATGCCAAGAAGAAAGCCCAGATCGCCGAACTGCAGACCTTTGTCAGCCGCTTCTCGGCGAATGCCTCCAAGGCGAAGCAGGCCACCTCGCGCGCACGGCAAATAGAGAAAATCAAGCTGGAAGATATCAAGCCGTCGAGCCGGGTCAATCCGTATATTCGCTTTGATGTAGCAAAGAAGCTCTACCGCATGGCGCTGGACGTTGAGGGGCTGAGCAAGAGTTATGACGGTCAGGCGCCGATTTTCGAGAAGCTCGACCTGAAGATAGAGGTCGGTGAACGCGTCGCGATCATCGGACCCAACGGCATCGGTAAAACCACCCTGCTGCGTACCCTGGCCGGTGATCTCGAAAAGGACAAGGGGCGGCTGAAATGGTCGGAGAACGCGGACATCGGCTACTTTGCGCAGGATCATGCCGTTGATTTCGATTCTGATGAAACCCTGTTTGACTGGATGAGCCGTTATGGCAAGCCCGGCGATGATGAGCAGGTGATTCGCGGTACGCTCGGTCGCCTGCTGTTCTCGCAGGACGAGATCAAGAAACCGGTAAGGGTCGTCTCGGGTGGCGAGCAGGGCCGTCTGCTGTTCGGACGCCTGATGCTGCAACAGCCCAACATTATGCTGATGGACGAGCCAACCAATCACCTCGACATGGAATCCATCGAGTCGCTCAACACTTCATTGGAAAATTATTCCGGTACGCTGATCTTTGTCAGTCATGACCGTGAATTCGTCTCCTCACTTGCCACGCGGATCGTCGAGATGAAACCGGATGGTCTGGTCAACTTCAGCGGCAGCTACGAAGACTATCTGCGCAGTCAGGAATTCGGGTTGCAAAAAGCCGGTTAGCCATACGGGTTTTGTTTGGCCCGGTGATGACTGGAAAGCTGTAGCGATTCTCGGTTAGGGTTGATACCAGGTAATCAGGAACGGGTTGACTATGAACAATATCATGGCGGTGTTTTTAAACGGCATTGCGCAACTGGAATATGACCGTGATCGTTTGTTGCCGGACCACCAGGCGGCTTACCTGGAAAAGATGGACGCCAGGATGGATGCCGGCATCCTGCTTGGGAATGTAACTGTCACGGAGCCCGACCAGAATCAGCGCACGCAGTTCGCGGCAGCGAACCTCGCTCATGCCCTGCACGCGGAGGACGAGGCCGTCGCCGCTGCCATGTGCAGCTACCTGGCGATACGCCTGCCAGAGCTGAAACAGGTCCTTATCAAGGATGACGAGGGGGAGATTTCCATCGAGTTTATCTTTGACGAGCCCTACCGCAAGCAGGTGGCGGTCGATTTTACCGGGCTCCATTAAAGGGGTTAATCCGAAAAGCTGGATATTATGGCCACGGAATCCACGGAATCCACAGAAAAATAAATGCCTTACAGGCATATTTCCGTGTTCTTCCGTGGATTCCGTGGCTATTTGAATTGCATATAAAACAAATATATAGGTAAACTATCAAACTATTTAAATTAATATTATCCTTCAACTTAACTGATTTAAAACGGCTGGTTCGCTAAAATACCACCGACAACAAGTGAGTCTGGCCCGGATCCGGGCAATATTACAGTACGGAGGAAGCGTATGGACTTTGCCCATGCCCTTGGGTTGAACAAGGCGCCCATGACACCCGAGGAAGAACGCGAGAAATTACAGCTTTATATCAATCTGAAGCTGGCTTCGTCCGGACAACCGACCTGTGTGTCCGAAGAGTCTGCGCGCTTCTTTGGTATTTCCCGCGACCTGTTGAAGAGCTACCGTGAGAAAAACCGTCTGCTCTCGAATTACCAGTGTCCGGTTGACCTGCGCATCCAGAATTTTCTGAAACAATACCTTGCCGATCTTGGGCTCGACCGCATCCCGATGCTGCCTACCCAGACACTGGTGCTCGATCGACACGGCGTGGCGCGCGAATTGTCACTACCCATGGGCAAGGATGAATTCCACTCCGACATTGTCTCCAGTTACCGGGTGCAGCAGGGTGTGCTGCACAATCCCGCCAGTGACCGGCGCACCACCAAGGGTTCGTTTCATGTTGCCGAGGGCGGCCTGCCGGTTGCCGGTGATAAAAAGGCCGTACCCAAGCAGGCCTACGCCTACATGCTGGAAAAGGCGCTGAATCCACCACGTGATTTGCTGACGATTCCTTTTACTTCGGGTCTGCCCGAGCCGGCACACATGTTCGTGTCGCTGCTGCTGCGTCCGACGGTCTGTCCGGAAATACCGGGAATAGAGGCTGAGAAAACCATGGAGGTGCATTTCCTGGCGCCCGGCAACCTGGTCAGCAACCTTGATTTTGTGGAAAGCATATTTGGTAATGGCGGCAATCCTTATCTCGCGGACTTCGATGCGGGACTCGATGTGGAGCACTGGACCGGTACCACCGGTTGCGTGATTCTTGCGCCGCACCTGGTGGGGACGACCAAAAAAGAGGCTGGCCTGCCGCAATGGGGCAAGGCCACCAGTCGTCAGCGCAAGGACGGCATGTGCTGGAAGCAGGCAGACGAACTCTACAACGACGGGCAGGCCTTCAAGCTGACAGCGCGTGACGAGAAGGGTGTCATCGTGACCATACTGGCCGACAATTATTTCGGTTATTGCAAAAAGGAGGTCAAAACCCAGATCAGCTATTCCGCCAACCTGTTCGGTCTTGCTGAAGAAGAACACGCCGGTGGCGCGCTGGCCTTTCCGCGGCGCAATCACGGTGAGGAATATGGTGTGGACAGTCGCACCTACAAGCCGGGTTATTCATTCGAAGATATGGCGGCCCGCTATGGCGAGGTGATGGAGTTGCAGCCGGAAGGATATGGTATCGATAAAAAATACCCGGATATCATATATCTGAAGCAGAAAATTCGAATGGACCTGAATGCCCAGACGATCACCTGGGAGCACGAGGGGGAGAAGCAAACCATCCGTTTGCAGCCCGGCAAGACCTATATCCAGCCGAGTGGCTACAAGATCGAGATGAAGAAACATCCGGGCGCACCGTCCTGGCGGCTGATTGGTATCGATCCGGAAGGTACCTTCTGCCATAAACCCAGTACGGTTTCCGGTGGTGGTAAATCCGAAATCTCGAAGTCCCTGAATGATGCGGTTATCTATCGCCCGCTGTTCGTTGATGACCTGCAAAACGACCTGGACATGGTGCAGGCGATTTTTGACAGGGACTACACGGGCCGCTTCAATCCCGGATTTGAACACGAGGACCGTGATCCGACCCGCAAACCCCTGAGTCCGGAACGCAGCCTCGGATCAGTGATCAAGTTGCTGACGCCGACGTCCAACTACACGGATGAGTTCAATGACTGGCTGGCCTCGATTTCCCCGCGCATCCTGGCGCTGGTTTTCCTTATCAAGCGCTTTTACAGGACCGAGTGGGGCGACCAGTGGCGCAAGCACTTGTCCGTCGATGAAGTCGATGGAGCCCCGGCGCATGAGCTGAAACTCTATGACAGGAATATCATTGCCTCCTATCTGCGTGTCGGTTTTGACGGTGATGCCAAGTGGCGTACCTTCAAGCTGCGGCAGGATTATATCGCGACCGAAAAGGTGCAGATGGAAGATGATATTACCGCTTCCGTGGTAGTGCCTGCCGCGTGCATTGCCGGCTGCGGCCCGCATCACCTGGGCGATAATAGCGTCAAGCTGGTAAAGAACTGCGAGTACCGTCTGTTCCAGCGGCCGGATGATGCGATTCATCCCGGTTTTGACAGCCAGACCGAAAAGGACATGTCCGGGCCGGACAACTTCATTGCCAATTTCGAGCCAATTGATCACCACAAGCTGACTGAGCTGGTTGAAGATGTGCATACCTTCTACCAGTTTACGCAGCCGATGCAGGACTTCCTGAAGTCGGCCTGTGAAAATAACGCGTCGTATGTCGTTTCGTCTGCGCATCCGCGCATGGTCGACGGTGCCCCATCAAAGAATCCGCGCTACCTGCAGGTACGGCCTGACCTGGTTGCTCCGGAGCGCACCTACATTGCCGAGATGAGCATCCGTTTGCACCGCAAGCTGGACTGGGATGCACACGTGTGCCACCCGGTGGATGCCGTGCTCACCGGGCGGCGTAACAATCCGCCTGAACCTGGGATACGTTCACTGGCCGTGTACAACCCGATTCATTACCAGGAAGTGCCGGAACTGTTCATGGACTTTATCTGCAGCCTGACCGGCAAGTCCCCCTCGACGACGGGTGCCGGCAGCGAGGGCGCCTTGACCAAGGGCCCGTTCAATGCCCTGCGCACCACGGCTGATCTCAATAATGCGCTGGTGTCCTCTATCCTGACCGGTCAGGCCGGATTTTCCAGTTCGGCCGGATATGTCGGACCCAAGGTGCGCGTCGCTCATGATATCAGCCTGCTGATACCTGAAATATGGGCGCGACTTTCGCCGCAGGAGCGCCAGCCGGACTACCTGATCGAACACGGTTACCTGGAGCGACTGGAGGATATTGAACACAATGGCAGGAAGGTACTTGCCAGTCGTTTGGGCTACCGCATCACCGAGCATTTTGTACATGGCTTCCTTGGCAAGATATTCGATAATCCAAGCACTGTGTTTACGGAAGCGATACTCAAGCCGGAAACACAGGACATCGAGTCCTTCGTTGATGGCATCAATAACATCGTCGAGGCGCAGCAGCATGTCGCTTTGCAGTACCTGGAGGATGGCAGTATCGAGGATGCCTGTCCGCCGTTACAGGCACTGTTGATGATTATGGCAACGGGTAGCTACTCGGGCATGGATATCCACCACCCGGATATTCGCGCCATGTTCAGCCGTGAGAGCCTGCTGGCCTCTGACTGGTACCAGGAACGTCTTGAGATCAAGCAACGCCGTGATATCGAGATGTGGAAACGACACGTCGAACACCTGCAGCAGTTCCTCGGTGACAAGGACTATGACGACGAAGCGCAACGACTCTGTATGCCGCAGCGCCTTGAAACCGCGAAGCAGAAACTCGCCGCGGTCCAGGAAGCGGGCTACCTGAAATCACTGGTTGGTACGCTCGGTGCCGATCCATTAACGGCGGCACGTGCCCACGTCGAGGAACCGGTTGTTATCTGGGGCAAGGCGAGTCTGTCGCCAAAGATGAACAAGAGTGTCGATGTGCAGGGAGCCGAATCCCTGGCGGCATATGAAGTGCCGTCCCTGCTGCAGCGGGTCAAATCGAAGCTTAAAAGGGCACGTTTGAACTAATGCTCTTTTAGCATGACGATTACCGATGTTGGTCCGGACTTTGCCGGGCGCTGATTTATTTAAGATGATAGCCACGGAAGTACACGGAAAGACACGGAAGGATAAAAAATCTTACCGGGAATATTTCCGTGTCTTTCTGTGTGTTTCCGTGGCAGAACTATTACATTTATCAAGCTGAATCGGTTGGGTGTAAACCGCACACCAAGTTTATACGATGGCTGAAATCATCCACTTCAGGAAACCGAAGCCTGCCGAAAAGGCGAAAGGGAAGACCTTGTGCAAACGCGGTTTTCACAAGTGGGTCATCGACAAGGACAAGCGCTTTGATACCCGTCAGGGCCTGCTGGTCACGGACTATCGCTGCGAACGCTGTGGTGCCGTGAAAACAACGGCCCACTAGTGTGACCCAGGATCCCGACAAGCTGCAGATTTCACGGCAAGTCAGTATTCCCCTGAGCGATATAGATATGACGGCCATTCGCGCGCAGGGCGCCGGCGGCCAGAATGTTAACAAGGTTGCTTCCGCCATACATTTGCGCTTTGACATCAGGGCGTCAAGCCTGCCGGACTTTTATAAAACCCGGCTGCTGGCGTTAAACGACCAGCGCATCACACGCGAGGGCGTGATTGTCATCAAGTCGCAGGCTTATCGAACCCGGGAGAAAAACCGTGCAGCGGCATTAAGCCGCTTGCAGATGTTGATAAGAAGTGTCGCCGTAATACGCAAGACGCGTATAGCCACGCGGGCGAGTGCTACAGCAAGAAAACAGCGAGTGGATCAGAAAACGCGGCGCGGCAGGGACAAGTTGCTGCGCAGACGGATTACCGGCGATGACTAGTCATCAGGTGCCGTATAGCAGACTTCCGTGATCATATATTCACAACGTCCCTGCGGCGTCTCAACCCGGACCTCATCATCAATTGTTTTCTTCATCAAGGCTTTTGCCATGGGCGAATCCATGCTGATCCAGCCTTTTGCCGCGTCGAATTCATCGGCGCCAACGATTCGATAACAGCACTGTGTGCCGGCATCGTCTTCAACGGTCACCCATGCACCGAAAAATACCCGCGTCGGATCGGACGGTTGCTGAGCCACGACTTTGAGATCGGGCAGACGCTTTTGCAGGTAGCGGATACGACGGTCTATCTCGCGCAGTTGCTTTTTGCGATAGATATACTCGGCATTCTCGGAGCGGTCACCTTCCGCGGCGGCGGCCGTCAGTGCCTTTGTGACCCCTGCACGGCGTTTCCACAGGGCTTTCAGTTCATCGGCAAGCGACTGGTAACCCTCGCGGGTTATATAGGGAGATGATCTCGGTACGGGAGGACGGTAGCGTCCCATTTGTGCAGACTGCCTGTGAATGAGGGCTGACAAAAAGAACCCCGTCAGGGACGGGGTTCTTTACTTGCAGGATGTGCTGTCCTGTTATTGCCCTTTGACGTTGACTGCTTGCAGTCCCTTTGGACCTTGCTCGATATCAAAGTCTACTGTTTGGCCTTCAGCCAGAGTCTTGAATCCGTCACCGCTGATTGCTGAAAAATGTACGAACACATCTTCACCGCCGTCGGCAGGTGCAATAAAACCGAATCCTTTGGATTCATTGAACCATTTAACAGTACCTGTAGCCATGTAACACCTCTGTAATAAGTAAACGAAATTAAAACTAATTGCAGATAAACCAAGGAAATAACAGGAGAGTTGATTTGACCTTCCGAGTTGCCTTTATGAATTTGCAATCATTTTGTTGAATCGAAATAGGCAGGAAATCTTTGCCCCCCAGCATCGATTACCAGTAAATAATACAACAGATAAATAAAAAATGCTTAATTTGTACAGGGTAAATGAAAGATTTTTTACATTTTTCTGTTCTACGGCTGATTCATGTGCATTACAGGGTTAGTACTTCATGAAATCACGATGCGGTCCCAGGTCCAGTACAGACCAGTCACGGCAATGGCCGAGGAGCAGGGGATCACGATGACCGCGTGGTACCAGGGCTTGTCGCGGAACCACACGCCCACCGTCAGAAATGCCAATAAAATAACGGCCAGTTGCCCGAATTCTACGCCGACATTGAAACTTACCAGGGCCGTCATGAAGGCGTTGGCCGGCATGCCG
>Ga0316191_10004152_pt1 | contig 10786 bp, 8 predicted proteins | sample Eddworburr2cm_MG_FD_204928 | JGI IMG/M metagenome (GOLD analysis project Ga0316191, IMG submission 204928) | Coastal sediment microbial communities from Maine, United States - Eddy worm burrow 2 cm | ecosystem: Environmental > Aquatic > Marine > Coastal > Sediment | place: USA: Maine | collected... | reverse complement strand
CCGAACCGGGCTTCGAGATCACGGTAGTGCTCGCCGGGATCGCGGCCGCTGCGAGCGGTGATCTCGGCGGCCAACAGGTCCATGATGATGCCGTCCTTGTCGGTGACCCAGGTCGTTCCATCGCGGCGCAGAAACGAGGCGCCGGCGCTCTCCTCGCCGCCGAAGCCGAAGGAGCCGTCGAGCAGTCCGTCTACGAACCACTTGAAGCCGACCGGGACTTCGCACAGCGTCCTGCCGAGGTCGGCGGCGATGCGGTCGATCATGCTGCTGCTGACCAGGGTCTTGCCGATAGCCGCGGCGGCGGACCAGTCGGGCCGCTCGGCGAACAGCCAGTTGATCGCCACGGAAAGGTAGTGGTTGGGGTTCATCAGGCCGACGCTTGGCGTGACGATGCCGTGGCGGTCGAAATCGGTGTCGTTGCCAAAGGCGATGTCGTAGCGGTCCTTGAGTCCGATCAGGCCGGCCATGGCCGAGGGCGAGGAACAATCCATGCGGATTTTGCCGTCCTTGTCCACGTGCATGAAGCGGAAGGAGGGATCGACCGTCGCGTTGATGCGTTCGAGGCCGATGCCGTAACGCTCTGCGATCGGTTCCCAGTAGGCAACGCCGGAGCCGCCCATGGGGTCGGCGCCGATGCGGATGCCCGATTCGCGGATCGCCTCCATGTCGATCACGTTGCCGAGGTCGTTGACATAGGGCGCCAGGTAATCGTAACGATGCACGTTATCGGCGCGAATGGCCTGTTCCCAGGGCCGGCGCAGGATGCCGGCGGGATTGGCCAGCAGTTCATTGGCCCGCCGCTCGATCCAGCCGGTGATCGCGGCATCCGCAGGTCCACCGCTCGGCGGGTTGTACTTGAAGCCGCCGTCCGGGGGCGGGTTATGCGAAGGCGTGATCACCACGCCGTCCGCCAGGTGGTCCTTGCGCCCCTGGTTGTGGCCGAGGATCGCATGCGAGATGACCGGCGTCGGGGTGTAGCCCGCGTCCGCATCCAACATCACTTCGACGCCGTTGGCGGCCAGCACCTCGATGGCGCTGATCAGGGCGGGCTCGGACAGCGCATGCGTATCGATGCCGACGAACAGCGGTCCGTCGATTCCCTGGCCCTTGCGGTACTCGGCCACGGCCTGGCTGATCGCCAGGATGTGAGGTTCGTTGAAGCTGTGCTTCTCTGAACTGCCGCGGTGCCCGGACGTGCCAAAGGCCACGCGGTGACCGGGCTCGGCGGGGTCGGGCGCAAGGCTGTAGTAGTCGGCCACCAGGCGCGGAATGTTGGTCAGTATCGAATCGGGCGCCGGCTTGCCGGCCAATGGATGTAATGCCATGGGATTTTCAAGCTCGTAGGAGCGAACCTTGTTCGCGACAAATATTTGAATTCAGCACCCAATGATCGCGAACTATGTTCGCTCCTACAAGTAATCAGCTGCCAATTCTTCCGAAACGGCCCACAAGCGGGCGGCCAGTTCCGGGTTGCGGGCATGGATGCTGCTGCGGGCCGGGTTGCAGTCGGCGAAGTAGGCCCCGCTGACACCCTCCAGCGCGGGTGCCGTTGCAACATAGCATTGCGTGGCCGCGCCCTGCTCGACGTTGCGCGCGACCGGCCAACTCAATGCGCTGGACAGGTTGAAGAACAGGGTGGACAGGTTGCGCATCAGGGGCGTGTGGATAATGCCGGGGTGGATTGCGTTGGCGGTTGCCGGGCTGCCCGCCAGCCTCCGGGCCAGCTCATTCGACATCAGCAGGTTGGCCAGTTTCGACTGACCGTAGAAGGTCCAGGGATGGTAGTACTTTGCCCCCGACAGGTTGTCGAAATTGATTCCGCCGGGGACTGCGAAGTGGTGGCCCAGACTGGAAACCATGGCGATCCGCCCGCCCGGCGCCTGCAGGACGGCTTTCAGCAAGCGATTGACCAGAACGAAGTGGCCCAGGTGATTGGTCAGGAACTGCATTTCCAGGCCGTATTTCTGGCGCAATTCCGGCAGGCCCATGATGCCGGCGTTGCACATCAACACGTCGATCGGGCGTCCCAGCCGGTTCACTTCCTCGGTGCAGGTCACGACCGAATCGAGATCGCTGAGGTCGCAGGCCACCGGGGTAATGTCGGCGCCAGCGCGAGCGGCCGCCATCTCGGCCTTTTCATGGCTGCGGGCACAGCCGATGATGTCAGCACCACGTGCCGCCAGAACCCGCATCGACTCCAGCCCCAGGCCGGAATTGCAGCCGGTGATCAGGATGGTTTTGCCCCTGAGGTCGAGTCCGGCAGTGACCTCGTCGGCTGTTGAGCGGCGTGTGAACCGGGAGCGCGGTGCTGTGGGTGCTTGGGTCATGTAGTCGGCCTTGGGGCTAAGCGCCCATCGAAACGGATGAGCGCAGGCCCAGGCTGGAAACGTAGCACTTTGACGCGGCCACGGGAAGGCGGTAACGTCGACTTCGATGAAAGTCATGCAAACAGATTGCCTGGTAATCGGCGGCGGCTTTGCCGGCTCGGCCTACGCGCTCTACGCGGCACGGGCCGGGTTGAAGGTTGCCCTGCTGTCGCTGGGCGGGCCGCTCGAAGCCAACAGCGACTGGGCCCAGGGTGGCATCATCTACGACACTTCGCCCGATCCCGAGCTGCTGTCCCGCGACATCCTGGAGGCCAGCGACGGTACCGCCAATCCGGCGGCTGTCCGGCAACTGGTGACGGAGGGGCCCGTCGCGGTGCGCGAGTTGCTGCTCGACGAACTCGACGTCGAATTCGATCGTGAGGAAGACGGCCAGCTGCAACTCACCCGCGAGGGCGGTCACAGCGCCCGCCGCATCATCCATGCCCGCGACCGCACCGGACACGCGATCCTGTCCGCGGTAGCCAATCGCGTGGCGTCGACAGCGGGTATCCAGCGCCATACCGGTGCAGTGGCAATCGACCTGCTCACCCTGTCGCACAACAACGAAAATCCCGAGGACCGCTACGCGCCCCTGACCTGTTTCGGCGCCTACGCTCTGCTCGAAGGCTCCAGCGAACCGGTAGCGATCGTGGCGAAGAAGACCGTGCTGGCCTGCGGTGGGCTGGGGCAGATTTTCCAGCACAGCACCAATCACCCCGGCATCGTCGGGCACGGCGTGGCGATGGCCTACCGCGTGGGAGCGCGTCTGATCGACCTGGAGTACGTGCAGTTTCACCCCACGGTGTTCTACGGCAAGAACGCGCCACGGTTCCTCATCACCGAGGCCCTGCGCGGCGAGGGTGCCGTGCTGGTCAATGTCGACGGCAAGCCGTTCATGGACAAGGTCCACCAACGCGGTTCGCTGGCGCCGCGCGACATCGTGTCACGCGCCATCCACGATGAGATGGCCACCAGCGGTGAGCCCTGCGTCTACCTGGACCTGACAGGACTGGACCGCACGCGCCTGCCGGATCGTTTCCCCACGGTTTATCAGAGTTGCCTCAATCACGGTGTGGACATCACCCGCGAGCCGATCCCGGTGGTGCCGGCGGCGCATTATTCCTGCGGCGGCGTGCACACGGACCTCGAAGGCCGCAGCAACATCCGCCACCTCGGCGCCATCGGCGAAACCGCCTGTACAGGGCTGCATGGCGCCAACCGCCTGGCCAGCACCTCGCTGCTGGAATGCCTGACGGGGGCGAAGTTTACCGCCAGGGCGGATGCGCGCGATATCGATTCGATGGACTTCAGGCTGCCCGGGCCCCGGGCCTGGCAGAGCCCGCCGGAAGAGGCCGACCCCACGCTGGTCTACCAGGACCTCAACCTGGTGCAGCAGACCATGTGGAACTACGCGGGCATCGTGCGTTCACCCCGGCGCCTGACGCGCGCGAGGCGGATCCTGCTGGAGCTGCGCGAGGAGATCCAGTCGTTTTACCGCGACTGCCGGGTCACGCGCGAACTGGTGGAACTGCGCAACGCCGTGCAAACGGCGCTGCTGGTGGTGCACGCGGCATCGCTGAACCCTCACAGCAAGGGCGCCCACTACATCATCGACGAGTAGGAAAGAGCTTGCTCGCGACGACAGTCATCTCAAAGGTGGGTGCGGCGGATGCCTGACGACGTTTTCGCGAGCAATTTTTCTCTCTCAGGTAATTGTCTGGAACGTTGATGAATCAGGCTTCGCGCTGGAAAAGTGCTCTCGACGCGGACCTCCCATTTTGGGCGCCATACCGGGAGCTGATCGGCCGGTTGGCGGGATCCGGATTCCCCGATAGCGCTGCGTTGAACGCTTTGCTCCGCTCCGGTTGCTGCAGTGGAGGAGGCAAAGCACTCCGTTTCGTTCGAGCCGACGAAATTCCGGACGTCGAGTACGAGCGCCACATCTTCGAAACCGGCGAAGTGAGTACGCGGGGCAACAACTGGCACGACCTGTTCAATGCCCTGGTCTGGTGTCGGCTCCCGCGGCTGAAGGCGGCGCTGAATACCCTTCACTGCGGTCAGTTGGATACGGAGCGTGAGGGTCGCCGAGGCGCCTTGCGCGACGCCCTGACGCTTCTGGATGAAAGCGGAGTCATAGTGCTCGGGCGGGACCGGGCAGTCCTGCAGGCACTCGCGGAGCGGAACTGGCAAAGCGCCTTGCGGACACACCAGGATGCCTGGGAAACCGATTTGAGTATCGTGGTCTGCGGACATGGTCTGCTGGAAAAGTTTCTGCGGCCCTATAAATCCATCACTGCACATGCCCTGCTGTGCCATGTGGAGCTCCCGGTTTCCGAATCATTCGAGGACCATCCGCTCGCCGCCACCGACACCCGTCTCGCGCAACTGCTGCTCCACGGTGCGTTGCAGACGGGGCCGAAAAATCTCTCTCCGCTGCCGTTGATGGGCATTCCCGGCTGGTGGCCGGAGGGCGTCCAGGACCAGGCATTCTATGACGACGCAGCGGTGTTTCGCCCGCCCCCCGAAGGGCTCCGGCCAGCGCCCATCCATCCGCTCTGATCCACACGCCGGATCCGCTTCCTGTCTCCTTGATCCAGGACATATGACACGGCGCCATGAAGGCGCACAATGAAACTGTCTCTTCTGGCAAGGGAGGGTTAGTCATGTCGTCTCGAAAAGGTTTGAAGATCGTTCTTTCCGGCATGCTCGCGATGGTTACCCTGCTTGCCCTGGCCGCCTGCACCGGCGACTCGAAACCCGTCAAGGGCTTTGTCCTGCCGCAAGGCGACGTCGCGCAGGGCGAACAGGTATTCATCGATTTCAAATGTCACGGCTGCCATACGATTCCCGGGATGGAGTTTCCCAATACCGATTTTGAGCCGCCTTTCATCCTCGAGATCGGTGGCGAAGTCTACCGGGTAAAGAACTACGGCGAACTGTTGACCGCGGTCGTCAATCCCGACCACATCATTTCCCTGAAGTACCGGGCCATGCTCGAAGAAGCGAACCGCGAGGCCATTATTTCGCCGATGCCATACTACGGCGAGGAAATGACCGTGGCCGAACTGATCGACCTGGTGGAATTCCTGCATGCGCAGTACACCAAGCTTCAGCCGCAGTACTACCGCGGCTACTACCTGACCAAGTAGGACCGAATTCATCCGGGAAACGTAGGACCGAATTCATTCGGGAAACGTAGGACCGAATTCATTCGGGAAACCGCGCCTTACACGGGACGAATCGCGAACGACGTTCGCTCCTACGGCAGCTTATGGGACGGAGCACGACGGTGACGCAGGGCAGCCATGCACGCCTGCTGCGGATGGCAGAGTTCCGTTTCTACGAGGAGCTGAACGATTTTCTGCCCGCCGAGCGGCGCAAGGTCAGTTTCATGCAGCCCTTCCAGGGATGTCCCGCGGTGCGCGACGTGATCCAGGCCATCGGCGTGCCGCACACGGCGATCGACCTGGTTCTGGTCGATGGCCGATCCGTGGACTTCGCCCATCGCCTGGAAGGGGGCGAGCGCGTGGCGGTCTACCCCGTGTTTGAGCGTTTCGACATCAGCCCGCTGCTGCGCTTGCGGCCACAGCCGCTGCGCCGCACGCGGTTCATCCTCGACGTGCACCTCGGCAAACTGGCGCGCTACCTGCGGATGCTGGGTTTCGATTGTGCCTACCGCAGCGACTGGGACGATGCGGAAATCATCGACCAGGCGCTGGCTGAGCAGCGCATCATCCTGACACGGGATATCGGGATCCTTAAACAGAAGCGCGTGAGCCACGGGTACTGGCTGCGGAGCACCGAGCCGGAACAACAGCTGACCGAGGTCGTCGAGGCACTGGATCTGCGCAGCCGACTGCAGCCGTTTACGCGCTGCCTGGAATGCAATGGGAGCATCCATCAGGTAAGCCGAGAAGCGCTGGCGGGTCTGGTCGATGCGGACATCGCGGCCCGCTTCGACCGTTTTTGGCAATGTGCTTCCTGCCGCAAGGTGTATTGGCGGGGATCTCATTACGAGCGCATGTTGCTGGCCGTCCAGTGCGTCGCGTCCGGGGACGGCCAGGCGGGGCAAGGCCCGGTCGGGGAATATGCGCAACCATGAACAAAGCGACGCGCAAGGACCACTATCCCGAATTGATCCGGGGCTTGCTCGGCCCGGCCGCCTATCTGCACGAAGTGCGCGAAATCCGGGTAGTCGAAACCCATATATCGTGGGTCATCCTGACCGGCGACTTTGCCTACAAGGTGAAGAAACCGGTGGCGCTGGGCTTCCTGGACTTCTCCACGCTGGAGGCGCGCCGCCACTTTTGCGAAGAGGAATTGCGTGTGAACCGTCGCACTGCCGCCGATCTGTATCTGGACGTGGTTCCGATCGGGAGCGGCCCGGACGGCTTCCGCATCGGTGCTGAACCCGCCATCGAGTTCGCGGTGCGGATGCGCCAGTTTCCGCATGCGGCGCGGCTCGATCGCTGTCTTCAGGCCGGATTGCTGGGGCTGCCTGAGATGCGCGCGCTGGCCTCGACCATCGCCCGATTCCACCAGGGCCTGGCGCCCCGGCGGGAGATCGATGCGGCCTACGAAGTCGAGCGGGTGGTCAAGCCGGCCCGCAACAACTTCATGCATCTGGATCCGGCGGCATTTGACGACGAATCCCAGCAGCGGCTGGCCGTGATCGAGGCCTGGACCCTGCAGCAGTCGGAAGCACTGGCGCCGGCCTTCGAAGAGCGCGCTCGCAACGGTGCCATTCGCGAGTGCCACGGCGACCTGCACCTCGAAAATCTCTTGTTACAGGATGACCGTTTCGTCCCCTTCGACGCGCTCGAGTTCAACCCGAACCTGCGCTGGATCGACGTGGCCAACGACATCGCTTTCCTGGTGATGGACCTGATGGCGCGCGGGCGGGCGGACTTCGCCTACACGGTGCTGAGCAGCTGGCTCGAAGAAAGCGGCGACTACGACAGCCTGGGCGTGATGCGCTTCTACCTGGTCTACCGCAGCATGGTGCGGGCCGTGGTAACCGCTATTCGGCAGCGCCAGGGCGGCTCGCAGCCCGACGATTCCGCCCGGCCGGGCGCGGCCAGTTACATCAAGCTCGCAGCGGAGCTGGTCGATACGCCGCCGGCGCAGCTGTTCCTGATGCACGGCTTTTCGGGCTCCGGCAAGACCTGGCGCAGCGCCCGGCTGATTGCGGACTTGCCGGTACTGAGGGTGCGCAGCGATCTCGAGCGCAAGCGCCTGCCGGGGCTGGCTGCCGGCCAGAAGAGCATCGGCGAAATTGGGTCGGGATTGTACGAGGCGGACGTGACTGATCGCACCTACCGTGCCCTCGCGCGGCATTGCGAGACGGGGCTGCGTGCCGGTTTCGACATGATCGCCGATGCGACCTTCCTGCGCCGCAGACACCGGTCATGGTTCGCGGAGCTGGCGGCTTCACTGGGCGCCAAACTGTCGATTATGGACTGTAAGGCCCCGGTGGAGGTTCTGCGGTCGCGCATCCGGGCACGTTCAGCGGAGCGGCAGGACGCCTCGGACGCGGACATCGCCGTGCTCGAGTACCAGCTGGATCATCATGATCCGTTCGATGAGGCTGAGCGTGCCCTGGTGGTCGAGCTCGAGGACTCGAACAGCGGGTGATCTTCCACGGCCTGCTGGATCTCGGCCAGCCCCTGAACCCGCTTCTGTTCAATGACTTCGTGCAAGCGGTCATGAGCCGGCGTGGATTCCAATTCCTCCAGCAGTTGCAGTTGCACGACGCAGTCATGCCAGCTGCCCAACAGGGCCTGGAGCGGCTTACATTGCTCGATCAGTTCGGTTTGCACCGGGTCCTCCGCGGTCCCGCCTGCACCACTTTCCGCCTGGTAGCGAACCTCTTTCACAGCGATGCGCACCTTGTGCCAGGCACGTTCATCACCTGACGCCCGCGCAGCTGCCAACGCCGTTCGCGCTCCGGACAAAGCGAGGTCGAGCGATCGTGGCGCCATCAACTCTTCCGCTTCATGGTGGTGAGGCCGCTCGAGGTACTGGCGCCACTCACGAATATGCCGCCGCCAGGGGGCCGATTCGATCAGTTCAATCACTGCTTCGTGGCAAAAGAGCACGTGGTGCCGGTTGCGCACTTCGAACTCGCTGTACTGCTCCTCGGGCAGCAAATTTCTGGCCGCCAACAGGAACACATCCCAATCGCGCGCCCGGTTGGTGACCGCGGCGAAACCACCCCATTCCTTGCGGAATTGCCGTGCCCGCGTGCTGCCGAGCGGCTTCAAAAGGCTGCGGAGGCGTCGCATGCCGACGCGTAGCGCATACAATTGCTCCGCCTGGTAGCCATCGCGCAGCGAGGCGGTCGCCTGCTCGAGGCCTTCGGTCAATTCTGCAAGTCGTTGATGCACAGTGGCGTTGTCCGGAGTCTGCTCGCGTCATTATGCCGGATTCATGTTTATTGACGCGGAACATGGCACAAATGCTCCGGGTCAATAACAATAGGCATAACTCCGCAAAAACGGGAGGCGGGCATGCACGCAGGTGGCGCGGACGGAATCAGGAAGGCGGCAGGCATCCTGCTGCTCCTGATGCTGATGATGCTGTGGGCACGCGAGGCCCTGGCGCAGGAGGCAGATGAAGCTGCCGACCGCCCGGCAGAGCGCCTGGCCCTGGTGCTCGACGTGGAGGGCCCGATCGGCCCGGCCACGCGTGACTTCGTGTCGCGCTCGCTGAAGAAGGCAGCGGAGCGTGACGCGGCGCTGGTGATCATCCGCATGGATACCCCCGGCGGGCTGGACGCTTCGACCCGCGACATCATCAAGGACATCCTCAATTCGTCGGTGCCGGTTGCGACCTGGGTCGGGCCGGCCGGGGCTCGGGCAGCCAGCGCGGGCACCTACATTCTGTATGCAAGCCACATTGCAGCAATGAGCCCGGCAACCAATGTCGGCGCCGCTACGCCGGTGGCCATCATCGGCGGCACGCCGGGCCAGGACAAAGATACCCCGGACGGGAAGGGTAAGAAGAAACATGAAGGCGCGGCCGAGGAAGCCGAGGACGCTGAGCAACTAGAGGACGCTGAGGAAGCCGAGGATGCGGCTCCGGCTGCCGCGGCCGGGGACGCGATGATGAAGAAGGCCGTCAATGACTCCGTGGCCTATATCCGTGGCCTGGCGGAAAAGCGCGGCCGCAACGCCGACTGGGCCGAACGTGCGGTGCGCGAAGCCGACAGTATCACCAGTGAGAAAGCGCTGGAGCTGGGTGTGATCGACCTGATCGCGGCTAACATCGCTGATCTGCTCGAGCAAGCCGACGGCAGGATCGTAGAGGTCAACGATCGGGACGTAACGCTGGATACCAGCGGCCTGGTGACCGAGCGGCTGGAGCCGGACTGGCGCAGCGAGTTGCTGGCGGTGATCACCAGTCCGACCATTGCCTATATGCTGCTGTTGATCGGCGTCTATGGCCTGATTCTCGAAGGCTACAACCCGGGCGCCATCCTGCCCGGCGTGGTTGGTGCCATAAGCTTGCTGCTGGCCTTGTACGCCTTCCAGATGCTGCCGGTCAACTATGCCGGCCTGGGGCTGATCATACTCGGCATCATACTGATGATCGCCGAAGTCATGTCGCCCAGTTTTGGCGCGCTGGGGTTCGGCGGCATCATCGCGATGGTCGTCGGGTCGATCATCCTGATGGACACCGATGTGCCCGGCTACACAGTCTCTCGCTCACTGATCGGTTCGATCGCGGTTGCCGGCTCGCTGGGCATGATGGCCATCGTCTGGATTGCAGTCCGCGCCCGCCAGCGACCGGTGGTGTCCGGGCGTGAGGAGCTGGTTGGGGCCGCGGGAGTCGCGGTAGAGGATTTCGCCGGCGCAGGGCATGTCTACGTGCACAGCGAACGCTGGAATGCCTTCGCCGAAGTGCCGGTACGTGAAAACCAGGCCGTCGTGGTCACCGGGCTCGACGGATTGACACTGAAAGTGCGCCCGGTTACCGCCGAATCACAGGAGCAGGAAGATGTTTGAATATGGATTGGGACTTTTGGCGTTCGTGCTGTTCGGCATCATCGTCAATGCCATCAAGATCCTGCGCGAGTACGAGCGCGGGGTAATTTTCCAGTTGGGCCGCTTTTGGAAAGTGAAAGGCCCCGGGCTGATCCTGGTGATCCCGATCGTCCAGCAGATGGAGCGGGTCGACCTGCGCGTGATCGTGATGGACGTGCCCACCCAGGACGTGATTTCGCGCGACAACGTCTCGGTCAAGGTCAACGCGGTGGTGTACTTCCGGGTCATTGACCCCGAGAAGGCCATCATCCAGGTCGAGAAATACCTCGACGCCGTCAGCCAGTTGGCGCAGACCACGCTGCGCTCGGTGCTGGGTCAGCACGAACTGGACGATATGCTGGCCGAGCGGGAGAAGCTGAACCACGACATCCAGGG
>Ga0316191_10004149_pt1 | contig 10791 bp, 9 predicted proteins | sample Eddworburr2cm_MG_FD_204928 | JGI IMG/M metagenome (GOLD analysis project Ga0316191, IMG submission 204928) | Coastal sediment microbial communities from Maine, United States - Eddy worm burrow 2 cm | ecosystem: Environmental > Aquatic > Marine > Coastal > Sediment | place: USA: Maine | collected... | reverse complement strand
CTCGATCTGAACGCGATCCAGTGGCTTGAGGAACAGCTGCTCAATTACAAGGGGGCGTTGATGTTCATCACACATGACCGCTCGTTTATGCGTAACATCGCGACACGTATTGTTGAGCTCGATCGCGGCAGCCTGACCAGCTATCCGGGTGACTACGATACGTACTTAAGGCGTAAAGCAGAAGCGTTGCATGCGGAAGAGGTCGCCAACGCGCAGTTTGATAAGAAACTTGCACAGGAAGAAGTCTGGATTCGACAGGGCATAAAAGCACGCCGGACTCGAAACGAGGGTAGGGTGCGTGCATTGCAGAAGATGCGCAACGAGCGTAGCGAGAGACGCCAGCAGGTGGGCAAGGTGTCGATGGCAACAGCAAAGGCGGAACGTTCCGGCAAACTGGTGGCTGAAGCCGAGAATGTAAGCTTCGATTATGATGGCAAGCCACTGATAAAGAACCTGAATACTACCATCCTGCGTGGTGACAAGATCGCTATTCTCGGTCCTAACGGTGTCGGTAAAACCACATTGTTACGTTTGTTGCTCGGTGATCTCGAGCCGTCCAGCGGCAAGATCCAAACCGGAACAAAACAGGAAGTCGCATACTTCGATCAGTTCCGTGCTCAGCTCGATGACCAGGCGAGTGTTATCGATAACCTGTCGCAGGGCAGGGAGTTTGTCGAGATCAATGGTAATCGAAAGCATGTGATCGGATACCTGCAGGATTTCCTGTTCGCACCTGAACGCGCGCGTTCACCGGTGAGTATGCTATCTGGCGGTGAACGTAATCGACTGTTACTGGCCAAGCTGTTTTCAAAACCGTCAAACATACTGGTACTCGATGAGCCCACGAATGATCTCGATATCGAAACACTGGAACTACTGGAAGAGCTGGTGATGGAGTACCCCGGTACCGTACTGTTGGTGAGCCATGACCGCGAGTTTGTCAACAATGTCGTTACCAGTACCCTGGTGTTCGAAGGTGATGCACAGGTGAACGAATACGTCGGTGGTTACGATGACTGGTTGCAACAGTCAAAAAATAAAACCAGGGCTACAGCAGATGCGGCAAAAGCGGCCGCTGAAGAAAACAAGAAAGCAACAACGGTAAAAGCAGAGAAACCAAAAAAACTGAGTTACAAAGACCAGCGTGAACTGGATGCCTTGCCTGCACAGATCGAGTCATTCGAAGAAGAGGTTGAGAGTTTGCAGGACCTGATGGCAAGTGATGAATTTTACAAGCAGGATAAAGATAAAATCGTAGAAGTGCAGAAACAGCTGGAAAAAACACAAGCTGGACTCGCGCGCTGCTATACTAGATGGGAACAGCTTGAACCGTAGCGTAGATTATTGAAATATTTTTTATGTATAGTGATCTGAGTTATACAGGAAAGACTAAAATGTTTAAGAATAAAATTATCGCCTTTTTGATCTTTAGCTTTATCATCTTGCAGTCGTCTGTGCTGATGGCTGAACAGTCCGGTTTTCGCGGCAAGGTATTAAAGTTTGACGGTGATGTCGAAGTCATCGATGCAAAGGGTGAAAAACGCACGATCAAAGAAAACGATGAAGCAGTGAATGAGATGGATACAATCGTAACCAAAGACGGTGCGCGTGTCATCGTCGAGTTCGATGACGGTGCCTTATCAGTGCTGGATGAGAAAAGCCGGCTACGTGTCGAAAAGACCAGCTGGTTCTCTTACCTGGGCGGCAAGGTTTACTTCACCTTTAAAAAAGTATTCGGCGAGCCGCGTCAGGTTAGAACACGGGCTGCTACGATCGGCGTACGAGGTACTACGTTCATCATCAGTGAGATCGACGAAAATGGTGGTGAGACCGTGGCGTTGAAAGAAGGTTTGCTGGATATCGAATCAACCGGCCCGGCATTTGAGATACACAAACAAAAGGAGCTGGATGAGTTTGAGCGTTTCAGACTGGAGCAGCAGGCTGCAAGAGCACAGATGAAGGATGAGTTCGAGCAGTATAAGAAGCAGGCCATGCGTGAGTTTGTCGAGTACCGCAGCATCTTTACGCTGCAGCCAAACCGGGTGATCAATCTCACAGGCTACCGGGTTGATGAGACCGCGATGACGGAAGCCAATAAAGCTGACTTCGAAGCATTTGAATCAGAAGCGGAAGAACTGATAAAAAACTTCAGGGCTAGATCAAAAGGTTTAATCGCACATTAAATAATTGAATACCTTATTTTGAAATAAGTATTTTTTAATCCTGAAGGACTGTTAGCGACCCTTTTTCTTCCGTCAGTAATAATAAAAATAATTCTCGAAAAGATGCAAAGAAATGATTATCATGTCAGTGTTTTTCTTCGCGCCTTTGCGTCTTCGCGAGAAAAATTATTTTTATCTGTTCGGGCGCTCATGGCCGAAAGCAATCATTCATGGTGTAAGTCATTTCTTTTTGACACCATGCAATAAAACCCAGTCTTCTTCAAAGACGGGTTCGTCCATTTTAAAAAACTGGCTGTAGGTCTCTACCAGGTGTTCGGCCTGTTCTCTTAAGATTCCGGATAACACGATATCACCGCCGGCTTTTGTATGGCCAGCTAACATCGATGCTAGCTCGGCCAGTGGGCCGCTGAGTATATTGGCGACGACGATATCGTACTGTGTGCCTGCATGCCGTTTCTGGTAATTATCAGGAAGAAACGTTTCTATCTTATCCCTGACCTGGTTCGTCTCTGCATTATCATGCGTAGCAGTCAAAGCCTGCGGGTCTATATCAACACCATCGGCATGATCGATACCGAGCATACAGGCGGCGATTGCCAGGATACCGGAACCACAACCATAATCGAGGAGCGTGCTCTGTTTGTTATGGCTGTCCAGTACGTTCTGATCTAACCAGCGCAGACATAATGAAGTGGTAGGGTGGGTGCCGGTGCCGAAGGCCAGGCCCGGGTCGAGGCGCAGGTTGGTCGCATCGGGTTCAGGTGGGTCCATGTGTAACGGGCATACCCATAAGCGCTGGCCAAACTGCATGGCATGAAAGTGTTCCATCCAGGCACGGGTCCAGTTTTGATCTTCGAGTACCTGTGTATCACAGCTGAAATCAACACCTGTCAGGCACTGCTCGATTGTATCGAGCAGTGCCTGCTGATTCTCTTCGAGACCGAAAAGACCGGTGATGATGACGTTGTTCCAGACAGGAGTTTCATCGGGTCCCGGTTCAAGGATTGGCTGGTCAGCTGCGTCGGTTAATGTTACGGTCTGTGCTCCGGCGGAGAACAGGCAGTCCTCAGCTACTTCGGCATGATTCTTGGTGGTGTTTATCGATATCTGCAGCCAGCCCATGTGAATCCTTTGATATAGAATTTTATTGTCAATCGGTGTAGCCTAACTGATAGTTTAATCTGTTGTAAGAATTACTCATCAATCATTGTCGTGATTTTCGATATCAAGTTAAGCAGGGATACAGGCGAGGAAGTATTTTATGGATACAGAGGCTTATCAAAATGCAAAAGATGCACTAAAAACAAAGGATTATAAAGCAGCTGAGCGCGCTTTTAAGATAGCCCTGGAATCAGTCGGTGAGCATGATGAACAATACAATAGTGTGTTGTCTTATTATGGGCTAGCCCAGGTACTTAACTCGAATAAAAATGGCCTGTTGCTTTGTCGAGATGCGGCCAGTAATGAAGTTTTTGAGGGAAATGTGTTTTTGAACCTGGCCTGTGCCGAGTTGGAGAGCAATAATCGAAAACGCGCTTTGGATGCGATCCGGCATGGGATGAAGATTGATGCTGATAATGCACAGCTGAACCGCGCCTGCGCCAAGCTGGACCGCCGGAGAAAAAGCTGTTTTTCTTTTTTACCTCGCAGTCACAAGCTCAATCGCTTCTTCGGCCGTATGTTACGTCGCCCGGGTCCGGAAGCGACCGTTCATAGTTTGCTGTTCTAGTTCTGTCGACACGCTGGCGGGTCTGGCATCGTTATCCTGTCAGCTCTCAACTTTTAATAACTCTATAGCCTTTCATTGGATTTACGGTAAATCTTTTTATCAGGTAAAATCGCTTAGATTATCGTCATTGTATTGAATGGCGTAGATACCTTCTAATTAAAAATTCAAATATTATATTCAGGACCAAAGATGATCATTGCACCAAAGATTCGTGGATTTATCTGTACAACGACGCATCCCACAGGATGTGAGCAGAACGTTAAAGAGCAGATTGCCTATACAAAAGCACAGGGAGTAATTCCCGATGGCCCTAAACGCGTTCTGGTGGTTGGTTCATCGAGTGGTTATGGTCTGGCGTCGCGTATTACGGCTGCTTTTGGCTGTGGTGCCTCGACCATCGGTGTGTTTTTTGAAAAACCGGCAACGGAGAAGAAGCCGGGCACCGCGGGCTGGTATAACTCTGCTGCATTTGAAAAGTTCGCCCATGAAGCAGGTTTGTATGCAAAAAGTCTCAATGGTGATGCTTTCAGTAATGATGCAAAGACTAAAGCGATCGAATTGATCAAGCAGGATCTCGGGCAGATTGATATGGTCGTCTACTCACTGGCTTCACCGGTTAGAAAATTACCTGACACTGGTGAAGTAATTCGTTCCGTACTCAAGCCGATCGGTAAACCTTATACCACTACGGCAGTCGACACCAATAAGGACACGCTCTATGAAGCAACAGTAGAACCAGCAACCGCGGAAGAGGTTGCCAACACCATCACCGTTATGGGCGGACAGGACTGGGAGTTGTGGATGAAGGCATTGTCTGATGCAGGCGTACTGGCCGAGGGCTGTAAAGCGGTCGCCTACAGTTACATCGGTACCGAGATTACCTGGCCGATCTACTGGGAAGGTGCACTGGGTGAAGCGAAGAAAGACATGGACAGGGCCGCGCATGTCATCGATAGCGATATGAAGGCGATCAATGGTTCAGCCAATATCGCCGTGCTGAAAAGTGTCGTCACGCAGGCGAGTTCGGCCATACCTGTTATGCCGCTGTATATCGCCATGTCATTCAAAAAGATGCGTGAAGCAGGTATCCATGAAAGCTGTATCGAACAGATCAGCCGCATGTTTCGCGAGCGTCTATACAAGGCCGATGGCAGTGCGGCAGAGGTTGATGATAACAACCGCCTGCGTCTCGATGACTGGGAACTGCGTGAAGATATACAGGCACACTGTAAAGCGCTGTGGCCGCAGCTGACGGATGAAAACCTGGCCGAGTTGACCGATTACAAACTCTATAAAGATGAGTTCCTGAAGCTGTTCGGCTTCGGTGTCGACGATGTTGATTACGATGCTGATGTGGATCCAGTCGTGCCTTTCGATGTTATCGATATCTAGGTTGTAAGGCTTAGAAATTTTCCACCGCAGAGGCGCAGAGATACAGCGTTTATTTTGTTAATTGCGCCGCAGGCGCTATTAACAACACACAGTTTTTCTCCGCGACTCAGCGCCTCCGCGGTGAAAAAGTTTTTGCTCTTGCTTTTTGGATAGCCCGGTTAAAACTATAAGTAGCGCCAGCTGCGCAGTTTTGTATTTAATGCGATAGTTATAGTGTAAAATCCCGTCCGGGAGTTGGCCAGGCGATCGCGCCAGACAGAAGTCTGGGGAGGAAAGTCCGGGCTCCACAGGACAGAGTGCCAGGTAACGCCTGGGGGGTGAGAGCCTACGGAAAGTGCAGCAGAAAATAAACCGCCAGTTCATTTGGACTGGTAAGGGTGAAATGGTGCGGTAAGAGCGCACCGCGCAACAGGTAACTGTTTGCGGCATGGTAAACCCCACTCGGAGCAAGACCAAATAGGGGGACATAATGCGTGGTCCGCGCTGTTCCCGGGTAGGTTGCTTGAGATGCATGGTGACATGTTATCCAGATGAATGATTGCCCACGACAGAACCCGGCTTATCGGCCGACTCCCTTTTTATTACCTGTTTATGGTCATTTTCTGGCCATTACTGATCATTATTTGTTCAAATTCTGGTTAAAAATTGCTCGATTCCCCTGTGATGTTTCAAAATAGGCACTTATCCATTTTTAAAAACACTACGAACTTAAAGTAAATTGTTAGCTTTGGTAATCAAGCTAATGATTTAAAAAACATATCCTGTAGAAGCTTTCTCTAATTTTCTTAAATATCACCTAAGTTGCTGTCAGATATAGAATTTTCTGTATTTGAAGATATAAAAATGCTTGACATTAGGTGGTCAGAATACCTATAGTGTCAATATGTGGGGAAAAGTGGGGAATTGTGGGTATATCTGTAATCCCATCCCTATCCCGGATGATTCGGCTTCGAATGACTCGATGCTGATAAAACAGGAAACAATAATAAAAAATGCATTTCCGCGGTATTAACAACATAGCAATAGACGCTAAAGGCAGAATGGCAATGCCTGCACGCTATCGCGAGCGCCTGCTCGATGGCTGCGGTGGTCGCCTGGTTGTTACTGTTGATCGCGATCATTGTTTGCTGGTTTACCCTCTGCCTGAGTGGGAAGTCATCGAAAGTAAATTGATTGAATTGCCTAGCTTAAACAAACAGGCGCGTCTGTTGCAACGTTTATTAATCGGTCATGCCACCGAGCTGGAGATGGATGCACAGGGTCGTATTTTGCTACCAGCGATGTTGCGTGATTTTGCTGGCTTGAATAAGAAGGCGGTTTTGATCGGCCAGGGTAAAAAACTGGAGATCTGGGACGAAGAAACCTGGACTGAGAGCCAGGAAGAGTGGGTGACGTCAGTGCAGTCTGATGATGGTGAGCTTCCAGCTGCGCTGGAAGAATTATCGCTCTAAATTGCGGGATGAGCGATTTCGATCATCGGTCAGTGCTTTTGGATGAAGCGCTGGAGTCGCTGAATATTCGTCCTTCAGGAATATACATTGATGCAACATTTGGCAGAGGTGGTCATAGCCGCGCCATTTTGCAGCAGTTAGATGAGACGGGAAGGCTGATCGCATTTGATCAGGATCCGGAAGCGGTAGCTTATGCCAGGGAGTATTTTGCTGATGAGCCGCGCTTGACCATAGAACACTGTAACTTCAATCAGGTGGCAAACGTGGTTGAGCAATTTGGACTGACCGGAAAAATCGATGGTGTATTGATGGACCTGGGTGTTTCATCGCCGCAACTTGACGATGCTGAGCGTGGATTCAGCTTCTTAAGGTCAGGGCCATTAGACATGCGTATGGATACAGAGCAGGGTGTTACGGCTGCTCAATGGTTAGCCAGGGTAAAGCTGACTGACCTGATAAATGTTCTCAAAAAATATGGCGAAGAAAAATTCGCCAGACGGATTGCGACAGCCATCATAGAAACACGCGAACAGCGTGAGATTACCGAGACCGGTGATCTGGCTGAGATTATCTCGAACGCAATTCCAGTAAAAGAAAAACATAAGCATCCTGCGACGCGTAGCTTCCAGGCGATTCGTATATTTGTGAATCAGGAATTGCGCGCGATAGAGCAGGGTTTGCAGGGTGCAGTTACAGTTCTGGCCAAGGGTGGGCGCCTTTCAGTGATCAGCTTTCATTCACTGGAAGACAGGATAGTTAAACGTTTTATGCGGAACATTTCCAGTCGGCCCAAGTTGCCTGCCGGATTACCCGTAATGGAAGCAGATATAGAAGTGCCTTTTCGGCTGGTAGGTAAACCGGTGGTGGCAGGTGCGAAAGAGCTGGAAGTGAACCCGAGAGCAAGAAGTGCGCGATTGCGTGTACTGGAGCGACGAAAATGAATGAAAGGCAGCGCATATTAATCGTAGTCACGCTTTTATTTAGTCTGGTCCTGGGCTCGGCGATTTTGCTTGTCTACAGCAAGCACCAGAGCCGTAAGCTATTCGTTGAGCTGCAGCAGCTCAGGCATGAGGTTGATGCGCTGAACACCGAGTGGAGCCAGTTGCAGCTGGAACAGAGCGCGTGGTCCGGCCATGGCCGTATCGAGCGCATTGCAAGAAAACAGTTATCGATGGTGATGCCGGAATCAGATGATGTGGTGTTTGTAAAACAGTGAAAACTTATCGTCAAAATAAGCAGGGTGCAAAGCCGTTAACAAGCTGGCGACGTCTGTCGGTGGTTACGGTTTTTATGCTGCTGGCCGTTACCTTGCTGGTTAAAACGCTGGATATGCAGATTTTGCGAAGTGAGTTTTTTGAGCAGCAGGGTGATGCGCGCCAGTTGCGTACCGTGTCTATCACTGCGCACCGTGGCGATATCGTCGATAGAAATGGTGAGCCATTTGCGGTGAGTGCGCCGGTAAATAGCATATGGATAAACCCGCAGGTTGCAAAAGACCATCTGGATGAACTTGCCGGTGTGGCAAAATTACTGTCACTAGATGTGATCAGTCTAAAAGAAAAAATAAAACGTAATACTTCTCGCGAATTTTTATACCTGAAGCGGCATGCATCACCCGAGCTGGCCGATGAAGTGATGGCATTGAAGGTGCCGGGTGTAGCTTTGTTGAATGAATACCGTCGTTATTATCCGAGTGGTGAGGTCTCTGCTCACGTTATCGGTTTTTCCGATATCGATGATAATGGTCAGGAAGGGGTTGAGCTGGCGTTTGATGACTGGCTAAAAGGCCAATCCGGTAAAAAGCGTGTAATACGTGACCGCCTGGGACGTGCATTTGATGATATCGAGCGTATTCAATCTGCAGAGCCTGGCAAATCCTTAAAGTTAAGCATTGATAAGCGTCTGCAGTACCTGACTTATCGAACATTAAAGGCAGCAGTTTTAAAGCATAACGCGGTCGCCGGTTCCGCAGTGGTGCTCGATGTAAATACCGGTGAAGTGCTGGCGATGGTTAACCAGCCTTCGTTCAATGTAAATGATAGAAAACAGTTAAAGCCACAGGCAACAAGAAATCGTGCGGTCACCGATGTGTTCGAGCCGGGGTCAACCATGAAGCCGTTCACCATCGCAGCAGCTCTGGAAAGCGGTCGCTGGAAACCTTTTTACAAGGTTGAGACAGCGCCGGGCTATATGCGGGTCAAGGGTAACACTATCCGTGATACAAGAAATTATGGTGACCTTGATGTTGGTGGCGTGCTGGAAAAATCCAGCAACGTGGGTATCAGTAAGATCGCTTTGACTTTGGATGCAGAGGAGCAATGGTCGATGTATCAGAAGGTGGGCTTTGGTGTAGTGACTGGCAGTGGTTTTCCTGGCGAAGCCGGTGGCCAGCTTTCACTTGATGCGTTGAATAATGATTTTGTGCGTGCTTCGATGGCCTTCGGTTACGGTGTGTCAGTCACACCGCTGCAGCTGGCACATGCTTATACTGCGATTGCAGCTGACGGCATCTTGCGTCCAGTCAGTTTTTTAATTGATGAAGACAAAGGAAAGAATAAAGCGGTTGAAGGTCAACGTGTGATGTCGGTGGAGACCGCACGCGCGGTGCGTAAGATGATGCAGCGTGTGATTTCGGACAAAGGTACTGGTGAGCGTGCCAGCGTGTCAAATTACAGTGTTGCCGGAAAAACCGGAACAGTGCATAAGTTCATCGCTGGCGGTTATGCCGAGGACCGGTATCTGTCCATTTTTTCCGGCATGGTACCAGCGGATAAACCGGAACTGGTCATGGTAGTGATGATAGATGAGCCAAGAAACGGTGAGCATTTTGGTGGCCAGGTTGCAGCACCGGTGTTCAGCCAGGTGATGTCAGGTGCGATGCGCTTGCTGGATATCGCACCTGACAGGATATCTAACAAACAGCTGATGAATGCAGATATACATACCCGGGATATCAGCAAAGAGGGCGGCAAGGTATGATGCAGAAAGAAGTCGCATTAGATTTTTTACTCGAAGGTTTTATCGATGATGCCCTGGTGGAGCAGTGTCGAAATATAATCGTTAATGGCCTGGTGCAGGATAATCGAAAAGTTCGCAGCGGTAACCTGTTTTTCGCGCACCAGGGTCACAATACCCACGGTCTGCTATATGCGCAGGATGCGGTCGCCAAAGGCGCCGCCGTCGTGCTCTGGGATGGTGACCTGGATAATCGAAACGAGATACTGGATTCGATATCGAACAAGGTATTGTGTATCCGCTGTGATGATCTGAAATATAAGGTTGGTCCTATTGCGTCACGTTATTATGATCAGCCATCGCTTTCCCTGAATACCATCGGCGTTACCGGTACAGACGGCAAAACATCGATCGCGCATTTCCTGGCGCAGTGCCTCGATGCTTATGATGTGCATTGCGGGGTACTGGGAACGCTGGGTAACGGTTTTATCAATGACCTGCATCCGACAGGGCTGACCACGGTCGATGCCTTACAGGTTCAGAAAACGCTGGCTGAAATACAGCAGGCTGGCGCCAGGCATGTCGTCATGGAGGTGTCTTCACATGGTCTCGATCAGGGGCGTGTGAGCGGGGTAGCTTTTACCACGGCTGTGCTTAGTAATATGGCAGCGGATCACCTTGATTATCATGGCACGCTGGATAACTATGCTGCTGCAAAAAAGCGTCTGTTCTATACACCGGGTCTTGGTGCAGCAGTTATTAACCTGGATGACGAATTTGGTCGTGACCTCGCAACAGAGATTAGAGAGCATGTATGTGTCTGGGGGTACAGCCTGGAAAAAGATGTTTCGGCATACAGGGGTCTCGCTGATTATTTTGTCAATGCGCTCGAGATAAAACCGTTTGAACATGGTTACCATCTCTCGGTAAGTACACCCAAGGGCGAGGCATGTTTCGATATACCCCTGCTGGGCCGTTTCAATGTTTCCAATGCGCTCGCCGTGTTGGCGACTCTGCTGGTCAGTCAGTTCACGCTTGAGCATGCTACCAGCAGTCTTACCGCTATACATTCTGTCGATGG
>Ga0316191_10004148_pt1 | contig 10793 bp, 10 predicted proteins | sample Eddworburr2cm_MG_FD_204928 | JGI IMG/M metagenome (GOLD analysis project Ga0316191, IMG submission 204928) | Coastal sediment microbial communities from Maine, United States - Eddy worm burrow 2 cm | ecosystem: Environmental > Aquatic > Marine > Coastal > Sediment | place: USA: Maine... | reverse complement strand
AAAGCCTGCTGAGACAGCCGCCGAGGTCCGCGCTTCAGGGCCCGGGTAGAAAAGACGACGGCGTATCCTCAATAGCAACCGGCCGCGGGGTTTGCCGGCGTCCCTCCTTGTAGCGCTCGCCGAAAATCACGTCGAGGCGCACAGAGAACAGGAAAGTCGGGTCGTAGTCATCCTCTTCACGGAACGCGATCTGTGGTTTCAGTTCCACGAACAGCCACTTCTTATAAGCTCGGAAACGCGCACGCACCTGGGTGAAGTACTGGTCCACTTCCCAGTCCGGGTCGTCGTCGGCACGCACGCCGACATCGTAGGCGAATCCCACCCGGTCGTTATGCTTCTGGAACAGCGAGAATTGCTGCAGGGCCTCGATGCGATCCTTGCTGTTGAGATATTCGCTGCGCGTCGTGGAGCGGAACAGCCAGTCCGGATTGATCTTGCGGTCGAAATCCAGCCGCGCACCGACCTCGGTGCCGTCGTCGAGGTACTCGGCCACGCCGGTGGCGAAACGCATCAGCCAGCCGTCGAGTCGCTCGTAGCGGATGGCGCGCAGGCGTACGAACGGGTCCGGCGAACTGGACGCCTTGATGCCGACGCCGGGACGCAGGTCCCAATTGCCAGTATCTTCGATCGACGTTTCCAGGCCGATGTTGTAATCGTTGTCGTCCAGTGCCTCGGGGATCGTTTCGGAAACACTGCTCTCCACCTCGTCGGGATCGCCGCCCTCCACGAACAGCCGCAGCCGCTCGCGGGTACCGGGCAGATCGAAGCGCGCCCGCACCCGCGCCTGCGACTTGTCGTCCTCGCCGCCCTCGAACGTGGTCTGCCCGCTCACCCGGAGGTAGCTCTCGGTGGCGTCGGTGTAGTAGCGGTCGTCGGCGAAAAACGAGTCCACGCGCCGGGCGGAACCCTCAACGCCCGACGAGATGCCCGTGTGGATCATGTTCATGGCCCGCTGGAAGCCGTTGGGTTTGTCGTGCGGGTACTCGAGATCCTCCGGTACTTCCGGCTGGATGGTCTGTTCGGCCGTGTCAGCTGTGTCGGGACTCTCGGGTGTCGCGGACGCCTGTGCGGATCCGGGCTTGTCATCTGCTGCGGCGTCGCCCGCTTTGACCGGGGCTGCCACGCTCGCCGGCTCGGCCGTGAGTCGGCCGCCATCCTCACTCAGGTCCCAGGCCAGTGCCGGGATCGCGACCAGCAGGCCCAGCAACAGCAAGAGGTGTGTCAGCGCCCCGACTGCGGCCCCGTTGCCGGCGCCGCGCAGGGCGGCAGGCGTTAGCGGGGATTGTTGCGGCGCGGGCTCTAGCATCCGCGGGGATGCTAACACGGAGCCGTTGACCCGTTCCGTGAATCGTTTGGGAATACCGGAAAGTGGACCGACATCAGCGGGCACTCGCCTGCTTCGTCGATGCAAGCGTTCGCGCGGCCCTTTGTCCAGGCTCCTGAAATCAGCAACAATTACTCCATGTACTCGCCTGCACCGAATCGCGCATGACCTCCTGCTGTGAATCCGGCTGCGCCGCGGATGCGCTGCGCGACAGGCAACGCGGCACTCTCGTCAAGGTGCTGTGGATTAACGCGGTGATGTTCGTCGCCATCGTGGTGGCGGCCGTCTATGGAAAGTCCACGGCCCTGCTGTCTGACAGCCTCGACAACCTGGGCGATGCACTGACCTACGGCCTGAGCCTGTTCGCCATCTCCCAGGGCGCCGCGACCAAGGCGCGGGTGGCGCTGTTCAAGGGCGGTTTGATCTTCCTGGCCGCCAGCGTGGTGATCGCCCAGGTGATTCACCGGCTGATCAACCCGGTGCTACCCTCCTACGAAATCATGAGCCTTTTCAGCGTCGCCGGCCTGCTGGCCAACGGCCTGTGCCTGCTGCTGCTGTGGCGGCACCGGCAGGACGATATCAACATGAGTTCGGTCTACGAGTGCTCGAGGAACGACATCGCCTCGAACATGTCGGTGCTGGTGGCGGCGGCCGGAGTCTGGGCGTTCGGCGCCGGCTGGCCCGACATCGTCGTCGGTGCCTTACTGGCGATCCTGTTGCTCCGATCTTCCGCGCGGGTGATCCGGGGCGCCCTGGCCGAACTGAAACGGACGCGCCCGCTGACGGCGCACACCGGCTAGCGCCGGCATGCACTCGTGATCACTCCATGAAGGTTCGCCGGACCACCGCTTTGATGCTGATGGCCCTGGTCGCCGGCTGCGGGGGCAGCGGCTCGTCGGGCGGTTCCCCGGGCGCGCCGCCGGTGGCCTGCGGACCTTACCCGTCGCAGGCGGACACGCCCTATGCCCTGCCCTACGAAGTCGGCGCCGCCTACACCGTGTCGCAGGGCAACTGCACCGACTTCTCCCACAAGGTGGGCAGCGGCGATCAGTATGCCTACGACTTCCGCATGCCCATCGGCACGCCTATCGTCGCCTCGCGCGCGGGCGTCGTCAGCCGGATCGTCGATCGCTTCGAGGATGGCACCCGCGTACCGGGCGAAGAGAACGTGGTCGGCATCACCCACGAGGACGGCTCCGTGGCGCTGTATTTCCACCTCACCAGGGGCGGCGCACTGGTGACCCTGGGCCAGGTCGTGCGGCTGGGCGACGTCATCGCCCTGAGTGGCGATTCCGGGGCCAGCACCGAACCGCACCTGCACTTCGTGCTGGTCGGACCGGCAGGCACCCCGTCCCCGGGGGATCTGCCGGTGACGTTCTGGAACACCCGGGCTCACACTAACGGACTGGTCCAGGGGCAGAGCTACCTGGCCCTGCCCTACGACTAGACTAACGGCAAGCGGCTTGCGGGTTCGGACCGCAGCAGGGCCGACAGCAACGCAGGAGACCCACGGATGCCCGATATGAATGACAAGGTCGCCCTGATCACCGGGGCCAGCAGCGGCATCGGCCGGGCGACGGCGCATGTGTTCGCCGCGCGCGGCGCAAAAGTCGTACTGGCCGCCCGTCGCGAAGACGAACTGATGGCGCTGGCGGCAGAGATCCGGGAGCACGGCGCGGAGGCCAGCTACGTGGTGACGGACGTCGCGGAAGCCAGGGACGTGGAGCAGATGGTGACCCATGCGATCGACGCCTACGGCCGCATCGACTACGCGGTCAACAACGCCGGCATCGAGGGCCGGTTCTCCGGCATCGCTGAGATGCCCGTGCAGGAGTGGGACCGGGTCATCGGCATCAACCTGCGGGGCGTCTTCCTGTGTCTGCAGCACCAGGCCCGCGCCATGCTGGCGGGCGGTCACGGCGGCGCGATCGTCAACGTCGGCTCGGTGAACTCGTTCCTCGGCTTCGCCGGTGGCGCAGCCTATGCGACATCCAAACACGGGCTGATCGGCCTGACCACCAGCGTGTCCGCCGAGCTGGCGTCCCAGGGGATCCGGGTCAACCTGGTCTGTCCGGGGATCGTCGATACGCCGATGCACCGGCGGCTGCGCGAGGACATCGGCGATGCCATCTATGACGACGTGGTATTGCCGAGGGTCCACACCAAACGCGCCGGTCAGCCGCAAGAGATCGCGGGGTCGATCGTCTTCCTGTGCTCGGACGAGGCCAGTTACATCACCGGCACGACACTGACACCCGATGGGGGTCTGACACTCACGATCTGAGTGCGGGCCGGGCGGACCTCACAGTTCCAGCGGCTCTACTGTTGCGATCCGTTGCGGCTCGGTGCGCCAGGCGTCCGATACATCCACGTACAGTTCCAGCGTGTTGCCGTCCGGATCGTCGAAGTAGAGCGACTTGGTGACGTCATGATCGGTCGGGCTCGACACCACGCCGGCCGCATCCAGGTGCGCCTTCGCTTCGACCAGCTGATCCATCGAGTCGCCGATCCGGAATGCCACGTGATGCAGGCCGACCGCCTCGTCACCAGCGGCGGCTTCGGCGCCTGACACCTGCATCAGCGCCAGGTCATGATGTTTCTCGACGCTGAAGAAGGTCATCTTGTAGCCCTTGTCGTCATAGCGCGCGACCACCGGCATCCCCAGCACGCCGGTATAGAACTGCTCCGACCGGTCAAGGTCGGTCACTTTCAGGACCACATGCCCAAGAGATTCAATCTTCATGGCAACTCTCCCGCCGATAGCTGCTTCCGACTATGCCCAATCGGGCCGGTGATGCCAATGCGCCACAGCGGAAGTCTGTGGCTGCCGTCGCGCTCAGGCGGCGCCAAAATCGTTCGCTGCACCATCAGCGTCTCGAACTCGTCCCGGTAGCCGGCGGCGTATCCGCAGCACGTGAGCGGCGATAGAGGCAGTCAGCGCTGGCGATCAACAGGATACCGGGATAGACCTTGATGTCCTTCTGGTACTCCACCAGCGGGTTGTTGGCGAACGGTTCGCGCCACACGTAGTCGCGACCGTTGAGCGCATACCAGGAGATGCCCATGGCCACCATGAGGGCATGGTGGCCGAAGGCGAACAGGATGCTGCCGGCGGTGTGGCCGCTCGCTTCCACGGCAGGAAACCGCCCCTGAGCCGCCCGCACTTATCCCGGCGGACGGCAGACACGTACACTATGCCACCGTGACGTTACGTTGATCGCCTGACAAGGAACACTCATGCACAAGCTCCTCTCATTCCCGATCCTCATCTGCCTGCTGGCCTGCTCACTGGGCGTTGTCCCGCAGACCGCCTCAGCCGAGGCGGCGCAAGCTCAGAAAGCGGTCCTGGTGACCGGTGCGAGCAGCGGCATCGGCCGCAAGATCGCCGAGGTCCTGGCCGCGAACGGCCACTTCGTCTACGCCGGCGCCCGCAAGGACACCGATCTCGCCGAGCTCAACGCCATGGACAACATCGAAGCCGTGCGCCTGGACGTGACCGTGCAGGCCGACATCGACGCGGCGGTGGCCCGCATCACCGAGGCCGGCCGGGGCCTGCACGGCGTCGTCAACAACGCCGGGGTCGCCGTCTTCAAGCCGATGAACGAGACGACCGAGGCAGACATCGACTTCGTCTTCGACGTCAACGTCTACGGCCCCTACCGGATCAACAAGGCCTTCACGCCGCTGCTGATCGCCAGCAAGGGCCGCACCACCACCATCGGCTCGATCTCCGGCTTCGTCTCGGGGGCCCGCGGCGGCACCTACAGCATGAGCAAGTTCGCCGTCGAGGCCTACACCGATGCCCTGGCGGCGGAACTGGCCGAAACCGGCGTCCATGTCAGCGTGATCGAACCCGGCGGCTTCAAGTCGAAGATCCGCGAGAAGGTGGTGATGTACCAGATGGACAAGACGCCGTCAGAAGTCGCCGACCTGACGGCCGAACAGCAGCAGCGCCTGGCGCAGATCCGGAAACGCAACGCGGCGCTCAAGGAGCCGGACGAGGTCGCCGCGGCCACCCTGCACGCAATGTTCGCAGAGACACCGAAGCCACGCTACATGGTGACGCCCAACCAGGAGGAGGCCGATGTGACCATCCGCACCGTGCTGACGCGGGTAGCCCAGCTCAACGCGGACCAGCCCTACAGCTACAGTCTCGAGGCGCTGACGAAGATGCTCGGCGAGGCGATGGCGGCGCAGTAGGCGCGACAGAAGAGCGCAGCAGGAGCCGGATCGCAGACCCATCATTCCCGCCAAGTGGAATGACCTCCGGCTCCCTTCTTCGTCAATCCGGGAACCCTTGATGACCACCGCCGCCCAGACCTCTTTCGCCGCCCTGCTCCGGCTGCTGCGCTACGCCCGCGGCTTCCGGCGACGCGTCGTGTTCGCCACGATCTACTCGGTCATGAACAAGCTGTTCGACGTGATGCCGGAGATCCTGATCGGCATCGCCATCGACGTGGTCGTCCGGCAAAAGGACTCGTTCGTGGCCGCGATCGGCATCGCCGATCCCAAATGGCAGCTCGGTTTCCTCGCCGGGCTGACGCTCGTCGTGTGGTTCGCCGAATCCCTGTTCGAATACCTGTTGCTGGTGAGTTGGCGCAACCTGGCCCAGGACCTGCAACACGCCATGCGCCTGGACGCCTACGAGCACGTCCAGAAGCTCGACCTGGCCTATTTTGAGGATCGCAGCACCGGCAACCTGGTCACCATCCTCAACGACGACGTCAACCAGCTCGAACGCTTCCTCAACGGCGGCGCCAGCGACCTGATCCAGGTCGTCACCACCGTCCTGGCGGTGGGCGCGGTGTTCTTCCTGATCTCGCCGCTCATCGCGACAATCGCTTTTATCCCCATCCCGCTGATCGTCCTCGGTGCGTTCTATTTCCAGCGTCGCGCCCAGCCGCTGTACGCCGACGTTCGCGAGCGCGTCGGCAGCCTGGGCGCGCGCCTGTCCGCCAACGTGTCGGGCATCACCACGATCAAGAGCTTCGCCACGGAACGCTTTGAAGCGGAGCGGATACGCCAGGACAGTTCGTCGTATGTGGAAGCGAATCGCAAAGCCATCGCCGTCAGCTCCGCCTTCATACCCGTCATCCGCATGGCGATCCTGGCCGGCTTCGTCGCTACCTTCCTGCTGGGCGGCTGGATGACCCTGGAGGGCACGCTCAACGTGGGCGCCTACGGCGTGCTGGTGTTCCTCACCCAACGCCTGCTCTGGCCACTGACCCGGATCGCTGAGACGGTGGATCTCTACGAGCGCGCGATGGCCTCATCCCGGCGCATCCTCGACCTTATCGAGACGCCCGTCTCGATCCGGGACGCCGCCGACGCCCGGCCACTGGAGCAGGTGCAGGGCCGGATCGAGTTCCAGCACATCAACTTCGCCTACGGCAGCGGTGATCAGGTGCTGCACGACATCGACGTGACCATTGAGGCCGGCAGCACCATCGCCTTCGTCGGCCAGACCGGTTCCGGCAAGAGCACGCTGATCAAGCTGCTGTTGCGCTTTTATCAGCCGGATTCGGGCAGGATCCTGATCGACGATCAGCCGATCGATGCGGTCAGTCTCGAGAGCCTGCGCCGCAGGATCGGGCTGGTCAGCCAGGACGTGTTCCTGTTCCAGGGCACGATCGTCGAGAATATCGCCTATGGCAGCCCCGACGCCCCGGTCGAACGAATCAGGACAGCCGCCGAGGCCTCGGAGGCCGCCGAATTCATTGATCGTCTACCGCAGGGTTATGACACCGTGGTCGGCGAGCGCGGCCAGAAACTCTCCGGCGGCCAGCGCCAGCGCTTGTCCATCGCCCGCGCGCTGATGAAGCACCCGCCGATCCTGATCCTCGACGAGGCGACCTCGGCGGTGGACAACGATACCGAAGCCGCGATCCAACGCTCGCTAGAGCGGATCTCCCATTCCTGCACCACGCTGGTCATCGCCCACCGGCTGTCGACCATCGTCAACGCCGATCGCATCTACGTCATGGACAAGGGACGCATCCTCGAGAGCGGGACGCACGGCGAACTGCTGGCGCGAAACGGTATCTATGCAGCGCTGTGGTCGGTCCAGACGGGTCAACAGACCGTGGTCGGCCTGCTCTAAAGCGAGAGCCAGCGCTTCAACCCGGAAGCAAAGCATCTCTGGCCCAGATCTCCCCATGCATGGAAGAAACGCGGCTCGCACCGCCGCTTGCAAGCTGTGAGCTTCAGAAGGATCCGGACGAGGTGGCCCAGGTCACCGTGCGCGCATTGTTCGCCCAGACACCGAAGCCCCGCTACGTGGTGACGCCGAACCAGCAAGAGGCCGGGGAGACCATCCGCACCGTGCCGGTGGGGGTGGCGCTGCTCAACGCGGACCACCCCTACAGCTACAGTCTCGAGGCACTGACGACGATGTTGCAGGAGGTGATGGCGGCACGGTAGGCGCCATCGGCTCATCAGCCAGGGAATCAGGCGCCACAACCCGGGCATCGACGTCCCTGATGTCAATACTCACGCGCCGCTAGTCGCCGAGTATGCTGCGGACCACTTCGGCGACCGTGCGTTCGTCTGCCGCCTGCTTGGAAAGGACCTCGATGGTCGCGGCTTCCAGCTCGTGCGTCTCCTCGTCGCTCAGTACCTTTGCCGTGAGCACGATGACCGGCACGTGATCCCTGGTTTCACCATGCCGCAGACGCCGCAGGAATTCGAAGCCGTCCATCACCGGCATCATCAGATCGAGCAGGATCAGGTCCGGTTGCCATGCGGCGATGCGATCGAGGGCCTCGCGACCGTCCGCCGCCTCCCGCACCGCCATGCCTTCGTGCTCGAGCGCCCGGCGCAGGAGGTCGCGCGTGTCCGCGTCGTCATCGACGATCAGGACATCGCCAGCCCGGTCGCCGGTGAGCCGATGCACCGATTCGAGCAGCACGCGCCGGTCCACCGGCTTCTGCAGGTAGTCGCTGGCGCCGAGTGCCTGGCCCATGGCCTTGTCCCCGACGATCGTCACCATGACGATCGGGATGTCGCGCAGCGCCTCGTCGCCTTTCAGCCTCCGCAGCATGCCCCAGCCGTCCATGCCCGGCATCATCACATCCAGCGTGATCAGGTCAGGGTGCAGCTTCTCGGCGAGCGCCAGTCCCTGGTCGCCATTGGTCGCTGTTGCCACCCGGAAATCGTCGCCGGTGAGTATGCGCGCCAGCAGGTCCCGTGCGTCGGGGTCATCTTCGACGATCAGTACCAGCGGGCCATCACCCTCCGTCGCCGTCGCATAGCTGTCATCGATCGTCGATGCCAGCGAAGAGCGGGCCGCCTCGAGAGCGTCGACCTGGGCCGGAATCTCGATCGTGAAGGTCGAGCCCTTACCGACCTCGCTGGTCGCGATGATGTCGCCGCCCATCATCTGGCAGAAACGCCGGCTGATCGTCAAGCCGAGCCCGGTGCCACCGTACTGGCGCGTCGTCGACAGGTCAGCCTGGGTAAATTCCTCGAATACGCGCTCCAGCTTGGCCGCTTCGATGCCGATGCCGGTATCGCTCACCGCCAGGCGGATCCACCGGTCACCCTCGGTTTCGAACAGCTCCGCATTGAGGGTGACGCCCCCTTCATGGGTGAACTTGGCGGCGTTCGATAGCAGGTTAAGGAGCGCCTGGCGCAGTTTGGTGAGATCAGTGCGCACGGCACCGAGGTCGTCCGCCACCTGCGTCTTGAAGTCGACGCCCTGCGAGTTCATCAGGGGCTGCACGGTGGCCGCCGTCTCCTGCACCATCTGGCCCAGGTCGAAGCGTTCGAGCATCAGGTCCATGCGGCCGGCTTCGATCTTCGACAGATCGAGGATGTCATTGATCAGCGACAGAAGATGTTTGCCGGCAGCCCGTATCTTGCCGATATCGGGCAGGTACTCATCGTGCCCCTCTTCGGAAAATTCTTCTTCCAGCATCTCGCTGTAGCCGATGATCGCATTCATCGGCGTGCGCAATTCATGACTCATATTCGCCAGGAAGGCGGACTTGGCGCGCGTGCCCTCTTCCGCCGCCTCGCGGGCCGCATCTGCCTCGTCGCGGGCGGCCCGGAGAGCGACTTCGGCCGCCTTGCGGTCCGAGATGTCGACTACCACGGCGACCACGAAATCCAGGCTGCGATCAGGCCTTCTGACACAACTCACTGACATATAGGCCGGGATCTCGCGCCCGGTACGTGAGACGAAGCGCTTCTCCAGGTCATAGCGCTCGATCTCGCCCTCGGCCATGCGATCGAACTCGGCCGCGTCGAGCGCCAGGTCATCGGGATGCGTCAGATCGGCCCAGGTGAGCTGCCGCAGCGCCTGTTCGTCATACTCCAGCAGGTCACAGAGATAGTCGTTAACCAGCAGCCAGCCTTTCTCGGGCGAGGTTGCGGCCAGTCCGACCAGGTTCAGATCGTAGAATGCCCGGAACTTGGACTCGCTCTCCGCCAGTTCGCGGGTCGCCTCACGGACCCGCCCGCGCACGATGCGGTTCTGCCGCATCAGGAAGCCGATGAGCAGCGCGAGTAGCGCCGCGACCAGGGCGCCGCCGCTCAAGGCCAGCCGGGCGGTGCCGTCCGCCACGCCGCCCTCGAAGTCCGCCCCGATGCGCCAGTCGATAAGGAGCTCGGCCGAGGCGCTGAGGCTACGGGCCGGCACGGCCAGTCGCGGACCGTCCAGGGCGATCTCGACCAGCGGCTGCCGTGATCCCGGTCCGGTCGGTCTCTCGAACCGGCCGCTGACCGAGACGCCCATGCCGTTCAGCCCGTAGACGTCGAACAGGCCGGAGACCAGTTCATCGAAACGCAGTACGCCCAGCACCACGACCAGACCGGACGGCGCGTCATCCGCCAGCGCCACCGGCAGGAAGGCGGCGCCCCCTGTGGGCCGGACGGGCGCGCCGAGCACATGGCGACCGGGCTGCGCCACCGCGATGGTCACGGCATCCAGCACCGCCGGCTGGCCGGCAACACGCGACCCGATCGGCAACGGGCCGAAGTCGTCATTCGACCACGCCACCTCGCTGTCGCCGATCTCCTCGGCCACGATGACGGCGGCCATGGAATCGAGGAACGACGCGGGCGACTTGCTTTCCAGCGCGTCGGTCGCGCCCAGGAACTCGGCCTCGGAGACATGCGTCGACTGATCGAACAGGACCGACAGTGCGGTCAGCGGCGCGTAGCTCTCCTCGAGCCAGCCGAGCATCACCGCGGTCATGGCCTGGGCCTCGCGGTCGGCCTTGGCTTCCCACTCGCTCACCGCCTGCTGGCGCAGGACACTGCTGAGCCCGTAACTGATCAGCAGACCGACGGCGAGCACGCCGAGAGCAACCAGGATGCCGCTCGTGGCCGATCCCTTCGTCAGGCGGCCACCGGATGGCACAGTTTGGTACTTCAATGCCATGCCAGGTTGAAAACCGGGTGGAAACCGCGTGGTGGCAGTGACGATGATGAATCCCAGCTCGCCAGCCGCTCACGGTCGATCATGACG
>Ga0316191_10004147_pt1 | contig 10793 bp, 9 predicted proteins | sample Eddworburr2cm_MG_FD_204928 | JGI IMG/M metagenome (GOLD analysis project Ga0316191, IMG submission 204928) | Coastal sediment microbial communities from Maine, United States - Eddy worm burrow 2 cm | ecosystem: Environmental > Aquatic > Marine > Coastal > Sediment | place: USA: Maine | collected... | reverse complement strand
AACAGCGGTCCAGACGGCGTCGCCGGAAATCTGTGCCGGGTAGGCGAAATACAGAAACGCGCGACCGACCAGTGCCGGATTCAGGAAGTTCTTGCCGGTTCCGCCAAAAACCTCTTTACCGATCACGACACCAAAACTGATGCCAATGGCGACCTGCCACAGCGGTATCGTCGCCGGAAGGATCAGTGTGTAGAGCAGTGACGTGACGAAGAAGCCTTCGTTGATTTCGTGGTTTCTCACACCTGCGAAAAGCACTTCCCAGAAGCCACCCGCGGCCATTGTTACCGCATAAATCGGCAGCAGGTAGAGCATGCCATGGACGAAACAGTCATAGAGGCTTGCCGGGTCGTATCCGGCTCCGAGCAGCGGCAGCAACATGCCACGCCAGCCTTCAGCACTGACGACGCCCATCGCAGCCATCGCTGTATTCGCCTGAAAGCCGATATTCCACATGCCAACCAGGGCACACGGCGTGACGGCAAATACAACCAGAATCATTACGCGCTTCAAGTCCAAAGCATCACGAACATGCGGTGAGCCGTGAGCGACGTCCGGTGGCGAGTAGAACAGCGTGTCGACCATCTCGAATAGCGCGTGAAATCTTTCGAAGCGGCCACCGGTTACAAACAGTGGCTCGATTCGGTCCAACAATGAACGAAATCGCTTCATTAGCCGTTCACCTCGATTTCCCGGAGTGTTTTTCGAAGGTGCGGCCCGTATACATACTTGCCGTTACAAACAAACGAACACAGCGCCAGATCTTCCTCGGCCAGTTCCAGACAACCAAGATCACGTGCGCTATCAGTGTCGCGCACCAGTAGCGCCTTCAGCAGCGGCGTGGGCAGGATATCCAGCGGCATGACTTCCTCGAAGCTGCCAATCGATACCATGGCTCGCGGGCTGCCGTTTTGCGAGCTTGTCATCGCATAGTCTTTGTTGCCGAACAGATTGCCGACATAAGCACGGCCGACTGAGAACTTGCCGACACCTGGCCGCATCCATTCCATAAATTCACGGGGCGTACCTTCCTGCAGGATCGTAATCTGATTGTCGTAGCGCCCCAGCCAGGCCGCCCAGCCAGCAGCACGATGACCATTCAGGACCGAGCCTGAAACCATGCGTACCGGAGAGCCCGAATACTGGTTGTGCGCCAGTTCCCTGACGTTCGCACCCAGACGCGTTGAGAGGAGTCGCGGCTCTTTAACGGCAGGGCCACCAAGTGACACGACGCGATCGACAGCAAGCCGACCGCTCGAGAATAGCTTTCCGATCGCGATAACATCCTGGTAGCCGATATGCCAGACAACGCGTTCCTCGTTGACGGGTTCGAGTAGATGGATGTGTGTGCCCACGAGGCCGGCCGGGTGAGGGCCCGTAAACTCGCTGCGTGCAAACTTCGCATCGTCGGGGCAGGCGATCGAACTGCCTTTCGCAGTACAAACATGTACTTTGCCTGCGGTGAGCTTCGCAATGATCGCGAGACCTTTAGCAAACGATTGTTCTTCACGCTGCACGATCAGGGCCGGGTCAGCAGCCAGCGGATTCGTGTCTATGGCAGTGACGAAAATTGCCGCCGCCTGGGCGTCTGTAGCCGGAATTTTGTTGAATGGCCGGGTCCGGATTGCCGTCCACAGACCGGATGCCAGCAAATTTTCGCGAACATCGGCATCGCTGATTGTCTGCAACGCTTCGTCGCTAAAGCTCTTGAAGCGCTCTTCATCATCGCCCTGCAACTCGATGACAACTGATTGCAATACCCGCCGTTCACCGCGATTTATCGCCGTCACTGTGCCAGCGCCGGGTGATGTGAACTGCACGCCTGGATTCTGTTTGTCGATATAAAGCGGCTGTCCGAGCTTGACCGTATCGCCGACGGCAACCAGCATGCCGGGCTTCAGATCAATGGTATCCGGACCCATGAGCGCCACCGAAGTTACGGTCGCACCTTCGCTTACGGCCTGCTGAGGCGAGCCGGCGATAGGAATATCGAGGCCCTTTTTAATATTAAAAAGCAATTTTATAGACCATGCAGCCGGCCAGCCAGATGCAACCAATAGTGTGAATGCCGAGCGTCGACTCGATTGCCTGAGTCATCGCGTCCCTGTTTTCTATGCCAGTCCTGATTGCCGTTGTCGCCCGCCATGCCAGAATCAGCAGTCCAGCCGGAACCAGTGGCGCCAGCATCGGCAGCATGTTTTGTAGTGTCAGGTACAGCACCACAAGTACGGCGACCACATTCATGCCCAGGTACAGGCGCGAAGTTGCGGTCAGTCCCAGTCTTACTGGCAAGGTGTTCTTTCCGGTACTGCCATCGGCACTGATGTCCGGCACTTCGTTGATCAACAGTATTGCGCCGACCCAAATGCTGACGGGCAGCGAAAAAAGAATGACGTTGGTGTCTATCGAGGCACCCTGCAGCCAGGCCGCGCCGGTAACCGGGATGACACCGAAAGCGACCGCAACCGCGGTTTCGCCGATTCCCAGGGCGCTAAGGCGCACCGGTCCGAGCGAATAAAGAACGCCCAGCGCGATTCCGGCCAGCCCGAACAGCAGGATTGCCGGACCCTTCGCGATAAACAGTGCCAGTCCGAGTAGCGCCGCCACAATGAGCAGACTGATGCCCAGTATCCGCATATGAGACTGCGACAGAATGCCCATCTGAATAAATCGCGAACCACCCGTATAAGGGTAAATACGCTGTTCGTTGATGCGATCAGTGCCGACGTCCTCGTCGCCGACGTCATTGAGAACGTTGCTGGCGGCGTGCACAAGCACCGTGGCAATTAGTGCAAGAACAAAGACATACGCGTCAAAAGCGCCTGCGACGTAAGCACCCCAGGCCGTTCCGGCGATGACTGGCAGCGCAGAAGCAGGAAAGAATTTTGGACGTGTCGCATGGAAAAAGCGTTTTGCGGCGCGGACACCGGATTGGCCGGCAAATTCTTCAGGTACAGGGTTCGCGGGTCGAACGGATTCTTGGGTCATTTTTGAGTTCCGTGACGGTTAGGGGATTTATACCGATTCTGCCACGCATAAATATACGCGGTAACCGAAAAGTACCTGAGGAAATCATCACTTGGAACTTGCCGCGGCTTCGGGGCGGCAAAAACGGGCAAAAAATGCCCCTCATTCAAGGGTCTTTTCTGCTATCCGCAGCACTGGCACTGGATCGCGATCAGCACTGCTGGACGACGGTGCTACTATCGGGCAATGAAGCAAAATCTAACGCAAACAACACCGGCAGTCGTATTGGCGTGCCTGATACTCACGGCCTGTGCGCAAGACGCGAGTCATGAGACTTCGCAGGCTGAGGTCGACAAAGCTAATTTCGGCAAACCTGAGAATATTCTGTTCTGGAACTTCGAACAGAAAGTCGCCGGTTTTCGTAACATCGACCAGTTTGGCGAGATACGAAACGTCGCGGCGGGTAACAATCCGTATCCGTTGCCCAGCGCTGCCTCCGACCTGCAGGACACAGCGTTTGAGTACCAGGGGGAGACCTGGACCGTCGAAAGGTACATAGAACACCACAAGGTTGCCGGGCTGCTTGTCGTGAAAGACGGTGCGGTGGTTTTCGAGCGCTATGCGCTGGGCAACACCCGGGATTCGCGCTGGATATCATTCTCGGTGGCGAAGTCCCTCACCTCGCTGCTAGTCGGTGCTGCGCTGCAGGATGGTTATATCGGTAGTGTCGACGACAAGATCACCGACTACCTGCCGCGGCTCAGGAACTCTTCCTACGATCAGTCGAGCATCCGCAACGTATTGCAAATGTCGTCGGGCGTAGCGTGGAATGAGGACTATGCCGATCCGGAGTCGGACATCAATCAGGTGCCGTGGAGTACGCTGCAGATGGTCGAGTATCTGCGCAACAAACCACGCAGCTTTGAGCCGGGTGAGAAATTTAACTACAACACGGCCGAGACCAACCTCGTCGGTGACTTCCTCAGATCCGCGATTGGTAACAATCTGTCAACCTACCTGTCGCACAAGATTTGGCAGCCCTTCGGCATGGAGCGTGACGCCTATTGGGTGCTGACGGATGACGGTGGTGGCGAGTTTGGCGGCAGCAGTCTGAACGCAACACTTCGCGACTTCGCTCGAATCGGCCTGTTTGTACTCAACGATGGCGTGTTGCCGGACGGCACGCGAGTGTTGCCCGAAGGCTGGATGGCAGAGTCGCTCACACCGTCCAGAGGCTACGACGGATACGGTTATCTGTGGTGGCTGCGAGGCCGCGGCGAGTTTGCCGCCAGTGGCATTTTCGGTCAGGCGATACATATCGATCCCACACACCAGATTGTGATTGCTCAACACAGTGCCCGCGATGCGGCGTCAGACCCGGAGGACAGGGCTTTGCAGCTCGCGATGTTCAGGGCTCTCGTCGATGCCGCAAGTCAATAAGGAAACAATGATGAAAAAATTGTTAGCGCTTTTTCTGCTCGTTACCCCTGTTTATTGTCTTGCAGATTTCGTTGTGCCAATCGACAAGGTCGAGAACAGCATCAACATCCGGCTATCTCCAGATGCTTCGACGGATATCGTCGGCAAACTGGAGCAGGGCGCATCCATTGAACTGGTGGCCAGCATTGACGGCTGGTATCAGGTCCAGCTCGAGGGTGATGCGACCGGCTACGTCAGCGCGGACTGGAGCCGTGTTGTCACGGCTGAAGAGCTCGCTGACGAAGACGCCGCTGCTGTAAGCGAGCTTGAAGCAGCAACCGAGCAGGTTGCGGTTGATGTTGTTGAAGAGACCGCCGAAGACGCGGTTGAGGAAGTTTTAGCAGAAGAAGCCGTGGAGGATGCGGCGGAGCTTGCTGAAGAGCCGGCCGAGCAAGCCGTGACCGAGGTCGTTGAAGAGACATCCGCAGAAGTCGCTGTCGAAGTTGCCGTAGAGGCTGCCGCAGTCGAGACCGTGGTTGAGGAAGTTGTTGAAATTCGGGACGAGGTCGAGCTTGAGCTGAAAGGTACAAAGAACCTCGTCGCGAAGTTTCGTGACACAACAAAGCTCGGTAATTCGCAGATCTACGATGATGGCAACCAGGTTGGCATCGGGACAACGTCGCCGAAGCAGCGACTCGAAGTGAACGGCAGTATTCAGATTCACGAGCAGAACAGCAGCGTCGCAGGCTTGATGATTACCCAGTCATCGGGTGATACGGGTTACATCATGCACAACCGCGCCAGCACGCTGACCATCGGTGCCGGATCTGTTGATCGCATAACCGTTGACCGTGACGGTAACGTCGGTATCGGCGTATCTCGCCCGAGCCACCCGCTGGAGATGAGTAGTGGAGCGCACGTAACGGCTGGCGGCGTCTGGACGAACAGCAGTTCCAGAGAGAAGAAGGAAAACATCGAAGTACTTGAGGCCGATGCGGCGACCACTGCATTAATGTCGCTGCAGCCGGTGCTCTTCAACTATCGCAACGAGGTGGGTGAAGAATACGTCGGCTTCATCGCGGAAGATGTGCCCGACCTGGTAGCGGTCGGTGATCGAGACGCGCTTAGCAGCATGGACATCGTGGCCGTCCTGACCCGCGTAGTGCAGGAGCAACAGAGGAAAATCAGAGAGTTGGAGGAAAGGCTGGATGCCATGTAAGAGCGGCGTAGAGTTCTGATTGTGTGACGCCAGTCAAAGGATTACTGGGACTAATTGACCATACTTGTACCTTACAGGAGCGTCAATGTCATACCTTAGAGTCCTACTGCTGGTTTCACTGTTTTGCTGCGCATCCGCCATCGCCGATGTCTGGATGTGGAAGGACAATAGTGGCAACACGCATTTTGTCGAAACCGATAAACCCATTTTTACGTGGGTCGATAAGAGCGGCAAAACCTTCTATAGCGACAAGCCCGATCATGAAGATGCCGTCGCGGTACAGCTGGTCTGGGTCTCGAAGGGTACGCTCGACGATCTCAAGGCCGCAGATCAGAGCCCTGATGGCTTCGCGTTTGAGGGTGAAACACCGGCACAGCGTGCCGAGCGCAAGAAGCAGGAGGCCCACTATTGCAAACGTGCGACCGAGATTTACGATTCCTACGTGAATGCACCGCGCCTCTATCGCACCAACGAAGAGGGCGAGCGTGAGTATCTTTCGAAAGCGGAAGAAGATGCGACACTTGCCGAAACAAAAGTGAAGATGGACGATCTTTGCAAATAGCCCGGCGTCCTTGCCTACAGCAGCATCAGTGGGCGCTATCGATCGCCTGAGTCATTGACGCCTTGTCAGCCGTGATAAAGGCGCCGCTGCGCAGAAACGACACGGTATTTCGAATCACCACATCGCTGCGCGTGATATAGCGGTGTGAGTTGTCGACCACGAGAAAGTCATCCATGCCGTCGACCTGCGTGCTTGCAACAGAGACCTTGCCGTCGTCCGGGTCGGGAAGCATCGCGGATGCCAGCGCGTTGATTGTTCCCGTACCTGCGATTACACCTAACTCAAAGTCGACCGGGCCGAGCAAGACAGGCATGCTTTCGGCGTCAGTGCCCAATTGCGAGCCGGCTGCGCCACTCAGCATCTCGAAGCCGGGCCAGTCGCGGGTCTTGTCGATGATCTCGCTACCCTGATTCGGTGGGCCGAGCATCACCACTCGGCCGAGATCCGGAATCGGTGCGAACTTGTTTTGATAGCGCAGCAAGATGCCGCCGAGCGAGTGCGTAACAAAGTGAATTCGCGTTGCGCCGGCGTTGCGACACTCATCAAGCCCGAGGCTTACCGCGACCGGTGCGATCTCTTCAATCGTTCCCGATTGTGAGGGGTAGTCGATATTGACGGTCGTGAATCCGGCTTCCTGCAGTGCCTCGGCCATAGGCCGCATAGCGCGCCAGCTGCGGTTCAGGCCATGCAGCAGGACAACGCATTCTTCGCTGCTTTTGGCTTCGACAAGCTCGGAACGTGCCTGGCTGACACAGGCAGCTTGCAGCGCCGCAGCGAGAAGGGCGACGCCTATTGATGTCAGTCGGATCATATTCATGCGGCGATTCTGCCAAAGAGCAGGCAGAGGCGCACAATTAATAATGATTAATGGCTTTTTCTTTGTCTGGCGCCCGTTATCAGTATAATCGTCCTTTGCCGCCGAACTGTCAGAGGTTTCATTGGAAACATCTCTTCTGGATCAAGGAATTACGCTCATGCTGGTTGGCATGGGTACGGTTTTCGTGTTCCTGACAGTTTTGGTACTTGGCATGCTCCTGATGTCCGCCATTGCCATGCGCATGTCGCCGGTAGCGGTGCATGAGGCGAGTGACGAAGAGGTTGCGGCGATGACGGCCGCGATCGCACAGCACAGAAACCAAACAGCGAAATAAATACGAATGACTGATAAGAAACCACTTGGTATCACCGAGCTGGTGCTCCGCGATGCGCACCAGAGTTTGCTAGCGACGCGAATGCGTATCGACGACATGTTGCCGATCGCCGAGAAACTGGATCAGGTCGGCTACTGGTCGATGGAGTCCTGGGGTGGAGCGACATTCGATTCCTGCATCCGCTACCTCGGCGAAGATCCGTGGGAGCGCATTCGCTTGCTGAAAGCTGCGATGCCGAATACGCCGCAGCAAATGCTGTTTCGTGGTCAGAATATTCTTGGCTATCGTCACTACGCGGACGATCTGGTTGAAAAGTTTGTCGAGCGCTGCGCGGTTAACGGTGTCGATGTATTCCGCATCTTCGATGCGCTGAACGACCTTAGAAATCTCGAGACCGCCATCAAGGCAACGCTTGCTGTCGGCAAGCATGCTCAGGGCACGATGTCTTACACAGTCAGTCATGTGCACACGGTTGATCTGTGGGTGGACATGGGTAAGCGCATTGAAGACATGGGCGCTCACTCTATCTGCATTAAAGACATGGCAGGATTGCTGCGTCCTTATGTTGCTTACGAACTGGTTAGTCGACTCAAGGCTTCCGTTGATATTCCGATCCATATGCAATGTCACGCGACGACTGGACTTTCGACGGCTACCTACATCAAGTCGATTGAAGCGGGCATCGACAATATCGACACGGCTGTTTCGTCAATGAGTATGACTTACGGTCATTCTCCCACCGAGTCGCTCGTCGCGACCCTCGAAGGTACTGATCGTGATACAGGCCTCGACATAATTTTGATCGAAGAGATCGCAGCCTATTTCCGTGAAGTTCGCAAGAAGTACGCGAAGTTCGAAGGCTCGTTGCGGGGCGTTGATTCACGCATCCTGGTCGCGCAAGTACCTGGCGGCATGCTGACAAATCTCGAAAACCAGTTGCGTGAACAGAACGCCAGCGAAAAAGTGGATGAAGTGCTCGAGGAAATCCCTCGTGTCCGCGAAGATCTCGGCATGTTGCCGCTCGTCACTCCGACCTCTCAAATTGTCGGCACGCAGGCTGTAATCAACGTGCTATCAGGTGCGCGTTACAAGACGATCAGCAATGAGACGGCGGGCGTACTTAAGGGCGAGTACGGCGCGACGCCATTGCCCGTGAACGCCGAGCTTCAGGCGCGTGTCCTGGATGGAGCCGAGCCGGTGACCTGCAGGCCAGCCGACCTGCTGCAGCCAGAGCTTGAGGCGCAAACAAAAGAATTGCTGCGCATTGCGAAAGAGCAGGGCATCAGGCTCGCGGACGATACTGTGGACGATGTACTGACCTACGCATTGTTTCCGCAGATTGGGATCAAGTTTCTCAAGAATCGTGATAATCCGGACGCATTTGAACCCGTTCCGACCGCGGAAGTCGCGGTCGCAGCTGCGCCAGCAGCGCCCGCGGCCGGTGGCTCGGGCGTCTACTCTGTTCGCGTAAACGGCAAGTCGTACACAGTTGAGGTCGCGGAAAGCGGTCAGCTTGCTGCCGTCGCTGCGGCACCGGTTGCATCGCCGGCGGCATCCGGCAGCGGCGATGCCGTCAAGGCGGTGCTCGCCGGAAATATATTCAAGGTTCACGTTACACCGGGCAGTGTTGTGGAGAAAAATGATCCCTTGCTCGTCGTCGAGGCGATGAAAATGGAAACCGTCATCAGCGCGCCGAAGGCCGGTACGATCAGTGACGTGTTTGTCAGCGAAGGCGATGCGGTCTCGGTCGGCGACAAGCTGGTCGCGATTAACTGACGCATGGACCTGATAAGACAAATCTGGCTCGAGTCGGGCATCTATCAGATCACTTCTGGTCAGGCCGCGATGATAGCGGTCTGCCTGCTGTTGCTGTATCTCGGTATCGCCAAGAAGTTTGAGCCGCTACTGCTCGTGACGATTGGCTTCGGCGGACTGCTGAGCAATATTCCAGGCGTCGAAATTGCTACCGGCTCGGGTTTGCTCGCCTATGCGTATGCCGTTGGTATCGAAACCGGCGCGTTTCCCCTGATTATTTTCATGGGCGTCGGCGCGCTGACGGATTTCGGCCCGCTACTTGCGAATCCAAAGACGCTGTTCCTCGGAGCCGCGGCGCAATTTGGCATTTTCGCGACTCTGCTTGGTGCTCTAGGTCTCACCGAGCTCGGCATCATGGATTTCACGCTGCGTGAGGCGGCGGCAATCGGAATCATCGGTGGTGCCGATGGACCGACGGCAATTTATGTTGCCGGACAATTAGCGCCGCATCTGCTTGGCGCGATAGCGGTAGCGGCCTATTCGTACATGGCGCTGGTACCGTTGATTCAGCCACCGATCATGCGTTTGCTGACGACCGAAGCCGAGCGCCAGATTGAAATGGTGCAGTTGCGCGAGGTGTCGAAACTCGAACGCATCGTCTTTCCATTGCTGTTGCTGCTGTTGGTGGCGTTGCTGTTGCCGTCAGCGGCACCCTTGCTCGGCATGCTGTGCTTCGGCAACCTGATGCGCGAGTGTGGTGTCGTAGACAGATTGTCCGATACGACCCAGAACGCACTGATAAACATCGTCACAATATTTCTTGGTCTGGCTGTTGGTTCAAAACTCTCTGCGGAACATTTCCTCGACTGGAGCACGCTCAGCATTCTCGTGCTTGGCATGGTCGCATTCGCAATCGGAACCGCGAGTGGCCTGCTGATGGGCAAGCTACTCAACAAGATTTCGAGTACGCCGATCAACCCCTTAATCGGCGCGGCGGGTGTTTCAGCCGTACCGATGGCGGCGAGAGTTGCCAATAAGGTCGGCCTCGAAGCCAACCCGCAGAACATTCTCCTGATGCATGCGATGGGGCCGAATGTAGCTGGCGTCATCGGCTCCGCGGTTGCGGCTGGCATCATGATCATGTTCGCTTCCTAAGAAACAACATTTGCTGCAGCTGCTCGACGCAGCTGATGTACCATTCGATGCAGTCGACAGGCAGGGCAGAAAACACTAATGACATCAATCTCCATAGTAATCCCCGCGAAGAACGAAGCCGGTGCGATTGGCGACGTGGTCGCAAGAGCGCGCGAGCATTATCCCGACGCTGAGATCACAGTCGTCAATGATGGCTCCAGTGACGATACTGCCGCGGTTGCAGCCGCAGCGGGAGCCACAGTTATCAGTCATCCGGAGAGCATGGGTAATGGCGCTGCCGTGAAGACCGGCGCGCGCGCATCGAGTGGCGATATTATTTGTTTCATGGACGGCGACGGTCAGCACGACGCTGCAGAGCTCGCACCTCTGATCGAGCAACTCGATAACGGCTATGAAATGGCTATCGGTGCCCGCGATACAGGCTCACACGCAAATGTTGGCAGGTTGTTTGCGAACGGCCTCTATAACGGTATCGCATCGATGATGAGTGGCCGCAAGATTCTGGACCTGACCTCCGGCTTCCGCGCCGTTCGGGCAGAGAAGTTCAAGCGCTTCCTGTACTTGTTGC
>Ga0316191_10004146_pt1 | contig 10794 bp, 11 predicted proteins | sample Eddworburr2cm_MG_FD_204928 | JGI IMG/M metagenome (GOLD analysis project Ga0316191, IMG submission 204928) | Coastal sediment microbial communities from Maine, United States - Eddy worm burrow 2 cm | ecosystem: Environmental > Aquatic > Marine > Coastal > Sediment | place: USA: Maine... | reverse complement strand
GTTTTTTGCCCATGAAGTGAAGCGCGGCCGTCTGCCTGAAAACCTTCTACCGCTCCAGTCCGGCGTTGGCTCGATCGCCAACGCTGTCGTCGGCGGCCTGGCCAAAGGCCCCTTCTCGAACCTGTCTGTCTACACGGAAGTCCTTCAGGACACCATGCTCGACTTCTTCGACGGCGGCAACCTGAACTTCGCTTCGGCCTGTTCGCTGTCGCTCTCGGAAACCCCCGGCTTCCCGCGCTTCTTCGACATCTGGGACAAGTATTTCGGCAAGTGTATTCTGCGCCCCCTGTCGATCTCCAATGCTCCTGAGCCGATCCGCCGACTCGGTGTTATCGCCATGAATACCCCGGTAGAATTCGACATCTACGCCCACGCTAACTCCACGTTGGTCGGCGGTACCCGCATGATCAACGGCCTCGGCGGTTCCGGCGACTACCTGCGCAATGGCTTCCTGAAGATCATGCACTCACCGTCAACGCGGCCGAGCAAGACCGATCCACTCGGCATCACCTGCGTTGTACCGAAAGCACCGCATATTGACCACACTGAGCACGACCTCGACGTGTTGGTCACCGAGCAGGGCTTGGCAGACCTTCGCGGAGTAGCACCAAAAGAGCGCGCCAAACTGATCATTGAGAAATGTGCTCACCCGGAGTACAAGCCGATCCTGAGCGACTACCTGGGTATGGCTTCCAAGGAGTGTATCGCCAGGGGCGTCGGCCATGAGCCGCAACTCTTTGACCGCGCCTTCAAGATGCAGCTGAACATGGCACAGAACGGCACCATGCGCATCAAGAACTGGGACATCAAAATCGATCTCTGCGAGTAGTCATCAACCGTTCCAATTGAGCAAAAAACCCGTCTGCTTGCAGGCGGGTTTTTTGCTGTGGCACGTCACTCTCCCCCTGTGATTTAGAAGTGGATACACAGGAATGGATTAACAAGTAGCAGAGATTATGGAACGTCCCAACCACTCTGAATCTGCCGTCACGTTTATCCTTTTATGAAAGCCCTGAGGCCCGTTTGCAATAGCAGACGGGCCTCAGTAATTATCCAAAATGCCTAAATTTGTAGTGCTTCTACGATTCTATAGTTTGTCCGCTTCGCTTTTCAGGTAGGAGGAAACGCCTGCGGCATTCGGCTTCATGCCATCGTCACCCAGGTTCCACCCCGCCGGGCAGACTTCTCCATACTTTTCAGTAAACTGCAAGGCATCGATCATACGCAGCATCTCATCAACGTTGCGGCCTAGCGGCAGGTCATTCACCACCTGATGATGGACCTTGCCGTTCTTATCGATCAGGAAAGAGCCACGATATGCAACGCCGGCATCTTCAAATTCGACATCGTAAGCTTTACAGATCTGGTGCTTGACATCAGCAACCAAAGGATAAGCAACGGCACCGATACCGCCCTCATCCACCGGCGTATTCCGCCAAGCAGCATGAGTAAACTGGGAATCAATCGAGCAGCCGATCACTTGGACATCACGCTCTTCGAAGTCCTTGATGCGTTTGGAAAAAGCAATCAACTCCGTCGGGCAAACAAAGGTAAAATCGAGCGGATAGAAGAAGAGAACAACATATTTCCCTCTATAAGCCGAGAGAGAGAAGTCCGCTTTTATGGAGCCATCTGGCAAAACGGCTGCTGCGGTAAAATCCGGGGCTTGTTTTCCGACCAGAACACTCATTGTAAAACTCCTTTCAACACAATATTAACAACAAATTCCGGCCTAGTTTACAGCCTCATATCGGGGTGTCAAGACCATTATGACTGATTTAGTCTTTTATGTTGTCTCGAGACAGGTAAACCAAAAAAAGCAGATCCGACGCAGAAGTCTTTCTGACAACGCATGACCTGACACTTGCACAATGGTATATGAATAGCAAAGATGGTGAGTCAGAACGACCTTTGAGCCTTCTCCGCTGATGTCATGGCCGATTTCAGCCGCTTCGAGTTTAAAGGCAGGTCTGCCATACCGTTTCAACCGGAGGTTTGCAAGAGAGACTGTACCGAGTCATTAGCTTATGATGAATGGGCAGGACCGACCGGAATCACTTTTATCCCCCATTTCCCAGGAACCAGCGAGCATGTTCCAATCTCTTTTCAAAGCACTTCGCAGCGCAAAGAGTCTCTATTTCTTCTTGCTTCTGGGATGGGCACGGTCGTAAACGGACATGAGTTGATCGACACTGACCTGGGTGTATTTCTGGGTGGTGGAAAGGGAAGCATGACCAAGGAGCTCCTGAATGGCACGGAGATCGGCTCCACCGTCAAGCAGATGGGTAGCGAAGGAATGCCGCAGGGCATGAGGGCTTATGTCTTTAATTATCCCGGCTTTGATCAGGCGAATTTTAAGGTTGCGCTGGACACTGCGGGGCGTTAGCCGGCCACCGCGGGCATTGAGGAAAAGGGGTGCCTCTTCGTCAGCCCCTCCTCTCTCTTCCAGGTAGGCCAACAGAGCCTCGTATGCCTTACGGCCGATCGGCACAATTCTCTCTTTGCGCCCTTTACCTAGAACACGAACGAGCTTTTCGCGCAGGTTGAGTGAACCGACGTCAAGACCTGTCAACTCACTGACACGCAGGCCGCTCGAATAAAAGAGCTCGACAATGGCGCGATCACGCAAGTCCAGCAAACCACTGCCGTAGCCCTTCTCCATCAGGGCCGTCGCCTCGTCAACCGAAAGCGTTTTCGGTAGATAGCGGTTCAGTTTAGGGGTCGACAAGCCTTCGGCGGGGTTGCTGGGGAGATGGCCCTCACGAACCAGGTAACGGAAAAATGTTCTCAGTGTCGAGAGTTTTCTGGCGATCGAGGTCCGTTGATTCCGCTTGTGCAACTCAGCAAGATGACGCCGCAACAAAAAACTGTCTATCCCGGCCAGGGCGACCTTGCCAGAACCACCATGTCTTTGAAGAAAATCCTGGAATTCGCACAGGTCACGCAAGTATGCAACCCTAGTATGGGGTGAAAGGTTGCGCTCGTCAGCAAGGTATTTGGTGAATTGTTTAATCCATTCCTGCATATTTCATCGCCTTGCAGCGCCTGCCGACCAATTGAACAAGCAGGCTTCAAGAAGAAATTACCACAGAGCGTTGCCACTCCGTAAGGATTATGTTACGGCTTTACAGCCATGATAAAGAGCTTGCCTTGCCATGAAATGCACTTCTTGGTGCTTTTCGTCACAATGATAGAATGATTTTGTTTTGGTTTATACAAGGGCATGCTTATTGACGAGCCTATAACCGCGTGTGATAATCTTGATGCTATGATAACTTTTCTTTGTTTGCTGTCTATCCTGATAAAGGGCACGATCGGGGTGGTCGCCCTGATCGTTCTTATGAGCTATACCGTTGCCTGGTATGAGCGTGCCAACTCTCGGCCAGACCTGATCGAGCGGAGGTTTAGCGCTCACGGTGTGTGCATCGCCATCTGGCTTCTGATCCAGGAAACGGCCTGCCTGTTACTGACCATTCTGCTACGGCCTTTCGGTTGGCTTCAGCCACAGATGCCATCGGCAGAACCGGATGCTTATCCGCCTGTCATTCTCCTGCATGGGCTTTTTCAGAATCGAGGTTGCCTGTTTTGGCTGCAATATCGATTGCGTGCTGCAGGCTATCGGCAAATCATTAGCATCAATACTCCCCCCTGGCGGGACATGGAAACCCTGACAGAGTGTTTGGCCAAAAGGGTTGATGAACTGCGCATTAAATTGAAAGTTGACAAAGTCATTCTGGTCGGCCACTCCATGGGTGGCATGATCGCGCGAAATTATGTGCAGAATCGTGGCGGTGCTGTTTATGTTCGTGGCATCATCACTCTCGGTACGCCGCATCATGGCTCAAAACTGGCGCCGTTTGCCCTGTCGCCCATGGGTAAGAGCCTCCTGCCTGGCTCTGCATTCCTTCAACAACTCAACAGTGTTGCCTGGCCGCAACAGACAAAAGCCGTCACAATCTACACCCGTTACGACAATATCGTTCTGCCTGCTGAGTCCGGCAAAATGGATGGAGCCAAGACAGTAGAACTCGATGGCATGGGCCACAATGCCCTGCTCTTTCACCCCCGCTCTCTGCAGGCGGTTATCGCCGCCCTGGTCGACATCAACACATGAAAACCCTGCACATCAGAAGCCACAAGCTGGTCGAGATGATTGACATCACGCGCGATGTCTGCGAGACCATCGGCGAACACAATGTGACAAAAGGCCTGGCGGTTATCTTCACCCCGCACACGACTGCTGCGATTACCATCAACGAAAATGCCGACCTGGATGTATGTCATGACATGCTCATGGAAATCAACAAACTGATCCCTTTGCAGGATGACTACCGTCACCTCGAAGGCAACAGCGCCGCCCATCTTAAGAGCAGCCTGCTCGGCGCAAGCGAAACTGTAATCATCACCAACGGCGAGGTCGTGCTCGGCACCTGGCAGGGGATCTATCTCTGCGAATTTGACGGCCCACGTAAACGTCAGGTGCAGATTCAGATCATCGGCAGATGAGCCTCCTGCCCGTATCCCTGCAATCCTTAGCAGATTATGATCCCACACGTGTATCGAACGCGCTGCATCTGCTGCTCGAACCGTTAGGCGGTATCGACCGCTATGTCAAGCCCGGGCAAAAAGTGTTGATCAAGCCGAATCTTCTGGCCGGCAAAGCCCCTGATCGGGCCGTCACAACCCACCCGGAAATCGTTCGCCAGGTCATCCTGCTGGTTCAGGGGGCAGGTGGCACCGTCAGCGTAGGTGACTCACCAGGGCTAGGCAAACCAGCAAATGTTGCCCGCAAATGCGGGGTTCTCGATGTGATTGAGGAGACGGGAGCACGTTTTGCTCCGTTCGAAGAATCCGTACCGATCAGCCTGAAAACAGGGACTTTCCATAATCTTGAAGTTGCCAGAGAAGCTCTGGACGCAGACGTTATCATTAACCTGCCGAAACTCAAGACTCACCAAATGATGGGCTACACCGGGGCGGTCAAAAACCTGTTCGGCCTGGTGGTCGGCATGCGCAAGGCTCGCCTGCATCTGCAGGCTGGAACCGATAAAGCATTTTTTGCCCTGATGCTGTTGGAACTTGCGGAACGTTTCAAGCCGGCCTTATCGATTATGGACGCAGTCGTCGGCATGGAAGGCAATGGCCCCGGCAACGGTACTCCGGTGCAACTTGGTGCCTTACTCGCTTCTCCTCATCCAGTTGCCCTCGACACGGTCGCCACAACGATGGTCAATCTACCGGAACAGCGCGTCTGGACACAGCTGGTTGCCAGACAGACCGGTCGCCAGGGCGTATCTCTGCATGAGTTGGAGTTTCACGGTGTTCCTCTTGCGACCCTGAAGACGTCCAGTTTCCGCCTGGCAACAAATGCTGATATCAATTTTGGCCTGCCGGTTCCGGTTAAAAACCTTCTTAAGAAGACGATTACGGCACAACCTGAAATCGACTGTACCTGCCAAAATTGCGGACAATGTGTAGCCCACTGTCCACCGCAAGCCATGACTATGGACGCCGAGGGTGTCAAAATAGATTACGGTCGCTGCATCCGCTGTTTCTGTTGCCAGGAACTCTGCCCCTATGGCGCGATCACCACAAAGCAGGGCGTTCTCTTAAAAATTGCCGAGTTCATCCATGGGCACAAAAAGCGTCGGGAATGAGCTGTAACCGGCATTAACTCAGATCAACCGGTGACGCATATGTCTCTTCCCTACAGTCACATGACTTTACTGGCAATCAGCCTGGCCGCCTGCGCCTGCAACCACCTGGCCCTCTGAATCAGCTGCGACCCGCAGTCGGACATTGCACCCAATCTCTCTTAAAAAGAAGATCATGAGGCAATAAATGCCATCACTAGCAAATTCCCTACTAACAAGGAAACAGTGTTTTAAAATTTTTACTATTACGTTATAGTGCTTGAAATGTTTCTGCTCAATGGTCTCTATTTGTGTATCAAGGGAGGGAAACCATGCTGTTTGTCTGGGATGACGATTACAAAACCGGCATAGCCAAAATTGACCAGGACCACAGGACTCTGGTCAATTTAATCAACGACCTTTACGAAGCAATGCAGGATGGCAGCGGTGGCGCACTTCTTCTGCCGATATTCTCCGCACTCAAACATTACACAGAAACACACTTTGCAGAAGAAGAACGCTACATGATCGAACATGATGCACCTGGCCAAAAGAAACATTTCCAGGAACATCAACTGATGGTGGAAAGACTGGCCGACCTGGAAAGCAGGCACCGCAAGGGCGAAGCAGCCATATCCTTGCAAACCCTGATTTTTTTGCGTGACTGGCTGAAAAACCATATCTGCATCATCGACCAGACAATGGCTTCCCACCTGAAAGACAAGAGTGTCCGTTAGGTTACAGCGACGAAAGGCTAGGCCCGGGAGTCAACCAGAAGACTTGTCGGCTTGGCAAAAACCGCATCCGGCCTCTATCATCTGATGCACCAAACAATCACGGGGGCACCTGGCCAGGTGCCCCCGTGATGTTTATCCAGTTGAAAAAGAAACTCTGCCAACTCACTCCTCGTAAACCAGAACGCGAATCAATCCGCAGGTATTCCCGGCTTCGACAGTTGTTGAGTCACTCACCGACAGGACCCTCATGATTGCGTTGCTTTGGATAAACTGGTTAACACGTTCATCCAGATCATCCAACTCTCGTTGTGCTCTGAAGGGCTGTAATGGTTCGCCGAAGGTTTTAACCTTGATCATGACATCCTCCCCCGGCAGCCAGGAGATCAGACCTGGACCACCTCTTTGACCTCAGGGAGTTTTTCCCTGAGGGTTCTTTCAATTCCCATCTTGAGTGTCATGGTTGACATCGGGCAGGACCCACATGCACCTGTCAGCCTTACGCTGACGATCCCGTCATCGCTAACATCAACCAGCTCCACATCGCCGCCATCGGCCTGCAATGCAGGGCGAATCAATTCAAGGACTTCTTGTACCTTTGCTTTCATCGATTATTCTCCTTATCGTTCTTATTGAACTAACAGTATACCTGCTTTGTATGATCCCGGTGTATCGGGACAGCTTCAGTCTAACAGAAAGGTATTCATATGCCAAAACACCGCGGTGATTTTACAGCCCGCTTTGCTCAGGCGATCAGCCGAAGGGGATGGAAGCTATTGCCCGGTTGCAGAGTAATTCCGGAGTACCAACACTTTTCCCCTGCACAAGGACCTTGAAGGTTTCACCCATCCCTGCTTCTGGCATAATCAGGTTTTTCAGAGACAGACGCAGAGCACGTGCCTCTTTTTCGTTTGCAGTCGTTGCTTCGAGCCTCACCAACTCTTCAAAGAAACCAAGCCCCAGGAGAAAGCGGTACTGCTCGGTGAAACAGAGTGTTTCCAGACCTACCTCACTCCCGGCTTTCTGCAGAGCAGTGAAATCGACATGAGCTGTGATATCTTTTTCACCGACACGATCGTAGGGATTATCATCAGCCTGATGGCGATGATAGCACATCAGGGTACCCGCCCGACGATGGGGAGCATAAAGCTCTTTGGCCGGGTAGCCATAATCAATGGTCAGAACGAAACCCTGACGGACACGTTGACCAACCAGCCGCATCCAGTCAAGAGCGGCAAGATTAACTTCGGCCCGGTTCCCTTCTATGGGACCACAACCCAGCCAGGAAAAGTATGCGTCGAGACGGGGGTCTGACGACGCCCGTAGTTCCTCAACAAAAGCATCCTCTCGGCTGGTTACGAAAACTTCGTGAAGCACACCGGAATGTTTTTCGACAATATGCACCGGGAAAGCATCAACCAGCTCATTTGAAAGAAAGCAACCGGAGATTATCGACCAGTCATCTTCACCACACCAGGTAATTTTGCTGTTGTGCCCAGCGAGATTTTTGGCTTGGCGCTGACGGTTGTCTTGACTGAGCTCTATCAGAGTGTAGCTTAACCGTGCATAGAGCTCCGGCGCCTCATCTGCCAGCGCATCAAGAATATCCAGGGCCAAATGTCCTTCACCGGCACCCTGTTCCACGACCTGAAACACTTCGGCAGGGAGCAGCGCAGCCATCTGCATCAGCTGGCGTGCCACGAGGCGACCAAAGAGCGCGTTGACACTGCTGGAGGTGAAAAAATCTCCAGACTTGCCAATACGATCACGAGTCACCATGTAATACCCGTACTGCGGGTGGTAGAGTACCTGCGCCATGAAATCTGCAAAGCTCATTCCGGCAGCTGTTTGAACCTTTTGGTGCAGCAATGCAGCCAGCGGCGAAGGATGGTTTTGTGGGGGAACTCGTAGTGTCATAAAATCAACTGTCTCAGAAATTGAGGGGGCAGTTTAGCGCAGCCGGTAAGGGAGCACAAGAACGATTACGCTGCAAAAGGCGAGGATCGGAAAAGGGCTTCGAGCTTCGCCGGGTCATTGGTAAAGAGCCCCGATATACCAGCCCTGTTCAGACTTTTGGCAACGCATGCACGATCAACTGTCCAGGCGGATACGGATAGGCCTGCCTGCCTGCAGACAGCGATCATCGGACGAGACACCAGGCTTGCCATTGGATGGAAAGCGCATGCCGACAAGTCTTTGGAAATGTGGACTGCATGGCGCCAATTACCGGAGTCGAAAAGGACGGCAAGGGCTAGATCACCGTTTACGGATCGCAAACTCTGCAGCAGGTCATGATTGAATGAAGAGATGACGATCTCCGCATAGGGGTATTGGCTCAGCAATTCGAGCACAGCCATCCCGGCACGAAACTCTTTCAGCTCCAGGTTAAGCTTCAACTGTCCGCCAAAGGTTTGCAGCACCTCTTCGAGGGAAGGGATCGATTCACCGGCAAATTCTGCGGCGAACCACCCCCCCGCATCAAGCTGCTGCAGTTCTCGCCACGTCTTCGCTGCCACAAGCCCCCAACCATCGGTGGTTCTTTCCAGAGTCTCATCGTGAATGACGACAGGAATTCCATCGCGAGACAGATGTATGTCCAACTCAAGGCCGTCGGCACCACTCTCGACGGCAGCAGCAAATGCCGTCATAGTATTTTCCGGGTTACAGCAGGACGCCCCGCGATGAGCCCAGAGGAAAGGACGTTTCATATTAGGATCCTTGGTATTCTGTTGCTCTCGCCACTACGCTGTCCTGCTTTTCGGCAAAGAGCATGGCCGCTGGATATGATGGGATGGTCTCAACTCCCAGCAGACAGCCTTTTGACCTGCTTACACCACCCCAAGCTTTAACAATTCCCGTTGCGCTCTTCGCCCTGCGAGATATTAGGGCCCGCCCTTCTGGACCGGGTAGCCTGTTTGCTGCCAGGAATAAATTCCGCCATATAGATTGTAGATTTCAGTGTAACCCTGGCGTGCAAGGTAATTGATAACCTGGGCACTGCGCGAGCCAACGGCACAATAGACGAGGATCGGTCTCTCCTTAGGTACTTCGGCCAACCGCTTTACAAACTGGTCGATGGGAATCAAATGAGCACCTTCAAGGTGGACCTGCTGGAACTCTCCGGGGGTGCGCACATCAAGCAGATAAAGATCGTTGCGCTGCTCGACCAGGTTAAAAGCCTCCTGGGGCGATAGATTACGGGCAACAGCAGCATCAACAGAGACTGGCAGAACAGCCAGCAAAAGAAGAATACAGAAAATGGAAAGACGCCTCATGTCATACCTCTTGTCAACTTATATTACTGAAAAGGAACCTCAAAGTTTTCATCCGGAGATTCCGAATAATCCCCAGCACAGCATTGAGACAGCGAGACAATTATATTCAAAAAACGATATTATTCCACCCCAAAAAGATTTGTCTTTACCCATGAAAAATGTAATTATGACGACCGCTGTCAAACGGTACTCCCGAGGAGGGTTGAAATGGATCGCAATCTTGCACTTGAGTTGGTCAGAGTAACTGAAGCCGCAGCCCTTGCTTGTGGCCGCTGGGTGGGAAAAGGCGACAAAATAGCTGCAGACGATGCCGCCACCGAAGCCATGCGTCGAGCGCTCGACTCAATGGAAATTTCCGGAACTGTGGTGATCGGCGAAGGCGAGATGGATGAGGCACCGATGCTTTACATCGGTGAAAAACTTGGGCGCGGCAACGGCCAGGATGTTGACATCGCGGTTGACCCGCTAGAAGGTACAAATATTTGCTGCAAAGGCCTCAACGGCTCGATCGCAACTATTGCTCTTGCACCACGGGGTGGCTTTTTGCATGCACCCGACATGTACATGGAAAAGATTGCCGTCGGGCCGACAGCCCGGGGAGCCATTGATATCAACATGTCACCAACTATCAACCTGCAGAGAGTCGCCGATGCCAAGAAATGTTATATTGAGGACCTCACGGTTGTGATACTCGATCGCCCGCGTCACGACAAAATCGTGGACGAGATTCGCAAGGCAGGAGCCCGTATCCACCTGATCACAGACGGCGACGTCGCACCAGCTATCGCTGCAGCGGTGGAAGGCAGTGGTGTTGACATGCTGCTTGGCATCGGTGGCGCACCGGAAGGTGTCCTCGCAGCCGCAGCACTGAAATGCATGGGCGGTGACATGCAGGGACGCCTGGTCTTTATGAACGACGAAGAGCGTAATCGTGCAAAAAGTATGGGCATCAACGACTTTGAAAAAGTCTATCAATGTGACGAAATGGCCAACGGCGACGTTGTGTTCGCTGCAACCGGAGTAACCAGCGGTGATTTGTTGCGTGGTGTCCGCTATTTCTCTGGCGGTGCAGAAACTCACTCCATAGTCATGCGCTCCAAGACCCGCACCATCCGTTTTGTCGAGACCCGTCACAGCTTCGATTTTAAACCA
>Ga0316191_10004145_pt1 | contig 10795 bp, 9 predicted proteins | sample Eddworburr2cm_MG_FD_204928 | JGI IMG/M metagenome (GOLD analysis project Ga0316191, IMG submission 204928) | Coastal sediment microbial communities from Maine, United States - Eddy worm burrow 2 cm | ecosystem: Environmental > Aquatic > Marine > Coastal > Sediment | place: USA: Maine | collected... | reverse complement strand
CGAGAATGTCGGCGTTGGCCCAGTCGTAGCTGCGAACAGCCAATTGATGTTCGTTGCCCTTGCGGTACTGGTCATTGATCGACGCCGCATCGAGCACCGTCATGTCTGCCTGCATGCCGATCGCTTTGAGCTGTGCCTGCACGACTTCGGTTACGCGCTTGTATTCCGTCCCGTTCTGGGTCCAAAGGGCGACCTGCAGCGGCACACCGTCCTTCGAGCGAATCCCGTCATCGCCCACGATCCAGCCGGCGTCGTCGAGCAGTGCCTTGGAGCGCTCTGGGTCATAGCTGACGTTCAGCTCGGGATCTACCTCGGATTCGAGCAGCGAGCTGATCAGAAAATTCTTGCCCACAGCACCGATCCCACCAAACAGGTTGTCAAGAATCTCCTGTTGATTGATTGCAAAGGCAACCGCCTCGCGCACCCTGATGTCGGTGAACGGTGCCACACTGGTATTGATGGGAATGTAGAAAAGATCGGTGCCCGGCAGGGTGATTACCGTGGTGCCCGACTCCTCCTGCATGCGCGGCAGAAAGTCGGTGGGTACCGTGAACAGCAGATCCACACCACCGGTCTTGAGCTCGAGAAAGGCGGTGGAGTCTTCGGCGATCTCGCGAATCGTCAAGGTTTCGAACTGCGCTGGTCCCTGATTTTCCGACAGATCGGAGGCTGCGGTGTAATCCTCGTTGCGGGCCAGTATGGTTTCCTGGCCGATCGTGAAACTGTCGAGCTTGTAGGGGCCACTGCCAACAGCTTCGGTCACACCGAAGTTATCGCCCAGTGATTCATAGGCTTTTGGCGATGGCACACTCATGAAGATCGACGACATGTTCGACAGCAGATTAGGATCGGGCGCGTTCATCAGAAAGCGAACCGTCAAGTCGTCGACAATCTCGACCGTCTCGATGGCGGCGGTCATGAACGCGTTCTCGGTGCCGGCATACTGGGCTACCCACCATTTGATGGTCTCGGCATTGAACGGCTCGCCATCGTGAAAGCGCACATCGGGTCGCAGCTTGAAGGTCCACGACATGCCATCTTCCGACGACTCCCACTCGGTAGCGAGTTGCCCATGGAAGCTCTGGTCGGCGTCCTGGATCACCAGGCGATCAAAGATGAGTGAAGTGGCAGAGTTCAGTTGGGTGCCCTTGATCGGGTTGTAGCTCGGTGCGCCAACGTCGCTGGATGTCAGGGCGAAGGTGGCTTCCTGCGCCACGGCAGGCAACGATGCCGCGGCCAGCATACAAAGCCCGGTGAGGGCAGGGATGACGGTTCTCACCCCGGTTGTGGAATGGTGCATGACTTTGTTCCTCGTGATGGTGGGCGGATCGGGAGCAGGGAGGCGTGGGCAGGGAGACAGACGCGAAGGGCGGGCTGCCGGGTTTTCTACGACTTTCCGATCCCGGTCACGGGCCCTTCGGCATCGCCGACAAACCCGGTATAACGGCTGTACAGTCGTGTGAGCTCGTCCATGCGCTGCTCCACGCGTGGTCCGCGCTCGATAAGCACGTCGTTCACCAGCAGATTGGCCAGGCTGGCCATCTGCGCGGTGGACTCCCAGAAATGGCTGAACTCGGTCGGTACGACCAGCATCTCGTCAGCCAGCTCGTGGCCCCAGTCGCAGAAGGGATCGGTGATCAGGGTGACCGGAATGCCGGCATCGCGCGCATCCTGGGCCAGAAGCCGCGTCATACGGGAATAGGGTCGCGCCGCGAAGACGATGAGCGCGGATTCACGGGTATTGCTCGCCAGCAGTTCAGTGAAACAGCCGGCAGTCAGATCCAGCAGACGAACGCCATCTCGCAGATACTGCAACTGATGCACCAGGATAGCCGCCATGCCGCGCTCAGCCTGGAATCCTGTGACGTACACCGCCGACACTGAGGCCAGCCGTCGAACGACGCGTGCCCATTCCGCGGTGTGTGCCAGTTCGTAGACGGCGACTACGGCCTCGATTTCCAGCGCCAGGCTGCGTTGGAGATGGCTGTTGGCGTCGGCGGCTCTCGACTGGAACTCGGCGAGACGATCGCTGATCAGCCAGGGCTTCTCGCCGAGATCCTGTTTCAGGTGGTTCTTGAGATCCTTGAAGCTTGCGTAGCCGAGCGAGCGGCAGAAGCGGCCGACAGTGGGTTCGCTGACCTCCACTTTAGCGGCGAGGCTGGCGGCTGTCTCGAACGGAACAGTGCTCAGGCGGGCCAGCATGTAGGTTGCAATGGCCTTCTCGGCCCGCGACGCCGAGGCCAGTCCTTGCGTTAGCCGTTCCCTTACCGAGCTGTCCAAGATGACTCTCCAAATGTGACTCAGTCATTAAGACAGAATTCTTTCATTAAAGAAACAAATTTTAGTTTTCTTACATTTGGGCCTGGCAACAGAGAGGCTTTGCTCAGCGAAGTTTTCTTCCCCAATGCGCACTGACCCAGCCATGGCCGGTAGTGACGTCATCATCGGGACCGGAAACTTCGGTATCGCTGCGGAGCCGCAGGCTGCATAGACGCCGCGGGACTTCAGGTTCAGTGCCCAACTGAAGGCCATGGCGCCGATCACGGCGGACAGGGCTCCCGGGATCTTAGGCCGAAACCTTTATTGAGCCACCGATCAGGGCCAGAACGGCCGCGGCGATACCCAGGGCGTAGAAGTTGGTCTCGCCGATCTGCTGCAGATTGGCGAGGATTTTACCGAGCGTGCCGTGCCCGTGGGCCTCCAGACCCAGCGTGCCGCCGATCTGCCCGAAGGGACCTGCATGCCGACGCCGCTCAGAAAGCCGACGAGCATCGTGCTGGAGAGGAACTCGGGGAGGAACCCCAGCCGCACGATCCGGGCTAGTGTACGCGGCAGAAATGAATGAGGCGAGGTGCTGTGCCGCAGACCGCGCCCTTTCTACCGCGCACACACCTGGCTTCATAACAGTTGTACCTGCGGCCCTTCCGGCGCCCCACTACCGCCAAAGAGTTGCCCGTGGAGGAAGTGGGGTTCGGCACAACATAAGCTGGATGCCCCTTGCGGATTCGGGGGTGCTTAGCTGGTACTCATGTCGACAACCAATTCGTAGCCGATGTCCAGAGTGCCGTCATCCGCTGGTTTGGCGAAGCCTCCGAGTTGAGCTACGCGTCCGGATGCGTCCTCGTAATCGCCGCTGCCACCGGTGATGTCGCCTGATGCGTGAAACCCGTTGCCATCCCAAGCACCAGACGAGGTATAAGAGAAGTCGCCGTTCGAGCAGGACACCTGACCTTCTATGTCGAAGATACCCCAGGCACCCTCATCTCGACCAAAAAGCGATTCCACGATGTCGAGCGTACAACCGTCGAGATCGCCGCCCTCCAACTGGATTTGATACGCGACCTGCATCCCGCCCTCTGGCTGATTCTCTGTCTGCTCCGCACTGCCATTGTTGAACGCGACATTCGAACGTATAACCCCGTTATAACCAGCGGTGTACGCCGGAGTCGTTAACGCCAAAGCCAGCGCAGATGCGGCGAGTGAAATGTAATGGTTTCGTATTTCCATGCTTTTGCCCATCTTGAATTTTATATAACCATTAAGCGGGCACTTATCAACGCGCCTTCGGTTCTTAAAAACCACTGCCGACGCAATTGATACCGCTGGTTTTCATTTTTTACCCATCAATAATGAATAGTACAGATCAAGGCATTGTCAAACCGAGGCGTCCTTTCAACTCGGCCTCGTGGTCTCTTTTTGGGGGCAGCGGGCGTGATGAAGGCAAGAAGCTGGAGTGTCCGTGCCGGTATATCTGCTGCCCGGCGGTCTCGGAAATACGCCTATTGCTTTCCGCTAGTGTAGTGTCTTCCACACACTTGATGGTTGTGGTTAGGCATCGTGGTTACTGACAAGGCGCGGTGAGGAGGAATAGCCAGCGCTATTGCGACGATACGCAACGCCGTCAGGGACCGCGAGGGCCAGCGCAGGTGTTAAGTGTGTGGGAGACACTGCACTAGGGAAGGTCTGAACAATTGATACGAATTGCGTTTCGGTCCACAAGGGCGCAGATGCGAGGCTCCCGGCGCAGCGCCATAGTCATTCTATGGCCAAGCCGGGGAACGCGGCAGATGTGCCCTTGTGGGTGAAACCCCAGCGGGGCCGGGCCTTTGCGCCCCTCGTACCGCGTTGCACCTCGCTCATTGGCAGCAAGCCAACTACGCTCGGTGCGCCTTGTACGAGGGAGCGCAAAGACCCCGGCGCGATCGCAGCAATTGTTCAGACTTTCCCTAGGGAGCCTCTGATTTATTCTGGGCGAAGCAGATTGGAGGCTGAAATGTGCAGATTCAAGGGGCGGAACGCGGGGCAGATCGCGGATAATAGTTGTTCTATTGCCAAAATCTGCAACGATGAAGCTGTGCATTTCAGTCCCAAGATGTACGTTCACGAATAGGTCACAGACTCCCTAATGGAATACGCCGATGTCAATCCTTGACCATGACACGCTTGCCGAGTTTGACGCCACCGCGTTGGCGGACCTCGTCCGTCAACGCGAGGTCAGTCCGCTGGAACTGGTCGATGCCGCGCTGGAGCGACTTGAACGTGTAAACGGCAGACTCAACGCCGTCATCACATCGATGGCCGATTCGGCTCGCCAGACGGCCCGAGCACCGATCGATCCCAAGGCGCTGTTCCCGGGGGTGCCATTCCTGATGAAGGACTTTCTCGCGGAAGTGGCGGGTGAGCGTTTCACCGAGGGCAGCGCGTTCCTCGGGGACTTCATGCCTGATCAGGACTCCGAATTGGTCCGGCGCTTTCGCGCGGCGGGGTTGATCACCATCGGCAAGACCAACACGCCCGAGTTCGCCGTCGGCGCCACCACCGAGCCTCGGCGGTTCGGCGCCACCCACAACCCTTGGGATCTCAACCGGACACCCGGCGGCTCGAGCGGTGGCTCGGCGGCGGCGGTAGCGGCCCGGGTGGTACCCATGGCCCACGGCAACGACGCCGGTGGCTCGATCCGGATTCCGGCTTCGTGCTGTGGGCTGATCGGCCTCAAACCCGGTCGTGCCCGGGTGCCCCTTGGGCCGCTCTACGGCGATCTGTTCACCGGTATTGTCAGTGAGTTTGCACTCACCCGAAGCGTGCGCGATACCGCGGCGCTGCTGGAAGCGGTAGCGGGTCCGATGCGCGGTGATCCTTACTTCGCGCCGCCGCCGGAACGGCCCTATACCCAGGAAACGGAGCGGGCGCCTGGGCAGCTGCGAATTGGATTTTCGATTACAACGCCTTTGGGCGATCCGGTCGACGATGCATGCATGGCAGCGGTTAAGGAGGCGGCCGACTTGTGCGCCTCCCTCGGGCATGAGGTTGAGGAAGCCGCCCCGAGCTTTGATGCAGAGTCCCTATGGTCGGCGTTCACGACCCTGCTCTGTTCCGGCACCGCGTGGGCGGTTCGTGACTGGACCCGCCGTCTCGGCAGGGCGCCCGGCCAGGACGATCTGGAACCCTTCGTGGCCGCGTTCGTGCGTCGCGGCGAGGCGCTATCGGCCAGTGAGTTGTTGTTGGCAGTCCAGGATGTGCAACGCGGCGTCCGTGACATGCTCGGTTTCTACCGCCATCATGATGTCTGGCTTACGCCAACCCTCGGTCAGCCCCCCGTGCCCCTGGGTACCCTGGTCTACCGGGAGGGTGAGGACCCTTTTGAACTGCGTCGCCGCACCGCTCGGTTCTCGCCGTTCACTTACCTGTCCAATGCATCCGGCCAGCCCGCCATCTCTCTGCCGCTGCATTGGACCGACGACGGCCTGCCGGTGGGCGTGTTGTTCACGGCGGACCATGGCGGGGAGGGCGTATTGCTGCGCCTGGCCGCGCACATTGAACAAGCGCGGCCTTGGGCCGCGCGCCGGCCTGGCGTATGCGCAGTATGATCAAGCCTCCCTTTGGTTGCTTCGATTCCGAGCCGTGCTTCTGCGCCCGGTGATGCGCATTCGCCTGAAGCAAAAGCGCTAACGTCTGGAGCCTGGGAACCGTCGAAAAATTGTGCTGAAGGACAGCATTTCTGTCGGCGCAGGGGCGCGATCTGGGCCAACACCGCGTCGACGCACAGGTTGACGGTTGCTTGATGATCTGGAGGATACTCGCCCATCTCCGGGAAAAGGGCGTTAATGCTTTCTATCCTCTACTCTATACTCCTCAAAGCTGAGTCCCCTCCTGTGGTGATTTCGCACGCCGGCGCTATCGCGACAAGGTCCTTGAATCGCATTTAAATTCTGGGGTCTGAGCCCGGTGATCACAGTATGCAGAGCTGCCCTTCCTTACTGTAGGGCGCGTTACATTTCCAGTCATTGCCATCGCGGATAAGGTGGGCATTGGCCGGCACCTCCAGTTTGTTGCAGGTTTTCGAGTCACTGCTTGCGTACCCGCGTTCGCATTGCCAGTCCGGCCCGTAGCTCCTCTCCACCCGGTAAGCGTTGGCTGGCAACTGCACCGCAACACAAGCGGTGCCGGATACGCTATAACCCCGCTCGCACTCCCAGCCACTCCCGAACGACGAATTGGTCAGGAAACCGTTGGCCGGAACCTTGATACGCTGACAGCTATCGCCGCTGGCCTTGAAGCCCCGGTCGCAGGTCCAGCCGGCCCCGGATGACGACTTCGCCAGGTACCCGTTCTCCGGAACAATGATCCGCGCGCACTGTTCGTTCTCTACGCGAAACCCCCGGTCACATTTCCAGCCATTGCCGCGTGAATTCAGGTAGCCGTTGGCCGGCACTATGGTCTCGACGCAGGCTTCCCGCGTGTCGCGGTAACCGAATTCGCAGTGCCACCCTTTACCGTAGGATGCGCCACTCGCGTAGCCATTGTCGGGCACAACCAGCGGGCCCACTTGTGTGGCCGCAATGCCAGGCATAGCAAACAGCGCAGAGAGGATTAATAACAGTCTGCCGTTTTGGGCAACCATCGATGAGTATTGCATGGGTATACCCCTGAGCATTAAGGAGCCTCTTCTATTCTTGAACGCGCATCTTGGGACCGAAATGCACAGCTTCATCGTTTCAGATCTTGGCAATAGAACAACTATTACCTGCGATCTGAGCCTTGAATCTGTGCATTTCACCCACCAATCTGCACCGTCCAGAATAGATCAGAGGCTCCTTAAGAAGACCAGTGGCCGCTGTTGAAAGTGCTGACCGCAATAATTTGGCCTTCAAAGGAAGAGAAATTCAGCCACTTGATCGCCTGCACGGCACCGGCCGAATCCGCCATTTCCACTAACCCGAAACCGCGCCTGTCACCAGACAGATCGTCTTTCATAACCGCCGCGAACGCTACGAGCCCAAAACGACTGAACCTGTCCAGCAGGTCATTATCGGTTATGTGAGGCGAAAGGTTACCAAGGTGAGATTTCGCAGTCATGATTCCTCCTTAAGCAGACATGCCGCAAAAGGAGAGAAAAGGGAGAGCCCCTTGGTTTCGATGAACGGCTTGATTAGCAGTTTTGAGTGTACGCCCTTATCAGCGGGTGCGTTGAAGTATCTGCTGTGCTGAGGCGAAACCTGTTCCCCGTCAGTGCTCCTTGGCGGCTGCATTATCTGGTATGCCGCTTAGGGAGCCTCTGATCAATTCGTGAACGTGCATCTTGGGACTGAACTGCACAGCTTCATCGTTGCAAATCTTGGCAATAGAGCAACTATTACCTGCAATCTGCCCCTTGAAGCTGCACATTTCACCCTCCAATCTGCTTCGCCGACAGAATAAAGCAGAGGCTCCTTAGGTTGACCCGGAGCCACTTCGCACACTGTTTCCATACCGGAAATTAGTGAACCGATGATTTGTAACGTCAGTGTGCAACTTGAGAGCACTGGGCTTACTGCTCTCTTCATAGGGCTCTCATCGGAACGCCATACAAGATATATGCGTTCGAAGCTGCACAATTCGGCTATGGGCTACCGCTTTTCCTGCTCCGGCCAGGCACATGCGGTTCGTAATACTTGTGGGCATGTCAGCAGTTGCCAGGCGTTACCTGCTCGGGATGCGAGTCCTGTAGGTATTGCAGGTGGCCGTTTGGACGGTGTTTTACGCATGGTACTTTCACCCAGCGAAACCGCGCCGGTCCGTCGGGACGCTCGACGCACACCCCATCGAGAAACAGCATACGGAACTGGAAGAGAGCGTCGAGCGCACTGCCGAAGCACTGGATCAGCGTGATCGCGCCGGTGTTTGCCGTGCTGGGTTTGTAGCCGGCTTTTCGGATCAGATGCGTGGTCAGGGCGCGGTAGGCGATGCCGAGCACCCGGCTCATGACCGCCGGGCGGGGGGGGTCAGGGCCGCTTTGCCGCTGACCACGATCACGGTCTACGAAACCGTCTTCAACCGTCTGGGCATCGGCCGGGACGGGGCGGACAAAGGCCAACTGTTTTCCGCGCCCGACAGGAAACGCTCCTGCCAGCCTTCCACCTCAGCCACCGTCAGGCCTTACTTGCGGGCGGTCTCATGCGCCGAGGTCTCCCCACGTAGAATGCTCAACACCAAGGCCGCGCGGCGCTTCGCCATCCAGCGCTGAACCGGTTTATCTGTTGCCGTTATCCACCTCCATCTGGCACCTGCCAGCATGTCTAAAGGGTGGTTTGGCTTTCAAGGGGAGCAAGATACACGGGCGCGATCTGGGCCAACACCGCGTCGACGCACAGGTTGACGGTTGCTCGATGATCTGGAGGATACTCGCCCATCTCCGGGAAAAGGGCGTTAATGCTTCATACTACTCCGAGGCAAAGGATTCAATGTCGGCGCAGGAAGGCAGTTCCTGACAGATCCGACGCTGGCTCTAAGTTGGGGTCAAAGCCTCGCGATAGGACCAAACGCCGGCGCGGCGCCCGTTCCCTCAGTAACCATCGTCGTCGGGAGAAATGTGAAACTCTCCTGCGACATAGTCGAGCTGCGCCTGCATCTTCTGGTTGAATATCTTGTTGATGGGTTCGGCCGGCTTCATGCGCCAGACCTTTGAACGCGACGCCAGCGTCTCCGCCAGTTCCCACTTGTATTGAAACCGCCCACCGAACAGTCCGGCCACGGCATCGATCTGGGCTTCAGTGAGATAGTATCGATCGAGGTCGGCGAACTTCTCCGCGCTGATCTCGGTTTCGTAGATCGTTGCCGCCTCGATGACCTTGTCCTGCTGCGCAGAGGTCAGGGTGGTGGTCTCGCGCAGCCGGTTGCGGAATTCCACCGCGGGACTGATGACTTCGTCTTTCAGTTCACCGACGTGCTCTGTCGGGACGCCCTCTTCCTGCAGACGCGCGATGACCGCATCGGTCACGGAAAAAGTCACGGTTTCAAACACCTGCTGCTTGAACACGTTCTGCACCACGAACAGCAGGCCGAACGACAACAGCGCCGCGATGACGGGGGTCGCCACCCAGCCGCCGGCGATGTTGAGCAGAACCCCCCAGCGGATCTGGCGGGCGCCTTTGAGGCCTTTCAGGAGTCCGATACCGATGATGGCGCCCACCACCGCCTGAGAACTGGACACCGGAATGAGCGGAATCGTGGGCAGGCCGGTTTTGACCAGGAAGTGCTCCAGGCCAGTGGAGGCAAAAATGAACAGCACCAGTGAACTGGCGAGAACAACCACGAAAGCGGCCACCGGCGTCAGCGGCATGAGGCTGTTGCCCACGGTCAGCATCACCCGCTTCGAGTAGGTGAACACCCCGACCGCGATCGCGACCGCTCCGAGCAGGAACAACTGCTGCACCGAACTGAGCCGAAACAGCTCACCCACCTCGATGTCACTGAAGGGCGAGGACGATACGAAGACACCCATCACGTTGCCGATGTTGTTGGCGCCCAGGCTGTACGACCCAAAGGCGCCGGCCAGCACCAGAGCGATACGGGTATACATGTCCAGACTCAACAAGTGCATGCGGGTCCAGCGAATCACAAAGACGGTCACCTTGTAGAGCAGGGCGCCGAACAGGGCGCCGAGGATCGGCGCCGCGATCCAGGTACCGACGATCTTGGTGAGCGCGCCCAGGTCGGTGATGGACCCGGTGAACCAGTTCCAGCCGACGATAGCCCCCACCACCGCCTGCGTGGTCGAGACCGGCAGCTGGGCCTTGGTCATCCAGTACACGGTCAGCGCGGCAGTGAGAGCCGCGGTGAACGACCCCGCCAGGGCGTTCACCGCACCCAGTTTGCCCAAGCCGTGCGCGGCACCCGCACCGCCGATAACCGCGCCCAGTATCAGGAACACGCTGCAGATCATGGCGGCCGTGGTGAAGCGGATCATCCGCGCACCCACCGCCGTGCCAAAAACGTTGGCGGCATCGTTCGCGCCCAGCGACCAGCCCAGGAACAGGCCGCTGGACAGGAAAATCAGCACCGTAATTTCCATTTGTGCGTTCCCGGATTCCGCTACCGTTTTCGGTTACAACGAGCGCTTGATCGTGTAGATCGAGATCTCGTCGCCCAACTCCTCGGCTTCGTCCGCCAGCTCATCGATCTTGTCGACGAAGTAGCGGGCTTGCATCTTCCGGTCGAGAGCCGTGTCGGAGTCAAAAATCTGCCGTTTCAATCGACTCGCGATACGGTCTACCTCCGCTTCGTAAAAACTGATCTTGTGGGCGTTGTCTTCCACTTTACGCAGGTCTTTGAAGAACGCTCTGGTCGTGACGACCGCGGCTTCCACACACTTGACCGTGTTCTCCACCAACTCCACGAATGACGCCCGCTGTTCAGAGCTGCTTTCGTCGAGGCTCGGGCGCTCGACGGAAACCGCGGTCGCGATGTGCTCGTACTGGTCCAGGAGGTAATCCAGGTACTGGAGAAGGCTCAGCACGTCGCCGCGCGAGTCGGGGAT
>Ga0316191_10004142_pt1 | contig 10799 bp, 8 predicted proteins | sample Eddworburr2cm_MG_FD_204928 | JGI IMG/M metagenome (GOLD analysis project Ga0316191, IMG submission 204928) | Coastal sediment microbial communities from Maine, United States - Eddy worm burrow 2 cm | ecosystem: Environmental > Aquatic > Marine > Coastal > Sediment | place: USA: Maine | collected... | reverse complement strand
GCAAGACAAAAAAAAAAAGGGCTACAGACCGGAATCTGTAACCCTTTGTTTTATTGGCGCGCCACGAGAGATTCGAACTCCCGGCCTTCTGATCCGTAGTCAGACGCTCTATCCAGCTGAGCTAGTGGCGCAAAGGAACGAGGTTTATCGCTTAATGCCAGCTTAATGTCAAGACTTTTCAAGCTTAACAGAAAAACTGGCGGAGAGGGAGGGATTCGAACCCTCGGTACAGTTGCCCGTACAACACCTTAGCAGGGTGCCACCTTCGGCCGCTCGGTCACCTCTCCACTTTCTACATTTTTTGCGGACGCACAGTGTAAAGCCGTCGCCCGCGTTTTTCAATCACTAATTTAAAATTTGGCGGAGGAGGTAGGATTCGAACCCACGGAACTTTCGTTCAACGGTTTTCAAGACCGCCGCCTTAAGCCACTCGGCCACTCCTCCGTGCTTGTACTATGTATTACGAACGACACATCGTATCAACCAATTTTTTCAATACCACCCATATAAGGGCGCAAAACCTCTGGGACAGACACAGAACCGTCTTTCTGCTGGTAATTTTCCAGTACCGCCACCAGGGTACGGCCAACCGCAAGCCCCGATCCGTTCAGCGTATGTACAAATTCTGGCTTGCTGCCTGCTTCACGGCGGAAGCGGATGTTGGCGCGACGGGCCTGGAAATCACGAAAATTCGAACAGGATGAAATCTCACGGTACGCCTGCTGGCCCGGCAGCCAGACTTCGATATCGAAGGTGCGTGCTGCGGAGAAACCAATATCGGCGGTACAGAGATCAACCACGCGGTAGGGCAAGTTGAGCGCCTGCAGGATGCCTTCGGCATCGGCAAGCAATTTGTCCAGCTCGGTGTCCGAATCCTCGGGACGAGTAAACTTGACCAGCTCAACCTTGTTGAACTGATGTTGACGAATCAGACCGCGCGTATCGCGACCATGGGCGCCGGCCTCTTTGCGGAAGCAGGGCGTGTAGGCCGCGAAACAGATCGGCAGCTGGGCTCCGTCAAGAATCTCTTCGCGGAAGATATTGGTGACCGGCACCTCGGCGGTCGGGATCAGGAAGTAATCCGGGTCTTCAAGGTGAAAGAGGTCCGCTTCGAATTTCGGCAGCTGCCCGGTGCCGGTCATGGTGTCGCGATTGACCATGAAGGGCGGCAGCACTTCCGTATACTTGTCGCCAAGTGTGTGGGTATCAAGCATGAAGTTGATCAGGGCACGCTCAAAACGCGCACCGGCACCCTTCAAGAGGGCAAAGCGGGAACCAGCGATTTTGGTGGCCCGTTCGAAGTCTATAATGTCGAGATCTTCGCCCAGGTCCCAGTGCGCCTTCGCGGCAAAGCCGAGCTGAGACGGTTCCCCCCAGGTTCGGACCACCGGGTTATCTTCCTCGGACTGGCCGATCGGGCACACCGCATCGGGCAGATTCGGCAGGGTCAACATCAGCCCCTTGAGACTTTCCTCGACCAGGCGCAACTCCTCATCAAGCTCTTTGATGCGTGTTGAAACATCCTTCATGCGGACGATTTCACCCTGGACCTGGCTCTTGTCCTTGGTGCGGCCGATCAGGGCCGAAACCTGGTTACGTTCGGCCTTGAGGCTTTCCGCTTCACTCAGCAGGCCGCGACGGCTGTCATCGAGTGCCCGGAAGTCGCCGAGATCGACAGTGCCGCCACGACTGGCCAGGCGTTTTTCCACTTCGTCCAGGTTCTCGCGTAAAAATTTAAGATCGAGCATCGGTTCGCTCCACTCTCCCGTAAGGGGTGAGGCGTCAGGAGTGAGGCAATTGAAAACTGTTGCTAAAATTGCTTGTCAGAAATAAGAGGAGACTTCTAGCATTTATCTGGCGACGGGTCAACCCTCCTCACTCCTCTGACCCACCAGTCGACATCATCGTCAAACCACCAGCGGGTCGAGTCGGTCGCCCAGATCGTTTCTGCAAGGGCTCTGGCTGTCTCGGTCTGCAGCCGCTTAAGTGTTACCGGGTACCATTCGTCGGCGTAGCGGTTGCCGAGATCCTTATATTCTTTAAGGGCCAGAATCATCTCCAGCTGATCGGCGTCATGAGCAATGTTTGCTTCGCGGGTCTTTCTGGCCATGAATTCGTACTGCAGGCTGCGGTAATCGTCACCGAAGGGCAGGGTACGGGCGAGATCCTCAACCGCCTTGCGCTCATCGACCTTGACGTACTTCTTGTTGACGTAGTTCAGATCGCCGGTACGGGCTTCAGGAATATCATGGAACAAGCAGAGCAGAACCACCCGGCCGGCATCCGCCTTTTCATCGAGTTGCGCCAGCGTATAACCGATCAGGCTGGTGCGAAAGCTGTGCTCCGCCACCGATTCGGCACCAGAGCCGAGGAATTGGAATCCGGTGCGTGGCGTACGCTTGAGCATGCCGGCTTCGAAGAGAAAATTGGCGATGTTTTTCATAGGAGACCCTTTTGCCACGGGGACACAGAGACACGGAGAAAACCTTAAAGAAAAAAGCCCAGGAATGCAATCTCACAATCAGATAATTATCTGCCCTTATTCAAACCGAGACAGTCAGGCCGCAGAAACAAGATTAACGCAAAGGCGTTAAGAATGTTCATTCAAAAAAAGTTTGTTTTTCTCTGTGCCTCCGTGTCTCCGTGTCTCCGTGGCAAAAGTGGTTACCCGAATCGGATCAAGGCCGCACCGCACAGAATCAGCAGGGCAGCAATGAAGCGGATTCGGCCACAGGCTTCGCCGAGGAAGAGCACGCCGATCAGTACGCCGATCAGCAGGCTGACCTGGCGTACCGGAACGGCATAACTCATTGGCGCCAGTTGCAGACCGTAACGGAAGGAGAGAAAGGATGCCATGATGACTGGCCCGGAGAGGATCACCAGGCTACGGCTGACTCTGAATTCCGCCATGATGCGCCCACGGTACTTGGGTCGCATGATATTCAGTGTCATGAACAACAGCATGAAATCAACCAGCAGGGCGGTAAAATGAAAGGGGGAGTAGAGCATTACGCCGGTCTTGTCGATCACCGCCCCGACCGAATAAATGAAACCTGCTGCCAGTGCTGCCAGCACTGCCGGATCACGTAGATTGCGAAAGGGCCTGACCATTTCACTCCAGGCGAACGCCCGCAGTTGAATCGAGTAGGCACCGAACAGGATCAGGCCGATGCCTGCTGTGCCCAAACCGGAGACTTTCTCGCCGAGGAGGAGAACTCCCCAGATCGGCACCCAGAACATCGCAGTCTGCGCCAGCGGATAAATCAGCGACAGGTCGCCACTGCGATAGGCGCGACCAGAGAACAGGTGGTAGAGCATAAAACAGACAGCACCGACAGCCGCCAGGCCGACCACACGCCATGAAGGCAAGGGAACCGTTCCGGCCATAGGCAACGCCAGGGTCATCAGGCTGCCGGAGGTGACGAACATCCACCAGATGAAAACGGTCTTGTCGCGGCTGCGCTTGACCAGCAGATTCCAGCACGCATGCATCACTGCGGAGAAAAGGATTAAAGTAAAAGCGAGGGTCGACATGGCGCCATATTATCCAAGAGAAAGCTTTAGCAATACTAAAATCTTTTTGAAGAACCTAAACATTCGGCCCGACATTGACAGCCGCCTCCGAATTGATATGCTTCAATGGTTGAAACCATTAATAATTTCGCGCAGATGCATTCCCTGAAGCGGCCATAAAGCCGCACGAATATTGCTCTGCACAAACTTTTAAGGAGACTTCAAAATGTCTGCAACCCGCATAGAAAAAGATTCCATGGGTATCATGTCTGTGCCCGCAGGCGCACTTTATGGTGCCCAGACCGCAAGGGCCATGGACAACTTCCCGATCTCGGGTATCGGTTTTCCTCGCCCTTTCCTGCGAACAATCGGCATGGTCAAGGAACATGCGGCGCAGGTCAACCGGGAGCTCGGCCTGATCGACGAGCGGGTAGCTCTGGCAGTCATGGATGCGGCTAAAGAGGTGATCGCCGGCGACCTGGACGATCACTTTCCCCTCGACATCTTTCAGACCGGCTCCGGTACCAGCACCAATATGAACGCCAACGAAGTCATAGCCAACCGCGCCTGCCAACTCCTAGGAGAGCCGCTCGGCAGTCGGGCAGTCCACCCCAACGACCATGTCAACTTCGGTCAATCGAGCAACGATGTCATCCCCACCGTCATGCATCTGGCCGCCGCCGTGGAAATTAACGAGCACCTGCTGCCGGCTCTTGCCGATCTCTGCAAAGCCCTCGGTGAAAAGGCCCGGGAGTTTGACGATATCGTCACCATCGCCCGCACCCACCTGCAGGATGCCACGCCGATTCGCCTCGGCCAGATCTTTGGTGGCTACTTTCGCCAGGTGACTCTGGTTACCGGTGAACTGGAACGTGCCATGGACGGCTTATGCGAGCTCCCTCTCGGTGGCACGGCCGTCGGCACCGGCCTCAACACTCATCCCGAGTTTGCCCAGAAAGTGATTGCCGGGCTGGCCGAGGTGACCAAGCTACCGTTGCGCGAAGCGAAGGACCATTTTGCTGCTCAAGCCGGCAAGGAACAGGTGGTTGCCGCCAGTGGCGCCCTGAAAACCACGGCTGTTGCCCTGTTCAAGATCGCTAATGATATCCGCTTCCTGGCCAGTGGCCCGCGTTGCGGACTTGGCCAGCTACAGTTGCCAGCCGTCCAGCCGGGCAGCTCGATCATGCCAGGTAAGGTCAACCCGGTCATGGCGGAAAGCCTGATGCAGGTCTGCGCCCAGGTGGTCGGCAATGATGCCGCTATTACCATTGGCGGCCTTGCCGGCAACTTTGAACTGAATGTCATGATGCCGGTCATGGCGCATAACCTGCTGCAGTCGATCGACCTGCTGGCCAATGTTGTCGGTCAATTCAACGAGCGCTGCCTGCAGGGTCTCATGGCAGACCGGAAACGTTGCGAGGGACTTATCGAAGAAAGCCTGGCCATGTGTACCGCCCTGGCTCCGGCAATCGGCTATGACCGCGCCGCAGCCATCGCCAAGCATGCCCATGAAACGGGCAAAACGGTTAGGGAGATTGCCCTGGCCGAACAAGTTCTGCCAGAAGAGGAGTTGAACCGGCTGCTTGACCCACGGCCTATGACTGAAGCCGGCATACCGGGAATGACCAGGTAAGGGGACTGGCTCCACAGGGGTCTGTCCCTGCTGTTCGGGAAAAGACAAAGAAGAAAGGATAGTAATTAAAACCATTAACGCAAAGATTGAAAAGAAAGGCGCCAAGGGAATCTTGCCTTAAAATACAAGGCTTGAACCCTTTGCGCCTTTATCTTTTTTCCTTGCGTCTTTGCGTTAAAGCTTTCCCGTGCCCAACTTTACCCGTTAAACGTCTCGTGCTTTACCACACTGCCAACATGCTCCGAACTGGCCCTCCAGAGTCTCACCACACGAAGAACAAGTCCACGAGACCGTATTTTCATCACTTTTGAACCATTGGTCGAGCAACTGCCTGGCCCGTGGCCAAACTTCATTGTCAACCACCCAAAGTTCGGGGGAGCATTCAAGAAAAGGGATTTCGCCGAGAGCGGCAAAGAGCTGTTCATTGCGAAGCAGGCAGACCACACCTTCCCGTTCCAGCAACTCTTTCAGCAGGCCGGCTTCGGCGCGATCAGCGAGATTGAAAGTGTGCAGCTTTTTCATCGATCTGACCTGAGGGGGACGTTCAAACCAGGACTTCCAGCAAGCCCTCGCCCAACACCTCTTTCTGCCAGTTTTTCAGGACGGTAACTTCGTCGAGATCAGCGACAGACCGGGGCTTGGCCAGGGCCAGAGCTTCAAGAGCCGCATTATTGATCAGTACCCCGGGTTCCAGAGCATATTTAGCGGCCACTTTCTGACGCCACTTTTTAAGGGCTTTTACCTTGTCTTCAAGTCCCGGGTCCTTTGCCCGCCGCGGTTGGCGCGGAATCTGCGGCAACTCCGCCTCAGGGATATTCAAGCCTTCTCGAACGGTATCCAGCAGAGTTCGACCATACCTTTCGATCAGACGCGGCGACAGGCCATCGATGCCGCGCAGATGGCCCATGTCCGTTGGCATGCGTTGCGCCAGCTCCAACAGCGATTTGTTGCCGATGATCTTGTAGACCGGTCTGTTGAGCCGTCCGCCCTCCTGCTCACGCCACTGCATCAGCTTTTCCAGAACACCGAGTTCGCGTCGGGGCAGGGCGCCAGCGCCCTTGAAACGAAGACAGAGAGGCCCATCGTTTTCAGCAAAACGCACTTGCTCCATCAAGGCAAACTCTTCCTTCCCCCAACCTATACGTCCCAATGTCACCAGGCGCTCCTCAAGGATGGCCACGAGTTTATGCAGGTGACGCGTATCTTCGGCGGCATAGCGCACCATTTCCACTGGCAGGGGGCGCTGTGACCAATCGGCCTTCTGGAATTTTTTGTCGAGTTCCACGCCAAAATACTTGCGCAGCAGGTCTGCCAGTCCAACCCGCTCCTCTCCCAGCAGCTGGGCGCTGATCATGGTGTCGAACAGGCCGCTAATCTCCAAATCGAAATCACGTTTCAGACTGCGCAGGTCGTAATCCGCAGCATGGAATATTTTCCGGATGGAAGGGTCGGCCAGGACCGGCTGCAGGGGGCTGAGGTCTGTCGCGGTCAACGGGTCAATCAGCACGGTACGCTGCTGCGTCGAGACCTGGATCAGGCAGACCTGCTCCTGGTAATTGTGCATCGAGTCGGCTTCCAGATCGATGGCGATCGTGGTTTCGGAGGCAAGCAGCCTGGCCAGTTCAGCAACCTGGGCATTCGTTGTCAGAATTTCAATGTGTTCCATTTAATTTTGTACCTGTTCTTTCTTTATTGGTTCTGCTTGATTTCGCATTACGCGCTTTGCGTCTTGTGGCTCTAAACCATGATGCACTCGCAAATACTCATGGGATGGCGATGCCATCAAACCATTTCCTGTAAATAGTTGAAGGTCGATGTCCCCGGTAAAATCGCGTCCTGAACAAACGCCGCCAGAACGCGCCGGCCCTCGGCAGAGGTCGCGCCCAAATGGGCCAGATCAACGATAAAGCGACTGCAGCCCATTTTCTGCAATTCACCGAGATGGCCGACCAGGGAAAAGTCCTGTTCCGGACGAACCACCGTGAGGCCGGTGCGATTTTCCACCCGGTAAGCCTCATCTCGATCAGAGACCAGAGGATGCTCAGGTTTAACGCTGCGTAACGGGATACGCGAAACCATCATCGGGAGGTTGGCATAAACGGTAACGGCCAGCGGTAGTTCGGTTTCGCGATTGAGAACCGCGGCCAGATTGTCACGGTCGTCTTCGACATAAAGGGTCGCGGCCGAAAGGCCCAACTCGCGCCAGGCACAGGCAGCCTGGCTGTTGGTGGTAAAGAGTCGATAGCCGCTCTCCAGCGCCAAACCTTCAGCACCATCAAACAGCATTAGCTGGCCAATATTCTGTAGGCGAAAGCGCCGGAAGCCCGACTCGATCAGACGTGAGATTTCTGCCTTAAACGCCGGCCAGGCATCATCAAAAATAGCCAGAGGCAAGTCCCAGAGGATTCGTTCCGGGGTCTTGATGGCCGCACGACTGACAGCTGAAATCTTGGCGCTGGCCTCGGGGGAGAGCGGCAGGATCAATTCGTCTACGCCCTCCTGTTTGAGCAGGGAGAGATCGTGCAGATTGCCGAGGGCAACAGCAAGGCGAGGCGCTGCGGACGGCGAAGAGCCGGCCGGGACCAGATCCGCCATCGCTTGACGCCGATGATCGGTACGGGCCTCATGTTGGCGCCCTGCAACGAGGTCGGCAAGTTCCTGGTAAAATTCGCGGCGAACCGCGTTAAGGCGGCTGAGCGGCAAGATGACAGCTGGCAGTTGCCCACATTCGAGACGTCCCAGCACCAACGGCAACTGTCCGGTTTTGCCGAAGACCTTGGCCAGCACCTCATGCGACAGAGGCCGATCCGTTGCCGGAAACGATTCAACCGTATAGTGGCGGGCAAGTGACAGACCATGACAGGCCGCTGTGACTTCGATACGCTCAGACGTCGGCATGTTGAAGACGAGTTCGACCACCGCCTCCCCGGGAGAAGCACTCTCCAGGCGTTTTTGGCAAGCCGACTGGCTCAGATTAAAGGCCTTCCCCGCAGACACCTTGTAGACTCGGTCACCAACACGAAAACTCTTGTCCGGCGGAATACCGACGGCAACACGTTGCCCTGCGTTGGCGCGATTAACCGGTTTCTCAGCAAAGCGCAGGTCACGAATCGTAAATGCCGTGCCCGGTTTGTCGGTGGCCGGCTGGATGCGCAGGCGGTCTCCCAGGTGCACCGGGTCGCGGGAAACAAAGGAGAGCAGGCCGCCCTCACAACGTTCGACACTGCCGATCAGCCGCCCGGTGGCGCCATGAACGCCGGGGTTGACCATGTCGGTGGGCGAACTGCCCGGCAGGAAACCGCGGGTCGGCTGGCGACCGAACGATTCCTTGAGCAGTTCTTTCGCCGTAGCAATTGCCCCTGCACGATCCCGCTCCGACGCATCGAGAACCGTGCGGTACGCCTGAATGACGTTGGCCACGTATTCGGCGCTCTTCATGCGCCCTTCGATTTTGAAGCTCATGATCCCTGCGGCGGCAAGCTCGGGCAACAGGTCGATCGCCGACAGGTCGTTGGGCGAAAAGTAGTAACCGTCTTTGTCCTTGTGGTGATAACGCCGTCGGCAGGGCTGGGCACAGCGGCCGCGGTTGCCGCTCATGCCACCGAGCCAGGAGGAGAAGCTGCACTGGCCGGAGAGAGAGAAGCAGTGGGCACCGTGGACAAAGTGCTCGAGATCGAGGTTGGTCGTGCTCTTGATCACCGCGATTTCCGCCAGGCTCAATTCGCGAGCCAGCACGGCGCGGGAGAAACCAAGGCGCTCGGCCATGCTCACTCCGGCGGCATTGTGAATGGTCAGCTGCGTCGAGGCATGCAGTTCCAAGCCGGGGAAGTGGCGCCTGGCCAGGCGCCAGACGCCCAGATCCTGGAGGATCACCGCATCGATGCCGATCGCCTCAACCGCAGCCAGAACATCAATCAGGTGCGACAGCTCTTTTTCTTTGACCAGCGTGTTGAGAGTCAAAAAGACGCGCCGCTGGCGGGCGTGGGCATAACCGACCATACGTTCCAGCTCGTCGCGATTGACATTCTTGGCTTTGGCGCGTGCGGAAAACTCTTTGAGACCAACGTAAACCGCGTCTGCCCCGAATTCCATCGCTGCGAAGAACGCTTCGAGACTACCCGCAGGGGCAAGGAGCTCTGGTTTTTGTGGTAGCTGGTTGTGCGTCATCTATAGTTTGTTTCATCGAAAGGAAAAGCCGGGAAAACCCCGGCCGGATAGATACTTGCGCACTTTAACACGCTATGAGCCCGGCTGGCAAGCAGGAGCTTGAACTCTGGAGGCAGGGGACGGGTATGATTATTTGAAGTGGCCTGATTGAGAATACACCCGGTTGCCGCGCTACGAAACAAAAGCCTCCTTCCACCTGTCAGCTCCCAGCTCCCAGCTCCCAGTCCCCGCCCCTACCTCCAGCGCTCGCCATTCCAGTCACACATGGTGAAGTGCCCTGGTCGGGTTCCGGTGATAGCCAGAGACTGTTCTCCTCCGCTCAGGTAGACCGCCCCGGGCCCCATTGCACTGAAGCCGTGCGAGTCGAATTTGATGCACGGCCGGTCATCACAAGGTGCATAGGTGGGACTGGAGAAGGAGATGGCATTTGTCGGTGGGCCCGCGACATTGCTGCAGGCCCGGCGATCAATACCGGCGACCCAGCCGAAGGCAGCCCCGGGAGGCAAGCTTTTTCTCCAGAGCTGATCGCATTCGCCTGCTTCCGCCGCATTATCACCATTGCGGTCCTGCCATTCATAAGCCGCATAGCTCTGCGCAGTTGGCTCAAAAACCAGGAAGGTCCGCTGTATGACCAGAGCGCCGTTACTTACAGACAGGCTGCTGGACATTTCGGCCCGAGCCTGAACCGCCTTGATATCTTCAAGCAGCTGATGCCCTGCCCGCTTGAGAAGCCAACCGCGCACCATCTGCCTTCCGCCCCAGGTTGACACACAGGCCAGGATGCCCACCATGGCCATCACCAGCAGCAGTTCCAGCAACGTCAAGCCAGCAGAGCAGCGGCCTTTTTGCAGCACATAGAAATCAAGTTTCGCTCCATTGTTCATCTTTGCCGCCACGACAAAATCCTCACCGAACCGGGGATTCTGTTAGCTTCCATCAAGCGGCCGGCGCTTCCGAGCTGGGTTACTTCGCCGGTTAAGGCCACCGAGACCGCCACCCCGGGCTCCATCACAATTCCCCCGACAGTCGCCGCGGACGTTTCACGGCTGACGTCTTCTTCACCAGCGCTATTGAGCGCCACGACCCGACCCGAAGTCGGTTGTTCAATAGTAGTTCTGGCCAGAGAGAGATAATCAAGCGACGTGCCGAAGATCAGATTACCCGCGGCATCTACCACAGGTGTCTGCCAGACCTTTTCTCCCACCTCCAAGGGGTAAGTCCAGAGCAGATGTCCGCCGTCGGGTAGAAGCTCCACCGCGTAAACGGCATATTGATAGTTGTTGTCTGCATGCTCCACACCGCCGGTACCAAAAACCACCAGCCTGCCTTGGACAGCAACGCCTGCGCCTATCGGCTCTGCGGGACCTGCCGGAACCTGATAAATTGGTGCATCGCCATAGGCGCGACCCGCTTCAAGGTCCAGTGCCCAGAGCTGCCCTGCCAGATCGCCGAAGACCAGCGTGTCACTTTTGCCGTTTCCATCAAG
>Ga0316191_10004141_pt1 | contig 10799 bp, 8 predicted proteins | sample Eddworburr2cm_MG_FD_204928 | JGI IMG/M metagenome (GOLD analysis project Ga0316191, IMG submission 204928) | Coastal sediment microbial communities from Maine, United States - Eddy worm burrow 2 cm | ecosystem: Environmental > Aquatic > Marine > Coastal > Sediment | place: USA: Maine | collected... | reverse complement strand
ATCACCCAGCCGCCGGCCAGAAACAGGCTGCTCGACTGAACCCAGTCCGAGAACACCTCAGGCACCTCCGCCGCTCTGGCTGAGACCGGCCCGACTGTTCGCGAATACGTCCGCCGCCATCTCGTCCAGCTCAGTGATCAGGGTATTGGCACGGCTCTGGGCAAAACTGTGAATCAGCAGCAACGGAATGGCCACGGCCAGGCCGAGCTGGGTGGTGATCAGCGCCTGGGAGATACCACCGGACATCAGGCGCGGATCACCCGCGCCGAACAGGGTGATCACCTGGAAGGTCTCGATCATGCCCGTCACCGTGCCGAGCAGGCCCAGCAGCGGGCTGACCGCCGCGAAGATCGCCAGTATCGGCAGCCCACGATTGAGTCGCTGGGAAGCCACCGTGACGATCTCATCCATCTTCGCGGACAGCGCGTCAGCGTCCTTCAGGTAGTCCGGATTCTGTGCGACGGCCCGCAGCTGTCCGATCGGGTGCTCGGCGTCGTTGTGCTTGAGCGCCTGGCGGCTGCGTCGGCTGGCAATCGCCACCTGCACGAGCCGCTCAATGCCGAGCGCGGCGCCGATCAGACCGAGCATGATGATCAGATAACCGATCACCCCACCCTGAGCGAGCCGCTCATCCAGGGCCGGGGTCTGCACCACCAGCGACAGGATCGCGCCTCGAGAGGGATCCAGCGCCACCATCTGCAGCGGCTCTTGGGCAGCCTCGAAATCGAGCGCGTCGCTCCGGCTGGTGCCAGCCGGTTGCCGGGCCAACGCCAGCAGCCGGCCGCTGTCCGGCAGGTAGCGCAGGTACTCACCTTCGGCCAGGGCGGTGAAGGTGCCCACCCGGGTCACCTGCCGGTTCACTTCCTCGCCGCTGGCGACAATCACGGGCGCTTCGAAGCGGGAAACCCGGCCGCTTTCGTGCATCTCATCGAGAAGCGTCAACCAGAGCGCCCGGAGATCCGCCGCGCTCGGCAGCGTATCCGCGCTCGCCAGTCGGGACAGCAGCTCGCTGCGATCACCCATCTCCGCAGATACCATGGAATTCTGCACCGAGGCCTGCGCGTCCGCGGCCACCTGGCTCACGGCGGTGAAGACGTCCTTCAGATCCCCCGAGCGTTCATCGAGCAGCGTTTCCAGATCGGCGAGCTCGTCTTCACCGGCTTCAAAGCGATTGCGCAGCTCGTCGGCGAGCGCTTCCTCCTGCTGCCGCTGCCGGGTCATTTCCTGAAACATGGACGCTCGATCGTCCCGCGCTTCCAGAAAGCGTTGCTCCCGGACCTCCAGCGCACGACGCCGCTCACTTCCGCCTTCTCTGACCTGCCGCACCAGTTCGCCCAGCGTCAGCGTCGGTGATTCCGCCATGGCGTCCGGGACCTCGGCCTGCTCCGAGTACGCCACCTGGGTCATGAACAGCAGCCAGCAGGACAGCAGCAGACGTGCTCCAAGCATCACGGCATCTCCCTCGTCCACAAGGGCAGAGGCACCAGATTCGGCGGCGCCTGCTTGCGGGCAACCCGCACCGCGAAATCGAGCGCATCCAGCTGGCTGTCTGCCAGCGCCACCCAGTCATTCGCGACAGGATCCCAGATGCCGCCGGTCTCCCGATCCAGACTCAGGTAGTACAGACCCACCCTGCCGACCCTGAGGTAATCGACGGTCAGTTCCCGATCCGCCAGCGTCAGCGGCCCCTCGTAGGCTTCTATCGTCTGTCCGTAATCGGCTTCGATCTGATATGCCTCGATCACACGCCGGTAGCGTTCGGCGATCTCGACGTCCGAGCGGGTGAGGTTCTTCTTCAGCTCATCGAGCCTTGCCAGGCGCTCGTCTTTGAGCATGGGCTGATCGAGATCGATGAACTGCTCGAGCACATCCACCATCTCGACCATGAGCGGCACGACGCTGCGCCGGACCACCTCGATCTCGGTGAGTTCCTGCGCCAGTCGCGCCTTCTCCGCCGCCTGGCTGGCCAGGAGCTGGCGCATGTTGTCGTTGTAGGTCTTCAGGTCCTCGTAGCGGGCAAGCTCGCTGTTATACCGGCTGATCAGCGTGAGCGTTTCGTCGTCCAGCGCATCCAATCGGGTCTGACTCTCGACGGCCTCAGCCTGGTAGTCGGCCTGCGCATCGAGCACATCGCCCACCTGCGTGGATTCCTCCGCCAGAGCGCCAGATCCCAGAACCGCAGAGAACAGAAACAGCAGCCGCAGACCGGCCGAGCGATGAACGGACGCCCGAGCCATACGGCCCGGAGCCGTTGAAACAATCCACATACCTACACCTTCCCTCAAAAAGCGCACCTGCAGACTAGCCGCAGCACGAACCAAGATAATCCGTGAATACCCTTAACCTTCACGCCATCCATCACGGGCGTACTTCGTAGTAGAGATTGCTCGGATCTTCGAAGTCATGCATCCGGAAGCGGTTGAATCCAGCCTCCCGGGTCATCCGTTCGGCAACTTCCGGATTGAATCCGAGCGTACCCAGCCCCGCGCCGTCCGGCTCGGACAGCGCCGATGACATGCAGGCAGACACGGAGAATCCGTAGAACATGGCCAGCAGCGGGTTCTTCATATTCTCCTTGAAATCCGGCTGACTGCGGATGTCCTTGATCAGCCAGGTTCCCTCCGGCTTCATCGCGCCGTGAATGGACGAAATCACGTCCGCCGGGCGGGTCATATCATGAATGCAATCGAACGTGATCAGGAAATCGTAGGTCGGGGCGCGCGGCAGGCTCTCGCCACCGGCCACAAACAGGCGCACATTTTCGAGGCCCAGGACCTCTACCTTCTCGTGACACCGATCGATGGCATGCTGGCTTGGATCGTAGCCATGGAACTCTGAATCCGGAAAGGCTTCCGCCATGGCGATCAACGCCACACCACCCCCACAGCCCACATCTGCCGCCACCGCTCCGGACTCGAGCTTACCCACCACGCCGTCCAGAGCCGGAATGATATTCGGCACCAGCTCACGCCGGGTCCAGGGGCCCAGCATGCGCTCCGTCCTGTGCGCCGCGTTCGGACCGAGATCCTGATAGGAGAGGCCAATGCCCGTGCGGAAGGCGTCCGCCAGCTTGTCGACCGTTTCCGGCGGCGTCTGGCCGGAGAAAGCACCGGCGGCAAAAGCCAGACTGCCCTCTTCATTGGCCAGCACTTCTGCCCCTTCGGCAGGCAGCTCGAACCGGTCACCGTCTTCAGAGTGCAGGAGCCGGGCAGCAGCCTGGCCGCGCAGCCACTCGAGCAGCCAGCGTTCCTGCAGACCCGTTTTGCCCGCCAGCTCGGCCGCAGTCACCGGCCCCGCGCCCTGCAGCGCTTTATAAAGACCGAGGCGGTCGCCGAGATGAATCATCAGCGAGACCATCTCGCCCATCTTGTAGTTCCACACTGAGAACGAGTAGCGCTTCAGCGCGTCCGGATCGATAGCTGTACTGTTCATAAATCCCCCTGGTTTCTCTTTTCGTTCAAACTAGCGCTTCTTGCTGCGGATATCACCTATACAGCCCGCCTCCGGTCCGGCGCATATTCGGCGTGGCTAAACGGAGACGGCAAGAGGAGGAAACATGCCCAACTGGAAACTCACGATCCATGGGTTCATCACGGTTATGCTCTCAACAGGCCTGCTCTCGGCCTGCGCACAGGAGGCGCCTCCCTCCTCCGGGCCTGCAGCACAAGCCGAGCAACCCGCAGCACCGGCCGAACCGGCCGAACCGTTCCGGCTGCCGGTCAGCCTGAACGAGGTAATGGTCGCTCTGGTCAATCACTCCGCCGATCCCATCTGGCTTGCCGCCTGGCGAAATCCTGAAACGGACAAGGACTGGCGAAACCTAGAGCGCATGGCCTACCAGCTGCAGGTGGCCGGTGCCCTGCTGGTGATCCCCGGCAACGGCCCGAAAGACGACGAATGGACGGCGGATCCGCAGTGGACGGCCTGGGCAAACCAGCTCGAGGCTGCGGGCGATCGTGCGGTGAAAGCGATCTCAGGCAGGGACATCACGAGAATTGCCAGCTCCGGCGACGAAATCGTTGAGATCTGCGAAGGCTGCCACATTGCCTTCAAGCCCGACCTGCCCACCAGCGGCATGTTCGGAGAGCTCTCGCCGACCGCGGCCGACTTTGCAGAAGAAGCACCGCCCGGGAATCCCTGACCGGTCATCCGTTCGCCAGTGCAGGCACACAGCACCCTCTGTCTGCCGTATGATCATGGCGGCAGAGTTGAGGGGAATTGCTACGGATGACGCTGATCACCTGGTCGTGGATCTTCCTGTTTATTTACATCGGCCTGATGGTCGGCATCGGCATCTACGCCCAGCGCCGGGTCAAGCACGCGGACGATTTCGCCACGGCCCGAAACTCCTACGGGCCCGTATTCCTGGCCTTCGCCTTCGCCGCCTCAACGGCCAGCGGCGCCACCTTCCTCGGCAGCCCGGCGCTTTCCTACGAGTGGGGCCTTGCCTCCACCTGGGGTCACGTTCTCTATCCGATCGGCCTCTACTTTGGCGTGCTGATCAGCATGCGCCTGGTGGCCAGCGCCGGTAACCGCTTCGGCAATCGGTCCATCCCCGAATACCTGGGCGACCGCTACCAGTCGGAAGGCATCCGCGTGCTGGTCTCGCTGATGTCTCTGATCCTGTTTTTCTATCTCGCAGGTCAGCTCGTTTCCGGACTGGTCATGTTCGAGATCATGCTCGGCCTGGACCCACACTGGGCCCTGATCATCACCACGCTGGTGCTTCTCTTCTATGTTGTGCTCGGCGGCGCCCACGCAGACATCCTGACGGACGGCATACAGGGCGCCATGATGCTGCTGCTGGCCGTGGTGGTGATCGTGCTCGTGCTGCTCGGTTATGGCGTGGAAGGCGGCTTCGCGGGGGTGGTGGAGAACCTCGGCGCTCAGAACCAGAACCTGGTGACCACGCTCAACCCGGAAACACCGCTCTATCACTCCTGGTGGTCGATCATCGCCATTCCGCTGGCGCACATGCCGCTCGGCCTGCTGCCGCATCTCGGCAACAAGCTCTGGGCGCTGAAAGATACCGGTGGCCAGATGCAGTTCGTGCGTCTGGCCTTTCTGTTCGGTTTCACCATGGCGCTGCTTGGCATCGGTGGTCTGCTCGCCCGGGCGCTGATGGGTGACGCGCTCTATCACGACGGCATGAATCCAAACGCCGCACTGCCCATGCTCTTCATCGAGCTTTTCCCGCCCTGGTTGGCCGCCCTGGTTGGCGTGGGCGTGCTGTCTGCCATCATGAGCACGGCGGACGGGCTGGTGGTTTCCTCTTCACAGATCATCGCCAACGACATTTACCGCCGCACCATCGTCCCGCGGCTGAAACTCTCCATCAGCCACGACGCACTCGATGCCAGCGTGCTGGCCATCAGTCGGATCTCGACGGTGGTGGTGCTCCTGCTCTGTATGGGCATGGCCTGGGCGCTGATCGATACCAACATCGCCATGATCGTCTGGATCGGCAACGGCGGCATGATGGCGGCCTTCGCTGGACCACTGGTGGTCGGCGCCCTCTGGCGGGGTGTGACCCGGTACGGTGCCTACGCGGGGCTGGTGACCGGAATGCTGACCTTCATAATCCTGCACACGCGCCAGCTCGACCCGGCCTGGTTTGATCCGGGAACGCTGCAAGGCATCGTAACCTGGCTCTATCAGGAAGGTCCGAATCCCTATTCCTGCGCGGCGATGGGCGAGATCGTCTCGATCCTCACCACCTTCATCGTTTCCAAGTTGACCAGGCCATTGCCGCGCGAGCACGTGGAGGGACTGTTCGGTAACGACGGGCAGGCAGAGTCAGGCACCGCCTGAGGCAGATCAGCCCCTCAGGGCCTTCTTCCGCTCCGCCAGCAGCGGGTGCAGCACCCCCGCGCCCGCAGGCCAGACACCCTGCTCGCAAACGGCTGCCCGGGCAATGTGTCTGCCGGCTTCGGAGAGCGTCAGCCAACTTTCATAGGGCATGGACCGGCGCACGAAGTCTTCCTGCCAGGGCGGCACGTATTCCACATTCGGCATGGCTCGAACTTCCCGACTGAGGTTCGGGGTCGCCCCATGCCAGGCGCGGGTGTCTCTGAAGACCCCCGCCCCGGCCGGCGCACCGACCAGCGTCGAGGTCTTCATCCAGTCGGGCTCGTAACGCGGTGAGGGTGGCCGTTGAACGCTTGCATGGGTGCCGGGGATCTGCCGGATCGGACCATTTTCCCATGTGAGATCCGACATCAGAAAGTTGATGGTGATCTGCGGTGGTGTTCGTTCGAGCACCATACGGGCAGTACCGATGTCCAGATCTTCGGCCCGCTCCGGCACCTCCATCCCCAGCGCTCTGGCCTGGGCCAGGCGACCGGCACTGATCTGCTGATCATCGAGCAGATCCGAATGCAGGTGCTGATACTCCACCGCGCCGGGCAGGCACAGATCACCGCCAGCACCCCAGAGGAGATAATCACTGGAGCCGAAAACCGCCTCGAGAATGGGTGCCGTGGTCGGCAGGTGCACCATCTCAGCCCACTCCGGCTCATGCAGCAGGTGCCGGGAAGCGGAGCAGGTGCCGTAGCTGTAGCGATGCGGCAGACGGCCTGTCTCGGTGACATAGGCTCGCGGCCCGCGACCGGGAATTTCCAGTATCTGCTCGAGCACCCGGGCGCAACCGGCCCGCCAGCGCGTCAGCTGCTCGGAATCGAGCAGATCGCGCACCACCACGAAACCGTCCCGACGCAATATCCGGGCGATGCGGTAGGTCTCGTGCGGCTCGCAGATCTCCAGCCCGTCGATGCCATTGTGCGCGGAGAGGTGAGATCGGAGTGCCACCACATCCGGATCATCGTAGCGGCGCGCCGCAGGTGCGTAGGGATCAGGCACACCGAAGCCAGCCTCGAGAGGAAACGGGTTGCCCTCCGCATCGACGGTTTCATTGGGCGGCGTATGCTCGTCCCAGCCGAGATCGGACTCACCCACCAGGCTTATCTGCATACTACCTGCTCCCCTGCTCCCCTGCTCCCCTGCCTGCTCCACCTGCGCAGCGCCCGGCCAGTGTGGCATGCTTCCTTTTTTCATTCAGCTGTCTGCAGAGGGCTCCAAATGCTCGAAACCGTTCAACTTGGCCACAACTGCGGCCTCCGGGTATCCCGACTCTGTCTCGGCACCATGAACTTCGGCGTGCCCGGCCGGGGCCATCAGGGCGACTGGACGCTCGGCATCGACGAAGCCCGGCCCATCTTCAAGGCTGCCCTGGATCAGGGCCTGTACTACTTCGACTGTGCCGACATCTATGGCGTCGGCGCCAGCGAGGAAGTGGTCGGGGCGCTGCTCAACGAGCTTTTGCCTCGAGACGAGTACGTGCTGGCCACCAAGGTCTCCATGCCCATGGGTCGGGGCGCCAACCAGGGCGGGCTGTCCCGGAAACACGTGATGGAGGGGGTGGATGCCTGCCTGAAACGCCTGGGCCATGACTACATTGATCACCTCGTCATCCATCGGCACCCACACGGCATTCCCGGCCAGGTGGAAACGCCCATCGAGGAAACTCTGGAAGCGCTGCATGAGGTGGTGAAGGCCGGTAAGGCGCTCTACCTGGGCGCCTCCTCCATGTTCTCCTGGCAGTTCGCCGAGTTGCAGCTCACCGCCGAGATGAACGGCTGGACGAAATTCGTCTCAATGCAGAACCACTACAACCTGGTTTACCGGGAGGAAGAGCGGGAGATGAATCCGTACTGCGCAAAGACCGGCGTTGCGCTCACACCCTGGTCGCCGCTGGCTCGGGGCATCCTGGCCGGATCATTCAAAGGCAGCTTCGACGCGGGCTCCACCAACCGGTCCCAGGGCCAGGATCGAGCGCGGACGGAAAGCCTCTACCGGGGCGACCACGTCTTCGCCGTCGCGGAGCGGGTGGTGGAAGTGGCCGAGAAGATGGGCGTGAAGCCTGCCCAGATTGCCGTGGCCTGGCTGCTCAGCAAACCCGAGGTGACAAGCCCGATCGTTGGCGTATCCCGGGTTGAGCAGCTGGAGCAGTTGGTGGAGGCGAGCCAGCTCGAGCTCGCCGCCGATGACGTGGCCTACATGGAAGCGCCCTACCGGCCGATCGAGAATCTGTTGAGCCTCGGCTCCAGCTGAAGGCACCGCACGCCGGCGGCGCAAACTCAGCCGCCCTGGCGCTTGATATCCGCAACGATCTCGGCGTGCTGGCTTCGTGAGATGTTGTAGAACCAGATGCAGCCGATGGACATGGCCGAAAGCAGCAGAACGCTGGGACCGGTCGCCCAGCCAAATCGCGCGATCGCTTCAGGCGCCACCTCTCCCGGTGCGCTGCCCGGCGCAATCCCGGACAGATCGATGATCACGCCAGCCAGCACAGGGCCCGCCCCACCGACCGCCTTGGAGATCAGCGACCCAGCTGCATAGTAGATGCCTTCCTGACGCTGGCCGTGTCGGCGCTCATGCTCATCGGTGATGTCCGCGATCATCGATCCGATGAGGGGAATCGCCACACCCAGGCCGAGCGCGGAGATGCAGCCCGTCGTGATGTAGAGCGGCGCAACGAGTGGATGCTCATTGTCAGGCAGCACGCCAACCAGGCGCGCAATGATCACGCTGCTGGTCCACACCGCGTACCAGGTGGTCCCGGCAATGAACAGATCCCTCTTCTCTGGAATGAGCGCAGCCATCGGCCGACTGCCGAGACTGCCGATTATGATCCCCGCGATCGCACCGGCGAACAGACCAGTGACCTGAGCGCTCGAAAGCTCAAAGAAATAGGTGGCCAGGTAGAGGTGCAAGGCCTGCACCATACCCTGGTTGATGCTGAACATGATGCTCCCCGCCACCACCGCGACAAACGCAGGAATCCGGAATGCGGTGACCACATCCTGAATGACACCGCGCAGCAAAGCCCGCGGCGGACCGTCAGGCTGCTCCAGGCGCGGAATCTCTCCGTGCGTTCCCCAGGCTGCGACCCAGACTCCGGCGATCAGCACCGGCACACAAGCCATCGCGAAGGGAAGATACGCATCCGGATTCAGCTGACCGTTCGGGTAGTCGTCCGTGGCGCCAAAGAAGGCCAGATTGCCGAGAATCAGAACTGCGAACATCCCGATCAGCATGAATACGCTGCGCAGGGCGGCGAGTAGCGTGCGTTCATCGTAATCTCTGGTGAGTTCGGCGCCTAAAGCCAGGTAAGGCACCGCATAGAAGGTCATTGCGGTTCGGGTGAGGCTGGCAAAGACCAGCAGCCAGATGAACAAACCGGCCTGATCCAATCCGGCCGGTGGAACGAAGAGCAGAAAAAAGCTGCCGGCAAACGGGATCGCTGCCCAGTACATGAACGGATGCCGGCGCCCCCATCGGGAATGAGCGAAGTCAGACCACGAGCCAACCACCGGATCGCTCAACGCATCGAGACAGAGGGCGATGAATACGGCAAGCCCGGCCAGAGAGCCGGACAGACCCAGCACCTGGTTGTAGTAGAACAACAGGAAGAAGCCGAACGCGGCCGATTTGACGCCTTCCGGCAGCTGCCCGGCAGCGTAGACGAGACGCAATCGCCAGCTCACGCGAGCAGCCTGTCAGTGTGGCACCAGCCGCACAGGCACCTCCTTGATCCCGCGAATGAAGTTATTCGGCAGCCGCACCACGTCGCCCGCGAGCTCAACTTTCCTGAACCGCTTGTGGATCTCTTCCCAGAGGAGCTTGAGCTGCATCTCGGCCAGCCGGTTGCCCATGCAACGGTGAATGCCGTAACCGAACGACACATGCTGCCGAGCATTCGGCCGGTCTATGCGGAATTCATCCGCCGCCTCGAAAACATCCTCATCCCGGTTACCGGACAGATACCACATCACCACCTTGTCGCCCTTACGGATCGTCTCCCCGCCCAGCTCGAAATCCTTGAGCGCGGTACGCCGCATATGGATGACCGGGGTCTGCCAGCGGATGATCTCGGAGACCATGTTCGGGATGAGGCCGGCATCATCCCGGAGCTTTTGATATTGATCCGGGTTCTCGTTCAGCGCGATCACCCCACCACTGATGCTGTTCCGTGTGGTGTCGTTGCCGCCGACGATGAGCAGCAGCAGGGTGCCGATGAACTCAGCGGGATTCTCGTTGAGATTTTTCGTCGCTTCGCCGTGGGCCAGCATGGAGATGAGATCGAATTTCGGCTCTGCGGACGCCCGCTCGTCCCAGAGCCCGTAAAAAGCCTGGGCGCAATCCATCAGCGCCTGCTGACGGGCTTCCATATCGATGCTGTCGTCACCGGTCACCTGGGGCACGTTGGTGGTTATGTCAGACCACTCGATGAGCTTGCGCCGATCTTCGTAGGGAAAATCGAACAGCGTTGCGAGCATCCGGGCAGTCAGCTCCATGGAGACTCTGTCCACCCAGTCGAACGTCTCGCCTACCGGCAGGTTGTCGAGAATATCGACCACCCGTTCCCGGATCAGCGGCTCCAGGTTGGCCAGATTCCTCGGCGCCACCGCCGGTTGCACCGTGTTCCGCTGAGGGCCGTGCACGGGCGGATCGGAAGAGATGAAGCTGCCGCCCTGCTGCTGCCGTTCGACACCCTCGGGCGGGCTGGCAATGGCAATGCCTTCGGCGGATGAAAAAACTTCGTGGTTGGTATCCACGGCCTTGATAAGCGGCCAGTTGGTGACCGACCAGAACGGGCCGTTCAGGCTGTCCTCGAGAAAGTGCACGGGCGCTTCCCGGCGCAGCCGGGCGAAGTAAGGCCGCCAGGTGTCGTTCTGAAAAAGCGATGCCTGGCTGACGTCCAGCTCACTGAGCGGCACGCTCTGCACCTCTTCGATCAC
>Ga0316191_10004138_pt1 | contig 10802 bp, 10 predicted proteins | sample Eddworburr2cm_MG_FD_204928 | JGI IMG/M metagenome (GOLD analysis project Ga0316191, IMG submission 204928) | Coastal sediment microbial communities from Maine, United States - Eddy worm burrow 2 cm | ecosystem: Environmental > Aquatic > Marine > Coastal > Sediment | place: USA: Maine... | reverse complement strand
ATAAAAATACAACTTCCTGGGCATCTTTTTCACCAGCGATGGGTGTCATATTATGTTTTGCCGGCCCGCCGGGTGTCGGTAAAACCAGTCTGGGGCAGAGCATTGCGCGGGCCATGGGGCGTCAATTTACCCGTATGAGTCTTGGCGGAATACGGGATGAGGCTGAAATTCGAGGTCACCGTCGGACCTATATCGGAGCGATGCCGGGTCGAATCATTCAGGCCATCAAGCGGGCCGGCACCCGTAATCCGGTCTTTATGCTGGATGAAGTCGACAAGATCGGATCGGATTGGCGCGGTGATCCCAGTAGCGCCCTATTGGAGGTATTGGATCCAGCTCAAAACGCCGCTTTTCGCGATCATTATATGGATGTGGATTTTGACCTGAGTGACGTCATTTTTATTGCAACAGCTAATCAATTGGACAGCATCCCGGCAGCATTGAGAGATCGCCTGGAAATCATTCAGTTAGATGGCTATACGGAGTTTGAAAAAATTCAGATTGCCAAGCGACATCTGATCCCCCGGCAATTGACAAGTCATGGCCTGATCGATAACGAGATGACCTTCATGGACGAGGCGGTTCGCAAGATTATTGGCAGCTACACCCGCGAAGCCGGGGTTCGTCAGTTAGAAAGGCTTATCGGTGCAGTCTGCCGTAAATGCGTCGTCAATCTGACGACCCATGGTTGGTCGCATGTTATTGTTACGCCCGAGCAGGTGATAGAGTACCTAAAAAAAGAAAAATTTGAGAATGAACGTTCTGAAACCATCGATGTGCCGGGCGTCAGCACCGGTCTGGCGGTGACGGCAAATGGCGGTGACATCCTTTTCGTTGAGGCAACGCGAATGAACGGTGACGGGCAACTTAAATTAACCGGTCAACTTGGTGACGTCATGAAAGAAAGTGCGCAGATTGCCTACAGCTATATTCGTGCACAAGCTGAAAGGTTGGCGATTGATCCGCAAGCATTCGATCACCAACAAGTGCATTTACATGTGCCGGCGGGTGCAATCCCCAAAGATGGTCCTTCGGCGGGTATCGCCATGACGATGGCCCTGGCCAGTTTGTTCAGCAATCGTCCCGTGCGCAGTGATGTCGGGATGACCGGCGAAATCACGCTGCGCGGGCGAATCCTTCCGGTGGGCGGAATTAAAATGAAGGTATTAGCGGCCCACCGCGCTGGATTCACAACCGTCATTTTGCCCAAGCGTAATGAACGCGATCTGGACGACGTACCCGAGGAGATTCGTAATGCCATGCAATTCATATTGGTGGATCGGATCGATGAGGCCATCAATATCGGACTGACACGATCAGAAAACAGCGCCAAAGGCGATTATCGTTCCATCGATCGAAATCTGAATCCATTTAACGAAGAGATTTCAGCGTTAGATTCTCCCATTCGGTAAAACGAGAATTTTGAACCAAGTGATGGCCACTAAAAATCAGCTTGGTAAACGCATTGAGTCCTAGCACGAATTAAAGAAAGGACTAACCCATGCAGAATCAAAATCGGTCTAGAATGTTACTAATCATTGGTGGTATTTGGTTTGCCTTTCTGGTGTTTAATTTTCTATCGACGAATGCCGCCGTGAAGACAATCCCATACAGCGAATTCTTGCAGCTCGCCAAAGAAGGAAAGGTTTCAGAAGTTGCGGTGTCAGACAATGTTATTCAGGGTAAAATGTTTACCGACACCTCCGACTCGGAACCGGGCGAGCTTTTCCAAACGGTACGGGTCGATGGGGAAATCTCTGATGTGCTCGCGCAAAACGGCATTGAATATGCCGGAAAAATCCAGTCGAATTTTTTTTCAAATCTTCTGTCATGGATTTTTCCAGTGCTCCTTTTTCTCGGCTTATGGCTTTTCATTATGCGACGATTTCAAAAACAGCAGGGGGGCTTTATGACCCTGGGTAAAAACAAAGCCAAAATTTACATGAATAACGATGTCGAAGTGAGATTCGAAGACGCCGCAGGAGTCGATGAGGCCAAAGAGGAGCTGGTGGAGGTTATCGATTTTCTCAAAGAACCCGAGCGGTTTACACGCATTGGCGGACAGATTCCGCGCGGCATCTTGCTGGTCGGCCCTCCTGGCACCGGTAAAACCCTTTTGGCAAAGGCAGTGGCTGGGGAAAGCGGGGTGCCATTTTTCAGTTTGAGTGGCTCGGAGTTTGTCGAAATGTTTGTCGGTCTGGGCGCAGCACGGGTAAGAGATCTCTTTAAGCAGGCCAAAGACAATGCGCCTTGCATCATTTTCATCGATGAACTGGATGCCCTGGGAAAGGCAAGGGGATTCGGCACAGTCGGCGGGCACGATGAACGCGAGCAAACCTTAAACCAGCTCCTGGTGGAATTAGACGGATTTGATCCAAATATCGGTGTCATCCTGATGGCGGCGACAAACCGCCCGGAAATTCTTGATCCCGCTTTGCTGAGACCGGGTCGTTTTGATCGTCAGATACTGGTTGATCGACCCGACAAGCAGGGCAGGAAAGAAATCTTAAAAGTTCATCTTAAAAAAATAACGGCCGCGGACGATCTGGACGTCGACACGGTGGCCGGTATGACATCCGGCATGGTGGGAGCCGATCTTGCCAACCTGGTCAATGAGGCTGCCCTTTTATCCGTACGAAGAAATAAGGCTGTAGTGGGCATGGCCGAGTTTGAAGAGGCGGTTGAAAGGGTCGTTGCCGGTCTGGAGAAAAAGAATCGGCTGATCAATCCGAAAGAAAAAAAGATTGTCGCCTATCATGAACTCGGGCATGCGATTGTGGCCATGACACTGCCAGAAACCGATCCCGTCCAAAAGATTTCCATTATCCCCCGTGGTATTGCCGCACTCGGTTATACCATGCAGGTGCCCACTGAAGATCGCTTTCTGATGCGCCGAACCGAGTTGCTGAATCGAATCGCGACGCTATTGGGCGGAAGGGCTGCTGAGGATATTGTATTTGATGACATTTCCACGGGCGCTCACAATGATCTTTCGAGGGCGACTGATATTGCGCGTAGCATGGTCAAGGAGTACGGCATGAGCCGTCAATTGGGGCAGGTCTATTTTTCCCGCAATAAGCAAAGCCCATTTCTCAATGCGAATCCGGACAGCGGTGGTGATTATAGCGAAATGACGGCTCACTTAATTGACAAAGAGATTCGTCAAATCATTGATGAGCAATATGAAAGAGTTCTGGGCATATTAAAATCCAAGCGGGGCATTTTGGATGAGGCTGCGGAGAAACTGCTGGAAAGCGAGGTCATCGAGGGCGCGGAGCTCAAAGCTCTGGCGAATGCCGTGTCACAAAGCGGAATGCCAGAAGACGATTCCGGTACCTCACAAAACAGTCATGCCCTAGCGGCTTAATTTGTCTGGAAGGGGTTTCAAAACCCAATCTATTGGATTGTAGCAATTTAAACTAAAATCTTATCGGAGGTGAATCCCATGAAAACGTTAATATCCATTTTTATTTTGATTCTGTTTATCGTTCCAAATGTAATGGCTGCCGGAAGTGCATCCTCCACCCCTGCCGTTTCCAAGGATGTTAAAACCTATAATAAAGGGGTTAAGCTGATGCTGGACAAGAAGTTTGTAAAAGCTGAAAAGCAGTTCCGGGAGGCTCTGGAAATTAACGAGCGTTTCGCAGAAGCCCATAATAACCTGGCCTATAGCCTAAGGAAGCAGGGGTCCGATCATTTTGACGATGCCTTGATGCATTATAACCGGGCGATCGAACTAAATCCGAATTTGCCAGAACCGTATATGTATCGCGGGGTTCTGTATGTACAGATGGGAAACAAATCGCTCGCGCTCAAGGATCATGAAAAGCTGCTTGCGATGGGTTCCCCCTTAGCTGAGGAACTGGAATACGTTGTTGTCAACGGACGCGAAAAAGAGCCTGAACAATTTTTCGGTGTATCGCGTAAGATGAAATAGATGCAGCTTCGCAACGGTAATCTCTTATATTCAAAAGCTTTACAAATAAAATGAATTATTAACTGGAGGTAATCAAATGGCTGGATTTTTAATAAATATTTAGAAAGCGACTTTGCAGAACGATAACTTTCGAAAAGTGCTGAACACAGCTCAAAACAGTCAACTGGTTGTTATGAGGCTATTGCCCGGTGAAGAGATTGGTACAAAAGTTCACGATCTCGATCAATTCATTCGCTTTGAGTCGGGCCGTGGGAAAGTGATCTTGGATGGCAAAGAACACGAGGTTGAGGATGACTGTTCAGTTTACTCGCCTGGCTTCTAATGCATAATGACATCCACATATTTTGACGATTAGAGGTTTCGGCAATGTACCCAACATTTCTTAAAATCTCACTTGATTGACTTAAAATGGTGATTATTATTCTCTCTTAAAAAAGGCTGTCTGACAAATTTATCAATGCGCCTCGCGTTCTACAGTTGATTAATGGTGGATATTGAAATAAATGAATAAAAAAAGTCTCAAATACTTCAAGCGCAAGCTATCCGCCCAGCTCCAAGATTTATTGCCTGGTTCTGATTGTAGTCTCGACGACCTTAAGGCACCCGACGAACATCGGGCGGACCCGCTCGACCAGGCGGTCCATACTACCGAGCGTAATTTTTCACATCACCTGTGCAGCAGGAACAATATGGTCATCAGAGAAATCGAGCAAGCGCTGCAGGATATTGAAGCTGGCGAATACGGGATTTGCGGCCGCTGCAACGAGGATATTCCCATCAAGCGGCTTAAAGCCAGTCCGACGGCTCGATATTGTATCAGCTGTAAAGCACAGCTTGAAAATAAACAGATGCTCACAGGCAGTTGAGCGTCAAATAAACCAGGATCTCACCCATGATGAAATTAATAAAAATTAATACCTTAATTCCAACGAGAACCTTAAACAGAATTTCTTGTTTAATTCTAATTGCTGCGATTTCGGGTTGCGCTACCGGGCCGCCGATCGATACGGTTGATTCTGTAAACATAGAGCGTTTCATGGGAGATTGGTATGTTATCGCCAATATCCCCCACGCAATCGAGAAGGAAGCCTATAACGCAATTGAATCTTATCGTCTGGCTGAAGATGGAACCATAGAAACGACATTTACGTTCAACAAGGGCGCTTTTGATGGACCGCTTAAGACCTATAAACCTCGTGGATTTATTCAGGATAAGGATTCAAATGCTGTTTGGGGCATGCAGTTTTTTTGGCCGATTAAAGCAGAGTACCGCATCATATATCTTACTGAAGATTATACCCAAACCGTCATTGGCCGCACCAAAAGGGACTATGTCTGGATTATGGCCAGAAAACCTTCTATACCGGACGATGACTACAATCGGATCTTAAATTTTATCAAAGCGCAAGGCTACGACCTCAGTAAGGTGCAAAAAGTCCCGCAGCAGGTAAAATAGGGCCATTTAATCTTGCGTCATAAATCTTAAGTAGGCTAACGCACCATCAGTCTTCGCGGAATACCAAAATATTAAACGATTCAAATTTAAACCGCTCTGGTTCTTTCAGGCACGGTCAAAAGGTCAGATCTATCTGACGTGGTTTTTCTTTTAACGAGCATTTAATGCGCACAGCATGCAGAAAACGTTATATGGGGGACAATAGGATGAACTCAGGAAACTATCAATCCGTAAAAACGATCGTTGCCTTGATCGCGATACTTTTCATACCCCCCCAGATCGAGGCTGCAGAAATTGAAGGTGTAAATTTTGATGATCGCTATACAACAGCGGGTACGTCTTTAGCGTTAAGAGGCACCGGACTTTTGCGGGTGATGGTGTTTGCAAAAGTTTACGTCGGGGCTTTATATCTGCCGGAAGATTGCTCCTCAAAGCTGGCCCTTTCAGATGTGCCCAAGCGATTGGAAGTTGAATATTTCAGATCCATCGCCGGCGATGATTTCGGTTCCGCCACCCACAAAAAAATATCGGAAAATGTGGATGCACAGACCTATGAGCGACTGCGATCCCGCATTGAATACCATAATTCAATGTACCAGGATGTTCAGCCGGGCGACCGGTATTCTTTGACATACATACCCGGTAAGGGAACGGAGCTGGCACTAAACGGGGAATCCAAGGGTGTTGTCGAGGGCGATGATTTTGCTGCTGCCCTGTTTTCCATATGGCTGGGGTCCAAACCGATTAGCGAATCTATGAAAAAAGAACTCCTGGACCTATAGTGAAAACGCGGCATCCCGAACATATTGCCTTAGGAAAAAAAATCGCGTATTCAGCACCGGCATTTGCCCTGGCAATTGTCGGAATACCGGTTTACGTTTATATCCCTAAATTCTATACGGATGTGGTGGGTATCAATATCGCTGTATTGGGAACCCTTCTATTTAGCGTGCGGATATTTGATGCGGTGACCGACCCCGCCATTGGTCATCTCTCGGATCGGACCCGAACAAAATTTGGCAGACGCCGCCCGTATATTGCCATTGGATCGCTTTTTGTCGCTTTGAGCATGTATTTGCTGTTTAATCCCCCGCAGGCATCTGCCAATTTTGAAACCTGGTGGTTTGGCATCTGTATTTATTCGCTGTTTCTGTTTTGGACCGTGGTGGTGGTCCCCTTTGAATCCCTGGGGCCTGAAATCACCTTCGACTATCATGAACGCACCTCCCTTTTTGGCATGCGCGACGGGCTTCTCATCGCCGGCACCCTGATGGCGGCCAGCTCACCGGCAATTGTCGAATGGGCCTTTGATTTGACTTCAGACGCTGATGGCGAGCGCGCCAAATTTTTCTGGATTGCGATACTGTATGCACCTTTGTTGATCGGCTCCTGCTGGTGGTGCGTGATTGCTATCAAAGAAAAACCATCCGGCAAAGTTCTGAATCAGACCGGCCTCTGGATGGGGTTTCGTTATGTGGCTCGCAATCGACCATTTATTATTTTAGTCATCTCCTATACGATCGCGGCAATTGGCAGCAATTTGCCGGCAACCCTGATTTTATATTATGTCGAGTATGTCTTGCAGTCGCAGCTGGCCGATGCCTTCCTGCTGCTTTATTTTGTAACCGGAATCATTTTTTTGCCCGGATGGATTTTGATTTCGCGCCGCATCGGCAAGAAGGCGGCCTGGCTGACATCCATGGTCATCAATACCGGCGCGTTTATCGGTGTCTTTTTTCTGGGTCCCGGGGATGCAAATATTTACGGAATCCTGGTTTTTTTATCCGGCATCGGCTTTGGCGCCACCCTGGCGTTGCCATCCGCCATCCAGGCGGATGTGATAGATTACGATGAGCTGCTCACCGGTCAGAGACGGGAGGGGCAGTACATCGGCCTGTGGTCGATTGCCAAAAAATTTGCTGCTGCTATCGGTGTGGGAGCGGGACTGTCCATCCTCGGTTACGCCGGTTATGAACCGAATGTTGTACAAACCGAGCAGGTGCAGCTGACCTTGAGAACGCTGTATGCCCTGGTGCCGTCGGCTTGCAATATTATCGCCTTTATTATTGTTTTGGCATACCCGATCAGCAGCCGCGTTCATGAGCAAATTCGCAACGCGATTGCCGAGCGGCAGGCCGGCAATTCGGTGGCAGATCCGTTAAAGCCGCATCAAATGATCTCATAAAGACGGGTGGCGCGTTTGGAGCAATTAGAATGGAAAATTTAATACCCATTTTCGGCTGGAATCTGGCCGCCGTAATCAGCCTGATGATTTGTGGCTGGCTGATCAGCCTGATTTATAAAAACGTCACTTTTGTCGACAGTCTCTGGGGACTGGGATTTGTCCTCATTGCCTGGTTGACCTTTGGCCTGGCTGAGGGATTCACCGGGCGCAAAATTCTAATCGTTTTGCTCACAACCGCGTGGGGGCTGCGGCTGAGCGCGCATCTTTCCTGGCGCAACTGGGGAAAGGGCGAAGATCCCCGCTATGGTGGCTGGAGAAAGGCCAGCGGCGACCGATTCTGGATCATCAGTCTGTTTAAGGTTTTTTTGCTCCAGGCCCTGTTTTTATGGGTGATCGCACTGGCTATCCAGTACGGTCAGGTATCCGCCACACCGGCCCATTTGAGCGGGCTCGATTTTCTGGGATTCGTCATTTGGATGATCGGATTTGTTTTTGAATCCGTCAGCGACTGGCAGCTGGCGCGATTTAAGGCCGATCCGACCAACGCGGGCAAAGTGATGGACCGCGGGCTATGGGCCTACTCCCGCCATCCCAATTATTTCGGTGAATGTTTAATCTGGTGGGGGATTTTTTTGATTGTATTGTCCACGCCGAACAGCTGGTGGACCGTGGTGAGCCCGTTGGTTATTTCCGCTGTTTTACTGAAGATGACCGGCATTCCACTGACGGAAAAAACCATTGTCAACACCCGGCCAGGGTACCGCGAGTATATCATGCGCACCTCGTCATTTTTCCCCTGGTTTCCCAAAAAGGAAAAATCATGAAATTACGCGAAAAAATAGGTGTGAATATACGAATTCTATCTGCGGTAAGTAGCCCAGGCGCGAATCACCGGCTTTGAGGCGCTGTACATTAGCAGGAAAATTATTGGGCTGATAACCAGCCATGTGAGAATCGCATAAAGTGTCAAATCCCACAGGCCGGCCATGCTGCCCCAAAAATCATTTTGCAGTAAACTGATCAAATCCGTACCGATCAACGGCCAATCTTGTTTTTTGAATAACCAGCTGCCGGTACCATAAAAAGGCGCCAGCAGGACGAGTTGCAAAGGGTAAACCATATAGTTCACGATCTGAATGGCCGGCAGATTCAACCGCAAAGCCAAGGCGGCAACGGTACATAGCAAGGTGGTCGTGCCCAAAACGGGAAATATACCCAGAACAATCCCCACAGCTATGCACAGCGATATTTTTCTCAAGCTCATCCCCTCTTTGAGCATCGATTTTACCAGATTTAATATTTTTGTCTTAACCGCTGTGATCATGAAAGCTTCCTTCTGATTCGTTCGGTTTTATATGCCCAATTAATTTTGCTGCTGCAACGCAGTTTGAATGCGTTTATCATCCCTTCAAGGTGGACTTCATCCGGGTCATTCTGGCCTCCTGTGCAGCGCTAAACCATACAAAAAAGGCAATAAAGAGGAGCATTGGGTTGTAAAACAGCCCAATGATTCCGAAAAGCAGTGCAATGCCCTGACCCAGATTGGCCGAAATCCGGGTAGCCCTGGTGTATGCCAGGCGCATGGCAAGCAGCGCACGTAAGACCCGACCGCCATCCATCGGAAATGCAGGTATCAGATTAAACAGAACCAGAAAAATATTGACACCCAATATGCGCTCGATAAATGGTGCGGTTGATAACATCAACTGATTAACCGGTGTAAAACTATTCGCGACCAAAAGATAAATCGCAAGGGCAGCGGCAATACCGACGTTTACAGCCGGGCCGGCCAGAGCCACCCATAATTCCTGAATGGGCTTGTCAGGCATTTTCTCCAGGCGAGCAACGCCACCGATCGGCAACAGGATGATATCGCGAGTTTTGATCCCATATTTCCTTGCCGTTATCGCATGGCCCAACTCGTGTAAAACTACGCAAGCAAATATGGCCAGAATAAACAAGACACCGATCAGGGCAGCTCCCATCGATTCTGTCTGTTGCCAATGGATAAACGCCACCCAAGTCAACAACAGAAAAAAAGTAAAATGGATATATAGATCAATTCCCGCAAGTCTACCAAATTTTAATGACCATCGCATGGTATCACCACCCTTATGACTGCTCTTAGAACTTAATCGGCTTAACTGCCCTCACTGTACGCGGCATAATCGGGTAATGCGTGCTTAAATGAATCTTTCATTTTATCAACGATATTTTTTTGTATTTGCCGAACGCGTTCTCTTGAAATCCCATATCGCTTGCCGATTTCCGCCAGTGTCTTAGGATTTTCCGCAAAAATACGCTGATCAAAAATATCAAGCTCTCGTTGGTTCATTTCTTTTCTGAATTCAGCAATGTGTTGATGAAGAATGGTTTCAAACTCCTTTTTTGAAATTTTGTCCTCGAGTGATTCGGAGGAAGACTCTAAAATTTCAATTCGGGCTGTATCCGTATCGTGTGTCAAAGGGGCATCCAGTGAAACATCCCAGCTACTAATCCGTTGGTCCATTTCAACAACTTCCTTTTGGGATACGCCCAATCTATCTGAGAGAAGCTCTGCTTTTGGTTCAAAGCCCTCATCCTGTAATTTTTGCTTTTCTTTCTTAAGCCGGAAAAATAACTTCCGTTGGGCCTGGGTGGTGCCAATTTTTACCAGGCGCCAGTTGTCCATCAAGTGTTTTATAATGTAAGCTTTAATCCAAAATGAAGCGTAATAAGAAAATTTAACATTTTTGTCCGGGTTGAATTTCTCAACCGCTTTTATCAGGCCAATGTTGCCTTCCTGAATGAGATCCAACAGATTCTGCATCCACAGTCGTCGGTAATCCAGTGCAATTTTTACCACAAGCCTGAGGTTCGACGTCACCAACGCGTGGGCCGCCTGGTTGTCGCCCTGCTCATGCAGTCTGTTAAAGAGGTTTTTTTCTTCATTTCTGCTCAGTAGCTTGTATTGGCTGATGCTTGATAGATAACTTTGAAGCGTATTGGGAATCATCGCCTTTCCATCCACCCGACGCGGCGAATGGGTCGAAAAACCCGGTGCTGCTTTCCCCAAATTTTGTTTTCTGGTTCCGGCTTCTTTTTGGGTCATCCGATTTATCTCATCTTTTCGCATCGTTTTTCTCTGATTCATCATAATGTTCCTCCCTTTTTACTGCCCACCTTTCGGTTTGTCGCATAAGCCAATGTATCGCATAGTGAATTCAAAATTTTTATTTTGCATG
>Ga0316191_10004137_pt1 | contig 10802 bp, 6 predicted proteins | sample Eddworburr2cm_MG_FD_204928 | JGI IMG/M metagenome (GOLD analysis project Ga0316191, IMG submission 204928) | Coastal sediment microbial communities from Maine, United States - Eddy worm burrow 2 cm | ecosystem: Environmental > Aquatic > Marine > Coastal > Sediment | place: USA: Maine | collected... | reverse complement strand
CAGAAAGCTTGCCCAATCCATTTCCATTTCAAAGCGCGCCAGAGCACCCTTGATCTCGCGCTGCTGGTCTGTATTGAACTGGGACGAACAGTTCCGGTCGTCCTTCATGTAGCGGTCAGACATTCCCAGCTCCCACAACGGGGCAAGAGGGCCGGATTCGTCGAGATTCTTCAGGTGCCGACAGGTCCCGTTGGTCTTGTCCTTGGTGTAATCCGCGCCTACCAGCAAGCTCATTGACTCATTAATGTCGAACAACAACTGGCCGCGCACACTGCGCTTGTCCGCGTCATCCAATTCATCGCCGCCGTTGGCGGCGCCTATCGACTTCTTAATCAGCTTGCTTGCGGAAAAATCGCCCAGGGTCGCGATTTCATCATCGGTGATCACATTCTTGCCATAGCCGTCGCGCTGCTGATACTGCATCACCAGCTTACCGGCAATGGTATCGGTGATGCCCGCATTCGCCAGGCCCTTGAAATTCGTCATACCGTGGTTGCCAGCTGAAGCGCTGAGTCTATACTCGGGTTCCTGTGAAGGCTTGCTGGTGACGATATTGACGGCACCCCCGTTGGTATTTTTGCCGTACAGGGTACCCTGGGGCCCGCGCAGTATCTCGATACGCTCCAGGTCGAACAGATCGAAACCCACACCACCGGTACGCCCTATGTAGACCTCGTCGAGAAAGACGCCCACCGCCTGGTCACTGGCCGCAGAATCCGAGCTGTTACCGATGCCGCGGATATAGAGACGCGGCTCACCTACATTAAACTCATTAAAGGTGACACCGGGCACCTTGAAGGCAATATCGTTCAGGTCAGATATCTTGCCGACGGTAACATCGTCTCCGCCGATCGCCGCGACAGATAGTGGCACATCCTGGATGCTCTGCGACCGCCTCTCGGCAGTCACCAGTACCTCTTCAATCACCTGCGCATGGGCCAGCCCCGAGAACATCACTGGCGCCATCAGCATGGCGTGGAACAAGCAGTTTCTTTTGCAGTTAATCATTATTGTTCCCTCGTTTTGAAAAGTAGCGTTCCCCGCATGATCAGCGAACGGTGCGGTCTTCATTTATACAGCTATAGTTTTTGTAATTATCGGGATCCTTGCCCACCTCCAGTTGCGCAACGGAGGGGTAGCTACAGATGGGTCTTGAACGGGTTTCCACCCCGGCAGCATCCATCTGACGCGCCAACATATACTCCGGAGCGCGCCCACCTTCAACCCATTGTTCCAGTTCCAATAGTGGGTCAAACCGGTCCGGCGCATCCGCAGGTATCTCCCAACAGTGTCCCCAGCCGGGCACCATGAACAGACGAGCGTTTTCCTGTAATTGCTTTAGCCCACCAGCAGCATCGGCGGCTTTGTCGTAATAGTGTGTGATCGGCTCAGGAATGATCAGAGGGTCAGACCAGCCCTGGTAGATGAGCAATTTGTTTCCCGCTTCACGCAAACCGGACAGGTCGGTATCCGTAGCATCCGTGAGGGTGGGAACGGCGGAGCGACTGATCCAATCCAGCATCTGGTCAGTTGGCAGACCCGCCGGGACATCCTTCTCGGACAGATCCATGGCCAACATCTGGCGGTAACCTGCGGACGCAAGAACACCCCACGCGGGTTTACCATCGGCACCGAACAGCCAGCGATCAACGTAGTGTTCGGAGCCAAAGGCGACAGCGGGGTAGATCACCTCTCCCTTGCCATTCTTAACACCTCCGTAAAGTGTGTTCAACAATTGCGCCTCGGGCCCGCTCAGGCAATTGTCCCCGGCGGGGGCGCCGGCATCGCAAGTGGCTGTGGTGAAGTCGACCCGGCAAGCGCGCGGGTCAGTGATAATGCCATCAGCCTGTCCGTCCAGGGCATCACAGGTATTCATGACTACCTGCTGAATCAAGGGCACCCTGGACTGCGGGATGCGGGAATCCAGGCCGCTTTGATTATTGTGTATGAGCCAGTTGCCCCACAGCCCGGCGATTCCGCTCAACTCGAAAATACTGCCGCCGGCCGCAATGCCATCAAATAATTCGGGGTAGCGCTGCGCCGCGTGCAGGCCAAGTCGCCCACCGTTGGAACAGCCGGAAAAATAACGGAAACTCGGTTCCCGCCCATACAGGGAGGTAGCCAGTTCGGTGCCGGTGCCGGCCACCACCGGCAGTATTTTATGCGCCCAGAGTTCCAGTGCCTCAGGGTTGCTGGACCAGTGAGTTTCCCAGCTTTTGGCCTCATGACCCCCGTCGTGACTGATCGCTGCATAGCCGCGCTTCAGCGCTTCGTTGATCGTGTTGGAATGCCCCGGCTTGTCCGGGATGAGGGCGCCGCAAAAGCCGCCGCACCCGGCCATCATGAAACGTCCACTCCACTGTTGGGGGAGGCGCATCTCGAAGCGGGTGCGGCCAGCTATGGTGCCCGCGACACGACAGTAGGTCGGCAGGGTCTGGCTTTCCACCCAGGCGGGTGTCTCAGCAAATTTTACGCCTGCCGGCGCGGGCAGCGTCGCACAACTGTCCGCAAGGCGCCCATCGAGACGCGCTTCAGCTGCCAAGGTAAATTGCGTGCAAAACGCAGCCAGAACACATCCGAAAGCAAATCTGGAAAATGCCGTGATGGCGATACCAGAAGCCGGCTCATATCCATAGTGCGCAAGGCGTGCGTGCCCGGGTATGAGCCCGCCGGGTGAAAACAGGTTGGGTAAATAAGCCCAGATGCGATGCATGATAGAAAACCCTGGCCCGCTTTTTATTATTGACTGGCACAAAAATACCTCATGGGGTATCTTTATGCAAGTATCGAAATCGCAAGGTTCGGGCCGCCCGCCAGCATTTTCGGTCTATTATCTCATCGACAGGACGCCCAATACCCTGTTCGACAATGGAGACCAGTTAATGAAGCTTAGCGTTGTAACCCCCCTGTGGCAGGATCGCCCGGCGGCGGAGAATATGGAGGTCGCCCGCAATGCAGACCGCCTGGGCTACGACGAGCTCTGGATTGGCGAAATGGCGACCTACGACGCCTTTTCCTTCGCCACTGCGGCAGGTCTCAAAACGCAGCAAATTGGACTGACCATTGGCCCCCTGTCAGTCTCCGTGCGCACCCCCATGACCATGGCCATGGGGTTAGCATCAGTCGCCGACCTTACCGGACGAACGGCCCGACTCGCCCTGGGTGCATCCAGTGTTGTCGTGGTCGAAGAGTGGCATGGCCGGGAACGCCTGCGCACCGCCACACACCTTAGCGAAAGCGCGCGTATCCTGCGCGGCCTGCTGGACGGGGAAAAAGTCGATTTTGACGGCGAGCTGGCCAGTTGCAGGGGTTACCGCTTGCGCCTGGACGCCCCTGGCACACCACTGACCATAGCCGCCTTTACCCCGGCCGCCGTGCGGGTCGCTGCCCGTCACGCAGACCGCATGCTGCTCAACATGGTGACACCGCAAAGCCTGGCCGTACTGCGCCAACAATTGAACGCAGCGGCCGCCGACGCCGGGCGACCGGCACCGACCCTGGCGGTCTGGCTGTGCTGCGGCATAGACCCCGGGCGGGAAACCCTGGACCAGTTACTGCGCGCAATAGTGGGCTATCTGGCAGCTCCGGGCTATGCTGACATGATCAGTGCCGCAGGCTTCGGCGAACTGGTCACATTCGCCCGCTCCCGCCCACATCCCCGGGAGCTGCTGGCAGCGATGCCTGATGAGCTGGTGTCGGCGATAGGACTGGTGGGGTCAAGGGTGCAAATTGAGGAGCGCATGGCTCAGTACCGCGCTGCCGGCGCAGACGAAATATGCCTGGTGCCGGCCACAGCGGGGGACCCCGGAGGACTAAACTCCCTGAAAACCATGCGTACATTGGGAGACTAGACATGCACACCACAGCGCAGGCGCGAATCGATGAGCTGACAGCTGCAGGCCTGTGGGGCGATGACACCCTGCACAGTCTGCTGGCGGCACAAGCTGCGTCCCACCCGGAACGGTTGGCGGTGGCAGACCAGCCCAACCGTGAAGAACTCACCGGAGAGCCAGCGCTGCGGCTGAGCTTCCTGCAGCTGGATGAAGCCAGCGACACCCTCGCGGCGGCCCTGTACGCACGCGGTATTCGCGCCGACAGCAGCGTCATGGTGCAGCTGCCCAACATCAGCGAACTGGTGGTCTGCTATTACGCGATCAGCAAACTGGGCGCCATTGTTTCCCCAGTGCCGGTGCAATACGGCAGCCATGAACTGCAGAGCCTGGCCGCCACCCTGCAACCGGATGCCATGATCAGCATCGCGCACTTTCGCGACCAGGCGCTGGCTGATGACGCTGCCCGCGCGCTGACAGATATTCCGTTATTCACTTTTGGGCGCGACCTCAGCCTGCAACACGGCAGCGTTAACCAGGCGGCGCGTGACGATCTGGCAAAGCATCGCGCCGACACCCCGGACGACGCCAACCGCATCATCACCGTGTGCTGGACCTCCGGCACCACCGGTACACCCAAGGGCGTGCCGCGCTCCCACAATATGTGGATGGCGACCGCGCGCACCTCCGCCAACGCGGGGGACTATCGGGAGGGCGAAATGCTACTCAACCCCTTCCCGCTGGTGAATATGGCCGCGGTGGGGGGCTTTTTGTATGCCGCCGCGATGCTGGGCTGTGGCCTGGTCTTGCATCACCCGCTTGATCCCGGTTTGTTCCTGGCACAGATGCAACAGGAGAAGATCAATTTCACCATCGCACCACCGGCCCTGCTCAACCAACTGGCCAAGAGTCCCGAGATGTGGCGGCAATTCGATTTCAGCGCACTGCGGGCGATCGGCTCCGGATCGGCACCACTGGCACCGGAAATGATTGCGACCTTCGAGCGCGACTACAACATACCCATCATCAATTACTACGGATCCAACGAAGGCATCAGCCTGTTTTCCACACCGGAAACCGCACCGGAGCCCGAGGTGCGCGCCAGCCTGTTCCCACGCTTCGGTGCGGCGGGCATGCCGTTCAGCGGCGTCACCCATGACACCGTGCGCTCCAAGGTCATCGACCCGGACAGTGGCGCCGACATCACGCAGCCCGGAAAGCCCGGAGAACTGTGCTTCGCCGGTGCCACAGTATTCGACGGCTACCTGGGCGATACCGGTGAAGATGTGTTCACCACCGACGGCTATTTCCGCACCGGTGACCTGGTGGAAATCTGTGGCGAGCCGCCCAACTATTACCGTATCGTCGGACGCTGCAAAGACATCATAAACCGGGGCGGTATGAAAATTTCTCCCAGCGAGATAGACACCCTGCTGGAAGGCTTCCCGGGACTGTTGGAAGCGGCGGTCTGCGCCTACCCCGACGACAAGCTGGGGGAGAAAATCTGCGCCTGCGTGGTGCCGCAACCCGGGCAGGAGGCACCTTCGCTGGAGGCGATCTGCGACTACCTGCTGCAACGCGGTATCGCCAAATTCAAACTGCCCGAGCGCATTGCCATACTGCCGGCCCTGCCACGCAACCCGATGAATAAAGTCGTGCGCAGTGCACTGCAGGACGCTGTCGCCTAACAGGAGAATCAGTATGAGCCAGAACATCTATATCCTGGGGGGCGCGCAGAGCGACTTCTCCCGTAACTGGGCCCGGGAGGGACTGGAGATCTACGACATGTTCGCCGAGGCCCTGCACGCTGGCATCACAGCTGCGAATATTGAACCGGCACAGATCGAGGTGGGCCACGTGGGCAACTTCGTGGGCGACCTGTTCACCGGGCAGGGTTTGCTGGGCGGATTTTTCGGCCAGGTTTATCCCGAGCTGGCCTCACTGCCCACATCCCGCCATGAGGCGGCCTGCGCTTCGGGCTCCATTGCCATTCTGTCGGCCATGCGCGATATTGAGGCGGGGCACTACGGGGTCGCCTGCGTGTTGGGCCTGGAACTGATGCGCAATGTCGACGGCAAGACCGGCGCCGAACACCTGGGAGCCGCGCGCTGGCTGGGACACGAAGCCAACGCCGCCGACTTCCCCTGGCCCCACATGTTCGATCGCATCACCCGGGAATATGACCAGCGCTTCGGTATCAACAGCGACCACCTGAACAGCATTGCGCAGATCAATTTCGGCAACGCCAAACGCAACCCCAACGCCCAGACCCGGGGCTGGAGTTTCCCGGACGGGTGTTTTTCTGACAACGACGAACTGAACCCGGTGATCGATGGGGCGGTGCGCAAAATGGATTGCGGGCAAATTACCGATGGCGCCGCCTGCGTGATCCTCGCAAGTGAAGCGGTCGCCAGGGCACACGCTGCCAAGCAGGGCTTAACGCTGGCGGACATTCCGCGCATCAAGGGCTGGGGTCACCACTCTGCCCCTATCCTGCTGGAAACCAAACTGCAGCTATCAAAAGACCAGCCACTTATATTCCCCCACGCCAAAGCCACACTGGACGATGCCTGGCAGCGGGCCGGTTTCTCTGCCATCACCGAGCTGGACGGCCTGGAGACCCACGACTGCTTTTCGGTAACCGAGTACATGGCAATTGATCACAGCGGGCTCACTGCGCCCGGGGAAAGCTGGAAAGCAGTAGAGGAAGGTCGCATCACCCCGGATGGGGATTTTCCCATCAACCCCAGCGGTGGCCTGATCGGGTTGGGCCACCCGGTGGGCGCCACCGGCGTGCGCATGTTGCTGGATTGCGCCCAACAGGTCAGCGGCCAGGCCGGTGACTACCAACTGCCACAGGCGCGAAATATGGCCACTTTTAATGTCGGCGGCAGCACCACTACCTGTGCCAGCTTTGTGGTGGGCGTGGGATGATGAAAAATGCCTATATTTACGATGCAATTCGCAGCCCGCGCACCCGGGCCAAGGACAGCGGTGGACTGCATGACCTGACGCCCCAGGAACTGCTGCGGCAGTTGTATGAAAGCCTGCGCCAGCGCACCGGCCTGGATCCCGCCACGGTGGGCGAGATCATCCTGGGCTGCGTTACCCAGCACGGGGAACAGGCGGGCAATATTGCCAAGACCTCCGCCCTGTATGCGGGATGGCCCAGCCACATCGGCGGCATGACCGTCAGCCGTTTCTGTTCCTCCGGGATTGACGCCATCGCGCTGGCGGCCCTGAAGATCGGTGCCGGGCAGGAGCAGGCGATTATCGCCGGTGGCGTGGAAATGATGTCACGGGTGCCCATGCTCGCGGACAAAGCCAGGGCCTTTATCGACCCCGCCTTCGCCGCCCAGTGCCAGATGCTGATGATGGGCAGCGGCGCCGACCTGATCGCCTCGCTCAATGATGTCAGCCGCGAACAGGCCGATGCAGTGGCCCTGCAGAGCCAGCAGCGGGCGGCGCAGGCACAGGCGCAAGGCTATTTCACCTCCATAGTACCCATACACAACCCGGTAAAAGACATCACCGTTAGCGCAGACGAATGTATTCGCGGCGCTATCACCCCGCAACAGCTGGCAGCGCTGCCCGCGGCGTTCGCCGATATCGGCGCCAAAGGGGTAGACCAGGCACAATTAGCCAGCTATCCACAGCTGGCGGAAATCAGTCACATACACACCGCGGGCAACTCCCCGGCGATGTGTGACGGCGCGGCAGTCCTGCTGGTCGGTGACCAGGCGTTGGGGCAATTGCTGGGGCGCCAACCGCGCGCGCGCATCGTCGGCGCTGCGGCAGCCAGCGCCGACCCGCTGCAGGTATTGTCCGGCTGCATCAGCGCCACCGAGCGCCTGTTGCGGGAACAGCAACTCAACGCCGGTGAGGTGGACCTGTTTGAACTGCATGAAGCTTTCGCCGCGACCACCCTAAAAGCGCAGCATGACCTGGGCATCAGCGCCGACAAACTCAACGTCAATGGCGGCGTCATCGCCCTGGGGCACCCCATGGGCGCCACCGGCGCCATGATGGCCGGCACCCTGCTGGACGAACTGGAACGCCGCGGGCAGCGAACAGGTATCGTTGCCGCCAGTGGCGCCGCGGGCAGCGGCAGCGCACTATTGTTGGAGCGCTGCTAGCCAAGAGTCACCCACAGCTGAACATTTCCACCCCGCTCCTGAGATCCCCAGCCCAAGCGGCCCTGACCTGTCCAGCGACTGTCGCGGTTTTTCAACTTGCGATCATCTGTAGATGTCCTATATTGCTTACTGGCCAAATCATCACAATGTTAAGAAAAGGATAACTATTCATGTTGAAGTTACTTCGCAAAATGCGACCCGTAGCGGCGAGTCACGCCCGGCGAACGCCGCTAAGAACCGGCGCGCTGGCGCTACTGACCCTGCTGTCGAGCGCGGCCTTTGCCGCCGACAAACCCAATATCCTGGTGATCTGGGGCGACGACGTCGGCCAGTCCAATATCAGTGCCTACACCATGGGCCTGATGGGCTACCAGACCCCCAATATCGACCGTATCGCCAATGAGGGCATGATTTTTACCGATTACTACGGCGAGCAGAGCTGCACCGCGGGTCGCTCCTCTTTCATCATGGGCCAATCGGTATTTCGTACCGGACTGAGCAAGGTCGGCCTGCCGGGCGCTCCCCTGGGCATGCAGGAGGAAGACCCCACCATTGCCGGCCTGCTGAAAAACCACGGCTATGCCACAGGCCAATTCGGCAAGAATCACCTGGGCGACCGGGATGACATGCTGCCCACCAACCACGGTTTTGACGAGTTCTTTGGCAATCTCTATCACCTGAACGCAGAAGAAGAGCCAGAGAATTCAGACTACCCCACGGACCCGGAATTCCGCAAAAAGTATGGCCCCAGGGGCGTGATCCGTTCCAGTGCCGACGGCAAGATCGAGGACACCGGCCCGCTGACCAAGAAGCGCATGGAAGTGGTGGATGATGAAACTTCCGCTGCCGCCATGAAGTTTATTGAAAAAGCGGTGAAAGACGACAAGCCCTTCTTCGTCTGGTGGAGTGGCACGCGTATGCACTTTCGCACCCACGTGGCGCCCGAGGTGATGGGCAGCTGCAAAAAGCAGTACCCCCGCGCGGACGAGTACACCTGCGGCATGCTCGAGCACGACACTCACATCGGCCTGTTCCTGAAGCAGCTGGATGACCTGGGCATTGCCGATAACACTATCGTGTTCTACTCCACCGATAACGGCCCCCACATGAACACCTGGCCGGATGCGGCGATGACCCCGTTCCGCGGAGAGAAAAACAGCAACTGGGAAGGCGGCTGGCGAGTGCCCTCGATGGTACGCTGGCCCGGCAAAATCCAGGCAGGCGCCATATCCAATGAGATCATGCATCACATGGACTGGCTGCCCACTTTCCTGGCCGCCGCCGGCGAGCCTGACGTGAAGCAGAAGCTGCTGAAAGGCCACCGTGCCATAGGTCGAAGCTACAAGGTACACCTGGACGGCTACAACTTCCTGCCCTTCCTGACCGGGGAATCCCAGGAAACGCCGCGACGTGAGATCTTCTACTTTTCCGATGACGGCGACCTGACCGCCCTGCGCTACAACGACTGGAAACTGATCTTCATGGAGCAGCGCGTGCAAGGCACATTGAAAGTCTGGTCCGAGCCTTTCATCCCGCTGCGTATTCCGCTGATATTCAACCTGCGCCGCGATCCCTACGAACGTGCGCAGCTCACTTCCAATACCTATTATGACTGGCTGATCGATCGCGCCTACCTGCTGGTGCCGGCACAGGACTACGTTGGTCAGTTCCTGAGTACCTTCCAGAAATTCCCGCCGCGCCAGAAAGCGGCCAGTTTCTCGCTGGACCAGGTGATGGAGAAGTTGACCGAGTCAACTGGCTCCAAGTAGAACCGGCGAAGACTTTACCCTGCCCAAGCCTCCCTCACGGGGGGCTTTTTTTTGGGTCATCGTAAATTAGCGGGGGCAGCTGGTTATCCGGTCTTTTTCGCGCCAGACGGCCAACTCGATCGCGGTGTACCCCCGGCGTTCCGAACCCCAGTCACTTCGGGGGTACACCGGGATCGAGCTGGCCTTTTTTCAGCATTGCCCCAACCTTCCACTACCTATACTGTCATCATGCGCCAAAGCCGTCGGCGGTGTGCCTGAACCTGCCGTCTTGTACACGCGCCCCTGCGGGGTTCCCTCGGTCGGTCGCGAACCGGAAAAGCGCCGTTTCGCTCCACTCTCTCGGCGCGCACTTGCGACGGCAGGTTCAGCCGCACCGCCGACTCCTATCCAGGGTGCTACAGACTTGCAGCGAGTCCGGTGGTGAGTTGGGAGAGCGGCTGAATTTCGCGTCGCAAATCAGCGCCGAGGAAGGGCGCGAGACAGGGCTTTATCTGGCTCGCAACCGACCGAGGGCACCCCGCAGGGGCGCGTCGATCAGACGTGAAATTCAGGCACTCTCCCAACGGCCTTGGAGCCACGCAAAAGAAATAGGTAGTGGCTGCTGCTAGATGCATGACTCAAAGAGGTCGGCCACATTGGTGTGTACACCCGAAGTGCCTGGGGTTCGAAACGCAGGGGGTATACGCCAATGTGGCCGACCGGCACACCGGCTGGCTTGACGCTGCTGTAGTTTTAGGGTTTTTGAAACCGTCTATTGGTTTTTGGACCACCCCAGACCGGCCAGCGCGCTTGCAGTATGTTCACCCAGCATTGGCGGTGGACTGGCGTATTCTACCGGGGTGCGCGACAGCTTGATCGGATTACCCACCAACTGTAAATCGGGGTTCAGGGGATGGGGCACATTCACCTGCATTTTACGCGCCTGAATCTGCGGCTCCTGGAACACCTCGGCCACCGTGTTGATGGGTCCGGCAGGCACCTGCGCCGCCTCCAGCAACTCCAGCCACTCGGCTTTACTGCGCTGCAACATGGCTCCCTGCAACAAGGGCACCAGGGTATCCCGGTTG
>Ga0316191_10004136_pt1 | contig 10803 bp, 9 predicted proteins | sample Eddworburr2cm_MG_FD_204928 | JGI IMG/M metagenome (GOLD analysis project Ga0316191, IMG submission 204928) | Coastal sediment microbial communities from Maine, United States - Eddy worm burrow 2 cm | ecosystem: Environmental > Aquatic > Marine > Coastal > Sediment | place: USA: Maine | collected... | reverse complement strand
CCTGCATCGCGTTTGTCGCGCTCATTGGGGCAGCGGACCCGAGCGAGTCAGGCTCTGAAGTAGCGGCTACCCCGGATATGGACGTCTATTATCCCGGCACCGAGGAAGTCGGACCCGACGAGATGCGCGTCGTTGCACTGGGCACCGGGATGCCCAGTCCCCGGCCCAAACAGGCCGCAGCCTGCTGGCTCGTAGAGCTTGGGAACGGGGACAAGTTCCTGTTCGACATCGGGGCCGGCTGTCATGAACGGATCGCGGCCCAGAAGATCCCGTACGACGAGATCGATAAGGTGTTCATCGGTCACCTCCACGTCGATCACTACGGTGATCTGGCCAGCTTCTGGCTGGGCGGCACCACGATGAACAGGCTGACCCCGCTCCGCGTGTGGGGACCAAGCGGGCACGCGCCCGAGTTCGGCACGACGTACGCGATGGAGCGAATGCAGGAGATGTATACGTGGGACGTCGGAACACGAGCGGGCTTCATAGACTTCCGGGGCGGCGTTCTCGACGTCACCGAGTTTCCCTATGACGCTGTCCACGAAGTGATCTACGAGGAGAACGGAGTCGTCATTCGCACGATTCCGGCAATCCACGCGATCGACGGCGCAGTGAGTTTCATCCTCGAATGGAACGGTCTCAAGTTCGCTTACTCGAGCGACACCTACCCGAACAACTGGTGGATCGAGCACACGCAAAACGCCGACATCTCCATCCACGAGTGCCTCATTCCACCCAATCTGATGGTCGAAAAGCAGGGCTTCTCTCCGAGTGAGGCGCTCCAGGTAGGGGTCGTGGCTCATACATCACCCGAGATGTTCGGCCGCGTGATGTCACTCACAAGTCCCCGGCTCGCCGTCGCCTACCACTTCCAGAACGATTTCGACACCGCGCCAGAGGTTCTCGCCCGGGTTCGGAAGACCTATGACGGCCCGCTCGCGCTCGCCCTGGACTATATGGTATTCAACGTCACGGCGGACGACGTTTCGGTCCGCATGTCAGCCTACGACGAGGACATCTGGCCACCTCCGGCGCAAAAGGAAAAGCAGCCGCCTAACACGGACCTGATGGTGCCGATGTCCGACTTCGTCCGTGGGGGCGCCCGGGAGATGGCTGACGTCATCGTCCCGATCTATGACGAGATCAACGAGCTATACGGGACGAACATCCCCGTGCCGGGAGACGGCAACTAAACTCGGTTCAGGCTGGCAGTGACAACGGGAGGTCTTGAGGGTCAGATGCCCGAACTCATCCGGGAGTGGCCGCTCATGCAAGATGTGCAGATTCCCAATCCGTTCGCCGCGCCCAAGGCGGGTTCGACCTGCCGGGCATCGTGGACTATTCCGGTGTCTTTCCGGCCATCGACGCCCTGTTCACCTGTACACCGATCACGAACGAAGCTGGAGCAGCCGACTATGGCTACTACTGGACGAGCACGTCGGCCTGGTCCGGGACGTGAGTTGAGGCACCACCTGTCGATTCGCTCCGGGCAGCACAGGTGCTCGTCGAGCAGCGGCGCAGAGTGTAGAATACGATCCAGCCGCACAGTTTCCTGAGCAACCGGCCGCCGAATCAGATAGCCAATCGATACTTCCAGGGGGGAGTGATGAGAGCATTGAGTGGAAGGATAGCAGTCGTCGTAGCGGTATTGCTGGCGGGATCAGCCCACGTGGCGGTTGCCCAGAGTCCCGCGGCCGAGGAAGACAGTCCCGGGTGGGAGTTCGTAGTCGCCCCGTATCTCCTGTTCCCGAACATGAATGGACAGACGACCGTACGCGGGAACCCCGTGGACGTGGATCTCGGGCCTGGCGATATCTTCGAAAACCTCGACTTCGGTGCAATGCTCTACCTGGAGATGGCCAACCGCGATTGGGCCATCACACTCGACGGTCTGTACATGAACCTCGGAGCAAACGGGAAGACCCCGATTACCGACCGCGACGCTGAAGTCGATATGAAGCAGCTGGGCATCACGGCTACGGGCATGTGGCGTGTCGCACCGTGGGCCGAGATCGGGGTCGGCGGCAGGTTCAACTCGATCGAAGGCGGGCTCGTCGTCGCACCCGGAGAGGTAGTGCTTCCGGGCTTCGACGTCTCGGACACGAATTCCTGGTTCGACCCACTGATCGTGGCTCGTTTCACGGCACCACTCGAGAGCAAGTGGAAGCTCGGGATCCGTGGCGATGTGGGGGGCTTCGGAGTCGGTTCCGACTTTACCTGGCAGGTTTTCCCGTTCGTCGGCTATCGGTTCAGCAATTTGTTCGAGATCTCTGGCGGCTACCGGGCTCTCGGGATGGACTACAATACGGGGAGCGGAGACGACTACTTCCTGTATGACATGGTCATCTTCGGACCGCAACTCGGCCTGGTGTTCCACTTCTGAACGACGGGCCGCCCGGAAATGCCTCCCGGGCGGCCCGTCGCAGGTGGGCTGACTTAGCCTCGAGCTACTTCCCGCCCGAGATAGTCCTCACTTCCAGGTAGCTCGCGTTTGCCGGTGAGTGGTACACGCGGTGCGTCGCCTTTACGAAGTCCGCTTCGTCCGCCTCGAAGATGTTGTCGACGTACGTCTGCGGATTGCGATCGAACAGCGGGAACCAGGTGCTCTGGATCTGCACCATGACCCGGTGTCCTTCCTTGAACGTGTGCAGCACGTCCTGCAGCGGAAGGTCGATCTCCGTCACCTCGCCCGGGACGAACGGCTTCGGGTGCTCGTAGCTGTCCCGGAACCGGCCCCGGATGATCTCGCTTCGCACGAGCTGCTGGTAGCCACCGAGCACGACTCCGGCGGGCGTGTGCTCGCCGTTCGGCTCGTCGTCCGGGTACACGTCGATCAGCTTCACGGCCCAGTCGGCGGCGGTGCCGGTCGTGGACACCTCGAGGTGCGCCAGGATGTCGCCGGCCAGCGTGAGGTCCTCCTCGAGCACCTCGGTCCGGAAGGTGATCACGTCGGGCCGCCGGTCGGCGAACCGCTGGTCCTCGTTCATGTAGCGACGCGGCGTGTACTGGAAGCGGATCCGGTCGGTATAGGGAACTGGCTCGTTCGGATCGCTCACGTATTCCGTGAACGCGGCTTCGCTTCCGCCGGGAGCGTCGCTCGATAGTCCGTCACCGGCACGCAGGAACAGGCGGATCGAAGTCGCCCCCTGCGGCGGCCAGTCTGCGAATTCCCGCCACTCCTTGCTGCCCGTGTCGAATACGAGGGCCTCGAAGCCGGGTGCTTCTCCCTCGTCCTTGAGGAAGTGCCGGAAGAACACCGCTTCAACTTCGCGCTGATGCTGACCCGAAATGTTGTCCCCGTAGTAGATGTCGCCGACCATGTGCGGAGACCGATCCCACCCCCAGCCGCCGTGCTGCCACGGTCCCATCACGAGCACGTTGAAGATGCCCGGGTTGTTCCGCTCCAGCGATCGGTAGATGCTCATCGGCCCGTACAGGTCCTCGGCATCGAACCAACCGCCCACCGTCATCACGGCGTGATCCACGTCCTTCAGATGCGGAACGATGCTCCGGGCCTGCCAGAATTCGTCGTAGTTCGGGTGTTCCCTGAGCTGCTTCCAGAAGAAGTTCTCGTCGCCGTACCAGCGGTCCGAGTTCTTCAGGGGCCCGAGCTCCAGGTAGAACTGGTACGCGTCGCGCGTGTTCGGCTGTGGAAGATTCCACCAGTCGTCGGTCTCGAGCCCTGTCTTCTGCACTCCCGTGAGTGGTGTGAGGATCCAGTAGGGGAGCGTGAACACGCCGTGGTGGTGCAGGTCATCGAAGAAGAAGTCGCCGATCGGGGCCTGCGGCAGCGAGGCGACGAGCGCCGGGTGGGCCTCGGGGATCGCGGCGGTCACGTAAAACCCGGGATACGACGTTCCCCACATCCCGATCCTGCCGTTGTGGTTCGGCACGTTCTCCAGCAACCACTCGATCGTGTCGTACGTGTCCGAGCTTTCGTCGATCGCCGCATCTCCTGGCACGTGCGGACGCATGTTGTCGTACAGGCCCTCTGACATGTATCGCCCGCGCACGTCCTGGTACACGAAGATGTAGCCGTCCCGGGCAGTTTCCTGGTTCGGGCCGAGCGCATTGCTGTAGCTCGTGGCACCATACCAGCCGACCCCATACGGCGTGCGTTTCAGGAGAATCGGCCAGGTCTTCGTGTTGTCCCTCGGCGTGTAGATCTGGGTGAACAGCGTCACCCCGTCGCGCATGGGGATTCGGACTTCACGCTTTTCGTATGTGCGGAGGACGAACAGGAAGTTCCTGCCGTTCTCGTTGTCGGCGTCCAGCTCCAGGGATCGCTCGTAGCTGGCGATCGCGCCGTCGATGTCCCCGGCGACCATCAGCGCCTCGCCCAGGCTGTCGTGCTGATTCGATTCGTCCGGATACGCCTCGACATTCAGGGTGAAGATGGCGACAGCCATCTCGGCATCCCCCGCCTGCAGGTATTCGTAGCCCAGGCCGTTGAGAGCCGTCGGCGGGAAGATCTGGCCGTCGGGATCGACCCTTCGGAAGGCGCGAAACTGCTCGGTGGCTGCCTCCACTCCTTCCGTGCGGATGAGCTGAACGAACTCCTCCTCCGTCGGTTCCGCCTGTTGTGCGTGGACGGCCAGGGGGCCGAGGAGGGCGGTGGTGACCGCGATCGAGAGAGTGAGTGTGCTTGGAAGACGCGAACGAGGACGAGTGAGCCTCATTGAACCGCTCCTGCAGGTGAATCCGTGGTGCGGGCATTTGTCTGTGAGACAGCACGAGTGATCGGGTGGTTGCACGGTGCCCTGGCGCTACGCGACCCTATCTCTGATGTGGCGCATCCGGCCTATGCAGTTGGAAGGGAAGCAGGCTGACCGCGATCTGCTGCCCGTCGGTTAGCTCGAGTCGGGACTTGATGTTCGTGGGCGCGACCAGCTCCCAGCGGTCACGAGGTTGGGATATGTCGAGGTCGGCCTCGCCCCGGTGTATGCCGCAGGCGGCGAACGCCAGCGCCCTTTGCTCGACCATGACCGGCACCACGGCCACCTGTTCCCACACATCGGAGACGCCAGCCATGCTCGTCGCGAGGTACTCCGGCAGGCGAAGAACCAGTGGATCGGGGAGCGTCACCGGCGAGTCGACGAAGGCCGCGATGGAACCGTGGAGTAGACCTACCCGCCACGTCTGCCAGATGAAGGGGCCGTAAAGTGTGGCGATCCACCAGGCCTGCGCGCTGGGATTGAGGAGGTCTACGCGCATCCGCGTCCGAATCGCTCCACGGATCTGGCCCAGGGTGTCGACTCCCAGTGCCTCTCTCTCCCAGTCATACATGCGGATTCTCGCTTGTCTCGACGGATCTCAGGCTGAAGACGTATTCTACCTGTTAGGCTGTTCGCGGTACACACACGTCTTTCCGAGGTGAATCATGACCTGGCCGGAGCTGCTCGAGCGTTGGGTTCCGATGTTTGACTTCCCGCTGTTCCGGATCGGGAATACGACCGTTAGCGTGGCCACGCTTCTGACGACTCTCATCATCATTATCGCGACACTCATCGTGTCGCGCGTGGTCAAACGGTGGCTGGAGGGCGTCGCGCGTCGGCGCAGTGTGAAGGACGCCGGATCCGTGCACGTAACGGCGCGGCTGGTTCACTATACGATTCTCTTCATCGGTTTCGGTGTGGCACTTCACACCGTGGGCATCGATTTGACAGCCCTGTTCGCAGCCGGCGCCATCTTCGGCGTGATCATTGGTTTCGCGATGCAGAATATTGCGTCAAACTTCGTTTCAGGCGTGATCCTGCTGTTCGAAAGGACCATCAAGCCGGGAGACATTGTAGATGTAGAGGGACGTATCGTTCGGGTGATCGAACTTGGCATCCGCGCCACGATCGCTCGAACGACCAACGATGAAGACCTGATCATCCCCAACTCCGTCCTCGTGCAGTCAACCGTACGGAACTACACGTTTCGGGACTCACATTTTCGCATCGACGCACCAGTCGGAGTGACCTACGGATCGGACATGGCCGTGGTCCGTTCCACCCTGGAGAAAGTGGCCATGGAAATCCCGTGGCGCTCTCGCAATCCCGAGCCCGTCGTACTGATGAAGGAGTTTGGCAGCTCCTCGGTGAACTTCCTCGTCTCCGTCTGGACCGAGAATCCCTGGAAGCAACGACAACTCCGCTCGGACCTCAATGAGGCGATATGGTCGGCGCTCAAGATGGCCGGGATCACGATCGCCTTCCCGCAGCTCGACGTGCACTTCGACCCGGAGATCGAACGATCGATGACCGAGCTGGCAGGCGCAGGACGCGCGGGGTCTCAATGAAGACGCTTATTCGGAACGGTTTAACCGGCGGTCGCGGAGGACTCCGGTACCACCGGAGGCGGCCACCTCCCGGGGCCATGCCGGGCACGCTGGTGATCGACGCAGATGCCCCGCCTCCACGGCTGACGGTACTGGCGTACGGACCGGAAGATTGCACCGAGGAGCAGGTGAGCGACCTCGGAAGACTCGACGAGCTTTGCAGGGAATGGCCTGTCGTATGGCTGAACGTGGACAGCCTCAGCGATGAGCCCCTGCTTCGAGCGATCGGAGAGCGCCTCGATCTGCATCGACTGGTTCTCGAGGACGTGGCCAACCTTGGCCAGCGATCGAAGGCGGAATTCTACGACGACGTCCTCTTCATCGTCCTTCGGATTCCGGATGTGGAGGGGGGTGAAACGGAGCAGGTGAGCCTGCTTGTGCGCGATGGCCTGGTGGTGACGCTGCAGGAGCACGCAGGTGACTGCTTCGACGGGGTTCGGGACCGAATACGGCACGGCAAAGGCAAGATCCGCATTAGAGGTTCCGACTACCTGGCGTACGCTCTCATAGATGCAGCCATCGATCAGTACTTCCCGGTGCTGGACGACGCGGGCCTGGCCCTGGATTCACTGGAGGACCAGGTCTTCGATGAGCCGACGCCGGAGACCCTGGCGCAGATCCACTCCCTGAAGCGAAGTCTTGTATCCCTGCGCAAGGCGATCTGGCCGTATCGCGAAATGCTCAACGTGCTGATGCGGGATGCCGGGTCGGTCTTCGCGGATGAGACCCAACCGTATCTCAGGGACGGCTACGACCACGTGGTGCGCCTGATCGATCTCGTGGAGGCACAGCGAGAGGTCACCTCGGATCTGCTGAGCATGTACCTGTCGACGGTGAGCAACCGCATGAACGAGGTGATGAAGGTGCTGACCATCATCGCCACGATCTTCATCCCGCTGAGCTTCATCGCCGGCGTCTACGGGATGAACTTCGATCCGGCCGTTTCCCGGTGGAACATGCCCGAACTCGGTTGGACTCTGGGGTATCCCGCCGCCCTGCTACTCATGGGCGTCGTCGCCGGGGGGCTGCTGGCCTTCGTATGGCGGAGGGGCTGGCTGTGACGAAGCGCGTCGAACCGGCAATTCCCGTGATCGGCTGGCGCGAATGGGTCGGTCTGCCGGACTTCGGAATCAAGCATATCAAGGTTAAGGTCGATACCGGGGCCCGTTCGTCCTCTCTGCACGCCTTCGACCTGCAGCAGTTCGAACGGGACGGTGCTGAATGGGTGCGATTCGAGGTTCATCCCGTCCAGCGAAAGAGCGACCGGGCGGTGCAAGTCGAGGCGAAGGTCCTCGAGCATCGTTCCATTCGCAGCTCGAGCGGCAAGGCGTCGATACGACCCGTGATCGTGACGAACGTGCGGCTGCTGGGTACCACCTGGCCGGTCGAGTTGACCCTGGCGAGCCGCGACGAGATGGGCTTCCGGATGCTGCTCGGCCGCGAGGCATTTCGGCGAAGATTTCTGGTGGATGCAGGAAAGTCCTATTGCGGCGGTAAGCCGAAACGAAAGAAGAAGGCCGGAAAATGAAGCTCGCCATACTGTCTTGCAGTCCCAACTGTTACAGCACGCGCCGGCTCCGTGAAGCCGCCGAACAGCGGGGGCACGAGGTCAAGGTCCTCAACACCCTCAAGTTCGCGATCGACCTCGAAGAGGGAGAGCCCGACCTCTACTTCCGACAGAAGAGGCTGTCACACTACGATGCCGTGCTGCCGCGGATCGGCGCGTCGATCACATACTTTGGCACGGCGGTCGTGCGGCAGTTCGAGCAGATGGACGTGTGGTGTGCGAACTCCTCCGCCGGCATCAGCAACTCCAGGGACAAGCTCCGCAGCCTGCAGATCCTCAGTCGTCACCATATCGGCATCCCGCAGACGACCTTCGTTCGTGACAAGAATGACGTGCTTCCTGCAATCGAGCGAGTCGGTGGAGCGCCCGTAATCATCAAGCTGTTGGAAGGCACGCAGGGGATCGGGGTGCTCCTGGCGGAGTCGGTGAAGTCTGCCGAGGCCATCGTGGAGCTGCTCCAGAGTCAGAAGCAGAACGTGTTGATCCAGAAGTTCGTCGCCGAGAGCAAGGGAAGGGACGTCCGGGCGTTCGTGGTGGGTGACCAGGTGGTGGCGGCGATGCGCCGCGTTGCCCAGGGACAGGAGTTCCGAAGCAACGTCCACCGGGGCGGTCTCACCGAGCCGGTGGATCTCGATGAGCGCTATCGCGAGACGGCCGTCCGGGCCGCCCAGATCATGGGCCTTCGAGTCGCCGGCGTCGATCTCCTGGAGGGAAGAGACGGCCCGCAAGTCGTGGAAGTGAATTCCTCGCCTGGCCTCGAAGGAATCGAAGGTTGCACCCAGCTCGACGTTGCCGGCGCCATCATCGACTACATGGCTGCGCAGGTAGACTTCCCGGAGATCGATCTTCGCCAGCGGCTGACCGTGAGCCGTGGATACGGTGTCGCCGAGATCCACGTTCCCGCGGGATCCGAGTACGTAGGCCAGTCGATCAGCGAGTCAGGGTTACGGGAGAGGGACCTCAACGTCCTGACGCTCTATCGGGGAACGACCGTCATTCCGAACCCGCGGTCGCACCGGGTTCTGGAGCCCGGCGATCGCCTGCTCTGCTTCGGCAAACTCGAATTGATGCGTGACCTGATCCCGGCGAGGGCTCGCCGCACCCGAAATCCGGAGATCCAGGAATTGCCTGATCTTCCGGTGGCCGACGAAGTGCATGCTACGGCAGGGGAGCCGGCCGCGACGCCGGTCTCGTAGCAATGAACACGGAATCAGCAGCAGCCGGGGCAAAAGCAGCCGAGGCGGAGGCCCGCGCGCGAAAGCCCATCGACGAGTGGTTCGGGAAGGAGATTCCGGCGGGCGAATCGCTCAACGTCAAGCTCGCCGTAGGCGAGAGCTACAGCAGCATGACGGTGCGGATTCCGATACACATTCGCCGGGCCGCGGCGGATGGTCCGGTCGTGTTCGTCACGGCCGCACTGCACGGCGATGAAATCAACGGCACCGGTGCCGTTCGGCAGCTGATCCAGGATGATGACTTCAGACTCCTGCGAGGATCGGTGATACTCGTTCCGGTGCTGAACCTTCTCGCCTTTGACCGACACTCCCGCTACCTGCCGGATCGCCGGGACCTGAACCGCTCGTTCCCCGGATCGAAAAACGGCAGTCTGGCCAGTCGCATGGCCCGGATCATCTTCGATGAGATCGTGCCCCGGTGTGACTACGGCATCGACCTCCATACGGCAGCGGTCCGCCGCACCAACTACCCCAACGTCCGTGGGGACCTAACGAACCCGGCGGTACGAAGACTCGCGGAGTCATTCGGTTCGGAGATCATCATCAACAAGAAGGGCCCGAAAGGATCGTTCCGCCGGGAGGCGAGCGAGGCGGGCTGCCCGACGATCATCATGGAGGGCGGCGAGGTGTGGAAGGTGGAGCCGGGCATCGTGGAATCCGCCACACGCGGCATCAGGAACGTCTTGCGCGGACTCGACATGCTGGACGGCGAGGCCGAAAGCCCCGACTACCAGATCGTCATCGAGAAATCGAAGTGGATACGGGCCAAACGGGGTGGATTCATGCAATTCCACATTTCGCCCGGCGACATCGTGGAGAAGGACCAGCCACTCGCCACGAACACCACGCTGCTCGGAGATGACCGGAATACACTCCACGCACCGTTCGACGCGGTGGTAATCGGAATGACCAGCCTGCCGGCCATCAGCCCCGGCGAGCCACTCTGCAATCTCGGCAAGCTGCCGAGGGGTTTCCGCGCGGCTGATCTCCGCATTCAGCGGTCGGACGAGGACAGCCTGGAGCACCGGGTCTCGGAGGATCTCGCATCCAGCGTCATGGTCGTCGACCCGGCGGAGTGATGCGGTAGTAAAGCTAGAGCGCGATCAGGTCCTACGAGCCGCTGAAGGCGAACGTCCAGACCACGGGGATGTCCCCTGACTCCGGGCACAGCGCGGTCAGGCTGGTATCAAACGACAGGGTCTCCTCGGCGTAGGAGCCGGTATAGGCATCGTCGGCTGACACGATGTTGCAGCCCGTCGACTCCTCGAACGCGGGCCCGCCGCCCCCGGATGCACCCAGCAACACTCTCACGTCACCGTCGGCCGTGACCGTACCCGTGACGAAGCCGGTCGCGTCTTCGCAGTCCTCGCTTGCAGTCTGGGAGAACGTGCCCTCGAAGATCCCGTCCGACTGCTCGGTGACCGTGACTCGGCCCGCGCAGAACTGAGTGGTCGGCTCTAGTTCTGGCCGTTGCACCGTGACCGTCCAGGTCCCGTCATGGGTGCCCACGAGATTCGGGGTCATGAGTCCCGTCGGATCGTCATCCCCGCATGCGGCGAGCGCGAGCAGGCCAACCGTGAAGCAAAGGAATGCGGGTCGCATGTGATAACCTCGTGGACTGGGACGAACCGTAGCGCATACGCCATGTCCCGCAAACATTTCATGGGCGGGAAGTGGGC
>Ga0316191_10004133_pt1 | contig 10806 bp, 5 predicted proteins | sample Eddworburr2cm_MG_FD_204928 | JGI IMG/M metagenome (GOLD analysis project Ga0316191, IMG submission 204928) | Coastal sediment microbial communities from Maine, United States - Eddy worm burrow 2 cm | ecosystem: Environmental > Aquatic > Marine > Coastal > Sediment | place: USA: Maine | collected... | reverse complement strand
ACGCCTGGCATCAGTGTTCCAGAATGTTTTTCCTGTAAAGGATTACGGTGGAAATGCAGAGCTCCATTTTGAGGGTCTTGATTATAATCCGCCACGCTATGACCTCGATGAGTGTCGCCGTCGTGACCTGACCTATGCACTGCCTGTAAAGGTGAAGCTGCGCCTGAAGATTTTTGGCGATGGCGAAAAGGGCGCTAAACGCAAAGTAAAAGAGGTTCGTGACCAGTCTGTATATATGGGCGAAATCCCGTTGATGACTGATTATGGCTCATTCATTATCAACGGAACTGAGCGCGCTATTGTATCGCAGATGCACCGTTCTCCTGGCGTTTTCTTTGATCATGACAGGGGTAAAACTCACGCATCGGGTAAATTCTTGTTTAAGGCGCGCGTGATTCCATACCGTGGTTCATGGCTCGACTTTGAGTTTGATGCCAAGGATAAGGTTCACTTCCGTATCGACCTTCGTCGTAAGATGCCTGCAGGTGTTTTGCTGAAGGCTCTTGGTCTCTCGCAGCAGGATATTCTGGGGCGTTATTATGAACGCCGTACCTATCGCATCCATAAAGATGGTTTCCAAGTTCGTTTTGATGCAGAGCAGTTTCTGGGTAGTCGCGCTGCAACCGATATCAAGGTTGGCGATAAGAAGGTTGTTGTTGAAGGCAAGAAGATCACCCAGCTGGCCATCAAGAAGCTGGTAGAGGCGAAGATTGAGTGGCTGGATGTGCCGACTGAAAATATGATCGGCGAAGTTATTGCTGAACCGATTATGATCGAAGGTGGCGAGATTCTTCTTGACCATAATCTGGAGCTGACTGAAGAGAGCATCTCTGCGCTTCAGGGTGCGGGCGTTAAGGAGTTTGACTGTCTGTTTATCGACAGCTTCCACCGCGGCCCATGGCTTGCCGACACACTGCGTCTGGACACGGTTCAGTCCAAGGAGGAGGCACGGGTTGAAATATACCGGATGATGCGTCCTGGCGAGCCGCCAACCGTTGAGACTGCCAAGGCACTGTTTGAGTCCATGTTCTTTGATGCATCCCGTTACGACCTCTCCAACGTGGGCCGTATGAAGCTGAACAGTCGTCTGGGCATCTCAAATGATGATGTTCCACTTGATCAGGGAACCCTGCGAATCGAAGACATTCTGCTGTCGATGGACACCCTTCTGAAACTGCGTGATGGTATCGGCGAAGTGGATGATATCGATCATCTGGGTAACCGTCGTCTGCGCTCGGTGGGCGAACTGCTTGAGAACCAGATCCGTATTGGCTTGATCCGCATGGAACGCGCTATTCGCGAACGTTTAAGTTCAGGTGATCTGACAGAGATGATGCCGTCCGATCTGGTCAATGCAAAACCATTGATTGCGTCGGTGAAGGAGTTCTTTGGTTCATCCCAGCTGTCGCAGTTTATGGACCAGACCAACCCGTTGTCGGAAGTGACCCATAAACGCCGGCTCTCTGCGCTCGGCCCCGGCGGCCTTTCGCGTGAGCGTGCAGGCTTCGAAGTGCGTGACGTGCATCCGACCCATTACGGACGTCTCTGCCCGATTGAGACGCCTGAAGGTCCGAATATCGGTCTGATCAACTCACTCTCATGCTTTGCCAAGGTGAACGCTTTTGGTTTTATCGAAACGCCGTATCGTAAAGTGGTTGAAGGCAGGCTGAGCCGAGAGGTTGTTTATCTTTCTGCCATTGATGAGGCAGGCCACACGATTGCACAGGCGAATGCCAAGGTTGATGAGAAGGGTAACTTCGTCGCAGACACAATTCAGTGTCGTCAGGATGGCGATTTTGTCATGGCGACACCAATCGATATCAATTACATGGATATTACGCCATCACAGCTTGTATCGGTTTCAGCAGGTCTGATTCCGTTCCTCGAGCATGATGATGCAAACCGTGCACTGATGGGTTCCAACATGATGCGTCAGGCTGTACCACTGGTTCGTGCTGAGAAGCCACTGGTTGGCACAGGCATGGAAGCTGAAGTTGCACGCGACTCCGGTGTAACCGTTGTTGCCCGTCGTGGCGGCTCTGTAGAGAGCGTTGACGGCAGCCGGATTGTTGTTCGTGTGGATGATGATGAGCAGGCCGCTGGTGAGCCGGGTGTCGATATCTATCGTCTGTTCAAGTATCGCCGCTCCAACCAGAACACCTGTTTCAACCAGCGCCCGATTATTAAAGCCGGTGACCTGGTGCGAAAGGGCGACATCATTGCAGATGGTCCTTCGACCGACCTGGGCGACTTGGCACTGGGGCGCAATGCGTTGGTGGCACTGATGCCATGGCGTGGTTACAACTTTGAGGATGCGATTGTTATCTCTGAAAAGCTGGTGAAAGATGATGTCTATACATCAATTCACATCGAAGAGTTTGAGTGTGTTGCTCGCCAGACAAAACTGGGTGATGAAGAGATTACCCGCGATATTCCTAATGTGGGCGAAGAGGCTCTGCGCCATCTGGATGATTCGGGTATCGCCTACGTCGGTGCTGAAGTAAAAGCCGGTGATATCCTTGCTGGTAAGATTACGCCGAAGGGTGAGACCCAGCTCTCTCCTGAAGAGAAGTTGCTACGTGCTATCTTTGGCGAGAAGGCCTCTGACGTTCGTGACTCATCGCTGCGAATTAAGCCGGGCGATGAAGGCATTGTTGTTGATGTGCAGGTGTTCACTCGCCGCGGAGACGAGAAGGATGATCGCGCCAAGTCCATCGAAGAGATGGAAGTTGAGCAACTGTACGCGGACAAAGAAGATGAACGACGCATCCTTGAAGGGAACGTAATTGCTCGTCTTCAGGGCATGATGGTTGGTCAGAAAGCTGTGACCGTTAAAGGCCTGAAGAAGGGTGCCGAGGTTACTGCCGAGCATCTGAATTCACTCGCACTGCGCGATCTCTCTGCAGTATCTGTTGCTGATGATAAGATCAATGAGCGGGTTGCCGAAATTCTTGAGAGTATGGACAGAGAGCGTGCGAAGCTTGAGTCCCGTTTCGAGGAGAAGGTTGGCAAAGTCCGTGAAGGCTCTGAACTGAAGCCAGGCATGATCAAGATTGTAAAAGTTTTCGTTGCTGTAAAACGTAAACTACAGCCGGGTGACAAGATGGCGGGCCGCCATGGTAACAAGGGTGTGATTTCGGTGATTGTACCGGAAGAGGACATGCCGTTTACCGAAGATGGTACGCCGGTAGATATCTGCCTCAACCCATTGGGTGTTCCTTCGCGAATGAATATTGGTCAGATTTTTGAGATTCATATGGGCTGGGCTGGCCATGAGCTGGGCCGCAGATTGGCCGAAATGGTTCGCAGTGAGTTTAAACAGGATGAGGTTCGTCCCTTCCTGCTGGATATCTATGCTGAGGACGCGGCTGCATGCAAGACCATTAAGACTCTGAAAAAGGATGAGTTGATTGAGCTTGTGGATAACCTCAAGGGCGGCATACCGATTTCAACACCGGTATTTGATGGCGCGAAAGAGCATCATATTAAGCGCATGCTTGAGCTTGCAGGCGTTTCGCCGACAGGTCAGACCACGCTGTATGATGGCCGTACAGGCGAGGCCTTTGATCAGTCAATAACTATTGGTCAGATGTATATTCTTAAGCTGCACCATCTGGTGGATGAGAAGATTCATGCTCGTTCGACCGGTCCGTACTCTCTGGTAACCCAGCAGCCGTTGGGCGGTAAAGCCCAATTTGGTGGCCAGCGTTTCGGTGAGATGGAGGTATGGGCGCTGGAAGCATATGGCGCGGCATACACCTTGCAGGAGATGCTTACCGTTAAATCTGACGATGTTCAGGGCCGCACCAAGATGTATGAGTCCATTGTTCGTGGTGATCTAACCTTTGAGGCGGGAATTCCAGAGTCATTTAATGTAATGACGAAGGAGTTGAATGCCCTGGGCATTGATCTTGAGATGGTTAAAAAACCCGTTGAAGGCGAAGGAGAATAAGGCATGCAAGAACTTCTAAAGATGTTCCAAAAGCCGAACAGTATCGAAGATTTTGACGGTCTTCGTGTCGGTTTGGCCAGTCCTGAAAAAATTCGTTCCTGGTCATTTGGCGAAGTTAAAAAACCAGAGACGATCAACTACCGTACATTCAAGCCGGAGCGTGATGGTCTTTTCTGTGCCAAGATCTTTGGTCCGATCAAAGACTACGAGTGTCTCTGTGGTAAGTATAAGCGCCTGAAACATCGTGGTGTTGTCTGTGAGAAATGTTCGGTTGAAGTGATTCAGTCCAAGGTTCGTCGTGAGCGCATGGGTCATATTGACCTGGCAGCGCCTGTGGCACATATCTGGTTCATGAAGAGCTTGCCATCGCGTATCGGCCTGCTTCTCGATAAGACACTGAAAGAGCTTGAGCGCGTACTCTACTTTGAATCCTATATAGTGATTGATCCGGGTTTAACCAGTCTCGATCAGTATCAGATTCTGACTGAAGAAGAGTATATCGAAGCCTTTGAAGAGTACGGAGAAGAGTTCCGTGCGGTGATGGGTGCAGAAGCACTCCGTGAGATGCTTGCCAGCATCAATCTGGAAGAGGAGCGCCAGAGCCTGCGCGCTCAGATCGCTGCGACCAAGGCAGTAACCAGGCTGACCAAGCTGACCAAACGTCTTCAGACTGTTGAGTCGATGATCGGTTCCGGTAACCGTCCTGAGTGGATGATTCTTCAAGTTATTCCTGTACTTCCACCGGAAATTCGTCCTTTGGTACCATTGGACGGCGGTCGTTTTGCGACCTCTGATCTGAACGATCTCTACCGTCGTGTGATCAACCGTAATAACCGACTACGTCGTTTGTTGGAATTGAATGCGCCTGAGATCATTACCCGTAATGAGAAGCGCATGCTGCAGGAGTCAGTGGACGCCCTGTTTGATAATGAACGCCGCTCTAAACCGATTACCGGTAACAGCCGTCGCCCACTGAAGTCACTCTCCGATGTGATTAAGGGTAAGCAGGGCCGATTCCGTCAGAACCTGCTGGGTAAACGTGTCGACTACTCTGGCCGTTCGGTCATTGTGGTTGGCCCTGAACTTAAACTGCATCAGTGTGGTCTTCCTAAGAAGATGGCACTGGAGCTGTTCAAGCCATTCATCTATCACAAATTGGAGCTGCGCGGGTTGGCAACGACCATTAAGGCAGCCAAGAAGCTGGTAGAACAGGGAATTCCGGAAGTATGGGATATTCTGGCAGAAGTCATTCACCAGCATCCGGTAATGCTGAACCGTGCACCAACCCTGCACCGTCTCGGCATTCAGGCTTTTGAGCCAATTCTGATCGAGGGCAAAGCCATTCAGCTTCATCCGCTCGTTTGTACAGCATTCAACGCTGACTTTGATGGTGACCAAATGGCTGTACATGTGCCACTCTCGATTGAGGCACAGACAGAATGCCGTGCGCTGATGATGTCCAGCAATAACATCCTGACGCCTGCAACAGGCAAGCCTGTGATCGTACCGACTCAGGATATGGTTCTGGGTCTCTACTATCTGACGCGTGACAAGCCGTTTGAACCGGGTGAAGGCATGAGCTTCTCCTCTGCTGAAGAGGTTTTGCGTGCCTATGATGCCAAGGTTGTAAATATTCACTCCCGTATTTTCTGCCGTATTCGTGGTGCGCGTGAGAAGACCACGGTTGGCCGTGCCATTCTCTCAACTGTACTTCCTGAAGAGATGGCGTTCTCAAGCATCAACAGGGTGTTGGGCAAGAAAGAAGTGGGGAGCCTGATTGAGCAGTGCTATCGCCTTGCAGGCAATAAAGCGACTGTACTTCTGGCAGACAGAATCAAGGTGTTTGGTTACGAGTATGCAACCCGTTCCGGCGCATCTTTTGCCCTCAAGGACGTGATTGTTCCTGATGAGAAGTACAAACTGGTCGAAGCGACCGAGAAGGAAGTAAAAGAGGTTCAGTCACAGTATCGTGATGGCCTGATTACTGCCGGTGAGCGCTATAATAAGGTGATCGACCTTTGGACTCACACGACCGACAAGGTTGCCCGTGCGATGATGGATAATCTCTCTACCGAGGAAATTACCTCTGCAGATGGTAAAGAGACTGAGTCCACGGCGACATTCAATCCAGTATACATGATGGCAGATTCCGGAGCGCGTGGCTCTGCCCAGCAGATTCGTCAGCTTGCAGGCATGCGTGGTTTGATGGCGAAGCCGGATGGTTCGATTATTGAGAACCCGATTACCTCCAACTTCCGTGAAGGCCTATCGGTACTGCAGTACTTCATCTCAACTCATGGTGCACGTAAAGGTCTTGCCGATACTGCATTGAAGACAGCGAACTCAGGTTACCTGACTCGTCGTCTGGTGGATGTGGCACAGGATGCTGTGATTCGTGAACAGGATTGCGGCACATCTGAAGGTATCACTATCTCCCCATTGGTAGAGGGTGGTGAAGTAATTGAGCCGTTGTCCGAGCGTGTGCTTGGCCGTGTTCTACTTGAGCCTGCACTTGAACCGATCTCCGGTGAGGAGATCGCCCCAGCAGGAGCAATGATCAGTGAGGAGTTGGCGGAGAAGATTGATGATGCCGCTATTGAGCAACTGAAGATCCGCTCTGTTCTGACCTGTGAGTCTGAAGAGGGCGTTTGTGCGGCATGTTATGGTCGTGACCTTGGTCATGGCACCCCGGTTGGCATGGGTGAGGCAGTAGGTGTTATTGCTGCCCAGTCGATTGGTGAGCCTGGAACACAGCTGACCATGCGTACATTCCACGTCGGTGGTACTGCATCACGTTCTGCAGAGCAGGCACACCTTGAATCCAAATTCAACGGCACTGCAATACTCGATAATGAAGTGGTTGTTCGAGATAGCGAAGGCGTTGACATTATCATCAACCGTCATACCGAAGTGATCGTTGCAGATGGTAAGGGTAAAGAGTTTGAGCGCCACCGTATTCCATATGGTTCGCGCCTGCGTATCCAGAGTGGTGATAAAGTTAAGACCGGTCAGATGCTGGCTGAGTGGGATCCATACACCATGCCACTGATCGCAGAAGTGGATGGTAAGGTGCGTTGTGTTGACCTTGAAGAAGGCAGGACCATGCGTGAACAGACCGATGAAGTAACTGGCCTGTCCAATCGCGTCGTGATTCAGGTTTCTGAAACACGTAAGGAAGCACTGCGTCCTCAGATGCAGTTGGTGGATCCAAAGGATCCTACAGCTGATCCGATCGTCATTCCGCGTACCGGTGTTCCGGCACGTTATTTCCTATCACCAGGTGCAATTCTGAATAAGGAAGAGAACGAAGAGGTTAAAGCTGGTGATGTGCTTGCACGCCTGCCTCGTGAAACATCAAAGACCAAGGATATTACCGGTGGTCTACCTCGCGTGGTTGAACTGTTCGAAGCTCGCAAACCGAAAAATCTGGCGTTCATTGCAGCTCGTAATGGCGTGATCAGCTTCGGTAAGGATATTCGCGGCAAGCGCCGTGTTTATGTCGAGCCTGATGATGGTTCCGATCCGGTTGAGTATCAGATTCCAAAGGGAAGCCACCTGACTGTTCAGGAAGGTGACCGAGTGCGTCGCGGTGAGCGTCTGATGGAAGGCTCACCTGCACCTCAGGACATCTTGAAAGTTCTGGGTGTTGAAGCACTGGCTAACTACCTGACTGACGAAGTGCAGGAGGTTTACCGACTGCAGGGCGTGAAGATCAATGATAAACACATTGAAGTGATCGTTCGTCAGATGATGCGTAAGGTTCAGATTATCGAGCCGGGATCATCGACATTCGTAGCCGGTGAACAGGTCACACGTAAGTCTGCCCTTTCACAGAACCGTAAATTGATTGCTGCTGGTAAAGTGCCTGCAACTATCGAACCGATTCTGCTGGGTATTACCAAGTCTTCTCTGAACACTGAGTCGTTTATTTCAGCGGCATCGTTCCAGGAGACAACGCGTGTAATCACAGAAGCTGCCCTGGCAGGAAAAGTCGACTGGCTGACTGGACTTAAGGAGAACGTAATCCTTGGACGTCTTCTACCGGCTGGTACAGGTCTGGCAGCTCGTAATGCGCCTAGGCCTGAGGGTGAAGAGGAAGTGGTAGAGGTTGTTGAAGAGGCCGATGCCATCCTTGAAGCTGAGATCGCCCGCGAACTCTCCGAAGTGGTTGCTGAAGAGGGTGTTGAAGAAGATGCCGGAATCGATTCGGCGGATGAAGCAGCGTAAGCAGCTTTTTCGATCGTATAAAAAGAGGCTCCTTTGGGAGCCTCTTTTTTTTGGCGCATAGAGTGCGCGCGGGGTGTTCCATATTCCATGCTATAATAGTCTGGAGCACCCATTATGGAGGACGCCATGAAAACAGCCCATCTAGTATCTATGATCATGATTGCGCTGCTTGCTGCTTGTCAGCAGTCAGACGCACCCAAGGCAGACAGTAACGCTGATGTAGCCTCGACTGCAGTTGAGCAAGTGGTTCAGCCAAAAGTAGTTGAAAAAACCGGCCCAGTTGCAGTTGTTGATGAAGCTGTAGAAAAGGTGAAAACAGTTTCAAAGCAGATTGTTGCAGAGAAAAAAGAGGTTCGGGCAGTAGCTGTTGAAGAGATGGCTAAGAAGGCAGTTACTACATCAGTTGAAGTTCCAAAGCCTGTAGCTGAGGCAGCTGTAGTGGAGGCAATGCTTGGGAATACTGGAAAAGGTGCAAAGCTGGCCAAAGGCAAGTGCAGTGCTTGCCACTATTTTGACAAAGATAGAAAAAAGACGGGCCCGACCCTGATGGGCATCTATGGGCGTACGCCGACAATTGATGGTGTGCCGTTTGCTGTTTGGGATGCGGTAGCGCTGGATGGTTGGCTGGAAAGCCCGAAGGCGGTGAAGCCAAAAACAAAAATGGCATTCAAGGGTATTCCTGAAAAAGAGAAACGGGATGACTTAATCGCCTACCTGAAGACGCTTTAGGAGATATTGAATGAGAGTGCTGCACACTATGATCCGCGTGGGTGATCTGGAGAGATCCATCAGCTTTTATACCGAAGTTCTTGGTATGACGCTGCTACGCAGAAAAGATTATCCCGAAGGCCGATTTACTTTGGCCTTTGTCGGTTATGGCGATGAATCAGACGGCGCAGCCATAGAACTTACCTACAACTGGGATGTAGATTCCTATGATACAGGAAATGGCTTTGGGCATGTGGCGATTGGCGTGGTGGATATCTACCAGGTTTGCGATGCCATCAAGGTTCAGGGCGGCATTGTTACCCGCGAGCCTGGCCCCATGAAGCATGGCACCACTGTGATTGCATTTGTCAAAGATCCCGATGGCTATGCCATTGAGTTAATTGAAACTCAGTAATGCGGCGGAGGTACTTCCTCTTCCGGCCGTGCGATCTGTGAAGAAGAGGTGGCCTTCAAATGATCCAGGATGCGCTTCATGTGTAATTCTAGAGCATCGATCTGTCGCTGTTGGCGGGTCACCACATCGTTGAGCTCCTGAATCATGTGATCCTGATAGGAGAGCTTGGTTTCAAGTTCAATAATTCGATTTTCTAAATCCATTGCAGTGGTTCCTCATGCAGGGCAGATGCCTGCTCTTTGAGTGACAGTATGTGCCCTTCCCAGTAGTTCTGGGTATTGAACCAGGGGAAAGCATATTTGAAGGCGGGATCCTCCCAACGGCGGGCCAGCCATGCTGCATAGTGCATCATGCGCAGTGTGCGTAGCCCCTCCAGCATTGCCAATTCCCGGAGATCAAATTCAAAAAAGCGAGTATAGCCTTCAAGAAACTCTGAAAGTGCGGCTTCACGATGGTTGCGGCTTCCGGCAAGAAACATCCAGATATCCTGAACGGCAGGCCCCATGCGCGCATCGTCGAAATCCACAATGTGCGGGCCGGAGGCTGTCCACAGAATATTGCCGGGGTGGCAGTCGCCATGCAGCCGAATGTGCGAAGCTGATGGGACACTGTCAAAGATTGTTTCGATGTGATTGAGCAGGTCCTCCGCCAGTTTTTCATAGGCAGTTTCCAGCTCCGGTGGAATAAACCCCTCATCTAGGAGATAGCTGTAGGAGTCATCACCGAAGTGCTCAATATCCAGTGTCGGGCGATGTTCAAACGGAGCTGTGGCACCAAGCGCATGAATGCGTCCCATAAAGCGTCCCAATTGCTTAAGTTGGGCCATATTTTCCAGATCGGGTGCACGACCTCCCCTTAAGGGGTAAAGGGAGAAGCGGTAATTATTGTAGGTGAAAAGCGTCTCGCCATCAAACTCAAGTGGCGGTACTACAGGAATTTCAAGTGCGTTCAATTCAAGGGTAAAGATGTGCTCTTCAAGGATGGCTTCATCCTTCCAGCGGCTAGGGCGATAGAATTTGGCCACAACAGGCTTTTCACCCTCAATGCCGATCTGATAGACACGATTTTCATATGAGTTCAGCGCCATCTGGGAGCCATCGCACTCAAAGCCGACGCTCTCAATAGCCTGAAGAACCTGCTCCGGTCCCAGGTTGTAGAAGGAGTCAGATGATTCTGGCATCAGATTCTACGAGTGAGGCCAAGGAGATATTCAACATTGCCCTTAGGGCCGTGGATCGGGGATTCGGTCACGCCAATAACCTCTGCATCGGGAAGCTCCGGTACGAATCCAAGGATTTTGTCGATGGCGGATTGGCGAACTTCATCATCCTTCACCACCCCTTTAACCAGAAAATTCGGACCGACCTCGAACTGAGGCTTGATAAGGGCTACGCACCAGCCTCCCTTTTTCAGAAAGGGCCAGGCATACGGCAATACGTTGGTCAACGAGATGAACGAGGTGTCGATCACAATGGCATCCACAGGCTCCGGAATCAGTTCTTGC
>Ga0316191_10004132_pt1 | contig 10806 bp, 9 predicted proteins | sample Eddworburr2cm_MG_FD_204928 | JGI IMG/M metagenome (GOLD analysis project Ga0316191, IMG submission 204928) | Coastal sediment microbial communities from Maine, United States - Eddy worm burrow 2 cm | ecosystem: Environmental > Aquatic > Marine > Coastal > Sediment | place: USA: Maine | collected... | reverse complement strand
CGCTTCCCGCGCCGTAAACGACCGCTGCCACGCCCTCGAGCGCCTTCGAAAGCGCCTTCTGGTCGGACAAGCTCACAGGGTACGCCTCGCATCCGGGCTCGAGGCGGTCGGCATTCCTGGAATCCGGACGTATCAGAGCGCGCACGGCGTAACCGTGCCCGAGCAAGGCCAATTGCAGTCTCCGGCCGATGAAACCGGTAGCCCCGGTTAAGGCGACGAGAATGGGAGGATGGTGTTCATCCATTCGCACCGCCGCAAGAACCCGCCTCGGGGGCAATGGCAATCCGCTGCAGGTAATCCGCCTTGGCCCGGGAACGCGAGAGCTTACCGGAGGATGTGCGCGGGAGCGTGTGCGGCGGAACCAGATCCACCTCGCAGCGAATGCCGAAGTGTGCCTGTATCCGCGCCATCAGATCTTCCACGAGCTGTTTGCGCTTGGCGGGGTTACGTTGCCGGGACTCCACCACCAGCACGACCTGCTCCTTGAAATTCTCGTTCGGGACCGAAAAGGCCGATGCGTTGCCGAAACGAACCCCCGGCAGCCGCTCTGCAAGATACTCGAGGTCGTGTGGCCAGATGTTGCGGCCGTTCACGATCATCATGTCCTTGCGCCGCGACGTGATAAAGATCTTCGAGCCGACGCGATAGCCAATGTCGCCAGTGTCCAGCCAACCGTCCTCGGAGAGGACTTCCCGTGTCGCCTCGGGGTCCTGGAAGTAACCCCGCATGATGCTGGGACCCTTGAGGCAGATCCGCCCGCAGTGACGTTCGGGCACCTCCTGGCCGTTGTCATCGCGAATCTGAAGCGAAAAGCTCGGCAGCGATTCGCCACAATCGACAAACACGAGGGCGTTGTGGCTATGCTCCTGGTCCGGGGACAGACTGACCGCCCGCCCCTCGTTGAGCATTTCGTACTTGCGGACCACGTCGACGTGTATCCCCGTATCCAGCCGTTCGAAACTGATTGCCAGTGCACATTCGGCCATGCCGTAGCAGGCGACGAACGCCTTCTCATCGAAGCCCGCCGATTTGAGCGCGCGCGCGAAATGACGCAGCGGCTCCGGGTTGATCCGCTCCGCGCCGACACAAGCCGCCCGCCATGCACTCAGGTCGTAGCTGGCCTCCTCCGAGTGCCGCAGCCGCTTGGCGCAAAGCTCGTAGCCGAACGGTGGACCGGACGACAAGGTGCCACGATTGTCCGAGAGCAGTTTGAGCCACAAGCGCGGACGCATCGCAAAGGTGCGCGGGCTGATGTAGTCGGCGGAAAGCTGACACACCAGCGGCTGCAGCACAAAGCCGACCAGCCCCATGTCGTGATAGAACGGCAGCCAAGCGACGGTGCGATCCATTGGACCGATGTTCAGGCCGTGTTCGGCGATCTCGCGCAGGTTCGTCAGCACCGCATCCTGGGTGATCTCCACACCCTTGGGAAACCGGGTACTGCCCGACGTGTATTGGAGATAGGCCGGGTCATCGCCGGCGATCGCCGCAAACTCGACCGAGCTTTCGGGCAGGGCCGCGAAATCCCCGGCCGTGCCGACCTTGAGCAGATCGAGGGGCGCTGCCGCCTCGACCAGAAATTCGCGGTGCGAGTCGGGCGCCACGGCCACTCTCGCGCCACAGCTCTGCAGCATGCGCCGCAACTGATCGACATACACACTGCGCGCGCCCATCTGCACCCCTGCAGGCAAGGCGACCGGGATGAGACCCGCGTACTGGCATGCGAAGAAAAATTCGTGGAAGATCGGATCGGTGTCGGCGACGATCGCGACGCGGTCGCCGCGCTCACATCTCAACGCGAGCAGCCGGCGCGCAAGGGTCTTTGCTCTTTCGCACAACTCGCGATAGCTCAAAACCGCATTCAGCTTGCCGCGGGCGTCGTAAAAATTGTAACCGGTTTTCCCGCGTGCAGCGTACTCCAAGGCTTCAGCGAGGTTTTTGAAGTCGCCAGGTCGGTATGGCAGGGTGTCGTTCGGCCCGGTTGGTAATTTCATTCGTTCTGGTCATCCCTTAGCTAGGCAAGGCCGGGTTAAGACACGATGCCCGACGGTTGCGTCGCACAGTTAACGCGCGGCGCCCCGCGACAAAGCTCGAAAACCTTTTTAAGTTTCCCATGCAAGCAGATGTTGCGACGTGGGTTCCTCACCTGGACGGCGATCAAACTGGCGTAATATTAGCAAGTTCTTGCGCGGCAAGTACATTCCCAAATTTTACCTAGGGAATGCCCTTGCCCAAAGCGCCGGCCGCATTGCGCATCTGTCTCCAGCATCACGCACAAGCCCCCCCCTGGTGGGAATGGCACTGAGGAGCGCAAGCTACAAGTTGGCCCGGTGATTCCGGTCGTTGCTTCCGCACAATGCCGTGAATACGCCTGTAGGCTCGACGGCGGCACCCATGCCGCCAACGTTTTCTCCAGAACCGACCGGAATCAGCTGCCTGGCGCCATAGTCGAGTGCCATTGCCTCTAGCGACGTCTGCATGTCTCAACCGAGGCGTAATCCGACCGCCGCAGCTGGACTTGTAAAGACTGCCGCGGTGCGCTCGACGGACGGCATGCACGAAGAACGGGGCCCGAGGGCCCCGTTCCAGATCACTAGCTTCTGATCAACGATTAGAAGCTGTGGATCATACCGAGCGACCAGACCTTGTCGTCACCACCGAAGTCGAATTCGGTAATATCGGTATCGTCATTGACGTCAGCCGACGCGTAGGCGACATAGGCCTTGGTGCGCTTGCTGAAGTTGTGCTCGCCGCCGAGACCCCAGCCGTCGGTCTTGAGCTTGCCGCCATTGTCTGGCTTAACTTTCTGGTAGGTGTACACACCCATCAGCGCGTTGTTGCCGAAGGTCCACTTGACTGTGCCGGCCCACGCCTCGTAGTCGTCGCCCTTGTTCTGGCCAAAGTTGTCCGTGTTTTCGTAGTTGGCGCCGATCCTGAACGCATCAAACAGGTCCACGCTGCCGCCAACCTGCCAGACCTTTTGCTTGACTTTGTTGACCTTGGTCTGCTGGTAGCCGGCGCTGGCCTTGAACATGTTGCTCCCGAAGATCGCACCGAACGAGTAGTGATCCGCCCAGCTGTCACCCTCGGTGAAGGACTTGCTGCTGCCGGGTTCACCGGTGTCATTTCTGTCCTCACCCGGGATGAAGGCGCCGAGCACGGTGAATCCGGCAAAGCTCGGCGACACATAGGCGACGGCGTTATCGGCACGATACTCGGAGAAGACGCCGATCGGCGCTTGCGAGGACTGACCCGCGAACAGGGTGTTGCCACGGTTCAGGTCGAGGACGGAGTCGCCCAGGACCTCGGTGCCGGCACCGTAGAAGGCGACTTTGGCCGGGGTGTCGTGACGACCGGCGAGCACGGTGCCCCAGTCGCTGGCAAGACCGATGAAGGTGTTCCGCTGGCCACCCCAGCCGTCACCGCCGTCCTGGCCGTAGCTGCCGTCGTTACCGTCGGTCTGGACGCTGAACTCGGCCTGGTAGATGGCCTTCAGGCCGTTACCCAGGTCTTCCGAGCCCTTGAAGCCCAGGCGCGATGCGCGGCTTTCCAGCGAGTAGTTGTTGCGGTCTTGGCCCGAGCCGTATCGACCCGACTTGAAATCGCTGCCGTCATAAGAGGTGTGGAATTTGCCGTACACGACGCTTTCGGCGAAAGCGGCCGGGGCGGCTACAACTGCAGCGGTGATCGCTGCGGCGAGTAGTTTTTTGTTCATTGAGAACTCCCGTTTCGGTTTTGGTTAGAAGAAAAGCTGTGCAGTAAGAATACTAGTACCAAGAACACCACATGGCAAGACTTTTTTGCAAAAAACCCACAAGGCAACGAGTTGTTGCAATTTCACAACAGGGGGCGAGCACGCAAACTGTTGAAATACGAAAAAATTTTGTGCAATTAGTGCTTGAAGTAGACTGCTAAAGTGATTTCGAGGTTACTGGCCGCACCAAGGGAGACGAATGCGCGTCTTCTTGTGTACGACCGGCAACAAAAAACCCCTCGCGGGGTTTTTGTGGTTTTGCTGAAATGGCTGGGGCGCCAGGGGTCGAACCTGGAACCTACGGAGTCAGAGTCCGTCGCTCTGCCAGTTGAGCTACGCCCCAAGGGTGGGCCGAGGCCCCGGACAGACCGCGACGATCAGCGCTTCGAGAACTGCGGGCGCTTGCGCGCCTTGTGAAGGCCGACCTTCTTGCGCTCGACCGCGCGGGCATCACGGGTAAGGAATCCGGCGCGGCGCAATGTGGAACGCATCGCCTCGTCGTGTTCTACCAATGCACGGGCGATACCATGACGGATCGCGCCAGCCTGGCCTGTGGTGCCACCGCCGGTGACGGTCACGCTGATGTCCACCTTGTCGGCCATCTCGGTCACGACCAGCGGCTGTCGAACCACCATCCGGGCGGTCTCGCGACCAAAGAACTCGTCCAGCGGACGCCCGTTCACGGTGATGTCGCCGTTGCCGCGGTTGAGGAACACGCGGGCCGCGGAAGTCTTGCGGCGGCCGGTACCATAATTCATCTGTTGTGCCATGCTCAGTTCCGTTCTCAGATTTCCAGCGGCTTGGGCTGTTGTGCCTGGTGGGTGTGCTCGGGTCCGGCGAAGATACGCAGCTTCTTCATCATTGCGCGACCCAGCGGGTTGCGCGGCAGCATGCCGCGCACCGCGGTCTCGATGACCCGTTCCGGCGCCTTCTGCAACTGCTTCTCGAGGCTGATCGATTTCAGGTTGCCGATGTAGCCGGTGTGATGATGGTACATCTTGTCTTTCAGCTTGTTGCCGGTCACGGCAACCTTCTCGGCGTTGACCACCACGACGTAGTCACCCGTGTCGACATGCGGGGTGAAGATAGGCTTGTGCTTGCCCTTCAGGCGACGGGCGATCTCAGAGGCCAGGCGTCCGAGGGTCTTGCCGTCGGCATCGACCAACAACCATTCCCGACGTACTTCGGCCGGCTTTGCGCTTACCGTGGTGCTCATTATCCTGCTCCAAACAAGGAGTTGTGCGTGTTTCACGAAAGGGCGCGAATCTTACCCGGTTAGCGCGCGGCGCGCAAGTGGGAGGGGAGGCAAGAAACACTGCTGCCGCGGCGAAACCATCGGGTTCATCGCGCAGCGGCCCATGCCGGGCATTGGAGCAAAAAAAAGCGCGACGGGGGGCGTCGCGCTATCAATAACCACCAAAGGAGGATGGAGGAGAACTGATTCATCAGGAATCAGCATGTGCGTATATTCTTATATTGTGTCGGCGATGTCAACAGCCAATCGGCTGCAATCGCACTTGATTCAACGGGCCATGAGGCATTCGACAGCGCTCCGGCGTGTTCGATGCGCGGGCGTCCTGCCGCAGGGGGGCGGCAGTCGAGCCTCCGGGGACGGATTCACGACGTCCCGCCGGTCAAATGGGCCGGGACGCACATGCCCAAGTCAGTGCCATCGGAACCCGCAGGAATTCGGTCCGATGACCGCGACTCATTCCGGATCCAGTCTCAGCCGATCGACGAACCGCCCCTGTACCAGGTGGCTGTCGATGATTTCGTCGAGATCCTGTCTATCGACATAGGTGTACCAGATGGCCTCCGGGTAAACCACGGCCACAGGGCCCAGCTCGCAGCGGTCCAGACAGCCCGCGTTATTGACCCTGACCTGACCCGGTCCCGAGATGCCGAGTTCCTTGCAACGCTGCTTCACGTAATCGCGCGCCTCTTGCGCGCCACACTGGTTACAGCACTGGCTGCCGTCTTCACGCTGATTGGTACAAAAGAACACATGGCGGGAAAAATAACTCATACAAGTTTCCGGGCAAGGCAGTGATTGATGCCGCGCTATATTAAGGCATGAAAAACGGCGACGCCGAAAAGTCCATCACGTCCGATCTCGACCGTTGCGTCAAGTGCGGCATGTGCCTGCCGGAATGCCCGACCTACCGACTCGAAACCAACGAAAACGAATCCCCGCGCGGGCGCCTCGCACTGATCGAGGGATTGACCAGCGGTCGCCTCAAGGCCGATTCAGCACTGGTCGGGCACCTCGACAACTGCCTGGCCTGCCGGCGCTGCGAACGCGTCTGCCCCTCGCAGGTCCCCTATGGAAGGTTGATCGATGCGGCGCGTGAGCGGCTTTTCGTTGATCGGAAACCGCGGCTGACCGATCTGATGCGGAATCCCGCGCTGCTGCGCGCCGGGGTTCGGATTGCACGGACAGTGCCGGAGGCGCTTTCTCGCCCGTTCGGGGCGCTGCACCGGATGCACGAAATCGCCCGCGCGCTGCCGGTCACGGCACCCGCACCGCCCCCGGGCGACTATGCGCCGGATCCCGGCCAGACGCGCGGCCATGTCGGCCTGTTCCCTGGCTGCATTGGGAACGTCCAGCAGAGCGGGGCGCTTGCGGCCGCGCTCCGACTGCTACTTCATGCCGGATATCGGGTTTCGGTGCCAAAGACGGCGGTCTGCTGTGGCGCCTTGGCGCAGCATGCCGGCGATGCTGCCGGCGCACGGCGTCTGGCGGCGACAAACCAGCGTGCGTTCGGCCAGGAGCTAGACGCCATCGTAAGCCTCGCCAGCGGCTGCGGCATCCATCTCGACGCTTACCGACCGCCGCTGGCCGCGCCGCACCTCGACATCGGTCGCTTCCTGCTCGAGCAGGCCGGACTGCGCCCGAACGATTTTGCGCCCCTGCCTGTCAGCGCCGGACTGCATACGGCGTGCAGCCTGGAGAATGTCTACCGGGGTTCGCAGTGGGCGAGGGCGCTGCTCGACTTGATCCCCGAGCTGCGCATAGCCGCTGTCGGCGAGGCCGGCCAATGTTGTGGCGCCGCCGGCGATTACATGCTGCGCCGGCCTCAAACCGCCGCGAGCCTGCGCGCCCCGGTGATAGAGCAGACCGTATGCGGTGAACATCCGTTGCTGCTGACGGGCAATGTCGGCTGCGCGATGCACCTGGCCGCCGGACTGCGCGAGCGGGGCGCACAGGTCGAGGTGCTGCACCCGGTCGAACTGCTGGCACGGCAACTGCTGTGCCGCAAGGGCTGAGGGCCGGCGCGGAACCGGACGACGCCCAGCCGGTCCCAACTTGCTAATATGACGGGAGTCTTTGTCACCCAAGCACGGTGAAAACAGATGCCAAGCAGAGATTTTTCCCCGGCCGACCGGCTGCTGATGAGCGTCGATCAGGGCCTGCGCACGCTGTTCGGTCGGCCGCAGGTCACCGAGCGGTCGAATCCCGCTGACGCGCTGCCCGAGACTGAACTCAGCGAGTCCGAGCGCGACCACACCGCCCGGTTGATGCGGATCAATCACACCGGCGAGGTCTGCGCACAGGCCCTGTATCAGGGCCAGGCCCTGACCGCGCATGATCCGGTGGTGCGCGACAGCATGCAGCGCTCCGCGGCGGAGGAGAACGATCATCTCGACTGGTGCGAGCGACGTATCGAGGAACTGGGCGGCCGCCTGAGCCTCCTGAACCCTCTGTGGTACGCAGGCTCCTTCGCGATCGGCGCCGCGGCTGGCATCGCCGGCGACAAGTGGAGCCTGGGTTTCGTCGCCGAAACCGAAAAACAGGTCGAGAGCCACCTCGATCACCACCTGTCAGAGCTGGCCGACGACGATCGGCGCACCCGGGCCATCCTCGAACAGATGAAGACCGACGAGATCGAACATGGCCGCAAGGCGCTCAAGCACGGCGGCCGGCCGCTGCCAGGCCCGGTACGCGCCCTGATGAAGGTCACCGCAAAGTTGATGACCAGCTCGGTGTACCGGATTTGAGCAACCGGCCAGACGCATGCCCGGCACGCGAGTGCCAGCCCTGCACGGCCTGCTGCGACGGCTGGGTGCAGATGAACATCCAGGGGCATCCCGTTTATCCCGGCCATCCCTGTCCGCACAGCATCAGCGGCAAGGGCTGTGACGACTACGCCAACCGTCCCCGGGACCCTTGCATTAACTTCAAATGTGGCTGGGTGCTGCCGGAAAGCCCGCTGCCCGAGTGGATGAAACCGGATAGCGCCAAGGTGATTGTGATCTTCAACAAGTCGAGCTGGAACGGGCTGCCGGTCGATGTCGCCGTGCCGGTGGGACGACGGATCCCCGGACGGGCGCTGAACTGGCTCCAGGAATCCGCCCGGCGCAACAAACGTCCGCTGCTGTTCTCTGAGCAGGTCAAGGAGAATGGCGTCTACACCCGTGAACAATTGTTCATGGCGCACGGCCCGGTCGAATTCCAGCAGCATATCGCGCAATTGACGGCCGCCAACAAGCCGCTCTGGTAGACCGAGTCGGTCAAGCGCGACCAGCCCAGGGCGGCCTGGTCGCCATGATGACACCCACCTGACGGGCCGACAGACACCGCACAGGGTTCCGGGCCGCTCGATCGAAGGACATCCGCCGCTGCGACACCTTGGCCGCGGCTGCACGGACGGTTTCACGATGTCCCGCGGACCGAATGCACCGGGGGACACCGTTGCTCGAGGTCGTGGCACTCGGCTCAGCCGGCGTGATATGGCCTGCTCAGTTCGTGTACCGCCTCGATCATTGCCGCGGCATGCTCAGGCGGGATCGCGGGGTGGATACCATGCCCGAGATTGAACACATGCCCGGCGCCCTTGCCGTAGCCCGCGAGGATCTCGGCTACCGAGCGGCGGATCGCCGCGGGCGAGGCGTACAGCGTGCAGGGGTCGAGATTGCCCTGCAGCGCCACCCGATCGCCGACCCGCGCCCGTGCATCGGCAATATCCAGCGTCCAGTCCAGGCCCAGCGCGTCACAGCCGGTATCGGCGATCAGCTCGAGCCATTGACCGCCGCCCTTGGTAAACAGGATGACCGGCACCTTGCGGCCGTCCGCCTCGCGAGTCAGGCCGTCCACGATGCGCTGCATATAGGCGAGTGAAAACGCCTTGTAGTCGCGCGGGGTGAGGGTGCCGCCCCAGGTATCGAAGATCATCAGCGCCTGCGCACCGGCAGCCACCTGAGCGTTGAGGTAGCTCGTGACGGATTCCGCCAGCTTTCCCAGCAGCTCGTGCATCCAGTCCGGATGGTCGAACATCATGCCCTTCGACAAGGCGAAGGTCTTGGTGCTGCCACCCTCGACCATGTAGGTGGCGAGCGTCCAGGGGCTGCCGGAGAAGCCGATCAGCGGCACGCGGCCATCGAGTTCGCGGCGAATCGTGCGGACCGCATCCATCACATAACCGAGTTCCTGTTCGGGATCCGGCACCGCGAGCGCGTCGATGGCCGCACGGTCGCGCAACGGACGTTCGAAGCGCGGCCCCTCGCCCTCACTGAAATACAGCCCGAGACCCATGGCGTCCGGGATCGTCAGGATGTCCGAGAACAGGATCGCCGCATCCAGCGGGAAACGCTCGAGCGGCTGCAGCGTGACCTCACAGGCCAACTCGGGGTTCTTGCAGAGGTCCATGAAACTGCCCGCCCTGGCACGCGTGGCACGATATTCGGGCAGATAGCGGCCGGCCTGGCGCATCATCCACACCGGAGTCATGTCGACGGACTGGCGGAGCAGGGCGCGCAGAAATCGGTCGTTCTTCAATTCAGACATGGTAGTTATCCGCCAAGGACGCAAAAAAGCAGGATAGCAAGGCAGGAGCTGGCTGGGCGAACGAGATCTGCCGGCTTGCCGCGCGAAATGCGCTCACAAGAACACCGTGGCCGCGCCACTAAACGACCTGTGCCAGATGCTCGAAAGGACGTTCGGGCCGCCTTCGTGATCGATATCGACTCACCGCGGCAGACTGGTCATTCCCATCAGGTACTCGTCGACGGCACGCGCACACTGTCGGCCCTCACGGATTGCCCAAACCACCAGCGACTGGCCACGGCGCATATCGCCGGCGGCGAACACGCCATCGATCGATGTCTTGTAGGCGTCCGGGCCTTCCGTCGTGCCCTGGACATTGCCCCGCGCATCGAGCGCGACCCCCAGATCCGCCAGCATGCCTTCGTGGACCGGGTGCACGAAACCCATCGCCAGGGTGACCAGGTCGGCCCTGATCTCGAACTCGGAGCCTTCGACCTCGGACATCTGCCAGCGACCCTGCTCATCCCTGTCCCAGCGGACCAGGGCGCAGCGCAACGCGCGCAGTCTGCCTTTGTCATCACCGAGGAATGCCTTGGTCGTTACGTTCCACATGCGCTCGCAACCTTCCTCCTGCGAGGAGGAAGTGCGCAGCTTGTTCGGCCATTCGGGCCAGGTGAGACCCTTGTCCTCCTTCTCGGGGGGCTTGTCGAGGATCTCGATCTGGGTCACCGAAGCCGCACCGTGTCGGTTAGAGGTGCCGATGCAGTCGGAACCCGTGTCACCGCCACCGATCACCACGACGTGTTTTCCGGCAGCGCTGATCAGGCCGTCATTGGCACCCGGCACGCCTTGTACGACCTTGCTGTTGGCGCGCAGAAAGTCCATCGCGAAATGAACGCCGTCGAGTTCGCGCCCCGGAACAGGCAGATCGCGAGGCTTTTCCGCGCCCCCGGCCAGCACCACCGCTTCGAACTCGTCGAGCATTCGCTGTGTCGGGAAGTTCGGGCCGCCGACATGGGCGTCGGCGTGAAACTTGACCCCCTCGGCCTTCATCTGTCCCATGCGGCGTTTGATCACCTGCTTCGCCAGCTTGAAGTCGGGGATGCCGTAACGCAGCAGACCGCCAATACCGTCCTGTTTCTCGAAAACCGCAACCGAGTGCCCGGCGCGCCCCAACTGCTGCGCAGCCGCCAGTCCGGCCGGTCCGGAGCCGACCACGGCGACCCGCTTGCCAGTCTTGTGGGGCGCTATCTGGGGCTGAATCCAACCCTCTTCCCAGGCCTTCTCG
>Ga0316191_10004130_pt1 | contig 10809 bp, 12 predicted proteins | sample Eddworburr2cm_MG_FD_204928 | JGI IMG/M metagenome (GOLD analysis project Ga0316191, IMG submission 204928) | Coastal sediment microbial communities from Maine, United States - Eddy worm burrow 2 cm | ecosystem: Environmental > Aquatic > Marine > Coastal > Sediment | place: USA: Maine... | reverse complement strand
AATTGACCATAGACAGGAGCCGGGAACTCTGTATTCGCTGTCACGCCAAGCTCACCATGCCATCCAGCGATCGGAACGACATTCCCGGCATAGATCCGGCTAAGCACAACCAAGGCGAAGAGTGCAGTGAATGTCATAATCCGCACAATCCAAGCCTGGAGGATATGTGATTATGAAAAGACGTGATTTTCTCAAAAATACTGCGGTTTTTGTTGCAGGAGCATCGGTTTCGGTCTCCGCGCTGGACTTCATAACTCCCAAGGAACTTTTCGCTGCCAATCCACAATTAAAGTGGGGCTTCCTCGTTGACACCCACAAGTGTGTTGGCTGCGGCTTCTGCGTTAAGGCCTGCAAAACTGAAAATGACATTCCTTACGAAGCCAACGTGACCCGCACCTGGGTTGAGCGCTACGTCATCAAAAAAGATGGCGATGTTGTCATGGATTGCCCGAAAGGAGCCCGTGACGGCTACACGACCAAGTTACTCGACCAGAACCACTCCGGCATGTTACTGGTCCCCGAGGATGAGATCGCCCAGGCCTTTTTCGTGCCAAAGCTCTGCAATCACTGCACGACCCCTGCCTGCGTGCAGGTCTGCCCTGTCGGTGCGACCTACCAGACGGCAGATGGCGTTGTTCTGGTCGATCGATCGTGGTGTATCGGCTGCGGCTACTGCATCATGGGCTGCCCTTACGGAGTCCGCTTCTTCCACCCGGTGGAACATGTTGCAGACAAGTGCACCTTCTGTTATCACCGCATCAGCAAGGGTGGCGACACCGCATGCGCTCAAGCCTGTCCCTTTGATGCCCGCCAGATCGGCAACCTGAAAGACCCCAACGATCCGGTCGCTCAGACAGTCTTGAACCAGCGTGTCGGCGTATTGCGCGATGAGTACGGCACCAAACCGAACGTCTACTACATCGGTCTGAACAAGGAGGTACGCTAGTCATGGTTGAACAAGTTGCCCAAATGATCGTTCACGGTGAAGCCTGGACCGTCAAAGACCTCTTTGTCCTCCCCAACGAATATGTATACTGGTCGATACAGATCGTTATGTACCCTTACATGACCGGTCTGGTGGCCGGCGCCTTTGTGCTTTCATCGCTCTACCACGTCTTTAACGTCGAGAAGCTGAAGGAGATTGCCCGCTATGCCCTGGTGTTCTCCTTTGCCTTACTGCCGGTTGCAATGATGCCGCTGATGTTACACTTGATGCAGCCTTTGAGGGGCATTCACGTCCTGATGACGCCACATTTCACCTCAGCAATTTCGGCCTTTGGCATTGTCTTCATGACTTATGCCTTCATTGTCGCTGCTGAAATCTGGTTTGTTTACCGCAAGTTCATTGTTGATTCCGTCCACCGACTCAACAATAAGCAGGATCGTAGCGGACTGGAAAGTCTCCTGTTACCTATCTACAAAGTCATTTCACTCGGCGCGATGGACATCTCCAAAGACGCCCTCGATTCCGACCACAAGGCAGTCAAGTTCCTTGCCGCACTTGGCATTCCGGTTGCGTGCTTCCTTCATGGATATGCCGGATTCATCTTTGGTTCAGTCAAGGCCAACGCCCTCTGGATGACCCCACTCATGCCGGTTATCTTTATCTGTTCCGCAGTTGTTTCCGGGATCGCGCTCTGCATCGTCAGCTACTACATTTTCATGGAGATGCGCAAATGGGCCGCCAAACGGGGTAAAAACTGGCTGCTTCCAGATGCTCTTGCTCAAGGCGGCACAGCGATTCCCGTCGAGCAACTGCGCAGCATTCAAGAGCACGAAGTCAAGATGACATCAAAATACTTGCTGATTTTCATGACAGCTGCAATCACCCTTGAAATCCTTGACATGATTTTCCGCGGCTATACCGCGGTCAAGTCGTGGGATGCTTTGCGTATGGTCATCTACGAACATGACTTTATGAAAATTTTCGTCTATCAGTACGGCCTTGGCAATTTCCTTCCTTTTTTGCTGTTGCTCGTGCCGGGTCTGTCGACCAGGCGCGCGGTTATCGCCAGCATCCTTGTCCTCTTCGGTGTCTTCATGATGCGTTGGAATGTTGTCATCGGCGGGCAGGCTTTTTCTCTTACCTTTGCTGGCTTCATGGAATACCATCTGCCGATTATTCCACACGACATTGAAACATTTAAAGAGGGGTTGGGTGGAATGTTGTCTGTCATTTTTGCACCTTTTATCATCTTCTACTTCCTCAACATGATTTTCCCCGCCTTCATGTCAGACGACGAGGCTCATTGAGCCTGGCATTAAGATAAAACGTAAAAGGCCGCTCCCTACTTGGGGCGGCCTTTTGCGTTTTCCTTACCGGAATAACTATCCAGCGTTCTTTTTGCAGCGTTCCTAGTTGAACATCTTCGCGCCGATGTAAGCAAGCGCCGGCCAGGCAATCAGTACGGCCGAGACAAAAGCAAAAACTCCGAGAACGCCCATAACTGTGACGGTGTAACTGGCTTTGACATTATTGACGACATTGGCTGCGCTTTTCATGATGTTTCTCCTGGGGAAACTCTCTTTTCTGAGAGTGTTGGTTGTTAAAGTCTGATCCTAGTTAAACAGCTTCGCGCCGATATAAGCGAGAGCAGGCCAGGCGATCAAGACAGCAGAGATAAAAGCGAAGATGCCGAGCATGGCGATGATCAGGACCATGTAACTACTTTTTACAGTTTCCATAAAATTGATTTGAGTTTTCATGACGACCTCCTGTCGAATGGTTTAACGTTGTTCCTTACTCTTGATTAAACTTTTACCATTAAATTCTTTTCATGTCAACAAATAAATTAAAATAAATTCATTCAATTGCATTAAACCGCTAACCCCGCCTTTTTTCTTGTGTTTTTTAACGCTTTTTGATAAAAACTCTCCAATTAATATTTTTTACTAATTTAATACAAATCTCTTTTGCTCATATTCAAACGGATTTATTAGAACCATTTTTACCGCTAATCTTGAAGAAACAGGAGCTTTCCATGGGTCAATTTGACATGGTCAAGGACTTCTTCCTTGGCATCAGTCGCAGCCGTATTTCACTTATCGGCGGAATGATCGTCACCGTAACGACACCCTTTCTGCTTTCGTACATGCTGGCCGACACCGTCTGGCATATAAAAAACCCCTACTTCGGAGCCGCCGTATACCTGGCCCTGGGACCCCTCTTTCTAGGTGGCCTGGCGATGATTTTTGTCGGCGCCTTCTTTTTCCGTGGCGAAAGAGACGTACACCTCTTCACCTTGCAATACCTGCGCAGATATTTCACAGAGCCGGACATGTTCGGCCGCCTGCGCAGGAATGTCTTTCTGATTGTTCTGCTGACGTCGGTGAACTTTGCAGTATTCAGTATGTTTCTATACCGGGCCTACCATTACATGGAGTCAACCCAGTTCTGCGGCCAGTTCTGCCACACGGTTATGGCTCCTGAGTATACCGCCTACGAGAATTCTCCACATTCTCGGGTGTCCTGTGTCGAATGTCATATCGGTTCTGGTGCCGACTGGTTTGTAAAATCAAAGATTTCGGGTGCACGTCAATTGATTGCCGTAGCCACGGCAACCTACCCGACCCCCATCCAGACTCCGGTTCATGGTCTACGTCCGGCACGTGATACCTGTGAGGAATGTCATCGCCCCGAGCTCTTCCATGGCGATAAGCTGAACGTGACCAAGCGCTTCTTGCCTGACGAGCAGAACAGCACGGTCCACGACATTCTACTCATGAAAATAGGCAGCGCTGGCGACCGAGCACAGAGTTCACACGGTATTCACTGGCACGTTGCGCCGGAGAATAAGATCACCTACCGGGCAACCGAGCATAACCGCATGGTGATCCCGGAAGTCACCTTGACCAAAGCGGATGGCACGACAACCGTATTCCGCACCTCAGACGCGGACGAACTTCTTGCCGGGACTGGAACAGAAGGCGACATGCGCGAGATGGATTGCATCGACTGCCATAACCGTCCGTCACACATTTACCTGTTACCTGACGATGCCATCGACCTTAAGCTTGCCGAAGGAGGCATTCCCCAGGAGCTTCCGTACATTAAACAACAAGCACTTGACTTGATCACAGCAGACTACGAAACCTCTGAAGCCGCACGCCAATCGATCACTGTGGGTCTCAGCAGTTGGTACAAGGAAAAGTATCCACAGTTGATAGCTGACAAACCGGAGTTGCTGGCAAAAGCGATCGAGGGAGTTGTCAAAGCCTACTCCGACAATGTGTTCCCTGAAATGAAGGTAACCTGGGGGACCTATGTCAACCACATCAGTCACGGCCCTGACTTTGACATCGGCTGTTTCCGTTGCCACGACGACATGCACGAAAGCCCGGAGGGGAAAACAATTTCAGCAGATTGCAACACCTGCCACACTCTGCTGGCCATCGAAGAGAAGAATCCTCAGATCCTAAAAACCCTGCAGGGAGAGGCCCTCTAAAGACACCTCTCAAGAACAAACAAAAAAGGCAGGCTCGATATAGAGCCTGCCTTTTTTGCATTTTAACTTTTAGTGCTCCCGCACACGGAGGTCATCACCTCGTCGCATGAAGGACTAACTCATTTTCAAATTAGACCATGCAAGGCACCACCGACAACACCGAGTTCATCGACGCGCCTTTCAACGGCAGGATCTTCTTCAAGAGGCGGGGCATGGAATGGCTTACTCCTGGCATCGATCACCAGGCTTCCATGACAACCCCAGTGTTTAACCCGGGCAAAAGAATCGATGCCTTCAATATCACTCGCCGGGGCTGAGCGGGTGAAGGCGACCCAGAGCAGGTTATGCAGATTGCGGGCAGAGAATTCGGAGTCATCGACAATCAGCAGCAACGGGAAATCGTTGATCTCGTCATCTTGTGTGTAAGAGCGGCAAAATGCGGTCAGATCTGCCGCCGGAGTACCCCGTTCTCCCTGCCAGGCCTCGCCCTGTACGACCAACAGTCCCGGCGCAGCGACCTGCGGTCTGGAAAAGCCAGCAGGAAGACGTATGTTGCCGGGAATGGCTGTTGGCAGTGTCCGGCGGATCGGCCCGGAAGCGGCCATCACAACCTTTGAACCGGCATTCAGACCCTCTCCTGAGTAATCGAGGGTATCGATCGTCGTGCGGGTTTGAAAGTGCAGGTCCCGCCGCCAATCAATCCGTGCCAGAAGTGACTGTAAAAACGCATCGATATCGTGAATATCCAGCTGTGGTTGGTCGGCTTCGTTAACAATCATCAGGTACTTGGCCAGCGACAGCTGACCTTGACCCAGCAAGGCGTTGGCCTGGGTGAGCAGTTCCTGGGGTTCGGAATTTTCAACGTACGGCAGGTAACGCTCGCTGCCGATAGCAAGCAAGAGAGGATGAACACCGGCGGCATCGACAGCATGCACAGCACGAACCCCCGGCACCAGGTCAGGAATAGCGGCTCCCGTCATCTCATGGATCAAGGCTCCGAAAGTGGTGTCTTCCTGAGGCGGTCGTCCCACGGTCGTGAAGGGCCAGATCGCGCCAGGACGATGAAAGACATGGGAGACCTTCATCACCGGGAAATCGTGAGCCAGGCTATAATAGCCGAGATGGTCGCCGAAAGGTCCCTCTGGACGAACTTCACCAGGGAGGATGTACCCCGACAGACAAAAATCCACTTCTGCGGGAGCAAGCAAACCGTTAGGTGTCTTTACGACCGGCAGCCGATGGCCACCGAGTAAGCCGGCAAAGGCCAACTCCGGCATCCCTTCAGGCAACGGCATAACAGCGGCCAGGCTCAGGCTCGGCGGGCCACCGACAAAAACATTGACCGGCAAGGGTTGGCCCTGCTCCAGAGCAGCCGCGTGGTGGACTCCGATGCCGCGATGGATCTGGTAATGCAGACCAGCTTCATCTTCGGCGTAGTCGCCCCCGGAGATCTGCACACGGTACATACCGAGATTGGATCCACGCCAACCGCCTTTACCAGGGTCCTCACTGTAAACCTGCGGCAGAGTTATAAAAGCGCCGCCATCATCAGGCCAGGAAACCAGCTGCGGTAGTGCTGCCAAGGTTGTCGCATGCTGCAGCACGGGACCACTCGCCGTCGTTTTTGGCAGGAGGTGCCAGGCATGCCGAGCAAGGCCGAGCGATGCACCGAGTTCGCGAAAAGCCACCCCGGGATCGACCTTGATATCGACCAGTCGCTCTATTGCCGGCAAAGTATCCCGAAACAGGTAGCGTGCACGCTCCAGGGTACCAAACAAGTTACCCAACATCGCGAAATCACAACCTTTGACACGGGTAAAGAGCAAAGCCGGACCGCCGGCGGCATAAACCCGACGCTGGATGGCACCAATCTCCAGATGCGGGTCAACTTCTACTTCTATACGTTTCAGCTGTGCCGTTCTTTCCAGAGCGACAACAGTCTCTTGCAAATTGCGATACCCCATGCTCAACTCCCCCTCATGGTTTGCCATCTTTATCAGTACGCCGTTTGTTCTGCTTGTTCTGTCGTTCTGTTTCGTATCTCATCCAGACAACGAGCTGCCTGGACTTTGAAACCATCAGGAAGGCCGTATCGTCAAAAGAAGGTGGCCCGAAATTATACTCAGGTCGCCCGGAAAAGCCAAACCCTTCTCGTGGCTGGCCGAGCCAGGAGCTATCCATCTTGCCGTTCATATCTTCATCGTGAAGAACCCCCAACGCGTAGGTTCCATAAGGCAGCGCGGTAAAGTCTGCCAGTGCACGGCCCTCTTTGATTTTCACATGAAGATTCTGCCAGGCTTTCCCCATATCTTCAGGAAACCCCTCTTTGCTGGAGAACAGAGAGACCAGGGCCTCGCCCTGGTCAGAACGAAAACCCCTTATCTCGACAGACAGGTTTCCTGTTCCTTGTGAGGCAACAAGATCAATCTTTTCAGCGCAACCGGCGGCCAGGAAAAGCCCTGAGCATAAAGCCAACAGGGACAAGAGCATAAGAGTAGAACAGAAATGGCTGGCCAGCTCTTTCTTGTTGTGGAAACCCTGATATATTTTAAGCTTGCACGGGTTAAACAGCATCCTTAAAATCCATTCCAGGGGTTCTCATGAAAAAAATTATGTCCACCGGCATGGTGCTTTGCATGGCATTAATATTGACCGCCTGCGTGACGCGTATGGCTCCATTCTCTCCGCACCGGACCAACACCGAGGCCCACCGGCAGGCCCAGACCAATCAGGAATGCAGTGGTTGCCACCCCATCACCGAGGTTAGCAACAAGCATAAGTCAAGCGATGACTGTTTAAGATGCCACCGTATTGTACAAGGAGACTAACATGAAAACAAAAGCTTTCTGGGCCGGATTTTCCCTGCTTTTCCTCAGTGCCTGCGGGCCCATGATCGGTGGCATGATGGTGGCCGGCAACGGCATCAAGGACTTCGAAGTTGTTCAGGGAGACTTTACTGCCTTACCCTTAGGCAGCCAGGTCGCCGTGTTGGGCCCTTTTGACAAGACGGACCAAGCCTTTTACATCTGCCGCGGCGAAGAAGCGGCCGCTTTTGCCAGCGCCTTCAATCAACTCGGCCTCTTTTCGGCAGAACTTGACGTCGACACCAGATTCCCCGAAAAGCTTCCAGGAGCCACACAATTCAAAGGCCGCACGCCTGCAGAGGCCCAGCAAACCCTGGGCCTGGAAAAAACCCCTGACATCATCATGAGCGGCACCATCCTGTCCCGAGAAATGACCGCAGCTCCGGCCAAGGGAGTCATTATGACCGCCCGTTACCGCCTGGAATTCCTCAATCTGGCCGATGGCCTGACAACCGTGATCGAGGTTTCCACACAGGATATGTTCCAGGATGTCGTTCCGAATACCGTGAGATATCTGGCAAAACAGCTGGACAACAAGTAGCTGGGAGGATCGCATGCAGGAGAACTGGCAAGCCACGGCCTCTTTGCCAACAGAAGAGAACCTGCGCAAGCTGGCCATGCTGGTCTACGCGCTGCAGGCCGCCAGTCTGTTTACCGGCAGTTTGACCCTGTTTGCCGGAGTCATCATCAACTATGTCCGCATGGACGATGTCAAAGGGAACTGGATCGAAAGCCACTTCCGCTGGCAGACGAGAACCTTCTGGTACTCGCTGGTCTGGATGGTGATCGGTGGCGTGACCGTGATTTTCCTGGTTGGTTGGGTCATTCTGTTGGCGATCACGATCTGGATGATCTACCGCATAATCAAAGGCTGGGTTTACCTTAGCGAAAACCGGCCCATGCCTTCCTGACACCACTTCTTACCGCAGGTCAAGCAAGCACATCCTAACTACGCAGAGCCAGATCCTGCTTCTCGAGAAGCAGAACCCGGTCGCGGAGTTCTGCAGCCTTTTCAAACTCAAGGTCCGCGGCGGCCTGCAGCATCTCTGCCCGCAAACGTTTTATCTCTACATTCAAGTCTGCCTGAGAGCCATATTCGGCAAGAGCTTCGGCAGCCATGCTTTCCGGCGTTACCTCCGAAGAAAGGATATCAAGGATCGAACGGAAGGATTTGCGCACCGTCTCCGGGGTGATGCCGTGCTTTTCGTTGTAAAGCAACTGGGTCGTCCGGCGTCTATCGGTTTCATCGAGGCAGGCCTGCATGGAACGGGTGACCTTGTCTGCATACATGATCACTCGCCCATCGACGTTGCGTGCGGCACGACCACAGGTCTGGATCAAGGAACGGGTGCTGCGCAAGAAACCCTCCTTGTCGGCGTCGAGGATGGCGACCAACTCAACCTCCGGGATATCCAGCCCTTCCCGCAGCAGGTTGATGCCAACCAGGACATCGAAGACGCCCTGGCGCAGATCGCGAATAATGCGAATACGCTCAACGGTGTCGATATCGGAGTGCAGGTAGCGGCAGCGGATACCGACTTCATCAAGATAACCGGTCAGGTCCTCTGCCATGCGTTTGGTCAGCGTCGTGACCAGGACCCGGCCCTTTGCTGCAACCACCCGGCGAAGCTCATGGAGCAAATCATCCACCTGGCTGATGGCAGGCCGGATCTCAACCGGAGGGTCGACCAGGCCGGTGGGACGAACAATCTGCTCGACGACCACGCCAGCGGCTTGAGTCAGTTCATAATCCCCGGGAGTTGCTGAGGCATAGACGGTCGGAATCCCTTTGTCGCTGAACTCATCAAAAGTCAGAGGCCTGTTATCCAGCGCAGAGGGCAGGCGAAAGCCATACTCAACCAGGGTGCTTTTGCGGCTGCGGTCACCGCGATACATGCCACCGATCTGCGATACGGTGACATGACTTTCATCGATAAAAAGCAAGGCATCGTCGGGGAAGTAATCAAAAAGAGTGGCCGGCGGTGACCCCTCCTGACGACGATCAAGATAACGTGAATAATTTTCGATCCCCTGGCAGAAACCCATCTCCTCCATCATTTCTATATCAAAAAGGGTGCGCTGCTCTATCCGCTGAGCTTCGATCAGTCGGTTTTGTCCACGCAACAGCTGAATCCGCTCACGCAACTCCTCCTGAATCTCACGAATAGCCTGATCCAGAGTCGGTTTGGTGGCCACATAATGACTGGCAGGAAAAATCGCCGTCGACGGAAGCCGATCAATGACCTTGCCCCGCAATGGATCAATCTCACTGATTGTTTCTATCTCCTCACCAAAAAACTCAATACGCAGAGCGCGGTCTTCTTCGTAGGCAGGGAAGACTTCCACCGTATCACCGCGAACGCGAAAGGTGCCGCGGTGGAAATCGACATCATTGCGAGTGTATTGGATATCGATCAGACGACGCAGCAACTGGTTGCGATCGAGCTCCATGCCCTGCTCAAGACGGATCAGAAGGCCGTGATAAGCCTCCGGTGAACCAAGGCCGTAGATACAGGAAACCGAAGCAACGATTAATACATCGCGCCGGGTCAGCAGGCTGCGTGTCGCACTGTGGCGCAGCTTGTCGATCTCTTCATTGATCGAGGAGTCTTTTTCGATAAAAGTGTCAGTGGTGGGAACGTAGGCTTCAGGTTGGTAATAGTCGTAGTAGGAGACGAAATATTCGACGGCATTGTCGGGGAACAGTTCTTTGAACTCGCCATAGAGCTGGGCGGCCAAAGTCTTGTTCGGTGCCAGTACCAGCGTTGGTCGCTGCACGGCCATGACAACATTGGCCATGGTGAAGGTTTTGCCCGAGCCGGTAACACCGAGCAGGACCTGATGTCGATCACCACGTCGAAGCCCGGCAACCAGTTCTTCGATCGCCTGTGGCTGATCTCCCTGTGGCTTGTAATCGGTCTTTAAAACAAATTTGGCCATACTTTAAGACCGAAAGCGCTTTGCTCTGGATTAATCAGGAGCCGAGAACGACCTGGAGAATGGTCTTCAACTGCACCTCTTTAACCGGCTTGCGCAAAAACGTGGAGATACCGACCTGCTTGGCTTCAGCGATTTTCGCCTCATCCTCTTCCGAGGAGAGCATGACAATCGGCACAAATTTACAGTTAGGCCTCTTCTTTGCCATAAAACACTTCAATGCATAAATTTTTACAATTATTTCATTTTCCAGGTCGTACCTTCTGGACCATCGAGCAACTGTATTCCCTTGGCAGCCAGGTCATCACGAATCTGGTCCGACCGGGCAAAATCCTTATTCGCCCGGGCTTCACGACGTTCCAGGATCAGGCTTTCGATCTCTTCGGCGCTCAACCCGGATTCCGACAGACCTTCCTGGGCGCTCCGCGCCAGCCAGGCAGAAGGTTCAGAAACGAACAGACCGAGCACTTCACCGAGACGCAACAGATCGTCACGACCTCGGCCGAGGATTTCCTGCAAACGGCCCTGCAGGGTATTTTCTTCAGCCAGGATGCGATTGATCG
>Ga0316191_10004129_pt1 | contig 10810 bp, 8 predicted proteins | sample Eddworburr2cm_MG_FD_204928 | JGI IMG/M metagenome (GOLD analysis project Ga0316191, IMG submission 204928) | Coastal sediment microbial communities from Maine, United States - Eddy worm burrow 2 cm | ecosystem: Environmental > Aquatic > Marine > Coastal > Sediment | place: USA: Maine | collected... | reverse complement strand
GTGGAATACGTTCCGGGTCGTCGCCCATTTCGCGCGCATGGGCGGCGTAGTTTTTCGCCACACAATAAACCCTGTGCAACGGTAATCGTTGCTCGCTGTCGGCCACCGCGACAGAGGTCGGCTGCGGCGGATCGAATACGAATTGCATAAACATCTCTCGGTTGATCGGTGGTTGCCCGCGCAGTCTAATGCATCCAGGCGGATAGCCAAATGCCGCCGTGGCGGCAACGCGACTGCTAAAATGATTCGCTTCGAGGTGGATCCGGTTTACGCTAGCCGCTTTCGTCACCGCCACCGGCCCGGATGGGCATGATCATCGGAGACACGGATGCTCGAGTGGCTGGACCAGTATCACGAATCGTTGGCCACTTACGGCGTGCTAGCGGGTTTCCTGTCGATCGGCAGTCTCGTTGCCGCCGCGGTGCTGCTTCCGCTGATCACGGTGCAGTTGCCCAGCGACTACTTCGTCCGCGAGCACCGCGAGCCGGAACGCAAACACCGCCCTCATCCGCTCATAATCGGGCTGATCGTGGTCGTGAAAAACACCGTCGGCATTGCCTTTCTTGTGGCCGGCCTGCTCATGTTATTCATTCCAGGACAGGGCCTTCTGACCATGCTGATAGGGCTGATACTGACCAATTTCCCGGGCAAGTACCGGCTCGAGCAGCAACTGATCCGGCGCCCGGCGATTGCGCGAACGCTGAATCGTCTGCGCGAGCGTGCCCAACGCGAACCGTTCCAGATTCCGGACTGATGCTGTTCGCGACTTTGGCAACCTGGAAGCGTTCGAAGTAAGCTTCCGCACATCGAATTACCGTTTGCCGGAATTCCGCCCCGAAGGAGAGCGACAATGTCATTGACCTGGACCCGTCATCCCCGAATTCTCATTGCGGCGCTAGCTGCCGGATTGCTGCTGAGCGCATGCGAATCGACACCGCGCACGCGTAGCGACTACGACCCGACTGCCGATTTTTCAGCCTACCGGACTTTCGGCTTCGCCTCGAAACAGCCGGGACGCCAGGATGGCCAGTACACGTCGCTGATCACGCGTCACCTCGAAGCGACCTCGCGCGCGGAAATGGAAAAACGCGGTTATGTCTACAGCGATGACAACCCCGACCTGTTGCTGGATTTCCAGCTTCTGACCCAGGACAAGGTCAAGGTCAATAGCTATGGCGGCAGCCCCTACTGGCGAAGCCGCTACGGTGCCTGGGGCGGTTACGACGTGGATGTGCGGCAATACACCGAGGGCACGTTACTGGTCGATGTCGTTGACGCTGAACGCAAACAGGTGGTCTGGCAGGGTGTTGCCCAGGGCACCGTCACCGAAGCGAAACTGAAGAAAATCGACGAGCGCGCGCCGATAGTCATGGCGGCGATATTCGCTGATTACCCGTTTCGTGCCGGGGACGGCCAGCACCATCTCGACTCGGTCAAGTAGCAGGCGACGGTCAATCAGCGGCGCGGTGCCACGGACAACGCCCGGGTCATTGCGGCAGAGGCCGATCGGCATAGCCGGTCAGCTCAACGTAACCCAAGCCTGAAACCGGCACGGCCCGGCGTTCGCCGCGAACCTCTACCGCGCCTTCCCAGTAACGCGGGAAGGTCGCGAGCTCCTGATCCGCGAGACGCGGCACGACCGTGACATCCAGGCCGAGTGACCCGACCCGCAATGCCCAGCGCGCCGGGTAGACCCCGCCGCGCGGGCTGGCCCACTCGTCGAGGACTTCGAGTTCGACATCGGCCACGGTGACATGTGAGGACACACCGTCAGAGTCAACGTAGGTTCCGGCGCTGTGCGGGTCGGTCGTGCCGTCATCGCGCCGCAACTGGTAGTACATCAACTCGCTGCCGTCGCTGAACTGCAATGCGAACCAGTCCCAGCCAACCTGGTCGTCGGCCAGCGCGCTGGTACTCCACTCGCGGTCCATCCAGGCGTTACCGGAAACGTCGAAATTCTCACCATCCAACCGCAACTCGCCGCGCGTATCCAGTCGCGTCAGGCTGTAGTAGTGGGAGGCGTTTCCGGCTGCGGCCGACTTCTGGCTCAGCCCGCGATCGCCGTTCAGCACCGGCAGTTTCTGCGGCTGCAATTGCAACTCGATGGCAATATCGGCATCAGCCGCGCTGATTGAAAAAGCACCGCTCGAGGGATCGTGATGCAGCGTCCAGTCCTCAAGCCACAACGAAAAGGGTGCTTTGCGGTAACCGGCCAGACCCAGAGCCACCCGCGAATAGCGCTGCGCATAGCGGAATTGTTCGCCGTCGATATCGCTGATCGCAAAATGCGCCAGCAACAGCTGATCGCTGCGCCATGCCGAGGAAGACTCCGAAAGCATGGCGCCGCTGTCGAGACCGATACGGAAAAAAGTCAGCTCGAAACCAAATGCGCGGCCGGCGCCGGTGGCAAGATTGCCGGTGAAATACCACCACTCGTTACGGTAATCGGGATGCGCGGCATGATCGGCCGGAAACTGGAACGGATGCGGCCGGGTCGCACGGGTAAACCCGGCAATATCACCACCGCCAAGCAACTCCGCCAGGCCGTCGGCCTCGTTCCCGGTCTGTGCCACCGCGGGGATGCCCGCACCGACGCCGAGCGCCACACACAACAAAACACCCGCGCAGACGGAAAAACCGCGCATCTGCCTATTCCTCGCGCATTGCGCTGGCCGGCGCGGTACGCGCCATCCGCCAGGACGGATACATCCCCGCCAGCGTTGCCGCTGCAACCGCCAGCGCCAGCGCACCCAGCAACGCCGACGGAGCCAGACTCATGTCGATCTGCCAGCCAAACGCACGCCGGTTAATCACATGCAGCAGGATCCACGCCATCGCCACACCGAGCGGCAGCGCTGCCAGACCTGCCAGCAGTCCCAGGCCCAGGGTCTGGACGTTGACCAGGCCGCCCACCTGCCACGGCGTAAACCCCAACGCCCGCAACGTCCCGAGTTCGCGGATGCGTTCCATCTGCAACGCGGACAAGGCCCCGACCATGCCGACGAAAGCAACCGCCACAGTCAACAAATAGAGCACATTGGTGATCGTGAAAGTGCGATCGAAAATCTCCAGCGACATTTGCAGAATGTCGCGATTGGATGTCACCAGCAACGACTGCCGGCCCGCCGCCAGCGCCTCCACCGCCGTCTCGAACGCTTGCGGTTCGACGCCGTCGGCAAGGTATACCGCAATGGCGGTAACCGCATCGTCCTCCCACCACTGACGGTACAGGTCACGGTTCAGCATCACCGTGCCGCTGCCGGTATCGAAATCCTCGTAGACGCCGCCGATACGGAAACCGCGGACGCCTTTTGCCGTAGGCAGCTCAATTTCATCGCCGACGTCGAGATCGTGGAGGAATGACAGAGGTTCGGAAATCAGCACCGCGGTACCGCTATCGAAACCTGCCCACACAGTCGCCGGATCGCCTCGGGTCAGGCGGGCGCTGGAACGATACTCCGCGGTCATATCGACAGCCAGAAGACGGCGCACGCCATCACTTGCGACCACATCGACACTGCGCGAAACGCCGACGTGATCAACCTCCGGCAGGGCTATGATCCGGCGCAATAACTGCGGATCGATCGCGCGCTCGACACGACCGCCGGCGAGACGCGGCGGCGCAACATACATGTCGGCATTGAGCGATCGCTGCAGCCAGGCATCGACCGAATCGCGGAAACTTCCAACCATGACGTCCACGCCGATCGTGGCGGCGACGGCGACCGCCAGCGCCGTTACAGCGACACCTGTTCGGCTCAGCGACCGGCCAATGCCCTGCACTGCCATGCGCCCGCTCAGACCCGCAATCCTCCCGACCGGTCCGGCAAGACGGCGGCTGAGAAACGCAACGATTCCCGGCACCAGTAGTGCCAGGCCAACAACAATCAGAAACATGCCCGCAAACCCTGCGACCAGGGAGCGACCAGTTACCAGTAAGGCCACGGCTCCGGCTGCGGTTGCCGCCAACGCAGAAAACTCAACCAGCCCGAGTTTGTCGCTGACCCGCTGTTCCAGCGAGGCCCGTGCCAGCGTCTGCCGTGGCGGCGCCTGCGCCGCCTCCCAGGCCGGCACCGCAGCGGCAAGCAGCGACCCGCCGATGCCGGCGACGATCCCCTTTACCATGGACCAGGGCGACAGCTGTACAGACGCGGCACCGACATAGTAGTAATGGTCATTGATACTCTGGGTGACAAGGCCGAGCAGTTCCCGCGACAATAAAAATCCAAGCGCAATGCCTGCCGCGACGCCGATCGCGCCGAGCATCAGCCCTTCCGCGAGAATGAGCCCGGCAATCTCTTCGCGCGTCACTCCCAGCGAGCGCAGCACGCCGAGCAAAGGCCGGCGCTGTATTACCGTGAACGAAACGCTGTTGTAGATCAGGAACACTCCGACGAGCACCGCAAGCAGACTCATCGCGGTCAGACTTGTCGAGAACGAGCGGGTCATACCGAGTGTCTGCCGGCTGCGTCCCGCCGCCGACAGCAGCTGACTGCCTTGCGGCAGTACTGCAGCGATACGACTCGCTTCCGCATCGTCCTCGACGCGCAGGTCAATACGACTCAACCGGCCGTTCCAGCCAAGCCATTCCTGCGCTGTCGCGATATCGCTGATTACAACGTCACCAAGTCCCGGACGTCCACCCTCAGCAAGCGTGGCGGCCAGAAATCCCGACCGTTGTCGGCCTGCCACAGTAACCACGACTGAATCGCCAATGCCCAGACCCAGCCTGGCGGCCGCCTGCTCTTGCAGCACGAAGGCACCCGGACGCGACACCAGGTCGAGCCACGCCCGTCCCTGGCCGCCGCTGCCTATCCGGTAGTCGCGGAAACCCGCTTCCGCAAAGGGATCGACTCCGAGGAGATTGAAAGCGCGCCCGCCAATACTGACGAAACCCTCGACTACCGGCGCGCTGGCGCGTACCCCGCCATCCAGCCGGAGCGCGACATACTCGGTCTCGGCAAGACCAGCCGGGCCGCCGACAATCTGATGGGTTGCTTCGCCGTAGACGGCGTCGACCGCACCCAGGAAAGCCCTTTGCGCGCTGGAATTCGCAAGGTCGACCGCGACGATCACGGCAACACCCAGGGCGATGCCGAGCAGCGCCACGCCGAGCTGCCACGGATGACGCGGAAGGTAACGGAGGCTGGTTTTAGCGAGCAAATTCACCGCGGATTGCCGGCTTCTTCGATCAGCCGTCCGTTTTGGGTACGCCATACCCGCTGCGCGATTTGCGCCACGCTGCGACTGTGAGTGGCAAGCACCATGGTCGCACCCTGTTCAACCAGCATTTGCCGCAACACCGCCAGCACCTGCTCACCGGTTTCCTCGTCGAGATTACCGGTTGGCTCATCCGCAAGCACCAGCGAGGGCGCATGCGCCAGCGCCCGGGCAATCGCCACGCGCTGTTGTTCGCCTCCGGACAAGCGCTCCGGAAAACTCGACGAGCGGGCCGCCAGACCGACGGCGTCAAGCAGTTCCATGGCGCGCCGCGCGGACGCTACCGCATCAATGCCATTGAGCTCGAGCGGCAAACGAACGTTTTCAATGACGGTCAGTGTCGGCAGTAAATTGAAGAACTGAAACACGAAACCGAGATTGCGCCGCCGGTAAAGCGTTCTCTCGCGCTCGTCGAGCTCGGTAAGGCGGGTGCCCGCAAGCTCGATCGCACCGGCATCCGGCTGATCGATTCCGCTTATCAGATTCAACAGAGTCGATTTGCCGGAGCCGCTGCTACCGAGCAGCGCGATAGTCTCACCGGCCGCTACCTCGGCATTGATGGCGTTGAGCACGACGTGCTGACGTTCGCCTTCGCGATACGATTTGCTGACATTGCGCAGCCGGATCGCGGTCGGCGCGCTTGCCGGACCGCTGTGAGCGGCTGCCTGCATCATCAGGTTCCGTACTTGACCGAACAGCCATAGGGGCGCGACACCGGCGTCCGGACGTCCGCGCCGCTGGCAAGATCAGCAAGCGCCGCGCGCACGTAATTGTTGGCGCCATCGATATCGGCCGGGTCCGAAGTGGGTTTATCGTCGATACCACCCTTGTAGCGCAGCACGCCCTCGGCATCGATGATGTACATATGCGGCGTGGTTCTCGCGCCATAGGCCTTGCCGATCGCGCCGTCGGGTTCGAGCAGAACCGCATGCGGAGCGGCATTGCGCGAGCTGGTCAGTTCATTCGCCTTCGCCGGATCGACATAGCCCTGTTTCCCCGGCGCGGATGAGATGACGGTCAGCCAGACGACGTCTGCCTCGCGGGCCTCGTTCTGCAATGCCTGCATATTGCCGGCCCCGTAGTGTTTACGGACATAGGGGCAGTCATGGTTGGTCCATTCCAGGACCACGACCTTGCCGCGATAGTCAGCGAGGTTATGAATCTTGCCATTGCTGTCGGTCGCAGAGAACAGCGGCGCCGGTTGGCCGACTTCGGGCTCTCCCGGGCCAGCCAACGCAGTCTGGGCGAAAACCAGCAAGGCCATAATCGAAATTTTCAGTTGCGTAGATAGTTGCATTGAGTCTCTCCGGTAGAGTGGTAACGATAGCTCAGGTTGCTTCGCCGTATTGGTCGAGCGCTCCCAGCGCCTCCAGCAGCGAAGATTCAGTCAGGATCTGGGGCAGTACCCGCGGTGCGCCATCCCCCGGCGGGTAAAGGACATACAACGGCACACCGGCTCTGCCGAACGAGGCGAGGTAACGGGTGATCGCCGCATCGCGGTTGGTCCAGTCGCCTTTCATGTAGACGACGTCGCGGGCCGAGAGGGCATCGCGTACCGCCCTGGTGTCGAGCGCAACTCTTTCGTTCACGAGACACGTAATACACCATGCCGCGGTCATATTGACGAACACCGCGCGACCCGATGCACGAATCGCGGCGATGTCGTCCTCGGCAAACGGCACACTGGAGGAATCCGCCACACGGACCGCCGGTTCCGCTTTGCGCACCGACGTCACCCCCAGCACCAGCGCCGCGCCAAGGGCAGCAATCGACACCACGGTAGCCACCTGACGCGCCGCGCCCACCTCCCTGCGCCACACCGAATACAACCACAATGCCAGCGCCAGCAGCAGCAGCCCGAACAATAGACGTACCAGGCCGTCGATACCGACCTGCTGTCCGGCTACCCAGAGCAGCCACACAACGGTAGCGTACAACGGAAACGCGAGGCCCTGCTTCAGCCGCGACATCCACGCACCCGGCCGCGGCAGCCAGCGGGTCCATGCCGGAACGAAAGTAAGCAGCACAAACGGCAACGCCAGCCCGAAGCCCAGCGCCAGCATGATCGTCATCGCCACCGCGGCAGGCTGGATCAGGGCAAAACCGATGGCCGCGGCCATGAACGGCGCGGTGCATGGCGTTGCGACGACCGCGGCAAGCGCGCCGGTGAAAAAACTTCCTGACAGGCCGCCGCGACGTGTCAGCCCGTCTCCGGCACCGGCCAGGCCGGCACCCGGATCCAGACCCAGCGACAACACCAGCGCCATAGCAAACAGCATATAGCTCATCGCTGCGACAAAGCCGGGCGACTGCAGCTGGAATCCCCAGCCGGCGGCCTCGCCAGCCGACCTGAGCCCGACCAGGATCAGTCCGAGCAGCGCGAAGCAACCCAAAACTCCGGCCGTGTAGGCAATCCCGCTGCGTCTGAGTTCGCTGCGAGTGCCGCCATGCGCGACCAGGCTGAGCGCCTTGATCGACAACACCGGCAGCACACACGGCATCAGGTTGAGGATCAGCCCGCCGAGGATTGCAAACACTAGCGCCTGCCAGACACTCATCGGCGTCGTTGCCGCTTGCGGCGTCTCAGCAACCGCCGCTCCGATATCAACGGCACTGATTCGTACCGCCCGTCGCTCACCCGACTGGATAGCGGTGTATACCGCTACGCCGGCGAATTCGCCGGCCGGCGGCGCCGGGCCCGGCGCCATCCGCCCTACCAGTTTCTGCCCGCGATATGACCATGTCTGCGGTGTCGACGGCTCGATCCAGCCCCACTGATCCGGGAAAAAGAAAAGCGTCTCGGCGGCGGCGGCAATATCGCCGCGCGCCAGTTCGATTTGCAGCGCTCCATCCGCGACAGTGAATGCGCCCGATAGCGGCAGCGCGACCGGCGTGGCGGCGCGCGCCGCGGCGAAGATCCCGGCCACCGGTTCGGCGGCCGATTGTGCGACCCGGGCCACCTCCAGTTCCAGCCCGAGCGTGGCCTCCTCGGGGATACAGATCTCCTCGCACACCAGCCAGTTCGCCAACACCTCCACGCGAAGCGGCTGCCCTACCGGCCAGTCATCGGCAATATTGAGCTTAACAAGGTGCACAGGGGCGCCGTGGAAACCAAAGTTGACGAACGGCCCGAACGGAATTCGCTCCGGCGCCGGCCAAACGATCTCACCGGGTTCGACGCCGTCGGGGACGCTCCACTCGAGCCGCGTTGCCTCTCCGGAATCACCCGGGTTCTTCCAGTAGGTATGCCAGCCGTCATCGAGAGTCAGCCGGAGCGCGAGCCAGGTACCGTCGCCGGCCGCAGCCACGGCATGCTCCGCGAACAATTCAACGCGCGCGTGCCCGGTCGTAGCCTGAGCCGGCGCAGCGGCCTCGGCTGTGGCTCCCGCAAGCCAGATGGCTGCGGCAAGTGTGAATATCAGGCGGGTCATGACGGGCGGGAGCGGCTCCGGGTGCTTCAGAGAGGTGGTGAAATTATCAGGAATAGTCCAAGATTTCGCCCCGTGAAATCGCGTGGATTCAGTACCCGGCTATTCCTGTATCGCGGCCTGCTTCTGGCTGGCGCGGTCAGCGGCGTGCTTCTGTTCGCCGCGCTCAACCCGACACCACCGGCGCCAACCTGCCGGGTTGCGCCGCAGTTTGCCGAGACGCCGCATGGTAATGCCGGTTGTATGATCCGAATGGACGACCGGATGCTGATGGTGCGCGACCGCTTCAGCGGCAAACTGGGGTTCCCGGCCGGAATGGGCAATCCGGGCGAAGCGGCGCAGTGCACGGCCCATCGCGAGACCTGGGAAGAAGCCGGTATAGATGCCGAGGTCGGCCGGCTCGTGCTGGTCTTCGACAACGGCTTCCGCCTCTATGCCTGCCTCCCGGCCGACCCGTCGGTCCGCCCCGGAACCGAACCCGGCGTACCCGAATGGGCATGGACCGAGGTCAGCGAGATCGACTGGGTCGATCCGGAATCCGTGTTTGCCGAAGACTGGCGCTATCCAGAGCAGTGGCCGCTCGTCCTCGAGAAATTTCGCGAACTCGGCAGCACGACGCCACAAGGCCCGCGATCTTCGTTGTGAGCGCCCGTGCGCCGCTACGACGTTACTGCCCGAGACACTGCTCGAAGAATAACGCCGTCGAATTCAGATAGTAATCCCGGTTGATCTTCTTCCTGAACCCGTGGCCCTCGTCGCGTGCCATCAGATACCACACGTTCTGGCCGTTGCCCCGCATCTCGGCGAGCATCTGTTCCGATTCGCCTACCGGCACGCGCGGATCGTTGTATCCCTGAACGATCAGCATCGGCTTCGTGATCTTTTCGGCATGATTGTTGGGTGAGATGTCCTCGAGGAACTCGCGCATCTTCGGGTCGCGCTCGTCACCGTACTCGACCCGGCGCAGATCACGGCGGTATTCCTTGGTGTTTTCGAGAAAAGTAACGAAATTGCTGATACCGACAACATCGACACCACAGGCCAGACGGTCGTTGTAGTCAACCATAGACGCCAGCACCATATAACCGCCATAGGATCCACCGTAAACGGCAATCCGCTCGGGGTCGAGTTCCGGCTGTTCCCTGACCCAGTCAAGCAAGGCGCCGATGTCCTTGACGGAATCCTTGCGTCTGAAGCCGTTGTCGAGCTTCACATACTCCTTGCCATATCCCGTCGAGCCGCGGACGTTTGGCCGGATCACCGCGTAACCGCGTTCGCTTGCCAGGTACTGGTAAAAGGAGGAAAACGCCGGCCGCGACTGGCTCTCCGGCCCGCCGTGAATCACGATGACAACCGGGAACGGTCCGACCCCCTCAGGGCGGTAATAAAAGGCCGGGATGTGCTCGGGCCCGCCGTTTTCGCTGTCGAACGTCGGGTAGCGCACCAGCTCGGGCTGGACAAAACGACCACTGTCGAGGCCGCCGACCTCGCTCTGCGTCCATCGCGTCAGCGCGCCCTCCCCGATATCGATGCTGAATACGTCGTCGGGAGACAGCGGTGAGTCAACGGTCAGCGCCAGCCTGGCCCCACTGCGATCGAAGTCCATGTTGCTGATGACCCCGACCGGCACATTGTCGATCCGGCGCCTGCTGTCGTTCGCGGTATCCATCAGGTAAAGGCGGCTCACGCCGTCTTCATTAACGGAGAATGCCAGACGCCGGCCATCGTCGCTGATTACAACCTGCTCGACATCCCAGCCAATGTCCGCGCTCAGGAGGCGCTGCTTGCCACTCGACAGATCGTAGTAACGCAACTGGCGAAAATCGCTGCCCTCGTCGGAGGTCAGGTAGATGCCCTTGCCACGGCGATCAAAGGCGGCGGCGCCATAGGCAATTTTTTCAGCCGAGGGGTTGACCAGCTGCACCGCGCCCGATTCGAGATCGAGCACGGAGAAGTAGGTTTCCGTGACCGACACATACTTCATCACCAGAAGCCGGCTGTCATCGGCGGACCAGTCGAGCGGAATCCACGTTCCTCCCTCGGCAAGAACCATCTTTGCCGCCTGCGGATTCCTGATCTCGGCCACGTACAGGTCCCAGTCACGCTGGTTGCGCCGGGTGCTGTAATAGGCAAACCGGTCGCCGGCATTGGACCAGACGACG
>Ga0316191_10004128_pt1 | contig 10811 bp, 4 predicted proteins | sample Eddworburr2cm_MG_FD_204928 | JGI IMG/M metagenome (GOLD analysis project Ga0316191, IMG submission 204928) | Coastal sediment microbial communities from Maine, United States - Eddy worm burrow 2 cm | ecosystem: Environmental > Aquatic > Marine > Coastal > Sediment | place: USA: Maine | collected... | reverse complement strand
GCGGTTTCATTCGAAATCTGGGGCTCGGTATGGTGCTGGCCGCGGCGGTCGCCTGCAGTGGCGGTGGCAGTAGCAGTAACGCCGACAATGGCAGTTCCGCGAGCAAACTTGCCGAGATAAACGCGGGCAATGCCGAACAACTCGGTGCTGCCGCTGCCGAGGGTGCAAAACAGGCCGCGAAGAATGCCAGCGTGCCTGCTCTAGGATTCAGGCCCTCTGGTGAGCCCACGGTCGAAAGCGTCAGTCACGACCTGGTGACAAGAATTGCCGGCAGGACTGCGAATTTGCCACCCCCGGTGTACTGTGACCCGGGTAGCGCGACCGAAACCGTCAATCCCGACGGTAGTATGAGCGTCAACTTTGTCATGTGCGATTTTGGCGGCTACGGTTTAATCGTCCTCGATGGGCTGGTTACTGCCTCCAGCAACGTCTCCGGAGACATTACCACGGTCAACCTGGCGTATGTCGGCTTTATCATCAGTATCGACGGTGAGGAGAGCATCCTCGACTTCGAGGCCAGCTGCGATACCAATAACATCAGCGGGGCAACCAGTTGCGCATTTCCCGACGTGGTCGGCTATGACGGTCGCGTCTATGACTTTGCCGATGTATCGGTCGACGGAGATGAATTCAACGGCTACAGCGTCACCGCAACCATCGTCGATCCGGATCACGGTAGTTTTAGCATTGCGACCACCGCGCCGATCCTGTTTACCTGCCCAAATGGTCAGCCAGCCTCCGGTGCACTGCAGTTTACCGATAGCGCCGATGTGCCGGTCACAGTGAGCTTTGTCGATTGCGACAGCTATGCCGTCTCCTATAACAGCACGATACAAGTCTATTACTGGTAAACAAGGTTCGTGATTTGATCGGTAGCACCTGAACAGGCTGCTGTTGAACCCAGGCTGTTGCCGAAAGCTGCCAGCCCGCCAGCCCGCCAGCCCCTCAATCCGTAATTCACCGTCGAGCCCCACCAGGATCCAGGGCTGTTTCGTTTCGGCCTTGCCCGGGCTAAAACCATGACTTTACGGTTAAAAACCGGTTCCCGGTAAGCCCTGTGACCGCATCGATCGATTGCGATTAGCGGCAACAAGCGACGGGTGCTCATGTTGCGATGACGGGCAAATTGCCCGGGTTTGCTGTTTCGTAGTACCTGCCGCTACCGCGAGATCCGTATGCCGATACTCCGTCAACGGCGGTTGCCGAGGCGCTGTCCTCGCGGTAAAAATCGCAGTTCGCTTTTAGCGTAAATCACCAACAGCCCTGGTAGTTACCACGGAGGTCATCATGAACAAGATTAAAATCATTCTATCGATACTTATTCTGTTAAGCGCCACGTTCGAGTCCCGGGCGGGGCTCAACTTGCCCGGTCTCGTCGCGCCGGTCAAGGTGCTGCGCGATGCCAATGGCATTCCCCATATCACCGCCGCCAACGATCACGACCTGTTTTTCATGCAGGGTAGAATTCACGCCGAGGATCGTCTATTTCAGATGGACCTGTTGCGCCGATCCGCGGCGGGAACGCTCGCTGAACTGCTCGGCATGGAGGTTATCGAGAGCGACGTGGAAACCCGTACGATCGGCCTCGGACGAGCGGCGGAGCGCTCGTTGGCCGCACATCCGCCGGCGATGCAGGCACTACTGCAAGCCTATAGTGACGGCGTCAATTCCTTCCTCGACCAGGCCGAAGCGGCAGGACAGCTGCCCCCCGAGTATCTCGGGCTGGGGTTGACGAGTGTCAGGCAGTGGCAACCGCTCGACAGCGTTTTGGTGGGGAAGGCGCTCGCTACCGCGACCTCGTTGATCGTGGCCGATGACATCGATCTGACCGTTGCGCTTAATAGCTACCAGGCGGCAGGGGCGGTTGCGGGGTTCGATGGTAGTCTGCTTTTCTTCGAAGACCTGTATCGCAGCGCGCCTTTCGATCCGGCCGCGACCATTCCCGATGCAATGGCCGGGTTGCGTTCGCCGAGAGGTAAGTCCGCCCGGCGTTTAAGCAGAGACAGGCAGGATTGGCCCGCCCGGGAAACGGCGGTAAAGCAGGGTAAGGAGTATCGCGAACGCATCCACAAGCTGCCGCGTATTCCGGGCATCATGGCCGGCGAAGGAGACGACATGGGCGGTAGCAACTCCTGGGTGATCTCGGGGAAACACAGCAACAACGGTCGCCCGATGTTGGCTAACGACATACATTTACGCCTTGAAAGTCCGACTATTTTTCACGAGCTGCAATTGTCGGCGCCGGGTATCGACGTTGCCGGTAGCAGTTTGCCGGGCGCTCCTTGCATCGTTCGCGGACACAATCGCTCCATCGCCTGGGGAATTACCAACGCGCGGCTCGACGTGAGCGATATCTATTCCGAGATTCTCGTTCCAGCCGCGGTTTCGTCCGGCCTTGCCACAGTGCAAGACGGGGTGGAAGAGGCGGTTGAGGTCATTTTTGAAAGCTTTAAGGCCAACGTCGGTGGTAAGCTCGTAGAGCTGCCGGAGAAGATACCGGTATTAATCGTTCCGCGGCGCAACCAGGGCCCGCTGATCACGAAGCCGGAGGCCGGGCCTTTCCCGGGCGCCTTCACCGCGTTGAGTGTGCAGTCGGTGGGCTTCGGGCCAACCCGCGACCCGGAGGGCTTCTGTGCCATCAATCGCGCCAGTAACATCGACGAGTTCAAGGCTGCGATTCAGCTGATCGATTTCGCCTCACAGAATCTAATCTACGCGGATAGGGGCGGAAATATTGGTTACTTCGTCACCGGCGAAGTCCCGCTGCGTGCAGATTTGCAGAACCCGGTCGGGCCGGTAAACCCACCGTTTTTGATTCGTAACGGTTATGCCGGTAATGCCTGGTTGCCACTCGCCGCACCTCCACCTGAAAACCAGGCGACGCCCTTTGAGATCCTGCCGTTCGTCGAGATGCCGCAGATCGTCAATCCCCCTTCCGGTTTCATCGTCAATGCAAACAACGATCACACCGGTAATACGCTCGACAACAACCCGTTGAACGACCTGCGTGATAACGGGAACGGGCTGCTGTACCTGAACTGGGGCGGGCGTAACTTCTCGATACGTGCCGGCCGCGAAACCGAGATGATCGGCGAACTGTTGTCCAGGCGGGACGGAAAAATATCGTTGCAGCAAATGAAGGCCATGCAGGCTGATACCGTGCTCAACGACGCCGTGGCGCTCGCGCCTTATATCGAGCAGGCTTATAAAAATGCGAGGAGAGGCAAGGCGCATCCGTTGCTGGCTTCCCTGGCCGCCGATGTGCGGGTAAAGGAAGCAGTCAAACGACTGCGTAAATGGAATTACACCACACCGACCGGCATTCCCGGTGGTTATGACGCCGATCCCGGCGAGCACGATGTCGACGCCAGCGTGGCGACGACGATTTACTCCACCTGGCGGGGCGTGATCGTGGCTAATACCATCGATGCGACGCTGGACGATAATGGTCTCGTCGATGCGCCACGTCCCGGCAAACGCGAGGAAGTAGTCACCGCCCTCAAGCATTTGCTCGAACAAGACGGGGTAGGTGTCTCGGGATTGAATTTTTTCAATGTGCCTGGCGTCGACGATGCGGCCACTCGCCGTGACATCGTGGTGCTGGAAGCACTGGTCGATACACTTGACCTGTTGGCGTCGGCGGACTTTGCGCCCGCTTTCTCCAGATCCGACAACCAGGACGATTATCGTTGGGGTAAATTGCATCGCATCGTGCTCAGGCATCCGCTGGGTGGAGAAAACCCGATGCTCAACATACCACCCGCTGGTGGCTTTATCCCGCCTTCAGTCGAGGGCCTGGCTGGCATAGCAACAGACGGGGGTTTTGAGACGGTAGACGAAGCGCCGCCAGCCGTGAACAATGTTCGCGTCAGCAACAGTGACTCATTTATGTTTGATTTTGGACCGACCGGGCGCTTCGTTGCCGAAGCAGGGCACAGGAAGGTGAAGGCGGAATCGAGCCTGGCCGGCGGCGAGAGTGCGATTCCTGGAAACCCGTTTTACGTAAATCTGCTTGAACCCTGGCTCAGTAACAAGACCTATCGCCTGCAGGCGGCACGCTATAACGCCCTGTCCATACAGGAGTATCAGCCCTGACGGGTAACCACGCCCACCTGCCAGCGTCGGGAAGAACGGGGTCGGTGACAGTTGATTTCATTACAGCTTGTCACCGACCCTTTTAACTGCCCTGGCAAAGGTTGGCTATTTGAGTGTTGTCGGTATCGGTTAGACCAGTTCCTGCAGACAGTTTTCGAGAATATCCATGCCCTCGTTAATCAATACATCGCTGATATTGAGCGCCGGCAGGAAGCGGATGACGTTGCCGCGTGCACCACAGCTCAACAGGGCCAGGCCATTCTGGTAGGCCTTGCTCACCAGCGCCCTGGTCAACTCGGCGTCGGGTTTGTCGGCATCACCATCGCTCACCAGTTCCATCGCCATCATCGCGCCATGGCTGGTACGCAGCGCACCGATTTTTGCCGGAAATCTGGCCTGCAGGGCCTTCAGGCGCGCAGCGAAAACCGCGTTGACCCGAAGCGCTCCATCGACGAGCTTCTCTTCCTCGATCACTTCCATCATGGCGAGTCCGGCCACGCAGCCGAGCGGAGAGCCGGCGTAGGTGCCGCCAATGCCACCAGGCAATGGTGCATCCATGATCTCCGCTTTGCCAATGACCGCGGCGATCGGGAAACCGTTGGCCATGCCCTTGGCGACCGTCATCAGGTCCGCTTCGACGCCGGCATACTCGCTGCAGAACATCTTGCCGGTGCGCGCAAATCCGGTCTGGATTTCATCGATGATCAGCATGATGCCATGCTCATCGCAGAGGTTTCTGAGCGCCTGCAGGAATTCCACGGGCGCCGGGTAGAAGCCGCCTTCGCCCTGTACCGGTTCGACGATCATCGCGGCCACGTCGCTGGCTGCGATAGAAGTCATGAACAGGTCATTCACGGCCTTGAGCGAATCCTCGACGGAAATGCCGTGGTACTCGATCGGGAAGCGCGCGTGGAAAATCTCGGCCGGGAAAGGACCGAAAAGATTTTTGTAGGGCGTGATCTTGCCGGTCATACCCATGGTCAGATTGGTTCTGCCGTGATAACCCCCGTTAAAGGCGATGACGCCGCGACGACCGGTGTGCGCGCGCGCGATCTTGACCGCGTTTTCGACGGCTTCGGCGCCGGTGGTCACAAAAATCGACTTTTTCTTGCTCGGCCCGGGTGCCAGTTCATTGAGCTTTTCGGCGAGGCGTACCGCGCTGTCGTATGGCGTGACCATGACACAGGTATGACTGAACCTCTGCAGTTGTTCGGTGACTGCAGCGACGATTTTCGGGTGACTATGGCCGGCGGAACAAACCGCGATGCCGGTACCGAAATCGATATATCGTCTGCCTTCCACGTCCCATATCTCGGAGCCGAGCGCACGCTCGACATAGACCGGGGCAATATTACCTTCGCCGCGCGCGATGGCGTTGTCCTTGCGCGCCTGCCACTCCAGATTGGAGAGCCCAGTAACTTCAGTGACTTTCAATTTTGCATTACTCATTTGTCGATCCCTCCCATGCACATGTATTTGATTTCAGTATAGTCGTCCAGACCGTACTTGGAGCCTTCACGGCCCTGGCCGGATTCCTTGACACCACCAAATGGCGCCATTTCGTTGGAGATAATGCCTTCGTTGATGCCGACGATGCCGTATTCAAGGTTTTCGGCAACTCGCCAGATGCGGCCGATGTCGCGCGAGTAGAAGTAACAGGCGAGACCGAACTCGGTGTCGTTCGCCATTTGTACGGCTTCATCTTCGCTGTCGAATTTGAACAAGGGTGCAATCGGTCCAAAGATCTCTTCGCGGAAAACGCGCATCTCGCTGGTAACGTTGGTCAGAATGGTCGGCTCGAAGAAATGACTGCCAAGATTCGAACGATTGCCGCCAGCCACCATCTTTGCGCCCTTGCTCACGGCGTCGGCAACGAAAGCTTCCATATCGTTCGCCGCCTGCTCGGTGATCAGCGGGCCCACGGTGATACCTTCATGCGTGCCGTCGCCCATTTTGAGGCCGGACACGGCTGTCGCCAGCTTGTCGGCGAAAGCGTCATACACTCCGGCCTGAACCAGGATGCGGTTGGCGCAAACGCAGGTCTGCCCGGCGTTGCGGTACTTGCTCACCAGTGCGCCGGCTACAGCAGCGTCGAGGTCGGCATCGTCAAACACGATAAACGGGGCGTTGCCACCCAGTTCCATCGAAGTGCGTTTGACCGTCTGTGCGCATTCGGCCATCAATTGCTTGCCCACCGGGGTCGAGCCGGTGAAGGTCAATTTGCGTACGATCGGGTTGGAGGTCAGTTCCTTGCCGATCGCCGCTGTCTCTCCGGTTACCATGTTGATGACACCGGCAGGAATGCCGGCGCGTTCCGCCAGTTCGACAAAGGCATACGCGGACAGGGGAGTGGCATTGGCAGGCTTGCACACTACGGTGCAGCCGGCGGCCAGCGCCGGAGCGATTTTGCGCGTCAACATGGCATTGGGGAAATTCCACGGCGTAATACAGGCTACCACGCCGACCGGTTGCTTGATGCAGACGATGCGCTTGTCGTTTGACGGCTGTGGAATAGTATCGCCGTACATGCGCTTGCCTTCCTCGGCAAACCATTCGATGTAATTGGCACCGTAGGCGATTTCGCCGCGCGATTCGGACAGCGGCTTGCCCTGTTCCAGGGTCATGATCAGCGCGAGATCTTCCTGCGCCGCCATCATCAGGTTAAACCATTTGCGCAGGCAGGCGGCGCGCTCTTTCGCGGTACGCTTGCGCCATTCGGGGAAAGCAGCGTTGGCGGCCTCGATCGCACGGCGGGTTTCTGCGGTGCTGCATTTGGCAACTTCGGCGATGACTTCGCCGGTGGCGGGGTTGGTGACAGCCACGGTTTCACCGCTGTCTGCATCCTGCCATTGTCCGTTGATATAAGCCTGCGTCTTCAGCAGGGCCTGGTCGGTTAACTGAATTGTCATAGGTCTCAATCCGAGATTTTCTGCAAGGGCGGGAATCATAACGATTTCGCCTTACCTCGACAATGAATTTAACAGCCTGAGAGATTACCTGTACATTACTCTGATACAATCGTGTCGGCTTCAGCCCACGGAGAGTCAAAATGCCTGAAAACGACAGTTCTATTAAAAGAAAGCTGCGTACCAACCTCGATTTTTATCACAGCCCGACGCAGATGCGTTTCGATACCTGGAACCGTCTCGAGGAATACGTTAATCGCCTGAATGAAAAACACATGCGCAAAGCTGACGTAGCGGCCTTGACGAAAAAGACTCGCGATGCGATTGGGGTACTCGAAACCTTCGAAAGCTACAGCGCCTTTCCGAGCCAGGAAGATTTCAGCCTGCTGTGGCAGCTTGTCGACCAACAGAATTTCGGCTTGTTGTCCAACGTGGTGTCGCGCATCGTGCGCGCGTTGACCGGCGGAACCTATCGCAGCAGGCAGATCAACCTGCGCGTTGCCGCGGAGCTCGAGGACAAGCTCGAGGTAACCCATTACCACGAAGAATCCGGGCAAAAGCGCCCCTATTTTGAAGTGCTGTTCGTCGATGAGAGTTCGCATGAGGATATCCGCCAGCTGCGTGAGCGCCTGCGCGAATTGCGTCGCCCGGAAGACCAGTTTATCTATGACATTGTCGCGGTGCCGAGCTTTGAGGATGCGCTGATCGCGGTCCTGTTCAATTACAACATCCAGAGCGTGGTGATACGCTATGGCTTTCCGCTGCGTTCCGCTAATAATCTCGAAATTTTGCATCGCTATCTCGCCAATATCGATGAATCGGCTTATGAAGACGCGCTCGACATCGAGCGCGGCCCTCTGCTCGGCAACCTGCTTGCGGAATTGCGGCCCGAGCTCGATCTTTACCTGGTCACCGATGCCGCCGTCGAAGACATCGCCGGCAATGCATCACAAAAATTTTCCCGTATATTTTATCAGCAGGAAGATTATCTCGACCTGCATTTGAATATCCTGCGTGGTATCCAGCAGCGCTACCAGACACCGTTTTTTACCGCCCTGCGAAAGTACAGCCAGCAGCCCACCGGGGTGTTCCACGCAATGCCGATTTCGCGTGGCAAATCGGTGACCAAGTCCCACTGGATCAAGGACATGGCGCAGTTTTACGGAATGAACATCTTTCTTGCTGAAACCTCGGCGACCTCGGGCGGCCTCGATTCCCTGTTGCAACCACACGGGCCGATCAAGAAAGCGCAGGAACTCGCCGCGCGTGCCTTCGGCGCCCGGCGCAGTTACTTTGTCACCAACGGCACCTCCACGGCCAACAAGATCGTGGTGCAGGCACTGGTCAAACCCGACGACATCATCCTGGTTGATCGCGATTGCCATAAATCGCATCACTACGGCATGGTGCTGTCCGGCGCACAGGTCTGTTACCTCGACTCCTATCCGTTGAACGACTACTCGATGTACGGCGCGGTGCCGCTGCGCGAAATCAAGCACCAATTGCTGAACTACAAGAAAGCCGGGCAGCTGGAGAAAGTCAAGATGTTGCTGCTGACCAACTGCACCTTTGATGGCGTGGTGTATAACGTCGAACGTGTCATGGAAGAGTGTCTCGCGATCAAGCCTGACCTGATCTTCCTGTGGGACGAGGCCTGGTTTGCCTTCGCCGGTTTTACCCCGACCTACCGTCGCCGTACCGCGATGGCGACCGCCAAGCGCCTGCAGGCCCGTTACAAAAGCGAGGAATATGCAAAGGAGTACGCAGTTTACCAGAAACGTATTGCCAAATTGAAAGACGAGGACCTGCTGACCGAGCGTTTGATGCCGGATCCGGCCAGAGCAAGTATTCGCGTCTATGCCACGCAGTCCACGCACAAATCGCTGACCGCGCTGCGTCAGGGATCGATGATTCACATTTATGACCAGCAATTCCGTCACAAGGTGCAGGAGCCCTTTGACGAGGCCTTTATGACGCACACCTCGACCTCGCCCAACTACCAGATTCTGGCCTCGCTCGATATCGGTCGCCGCCAGGTCGAACTCGAGGGTTTCGAAATGGTACAGAAGCAGATCGAGCTGGCGATGGCGATTCGTGAGCGAGTTGCTTCACATCCGTTACTGTGCAAGTACTTTCGCTTTCTCTCGGCCAGGGAAATGATTCCGGAAGAATACCGGCCTTCAGGTATCGGTAGTTATTTCGACCCGGAGACCGGCTGGCGTAACACCAGGATGGAGGAAGCCTGGGGAACCGACGACTTCGTCATCGACCTGACACGGCTTACCCTGTACCTGGGAATGACCGGAATCGATGGCGATACTTTCAAGAACGCCTACCTGATGGACAAGTATGGCATCCAGATCAACAAGACTTCGCGCAACACGGTGTTGTTCATGACCAATATCGGCACCACGCGTAGCTCGGTCGCTTTTCTGATCGAGGTGCTGGTCAAGATCGCAACCGAACTCGAGCAGCAGCGTGAGGACGCGAGCCGCGTCGAGCGCAAGATTATTGAAAACAAGATCAAATCGCTGTCACAGGAACTGCCGCCGCTGCCCGATTTCAGCCATTTTCACGAAGTATTCTGTGCCGGTGCGAAACGCAAGGTGAAGACTCCCGAGGGTGATATTCGCAGTGCATTTTTTCTCGCCTACGACGATGAAAACTGCGAATACATGACCATCGACGAAGCCACCATCGGCAAGGCGATGAAATCAGGTCGCGAGCTGGTGTCGGCCAGCTTTGTTACACCCTACCCACCCGGGTTTCCGGTGCTGGTGCCGGGACAGGTGATCAGCGAGGCGATACTCGCTTTCATCCGTGCGCTCGACGTCAAGGAAATTCATGGCTACCAGCCCGAGATCGGTTTGCAGCTGTTTACCGAGGAAGCGTTGAAGATATTCGCGGCAAAGAGTTAACCCGCCTGTCTCACCGAAGTCCTGCTGCGGTCACCCTGAAGTGCCCTGTGGCTCGCCGCCCTGCCGTCGCCCCACTAACCGGGTGAATACCCCGGCTCTCTGCGCGGACCTCTGGTCCGTGCGGCGCACCACAGCGTCCTTAAAGACGCCCTCGCCAGGAAAATCGGTGAGACAGGCGGGGTTAAGGCGCCTCCTGATGACAGGCTAGTAGTTCAGTACCGGCAGAGGTTTGGCGGTGTAAATTTCGCCGTAGGACTGACGTTGGTGCGGATAGCCTTCGGGGTCGAAGAAGTTTATTCGGTATTTGTATTCGTCGAACTTGTTGAAATCAAAAGTCCAGCTGTGCTCCGGCCAGAAGTATTCGCAAGTCCCTGTTTGCGGATAGAAGGCGGCACTGTAAAGGGTGCCGAAGCCGCGCGCAAATTTGCTGCTATACAGCGGTGGTACCAGGAACTGGCGACTGAACTGATAAGCGTCGAGCTGTCGCGCGGCAGTGACGGCTTCGAGATGCTGGTAACGCAGGTGCGTGCCGACCTTTTCTTCGTAGATCGGCCAGCTGCTGCCCGGTTGGTGGTTGGTCGAGACCCGCGTGCCCATTCTCAGCGGTTGCTGACCAGTGGCAATGGCGACGGTTTCAAAATTGGCGTCGCGGTCAAGCAACATCACATTGTATGCGCCGTGAACCGGGACCCGCTCCAGTAGTTCGCAGGCCTCGGCGACATTGCCGGCGTATTCCAGCAGGTAGCGCAACAGCAGCGGGATACCGAAACCGCTGCCAAATTCCTGGCGCCCGCCAAATGACATCGAAACCGCCAGTCCGTCAGAATTGATGCCATCGAGCACGCCAGACATGCAATCGATCATCGCCACCACGGCGCGTTGATCGAATTTC
>Ga0316191_10004127_pt1 | contig 10811 bp, 8 predicted proteins | sample Eddworburr2cm_MG_FD_204928 | JGI IMG/M metagenome (GOLD analysis project Ga0316191, IMG submission 204928) | Coastal sediment microbial communities from Maine, United States - Eddy worm burrow 2 cm | ecosystem: Environmental > Aquatic > Marine > Coastal > Sediment | place: USA: Maine | collected... | reverse complement strand
TCGGGACGGGATGCTGAAAATCACCGAGATTTTCCATTCCCTGCAGGGTGAAGCGCTGCAGGCGGGGTTGCCCACCGTTTTTGTTCGCCTGACCGGTTGTCCACTTCGTTGTACCTATTGCGATAGTGAATACGCGTTCTATGGCGGTGAGTGGATGCACTTCGATGATATCCTTTCCGAAATCCGCCGCCATGAAACCCCGTACGTCTGTGTCACCGGTGGGGAACCCCTCGCGCAGAAACGCTGTGCGGAACTCCTGGTCCGACTGTGTGATGAAGGTTTCGAGGTTTCCCTGGAGACCAGCGGCGCGGTGGATATCGGCCTGGCGGACAGAAGAGTCAGCCGGGTGATGGACTTGAAGACACCGGCGTCCGGAGAAGAGTCCAAAAACCTATGGTCGAATCTAGGCGAATTGACGCCTAACGACCAGGTGAAATTCGTCATTTGCTCACGGAATGATTACGAGTGGGCGAGGCAGCAACTACGGGAGCGGACGCTGGATAATCATTGCGATGTGTTGTTCTCGCCAGCCTGGGGGTTGGTCGAACCCAAGGAACTGGCCGAATGGATCCTGGAGGATCACTTACCGGCAAGATTCCAGTTGCAGCTTCACAAACTGCTGTGGGGCGATGAGCCCGGAAAATAGAAAGAGTATGCAGAATGGCTGAACAAGAAAAGGCAGGTCAGAAAAAAGCGGTCGTGCTGGTAAGTGGAGGCCTGGATTCCGTGACAGCACTGGCTGTGGCGCAGGACGATGGTTTCGAATGTTTTGCGCTGTCGGTTGATTACGGCCAGCGTCACCGTTCTGAACTGGATGCTGCGAAACGCGTGAGCGATGCTGCAGGCGCGCCGCTGAAAGTGTTACCACTGGACCTGCGCGCCATCGGTGGCTCGGCGCTCACTGACGACATTGACGTGCCGGAGGATGAAACCACCGGGATTCCCGTCACCTACGTGCCGGCGCGCAACACCATCATGCTGTCATTGGCCCTTGCTTACGCGGAAGTGCTGGGCGCGGACGATATCTTCATCGGCGTGAATGCCGTTGATTATTCGGGCTATCCCGATTGCCGGCCCGAGTTCATCGACGCCTACCAGTCCATGGCACGGCTGGCGACCAAGGCCGGTGTGGAAGGCGGAGCCATGACCATTAATACGCCGTTGATCGATCTGACCAAGGCAGAGATTATCCAGCTCGGAACGACCCTGGGCGTCGACTATTCCATGACGGTTTCCTGCTACCAGGCCGATGGGGCAGGGCGTGCCTGCGGGGTCTGTGATTCCTGCCGAATCCGCAGGGAAGGCTTCTCGGCTTCCGGGTTGGCAGATCCAACCCTCTATTCCTGAATGTTTTCAAAATCGCGTAACGGGAGTAACTCCATGCATATCACCATCACAAGAGGGTTGTTCGCCGGCCTGGCAGTCATGGCCATGTTATCGATCGCCTCTGCTGTAACCGCCGAGGAGTACGATCTGGTTATCGCCAACGGGCGTGTGATGAATCCCGCCAACGGGTTGGACTCCATGCGAAATATCGGCATCCGAGACGGGCGCATAGCCGCATTGTCGCGCGAAATGCTCGATGGCAGCCGGGAAATTGACGCCGCAGGCCAGGTGGTAGCGCCCGGCTTCATTGATTTGCACGCCCATGGCCAGCGCGAATTCGAGTCCTGGCTGCAGGCCCAGGACGGTGTGACCACCCAACTGGAAATGGAAGCCGGCGTCTACCCGGTGGCCGCCTGGTACGAGTTGAGAGAAGGAAAATCCCCCATCAACTTTGGCGCCACTGTCGGCCATCCGCCGGTGCGTATTGCAACCATGGCCCAACTTGAATCCATCGGCCTGACCGAGATGGACCTGGCCGAGGGCTTGTTGAACAATCCCCATTTTGCGGCCATTGCGGCTCAGCGGAACTGGGTAGAGGACGCAGCCACACCGGAGCAGCTCGCCGCGATCACGCGAAAGCTGCAAAGCGGGTTGGATGAAGGGGCGCTCGGTATCGGATACGGTATCAATTACACGGCCGGGGCGACCCGGGAGGAAATATACCGGGCCTTCACTGTTGCCGCCGCCAGCGGGGTCAGCAATTTCGTTCACTCCAGGTTCGGTTACGAGCGCGAACTCGGGGGCAGTGTCGATGCTGTCCAGGAACTGCTGGCCAACGCGGCCGCCACCGGCGCTGGGTTGCACATCGTGCACATCGGCAGCAGCGGCGGAAGCCGGGTGCCCCTGCTGCTGGAAATGATCGATTCGGCACAGAAAAACGGTATCAACGTGACTACCGAGGTTTACCCCTACACGGCCTGGTCCACCTTCATCGGTGCCGCCCTTTTCGATGGTGACTTCAGGCAGAACCTGGGGCTGGATTACGCCGATATCGAGGTTCCGTCGAACGGTGAACGCCTGGATCGCGGAAGCTTCGAGCAGCTGCGCACAGATGCGCCGCAGACCATCATCATCGGCCATGGCATGAAAGAAGAAAACGTGACTGCTGCCGTTGCCCACCCGGGCGTGATGATCGCCAGCGACGGCATGTTTTACAACGAGGGCAGGGCGCACCCGCGCGGCGCCGGCACTTTCAGCCGTGTGCTGGGCTACTACGTGCGTGAGAAACAGGCGCTGAGTTTGATGGAAGCGCTTGGCAAGATGAGCTACCTGCCCGCCAAACGCCTCGAGACCGCCGTACCGCAGATGAAGCGCAAAGGCAGAATCGAGATCGGCGCCGACGCCGACCTGGTCGTATTCGACCCCGACACCATCAGGGACAGGGCGACATTTGCCGAGCCGGCGCAGCCGTCGACCGGCATCGAGCACGTGCTGGTGAACGGTGTATTCATCGTGAAGAATGGAGAACCACTCAAAGACAGGCGGCCGGGCAAGGCGGTTCGGCGCGGAAGTAACGAGTGAGAAAGTTCAGACGTTTCCGCGGAAACGTGAAGGCCTTGAAATTTGGGCTTTTCGATGATCAGGAGGGCCAGAACCCTTGAGCCGGAGAGCATTTTCCCCTACAATTCCGCCTCCCCTGTGGGCCGTTAGCTCAGTTGGTAGAGCACCGGACTTTTAATCCGATGGTCGTAGGTTCGAATCCTACACGGCCCACCATTTTCAGAGCCTTTGCCGTTCACTATTTACCACTTCCGTTCACTATTCTCACCGGAGAGCGGTTGTAAACACGCTCGAAAGTCTCCCTGCTGGTATGCTCCAGCATGCGCCAATCCCGTGCGTCTGAACCTGCTTTTGCACGTAAATCATGGAACGTGAACCGGGTCAGATCAGGATTCTCTTCGAGCGCCTTTGTCATCAGTCGCTGCCATGCAGTCTTGAACCCTTCCAGGCTGACGGGTGGACGTACCGCGCATTCCTTCAGGACTCCAAATTCATCCCACCCGATCAGGATTTCTCGCCTGCCAATCTTCGAGTATAAGTAGAATAAAGGCCCTTTTCGGTGAACCACACCGGTATTGAACAGCCTTGCAACCCGGTTTTCAGCCGGGTCACCTTGAGATTTTGTCAGATATGGATGCTAAGGGACTGGGTTCCTTCCAGTGATGCAACTATGTCAGACCGATTTCCAAGTTCGGGGCAAAGGACGCTGTGCCGCTCCCGCAGAGAACAGCCTGCCGTGTATTGTGCTCTCTCCTTCAGGATTAAATTCCTGGTGCCGGCGGGGCCCGGCATTGCGGTAACAATCGGGTTCCAGCTGAAGCCGCCATGGCATCCAGGCGGGCAAGAATCTTCTGAATCACCGCTGGGTCTTCAATGCTGGCAATGATCTTGACATCACCACCGCACTTTTTGCAGGATTCGATATCAATGCCAAATACCCGTTTCAAACGTTGTGCCCAGGTCATGGCGGCCTGGCGTTCGGCCGGAGTTTGATCCTCATCAAGTAACCGTATCTTCTTAACTTTGCGCCGTTTTACGGGTGTGACCTGAGCCCGGTGTTTACTGTTAGGTGCAAACACCCCGTGAAACCGGGTGAGATTAACTGTTTGCCTGGCGGCAATAGAGCATTGGAACCACCTGATCCCATACCGAACTCAGCAGTGAAACGATGCATCGCCGATGGTAGTGCGGTAGTTCCCGTGTGAGAGTAGGTCACTGCCAGGCGCCAATAAGGAAACCCCTATCGCGATTGCGGTAGGGGTTTTTTCTTTTTACCTGCAGTAAATATATAAATATTCAGGGGGAGAGAGCGAACGGTATACAAGTAATAATGCTTGCATTAATATTCAAACTGTCTTTCTCACTCTTGGATGACTGATTCGATGAAACTCGTCATGACCTTACTCGTGAGGGATGAGCAGGACATCATTCGTGAAAATATCGAGTTTCACCTGGCTCAGGGTGTAGATCTTTTAATTGCAACTGATAACCGGTCGGTCGACGCCACAACGTCGATTTTGAAAGAGTACGAGTCAAGGGGCTTGCTGCACTATATTTCTGAAACCAGAGATGACTACAATCAGCGTGCCTGGGTAACCCGGATGGCTCGAATGGCATATTCGGAATACGGTGCGGACTGGGTAATTAACAGTGATGCCGATGAGTTCTGGTGGCCACTCGAGGAAAATCTGAAAGAGACTTTCAAGAATCTGCCCGATGAAGTCAACGTTCTAAGGGCAGACCGGCACAACTTTGTTGTCGTTGGGGATTCAGATGAACCATTCTGGTCCCGAATGGTGTACCGGGAGAAGAATTCGCTAAACGCTCTGGGGGGGACCTTGCCACCCAAGGTGGCTCACCGGGGTGCTGCCACTGTGAGAGTCAGTCAGGGTAACCACTCAGTGGAGGGTATGGGAACCCTCAATATGGTTAAGGGGCCGATCGAAATCCTCCATTTCCCTATCAGGGGTTATAAACAAATTGAGAACAAAATTGCTCTGGGTGGTACAGCCTATGCCCGAAATCGTGAATTACCCGAATCTGATGGTCGTACGTGGCGGAAACTGTATGAGGATTACCAGACACAAGGCAGTCTGAAACAATATTTTGAGGCTCAATACCATGATGTTCATCGGCTTGAAGAAAGGACAAATGCGGGTGAGATTTTTATAGACACAAAACTGAGGGATCTTTTCAATGCCGCGTAACTTTTTTCAATAGAAACTGTGTGTCCTTTTAAATTCTATTCGTGACGTAAGTGATCCATTCACATCTCCAACGATCGGTGAAAACGCCAATTGAGTAAGGCGCTAGTTATCAAATACTTGCAACACAAAAAGTAGGAATGAGCATCGAAGTTTCAATCATCATCCCGGTCTTCAATAAAGAGGATTACCTTGGTGACTGCCTGGATTCTGTATTGGGACAAACTTTCACCGATCTGGAAGTCATTTGTGTTGATGACGCATCTGAAGACCAGTGCAGGGAGATTCTGCAAAGCTATGCAATTCGAGATGACAGGCTTAAGGTCATTCACAACCCAAAAAATCTCGGTCCGGCGCCGTCTAGAAATAAGGGTATTGAAGCGGCAAACGGCCGATTCTTGCGATTTGTAGATGCGGATGATTTACTTCCTCAAAGGTCTACAGAGGTTTTGCATTCGCGAGCCATCAGGGACAAGGTTGAGGTTGTAAAAGGGTCACTGGCACTTTTTCGTGGCAATGATACATCAACCCTTGACGAGGTATTTTCCGTACCCGATAGGATACGGACGCAATTTTGCGAGGAAGAGTGTCTCTGGATTCCATGGTGGCACACAAGTTACCTGATATCTGCGGAATTGATTCTCAGGAATCAGTTGAGATATCCGAACCTGGTCCGTGGTGAAGATCCGGTTTTCCTGGCATCCGTGCTCGTCAATACCCGTTATTTATCCATGATTGAGCAAATAGTTTACCTCTATAGGCAATATCCAAAGACTGACGGTACGGGCTGTTTAACGATGCAACATGTGATGGATACGCTTGAGCATGCGGCAATGACCAGGCATCTGTTCATTAGTCGTTACCCCGACTGCTGGCGACGAGGATATAGCCCGTTTTTCTTGAACCAAGTACGACGATTGATTGACAGGTGTGAGTTGGATTCTGACCAACTAGACGCAGTCGATGCTGAACTGGTTAGAATTTGGGGTAGTAGGGCCCTCAGGCCCTGAAATTGAGCATATATCTCAGATGTCCCTCCAATCGACTGTGTCGTATAAACTTAACTTGATTTAAGAAGTGATTTAATAAAGGTTTTTATGCCAAAAACAGTTGATGAGCAGAGCTATTGGGACGAAATTTTTTCCAGGGAAGATCCTTGGGACTATTCAAACGCTTACGAACAACAAAAATATAGACACACTTTGGAAATGATTCCCGAACGATCATCTGCCAGAGTGCTCGAGCTTGGCTGTGCAGAAGGTCTGTTTACAAAAATGCTGTCGGAGAAAGCGGCGGATATTCTGGCCGTGGATATATCTTGGCGGGCGCTTGATAGAGCCACCGTAAGATGTGCCGGGCTTGAGAACGTTGAATTCAGGCAACACGATATTGCACAGGGCATACCCGTTGGGGAATTCGATCTCATTATCTGTTCCGAGATTCTTTATTACTTGCGTGACCGTTACGCTTTAGAGGCACTTGCTGGCCAGGTTGCGCAAATATTATCCCCCGGCGGTCATCTGCTGATGACCCACGCCAATATGGTCTCAGATGATAAATCGCAAACGGGCTTCGATTTTAATGAAATTGGGGCCAAGTTTATCGGTGAAACTTTTTCATCGGAGCCGGGACTCGAATTTATACGTGAATTACAAACCGAGCTTTACCGCGTGCAGTTATTCAGGAGATCGCACACCTCAACGAAGAGTCCGCCTTTGTCAGAGACCAGGGTCCCTCATCCGCCTCTGGAGGTCACTCTGAGAGATGTAAGTTTTGAACACCATACGATAAAGCGAGGCGGTTGCGTTGTGACCGCTGCAGAGGCCCGGCATTGCTGGGTCAGCAAACAGATTCCGGCCCTGATGTATCACCGGATAGCAAGTAATGGTCCCGATGCTTTGGCACCATACCGAGTCTCCCCAAACATGTTCGAGCGACAGCTGGCCTATCTACAGCGGTATGGCTACACTGGTTTAACCATTGGTGAATTTTATGATTCCTGGTTCAGTCGGGGATTGCAGCCTGTGCCGGGCAAACCCATTGTTCTGACGTTTGACGACGCTTATTTGGATTTTTATGAGACTGCATGGCCACTTCTCAGGAAATATGGTTTTAAAGCAACCGTGTTTGTTCCGGTAGATTTTGTTGCCGGCTATGCCGATTGGGACAGCGAATTTAGTGAACCTGCAAAACTCATGAACTGGGAGCAGATTATTGAACTTCACGAGCAAGGTGTCCGGTTTGGCTCGCACAGTTGCAGTCACACGAAGGTATCAGAGCTGTCGGAGAGTGAGCTGTATGAAGATGCCAAAAGATCAAAAGACATTTTGGAGCAAAAATTGTCGGTAGAGGTATCCGACTATTGCTATCCGTATACAGTTGCGAGTACACAGGCTCAGCAGGTGATCGCTTCAACGGGCTACAAGTCCGCTGTAGGTGGGAAGGGAGGAGACGACCCTGACTTGCAAAATCCTTATTACATCCCTCGTATTGAAATTTTTGGTAGTGACAGCATGGATGATTACATAGAAAAAATACCTCCCCCTGTGCTTGCATCGGTTTCGCAAATAGTGAAGTACAATCGCTTGCGTGCCTTGAGAGACAGGGCGACATATATGAACCGCTAAACAGATTTTCCGGACAATCTCTTTTCCAGGAGTTCAATCAGCCCCAGAGATTTTTCCTCGGTAAATTTACAGGCGAAAAATTTGCCTGAATTTTCAAGCGTAGAGAGATCGGATTCATCCAGAATTGCAGGGTTCTCCCGTTCGGGATTCCAGTCAATGTAGTGCAGGTAGACCCTTTTCTCGTCAGCCATTGGCTCTTTTCGGTTATCGAAAATCTCCCTCGCTTCTGATTCATCAAAAGAGACACAGTATTTTTTAAACTCGGAATTCAGAATTGCGGTTTGAAAAAAAATTTCATCCGAGTTTGTCGCCAGGCGGAGGTAGTTTTTAAGTTTTCTGCTGGATCTGGAATTAAAATAATCCACCAGAAACTGTACGCTATTCCTGTTTAGACACCATCTTGAAGAGCCACTGTAGAAAGATATCCAGTCCTTGTTTCTTGGCAACAGATACTTGTTTAGCAGCAACTCGATTTTGCGTACGACAACACCTGCCAGGAATAAATTGATTTTGGGTTTATGCTGATCCTGCTTGCCGTGCCGTTCATCTATGAAACGTGCCTTGAGGTCTTTGAGTTGATAAAACTTTATCAGTCCGTATCCCCAGATTCCCGGGACCAAGGGGTAGTAGTTGAGGAAATTAGCCGGGTGATTCTCGGTCAGAAATTCGTTAATAAGTTGTCGGTGTTTTATTGGAAAGTCCGTTCCGGCCAAGTACATGAAATATTCTGCATCTGAAACCTCAAGTGCATATTCAAGGCATTCGCAAATGGTGCTTGTCAAACTCCAGCCACCCCAAACAACTTTATTCCGCTTTCTGATGAAATGAATATTGCTCTGATCCGGTAACTCAAATTCTTTCAGGTCAGAACGTTTATCTATATGAACAATGATGTCCGAGTTTTGCCAGGACAGTTGCTTGATAAGCCTGTGAAATATGGCTGGTTGATGATGAGCCAGGATAATGAAACAGCACTTCATTTCAGAGGACGCCCAAAAACAAATTGAATTCTACTGAGTTGATCTGATAACAGGGATGAAGGTTCCAGTTCATTTTAAGATCGCCTGAACAGGCGCGATACGTGCTGATATGAATTCAGTATTGAATTTCGAGTCCAGAGTTCAGCGTACTTGGCTACCAGCCATCCAAGCGTGATAACTATCGACATGGGTATCACTGGAATCAGCACTGCAGGTATCCACGGTGCAAAATTTCCAATTTTTATAATCAATGAAACCATCATGTTTTCATGCAGTAAATACAAGGGGTAACTTGCAAAGCCGAGCAAGAGTAGAAACGGATTGGCTAGCAATGATTGCATTCGTTTACTGAGGATAGCTGCAGTGAATAGCAGGACAATAGCGATTCCGGCATAAGTCGCCTGCACTCCCCACCCCTCCAGGGAGAACGCAGAAATCAGACCGATTACCACAGCCAAAATCATTATGTATGCACGCTGCTCCCTGACATACAGATAGAACAGTGAGCCGGCAGCGAACCAGCCAAAGTATTTTGCGCTAAGAACAAATAGAATTTGCTGTGCTAGTGACCATTGCGCATTTGGAAATAAATCGCTTAAAAATGGCAGGGCTACGTAAGACAGAAACACGATACATAACATCCAGACCATCTTTTTTTCACCAAAAACAAAATAAAAGAGACCGGCCAGCAAATAGAATTTAACCTCAACATAGAGCGACCAGAATGCCCCTTCAAGCTGACCCTGAGGCGGGCCAATAAGCTTGCTCCACCAGATGGGATCTATAAACGTCAGTCCGGGTAACAGGTCACGTAAAACCGGACTTCCCGAGGGTCTCTCGAAGAAAAACCCTGCCGTAGAATAAATGATGATTGAGCAAATCAGCATCGCAGGAAAAAGCCTTAACCACCTCCGAACGAAAAAATTTATCGGTGACTGGGGTTTGTCCAGGGTCATATGAATTACATAACCCGAAATCACAAAGAACAAATGAACGCCAAGCCAGCCATTTGCGAACAGCGGGATGCCTGAGAACCTGTCTTCGAACGGGATGATCTCCGGCCACCTGACGAAAGCGTGGTACAGCAGTACTAAGAAAATCGCAATGCCACGCAGGCCATCCAAATATTGGATTCGGTGCAAATCCTTTTTTACAAGCTTTCCAGCGTCAATCATAGGTGCCAGTCCAGGGACGCATGTTTGGTATCGCAGAGATACGATGTAATGGCTTTACGCGGTAGAATGCGCCCCATTTTCCGTGCTCGATTTTTACCAAAAATTTTTGCCACGAAGGCTTCCAGTCGTTTACGTCGTCAAAGGATTCCGGACTTCGAGGGTTCGGATTTAAGAGAGGCTTTTCAGCTCATCAGGCTCATGGTCAAGCAGCCTTCTGTTGGTAGTATAGCCGACGTCGTTCGGCCAGCGTTTTCTGCTTGATCCGTCGGCGGCGATTGAGCACCGTCTCGGCCAGTGCTTCCTTCAGCTGCGCGGCCTCGCGGCGTAGCCCTTTGACTTCATCGGAGTTCGCTTCCCTCGCGGTATCGCCGGCCAGGCGCTTCTTGCCGGCCTCCAGAAACTCCTTTGACCAGCGGTAATACAGGTTCTGGTTGATGCCTTCCTTGCGGCACAGCTCGGCAATGCTGGATTCACCGCGCAGACCTTCCAATACAATGCGGATCTTCTCTTCTGCGGAATACTGCCGCCGGGTGGCCCGGCGAATGTCTCGAATAGCCTTCTCGGCGCTGTCTTTCTTCTTTGTCATCATCGTTCCTCTTCAGAGTTACGATGAGCCAAAAGTCTCTCTTATTCAAACCGCCCAGCTTGTCCGACTATCGTTGACGGCGAACAGGTGTCCGGCACCCCTAAAGCCCAAACAGAGACAGAAAAAACCGGGTACAGTCTGCAATGCTGACCTCTGTACTCTTGATATTCCAGATCTGAATGATTCCGTAGAACGTCCAGACACCGGCAATACGCCTTAACTTGACGAGCCTGGAGGCTTCAACTGCAGACTGACGCAATTTCTGCTGCCTGACCATCGACACCCCCACTCCGAGCGCCAGCAAAAAGCAGTAAACAAACCTTGGGCCCCAGACCGACCAGAACAAACCCGGG